>JGI25921J50272_10000115_pt1 | contig 24852 bp, 19 predicted proteins | sample LauGreSu1BDMLBSD_2_FD_50272 | JGI IMG/M metagenome (IMG submission 50272) | reverse complement strand
CTCCGGTGTCTGGTTTGAAATATTGAACCAGTACCGGACGCTTGGAAAGGGTAGATAAAGTTAAAGGCGTAATAAACTCAGTGGCGTCTTTGGTCATGAGTACCTGGACCTCAGCCCCCTCTTTCACCAATAGGCGAATGAGATGAGCTGCCTTGTAGCTGGCTATACTACCGCAAACACCCAGGATGACCTTTTTGCCCTGAAGCATAAACCTGTGTTTATCAGGAGTTTTGTTCTTTAGAAGGATTACGGTGATAAACTTTACCGTTGATGAATTCGTCTACCGCAATTAAAGTAGGTTTTGGCAAACGCTCATAGTGTTTTGAAATCTCGATTTGTTCGCGATTCTCAAAAACTTCCTCTAAATTATCGTTTGAAGAAGCAAACTCAGCCAATTTAGCATGCAGCTCTTCTTTCATGTTATTAGAGATCTGGTTGGCACGCTTCGCAATCACCACGATCGATTCGTAGATGTTATCGGTTTCTTTGTCTAATTCACGCAGATCACGAGTGATGGTACTGCTTGGAACTGTTGGTTTATTTGTCATCATTTTGATTTTTATTTTCTTCTGGCTTAGCTTCCTTGGCTTTCTGTTCGGCAGCAATGCTGGCTAAGAGTTTTTTTACAGTTATGATATCTTTTTCAGAATCCTTCTTTAATTGTTCTGCTTCCTTCAGGTATTTACTGGAAGGATAATTATCGGCGAAATCGTTGCTCAATTGGATGGCTTCCAAAAAACGCTCTTCTTGTTTTTCCTCGAAGCTATTCTTGGCGTATAAATATTGAGATTTGATGGTCAAAAATTCCATTTCTTCTGCATATTTCGTATCCGGAAAGTCACGCATGGAATTCTTGAATGCAATCACTGCCGATTTGTAATCGCCTATATTGAGGTATAGTTTAGCGTTTTCGTATGATTTAGTTTCGAGTTTGTCTCTCAGGTCCTGGATAAGCTTACCGGCTTCCTGTCCACGTTCACTTTTTGGATAAAGATTGATAAATAGCTGTAAGGCCTCAATTGCTTTAAGCGTATTAACCTGATCCAAAGAATAGGTGGGAGACTCCAGGTAAAAACAATAGGCCGCCATGTAACGGCATTCTTCTGCTTTTGGNCTGCTTGGATAAGTGTCTGCAAATGTTTTGAAATGATACCTGGCNGTCGTAAAGTCTTTCAGTTTGTAATTGGTATAGGCAAAATAGTAATAAAGATCNTCGGCTTCGGCCCGTCCGCGATANCGTTGNACCAGATCGTCGAAAAGAATCAAGGCCTTGGTATAGTCTTTTTTCTCGTAGAGTTTAACTGCTTCCTGGTATTTTTTTGCAATATCTGTGCTCTCTCTTAATTTCTCGAACTTGCTTTTGCAGCCTTGTCCGATCAATAAGAGCGAAACTGTTAAACCAATCAAACTTATACGCCTTAACCTAAACATCTTGCAAAGATAGCTTTAATTGTGCTAAACATCAATTATTTTAATCTGTAAGCTAATCTAAACGGATTCGGTCTTTCCCATCCTTTTTTAACAATCTTTAACAAAAAATCAATCCGATCGCCACTAATTTGGTCATCATAAAACAATAATCAATTTTTGAGGTCGTTCCTGATGATGATGGTTTGCGAATGCCTCGCTTTTTGGTGTAAATTGCAGCTTATGAAATGGAAATTATATCAATCGCTAATTTTTGTCTGCCTCTTTGCTTTACCCCTTACTTTTTTAGGTCAATCAAAAGATAAACCAAAAAATAATTGGCATCATTTAGACCTTAAACAGGATGGTGTTTTTGGTATCAGCACTGAAAAAGCGTATCAATTGTTAAAAAATAGGACAGCAACACCCGTAATAGTTGCGGTTATTGATGGGGGAGTAGACACTGAACACGAAGATTTAAAAGAGGTGATCTGGGTAAACGAGAAAGAAATTCTGGGTAATGCCAAAGATGACGACGCGAATGGCTATGCAGACGATGTACACGGCTGGAATTTCATTGGCTCGGCAAAAGGGAATGTACAATACGACAATACGGAAATGGTGAGACTCATCCGTAAACTCCAACCAACATACGAATCAGCTTTAAATACTACCCCGTTTTCTCCCGAAGAGCGAAAGGAGTTTGAGCTTTACCAACGATTGATTTCTGATTACATGGCGGAGCTGGAGCAAGCGAAAGCAGGATTTTACAGCATTTCCCTTTTCAAGAAAACGCTTCAAGAGATACTCGATAAAATGGGCAATTCTTCGCCAAAACTAGCTGATTTTGAAGACTATAAAGCTGAAAATGATTTGGAGAGCAGGACATTGAAGGCCATNAAATCTTCTTTAAAAGAGGAGCCCGACTTCGGCAAACTAAAAGAAGAAATAGATGAAACCTTCAAACACTATGACACACAGCTCAAGTATCATCTCAATTTAGATTATGATCCGAGAGCTATGGTAGGTGATCGGTATGAAGACAACAGCGAGCGTTTTTACGGCTCTCCGGATGTTAAAGGACCTGATGCAGAGCATGGTACCCACGTGGCAGGCATCATTGCGGCTATTAGAAATAATGAAAAGGGTTTAGATGGGGTAGCCGACCAGGTAAAGATCATGGCTTTGAGGGTGATACCCGATGGCGATGAGCGTGATAAGGATGTAGCCAATGCCATTCGTTACGCAGTTGACAACGGCGCAAAAATCATCAATATGAGTTTCGGCAAGGCTTATGTTTGGAACAAGGCCGTGGTCGATTCGGCTGTCCGGTATGCACAAGCAAAAGATGTGCTTTTGGTACATGCTTCGGGCAATGATGCTAAAAACACCGACATCAGCAAAAACTATCCCACCCGCTTCTATTCAGACAGTACAGGTTTGAATATGGGAATGGCTCAGGCATGGCTAGAAGTTGGTGCCTCCGGCTGGGAGAACAACGAAGAGCTTGCGGCAGATTTTTCTAATTATGGCAAAAAAAGTGTGCATGTTTTTGCTCCCGGTGTCAAAATTTATTCGAGTGTTCCCGATTCAAAATACAAACAGATCAATGGTACCAGTATGGCCGCTCCAGTGGTTTCGGGCTTGGCGGCGATTTTAAGATCTTATTTCCCTAAACTCAGTGCAATTGAAGTAAAAGATTTGATTGTACAATCGGTACAAAAAGTGGAACAAAAGGTGAAAGTAAAGGGAGATCAGGGCAACACCCGATTGAGTTTTTCGGATTTATGTTCCAGTGGTGGAATCATCAATGCTCAAAAAGCAGTTGAAATGGCACTGAAAACCACAAAATAGACGGATGATCAATTTAGAAATAAAAAATGCCTCCATGGAGGCATTTTTTGTAGCGGGGAGCAGGATCGAACTGCCGACCTCAGGGTTATGAATCCTGCGCTCTAACCAGCTGAGCTACCCCGCCAGGTCCAATTTAAATTGGTTTGCAAATATAGGATAAAATACCTTTCTTTAGAAACAATTGGTAAATTTCGCCCGGCGGTTACCATTAAGTATTGTTAAAATGCAGGAAAAGAAAAAATTTACTTTTGAGTACGAAATCAAGTCCTCCCCCAAAATTTTATTCAGTTTTTTAAGTGAACCCAATGGTTTAGCCCAGTGGTTTGCCGATGATGTGAATTACAGAGATCAGGTTTATACTTTTACTTGGGATGGTGAAGAACAAAAAGCCAAGTTATTGAGCATCAAAGAAAATAAATTGGTGAAATTTAAATGGTTGGATGACGAGCCTCATTGTTATTTTGAGATGGAAATTGTGCAGGATGAATTGACCAATGATGTGGCTTTATTGATCACCGACTTTGCTACCGAAGAAACATTTGCCGAAAGAAAATTGATATTAGATAACCAGATCCAATATTTAATCAGCGTTCTGGGTGCTTAGGGTATAATTTCCCTATTTTTGTCATGTGAAAAAACTTCACTTTTTACTTCTTAAAGCATTCATCAGGCCCTTTATTGTCACTTTTCTAATAGTGATGTTCATCTTGTTGATGTTATTTTTATTTAAATACATCGATGATTTAATAGGCAAGGGCTTTGAATGGTATGTTATTTTGGAGTTGCTGATGTATGCCTCGGCTACCAATGTGGCCATGGCGCTCCCTTTGGCTGTTCTCCTTTCCTCCATCATGACTTTTGGCAGCTTGGGCGAAAATTATGAGCTGGTTGCCATTAAATCGGCAGGCATCTCTCTGCGCCGAGCCATGTATCCACTCATCATCCTGATCGGTATGTTGAGTGTAGCAGCCTTTCTTTTTTCAGATTACATGTTGCCTGTTGCCAATTTAAAAATGGGGTCCTTGCTTTGGGACGTAAGAAATCAAAAAGCTGCTTTTTTGATCAATGAAGGGATTTTCAATAATAGTATTCCAGGATATTCTATACGGGTTGATAAAAAAGATGCTGACGGACAAACCCTGCATGGAGTGGTGATCTACGATCGGATGAATCCCAGCGGTAATGTGAATGTGGTGATGGCCAAAGAAGGAAAAATGTTTAAAACTGCTGACGATTCCTATTTGATTCTAAAGTTAAAGGATGGAATCAGGTATGAAGAAAGTTCCAGCGATGGTGCCTATAATCCTCGTCAGCGTTTTACGAGATCAAAATTCAAGGAAACCGAACAAAAATTCGACTTATCGGGCTTTAAAATGCAGCGTACAGATGAGAACTTATTCAAATCTAATTACGCCATGATGAACATGAAGCAATTGAGTTATTACCGTGATTCCATTGCATTACAATCAGATAGCAACAGGCAAACTTTTTTTCAGGCATTAAAATACAGGTATAAAATATTAGAGATGGATACCAAGGCTAAACCGGTAAAAAAGGGAACTTTAAAATCGGATGATATATTTAGCTATCTGCCCATTAAAGACCGCTCACGAATTTACAGTATGGCTTCCGAACAAGTGAGGGGGGTAAAGGATGTCCTTTCTACAAAAACTGTATTAGATGCCGACTATGCAGATAAAATCAGGCATTTTGTGGTGGAGTATCACAAAAAAATATCTCTTGCCGTTTCTTGTCTAGTACTCTTTTTCATTGGGGCTCCGCTCGGTGCCATCATCCGCAAAGGCGGGTTGGGCCTGCCAGTGGTCATGTCAGTGATTTTCTTCTTATTCTATCACATCATTTCTACCATTGGGGAGAAGTATGCAAAAGAAGGGGCGCTTTCTCCCATTCTGGGAATTTGGATTGCGGTAATTGTGTTGGCTCCTTTGGGTGCATTCCTCACCTACAAAGCGAGCGTAGATTCCGTCTTATTTGATGCTGAATTGTATAAGCAATGGTTTAAGAAGATTTGGAAGTTCAAAGGCAAAAAAGCTACTACTGAATTGTCATAATAGCTACCCATTTAATGCGATGCGCATAATTTTGCTTTTAGAATAGCTAAATTTGCGTAAATCAACACTTCTATTTAGAAGTTAAATTAAGATCATGCTCAACACGATTGAAGAGGCAATAGCCGATATTAAAGCCGGAAAAGTAGTTATTGTGGTAGATGATGAGGACAGAGAGAACGAAGGCGATTTTTTAACTGCCGCACGAAATGCTAGTCCGGAAGTGATCAATTTTATGGCCATCCATGGTCGTGGATTGATTTGTGCTCCCCTCACCGAGTCGCGTTGCGATGATTTAAAGTTGGATCTGATGGTGGGTAAAAATACTGCCACACACGAAACTAACTTTACTGTTTCTGTTGATTTGATTGGTAATGGCTGTACCACCGGAATTTCAGCTTCCGATCGATCTAAAACGATCATGGCTTTAATCAATCCGGATACCAAACCTGAGGATTTGGGCCGACCCGGTCATATTTTCCCTTTGCGTGCTAAAGAAGGCGGTGTATTACGGAGGGCAGGTCATACCGAAGCCGCGGTTGATTTAGCCAGGATGGCTGGCTTTGAGCCTGCCGGTGTGATTGTGGAGATCATGAACGAAAATGGAGAGATGGCACGTTTACCCGAGCTGATGGAGATTGCTAAAAAATTCGATCTCAAAATCATTTCCATCGAAGATCTGATTGCATACAGACTGAGCAACGAAAGTTTAATTAAAAAAGAGGTTTCCGTTCAATTACCTACAGAGTGGGGAAATTTTGATTTGGTAGCCTATACGCAAATCAATACCGGTGAGCAACATTTAGCACTGGTAAAAGGAACCTGGTCTGCCGATGAACCCGTGCTGGTGAGGGTACATAGCTCTTGCATCACCGGCGATATTTTTGGCTCCTGCAGGTGCGATTGCGGACCTCAGCTTCATGCAGCCATGCAAATGATTGAGAAAGAAGGCAAGGGCGCCGTCATTTATATGAATCAGGAGGGCAGAGGTATAGGCTTGATCAATAAATTGAATGCTTACAGTTTGCAAGAAAATGGTTTCGATACCGTAGAAGCAAATCTGAAATTAGGCTTTAAAATGGATCAGCGTGATTATGGCGTTGGGGCACAAATTATTCGCAGTCTGGGGATTGCCAAAATGAAATTGATGTCAAACAATCCCACCAAGCGTGCTGGTTTAATAGGTTATGGATTAGAGGTGGTGGAAAATGTTCCGATAGAAGTGCCGTCCAACCAGCACAATGAATCTTATTTGAAAACCAAAAGAGATAAGATGGGTCACACCATCATGAAAGACCAATCTTAAGGTTTTTTCTTATTTTTTTTAGCTTCCTCCTTGGCTTTGTTCATGCTTTGACGCAATCGCTCTTCTCTGCGTTCTTTGCCAATCATCTGATTGAGGAATTCTCCGAAATTGTCGAAATCGCGACGGTAAACCAAACCAATGGCACTTACATATTCCTGGTTGGTGATGGTCAATGAATTACGATTGCCCAAGCGATTAGATCCTCTGAGTACGAGGCTCCCGTCTTTTTTAATGAGGTAAGAAGCCTCAAAATCTCTGGCAACTTCATTTCCAAGTACATCAAAATCGGTAATCGCTGCCCGGCGGTCGGTTACCCCACCGGTTAATACCAAGCGGTCGTTCAGCAAACGAACCGAAGCACTGGCCTCGTTCAGAGAGCGGATGTTGAGATCCACAAAATTCAAATTTAAAGATTGACTGAGGATGTTATTCAGCTGGTTAAATGCGATTTCAGTTCCCGCACTGAGTACAGTGGTGTTGATCTGGTCTCTAACGGTAGCCGAACCATTTCCCGGAGCAAAGCTGCGCCGAACGATCAGGCTCAGCGCCTGCTGATTGACATTGTTTACATCGCTCAAATAACCTTGNAATTGATCCTTTACATAAGAATTGGTCGGGAAATTGAGCCCGAAGCTGATATCGGGTTTGAGTAGATTGCCACTTAAATTCATCACCGCTTCTGCTGGTACACGGCTATCATCCGGGGCAAGTCCGGCAGCGGTATACAAGGGGCTCAAGCTGGTTCTTACACCATATTTTGCAGCCAAATTAATAGTAGCCGCACTTGGGTCGCCCGTCCATCGGATGGATCCGCCTTGCGTTATATCAAATACTTTATTGATGTAGTCTTTAGCCGTGAACTCAAATTTTCCTTCAGAGATCAAATAATCTCCAAACATTCCAAAATCACCAAGGGTCGAGATGTTCAAACTTAAATCCCCTTTCCCTCTTCCAGTTAATCGGCCCAAGGAAGTATAGATATTCGCTTCGGATGCTTCATCCACACTCAAGGAAAAATTCATGCTCAAACCCTTGAAGAAGTTTTCTTTTCTAATTTTTTTGGTACTGTCTCTTCCTACAAAAAGAATGAAATCACTCTCACTCACTTTTTCAGCCGAATTCAGTGGAATATTGAAAACGGTGCCTGCTTCTGCTTTTGCATCGATGTTAATACTCATATTGTCAGTAGGGCCATCAAAGCTGAACACGCCGGTGCTGAATGCAGTGCCGTAATAGGATGAATTGTCTTTAGGTGTAGTGTTGAGCGCCATGAATTTATTGGCCACCAATGTTACATTGATGATCGGATTATTCGGATTGCTCATATCCACAGTCCCGTTTGCCAATGCTTCATTATTGTTAATGTCTTTGATGCGCAAGTCGTTCAGATCGATGATACTTTGGTTTACCTGAAGCTGTTGATTGATGCGGTAGTTTGTTTTCAAATAGTTCACCGTCATGCTGGCATTGTTTAGACCCAGGTTACCATTGATTTGCGGATTGGACGGTTTACCGGTCACTTTCAGATTGCTGGAAATATTTCCTTTTAAATCTGATACCAAATTTTTTATGAAAGGCTCTAAAATAATTAGTGGGCTTTTATCCAGATATACATCTAAATCCAATTGGTCTCTGCTTGGATCCGCATCGTAAGTTCCCTGAATGTCTAAACTCTTGATGCCCCGATTGGTGATTCCCATATTTAGGGAAGCCAATTTAATGTCGTTATCATAATCAGCTCCCAAGTTCAAGTCGCCGATGAAGTTGTCATTATAATCCAGCGAATCGATTTTTAAGCTAGAGGCAATTCTTGTTTTACCGCTCAATGCCCTTAAGCCCGCTTGGCCGTTCATTTCACCTTTCAAGCGAATGCCCATGGCTTTAGTGAGTGGATTGAGTGTGTTCAGTTTGAATTGACGGAAGCCCAGTTTAAGCATGTCATTCGGATCAGAAGAGATTACTCCGTCTGCCGTAATCAACTGATTGTTTCTAAAAAGACCAAAATTGCTGATGAAAGTTTTTCCCTGATTGAAACTGATTTTCACTTTATCCTGGATCCTCCAGGTTTCTCTGTTGATCACTACATCAGAAGGCAGAATATTCAATTTCGCCGAACTATCGGCCCTAAACTCTACTAAACCGTTTAAATCGAGTTGGTTATTGGCATCCTTATCAGAAAGTTTGATGTTGAGGCTCAAGCTGTCGTTTCGAAGAATATTTGCAACGTTGACATTTTTCAGATAGATGCTGTCGGTCAGATCGATGCGGTCTGATGTGAGGAAAATATTCATCTGGTTATCCTCGGTCGATTCATCGACGATCAGGTTATTTGCCTTGATTTTTTGGTATTGTATGCTCCGGGCAAAACCGTTGATGGTTGAAATATTGCTGTCTGAATCGAATTTGCCATTCATGATGGCACCTTCCGGAATACGGAGATCTTTTACAAATAAACCGATGGGTTCAAAATTCTTCAAATTAAGGTTCAACTCAAATTGCTGAGGCTTGTATGGAACAATCTGACTTTGTAGAGAAGGAATGTATTTTTTTACGACCGATTTAAAATAGGAAGGCAGAGTTCCCAGATCATATTTACCCTTTAAGCTTCCACTCAATAGGTCAGATTCGGCAATAATTGCTCGATTATTGCCCAAGCCTCTACCGGCTAAATAGATAGAGTCGATGAAATGGAAAGTGCCTTGTTTATTTAAACAAACATTCCTGGCCATGATTTCTCCCTGGATATTTTCCAATCGGTTCCCACTGAAATTGGTGTATAATTCACCGTCAATAAGGATACTGTCTTTGAGTAAGTTCAGTGCAAAGAGATCTGCTTTTTGAACTTTGGCTGCAAAATTGAAAACCGGTAATTCCGGGTTGAGATTCATCTTGCCGTTAAAACTCAAATTCAGATGCTCATCATTCACGTTGATCTGGCCGCTAAATACCCGTTGCTCTACCGCTCCGTTTACCAATACATCTCGGTAGCGATAGCGTTTAAAATCGATGAAATTGATATTCAGATTCAACTGATTTTGGAGCTCCTCCAGCTTAAATCCTTGCCCCTTGAAGGTGCCGTCGATATTGATTTTGCCTAAATCAGCTTGGTTTAAAAATGCGCCCAGATCAAAGCTTTCGGTTTCGATCATGCCTTCGTACTCGGGGATCTGATGGTCCCTCATATTCATTTTCAGGTCGGCGAATAAATCACCAAGTTCCGTTTTGAACGTTCCCTTTGTGCTAAAGTCATCGGTAAAGCCACTGAACGAACCTTTAAATGAAATGTCGCCGAGCTGAGCGAATGCATCTGGTAATTGATTCTTTTTGTTCCCGGTAATTCTTTGCAGGATCAGCTCATAATCTTTTTTTGTGCTTGCTAATTCCTCGAATTGCAATTCGAAAACGGTGTTTTTGATCACCGGCAAACCCTTTACAGTAAAATCACCTTTGATTAAGGTATGCTCACCCGATGAAATAGTCAACTTTCTGCCTTTGAGGTATTTGACATAGCCGCTGATCTGGCCGTTCAGTTTAACATCAATGTAATTTTTGCTCAGTTCGGGAGCGAAATATGCAATATCGGTAGACAAAACCCTTGAATTCAGGAAGCGGGCATTCATCTGCACCCGGTCGTTGAAATGATTGAGGTCATCAAAACCGTTGAATTTCATTACGAAATAATCCCTGATCGTGGTTTGAGGGGTCACCAGCAATAAGTTCTTAAATTCCATTTTGTTGGAATCGATGATGGCTATGGTGCTCAAATTTTTGAGGTAAAACCCTGATTTTTCACGGAAGCTCAGCCCCTTGATCTCTGCTTTTGCAAGGTGATTTTTGGTGTCTAAATCAGCGATCGTTGCCTGGAGGTTTTTGATGTCCAGGTTGTTATAATCAATGCCACCATTATTAGGTTCAGCATTGTAGTTTTTGTATTTAAAATTGACTCCCTTGAGCACAATTTCTTTGAATGTGAGTTCATAGGGTTTACGCTCTTTTACCTCAGGACTACCGGTATTGAAATAATTAATGATGAAACTCAGGTTACTCTTATTGCCTTTGTATTTCTTTAAATAGAATTGAGCATCGCTCAAACGGACGGTCCTTACAGCTATTTTTCTTTTTTTGATAGAAAACTCATTGATGTCCAGACTTAACTCATCTGCATCGAGTAGGGTGTCTTTATCCAGATCCTGGATGAATAATCCTTCCAGTACCAAAGATTTAAAAGGTTTGATGTAAAGTCCCTCTATTTCTACTCTGGTTTTGAGTTCTTCAGCAAGGTAAGCCGCCAGTTTTTGTGCGAAATAGGTTTGAACAGGCCTGAATTGAAGCGAAAATACCAATGCCGCAAACATCAAAAAAAATGATGTGACCACCCATAAAGTTATTTTTGCCGCTTTTTTGATAGCTTTGTCTCGGAATTAAATTAGTTCAACAAAAAACACTTTATACAGTTTTGGCCATTATTCTTGGAATAGAATCTTCTTGCGATGAGACTTCTGCTGCTATTTGTATAGACGGTGAAATTCGCTCTAATATTATTGCAAATCAGCTTGTTCATCAACATTATGGCGGTGTTGTTCCAGAACTTGCCTCCAGAGCCCATCAGCAAAATATCATACCCGCCATTCAGGAAGCCTTTTCTGTTGCTAAAATAAGCAAAAATGAGGTAGATGCGGTAGCTTTTACCCGTGGCCCCGGACTTTTAGGTTCACTTTTAGTTGGGACTTCTTTCGCCAAGGCTTTTGCACTTGCCAAAAATATTCCCTTGATGGAGGTGAACCACATGCAGGCGCATATTTTGGCTCATTTTGTGGACGATCCGAGACCCAATTTTCCCTTTTTATGTTTAACCGTTTCTGGCGGACATACACAGATTGTGAAAGTGAATGATTATTTCGACATGGAAATTGTGGGGGAAACTTTGGATGATGCTGCGGGTGAAGCTTTTGATAAATCAGCCAAAATTCTCGGCCTGCCCTATCCCGGCGGGCCATTGATCGATCGATACGCTCAAACCGGATCTCCTGAGGCCTATTCTTTCCCGGAGCCTCAAATCCCGGGCTTAGATTTTAGTTTCAGCGGATTAAAAACTTCTATCCTCTACTTCGTTCAGAAAAATGTGAAAGCAGATCCGGATTTTATACAAAAAAATCTCCCGGATATTTGTGCTAGCATTCAGCAAAGAATCATTTCTATTCTTTTGGCAAAACTAAAAAGGGCAGCTGCCGAGTATCAAATCAATCAGATCGCCATCGCTGGTGGAGTATCAGCCAATTCGGGCTTGCGTAATGCCTTACAAGAATTAGCTGAAACAAAGGGTTGGCAGGTGTTCATACCCAAATTTGAGTATTGTACCGATAACGCCGCCATGATTGCCATTGCCGGTTATCATAAATTTTTAAAGAAAGATTTTGTCGATCAAAGTATTGCTCCGCTGGCCAGGATGGCCTTTTGATCAAATGAGCTATAAACAAAAAAGCCTCCGTAACGGAGGCTTTTTTGTTATTCTGGTTGGATTTCCAGCTTATCGCCGGTAACCACTTCTTTGATTCTTGTTTCCAGTTCATCCATTAAATCTGGATTCTCTAGTAACAATGCTTTGACAGCATCGCGGCCCTGGCCTAATTTGGTATCGTTATAACTGAACCAAGATCCTGATTTCTTAATGATCTCGAAATCAACTCCCAGGTCGATAATTTCGCCTGCTTTAGAGATGCCCTCTCCAAACATGATATCGAACTCCGCAATACGGAAGGGAGGAGCCACTTTGTTTTTCACAATTTTCACTCGTACACGGTTTCCAGAAACTTCATCGCTTTCTTTGATTTGGGAAATTCGACGAATATCCAAACGTACGGATGCATAAAATTTCAATGCGTTTCCTCCGGTAGTGGTTTCAGGGTTTCCGAACATCACACCAATTTTTTCACGTAATTGGTTGATGAAAATACAGCAGCATCCGGTTTTGGCGATAGTTCCGGTCAACTTACGCAGGGCTTGCGACATTAAACGGGCTTGCAAGCCCATCTTTGAGTCGCCCATTTCACCCTCAATTTCTGCCTTAGGTACCAATGCGGCCACCGAGTCAATCACAATGATGTCAATGGCACCTGAACGGATTAGGTTATCGGCAATTTCTAATGCCTGCTCTCCATTGTCAGGTTGAGAGATCAGTAAATTTTCTACGTCTACACCTAATTTTTGAGCATAATACTTATCAAAAGCATGTTCTGCATCAATAAACGCGGCAATACCACCTTTTTTCTGCGCTTCGGCAATTACATGAGTTGCCAGTGTTGTTTTACCAGAAGATTCCGGACCGTAAATTTCTATTACACGACCTTTAGGCAAACCTCCAATTCCCAAAGCGATATCTAAGCCGAGTGAGCCGGTAGAAATTGCCTCTATTGGTTCTACTGCGTCATCGCCCAATTTCATGATGGCTCCTTTGCCAAAGGATTTTTCTAGTTTATCTAGCGTTAATTGTAAGGCTTTTAATTTATCGGTATTGCTCATATTTTTAGTTTATAGAATTCAAAAGTATATAAAATTTATAAAATGCTAAAAATTTTATCAAAATATTTTCAACATTTTAAGATTTGATACTCATTTTCTTAAGTATGCGTCCATTTTTCTTTGCGGTCTTTTTGTTCTTAACTGCTTCCAGTTTGCGCAATTTAGCTTTTTCTGCTTTTAATAGAGCACTTTCTGTATGTTGTTGCTGGTAGTATTTACAAAACCAACTGAGGGGGCATTGTTCACACTTCGGGCTGCGGGCCAGGCAGGTATAGCGACCATGTAAAATTAGCCAGTGGTGTGCAACATGTATTTTATCTTCGGGTAGGTATTTGACCAATTGTTTCTCTACAGCCAGGGGTGTTTTGGCATTGGTGGTACACAAGCCTAATCGTCGGGCAACCCTAAAAACATGGGTATCTACCGCCATGGCAGGTGCCTGGTAAATAACCGAAGCAATTACATTGGCTGTTTTTCGACCCACACCGGGTAATTTTTGCAAGTCTTCAACACTCGAAGGGACCTTTGCTCCAAACTCATGAATAAGCTTTTGGGCCATCCCTACCAGGTGTTTTGCTTTGTTATTGGGATAACTTACCGAACGGATGTATTCGAAAACCTCATTAGAACTGGCTTTTGCAAGTTGATGGGCATCGGGGAAACGTTCAAATAATTTCGGGGTTACCTGGTTAATTCGCTTATCGGTACATTGAGCCGATAAGATGACTGCCACCAGAAGTTCGTAAGGATTGGTATAATGCAGCTCAGTTTCGGCATTGGGCTGATGCTTAGAAAAATGATCTACAAAGGCCTGATAACGTTCTTTTAGGAGCATGCTCAAATATAAGCAGGAAAGGTAAATTCAGCTTAAATTTTTAATAGCATCCTGGCGTGTGATAAAATTTTTTCGATGCTCATTTTCGATGGCTCGATGATGAGTGCATCTAATTCTTTTACCATAAATTGTGGAATTTCTTGCTCATTTTGTAGCACAAAATGCTCCTTCATTTCCTCAATAGGATCGTTGTTAAAGGAGGAATCTGAAGGACTAATTACTTTAGGCATGAGCATTTCAATTTCTTTAAAAACGCAAGATCAAGCCATCATATTTTACAGCTCAGCATTTTTTAAGAAATAATTATCCTCAGACCCTCAAAACCAACTCTTTAGCATGCATCATTTTGCGCAAATTATTAAGCGCATAGCGCATCCTGCCCAAGGCGGTATTGATACTTACCCCAGTGATATCTGAAATCTCTTTAAAGCTCATTTCGCCGTAATGGCGCATAATTAAGACTTCTTTTTGTTCCGATGGCAGTAGTTGGATTAGTCTCTTTAAATCGGTATAACTCTGCTCTTTCACCATTTTGGTTTCGATGGGTTCATCATAGAATTTAAGCACATCGAAAATGTCAAATCCTTCAACACTGATAATTTGAGGGCTTCTTTTTTCTTTTCTGAAATGGTCAATTACCAGATTATGTGCAATCCGGATGACCCAAGGAAGAAATTTTCCCTCTTCATTGTATTTTCCTGCTTGCAGGTTGTTGATTACTTTAATGAAGGTTTCCTGAAACAGATCTTCCGCCAGGTAATGGTCTTTTACCAAGAGATAAATGGAAGTATAGATTTTTGATTGGTGGCGTCTAATTAACTCTTCTAAACTGGGCTGGTGGCCTTTAATAAAACTGTGAACCAACTCCTGGTCGGTTTTCACTTGGAGCTTCATAGGATTGATCATATGATTTTTCATTTTAGGTGATGGATTATGTTTTTCAGATGGTAGCTGTTGGTTACCCTTTCCCCTCACGTTTATTTTTGATTTATGCATGCTGATATCATCCAATTATTTTGCCAATATCAAAGAAATGACACCTTACATACCAGATAGAACCGACGATAGACGTATTTTAGCGGACGAAATGCATTATATGCCGATGAATGGTTTTTGGCATTTCAGAAAATTGTTCATTTTAGAAAAAATGAAGAGCGAAGAAGCAGTTAAAGATTCCAGGAAATACATTGTGATCAAGGGTGCACGTGTCCACAATCTGAAGAATGTGGATGTGTCAATTCCTAAAAACCAATTGGTGGTCATTACCGGCATGTCTGGTTCCGGAAAATCATCATTGGCATTTGATACGCTGTATGCAGAAGGGCAGCGACGTTATGTGGAGAGTCTTTCGGCTTATGCCCGGCAGTTCATGGGCCGTATGAATAAGCCCGAAGTAGATTATATCAAAGGAATTGCACCCGCCATTGCCATTGAGCAAAAGGTGATTACCAGCAATCCACGCTCAACAGTTGGAACCTCCACAGAAATTTATGACTACTTAAAACTGCTCTATTCCCGTATTGGAAAAACCATTTCACCTGTATCGGGAACGCAAGTAAGAAAAGATACCGTAACGGATGTAGTGAATGCCGTTAATATCTTGAAAGAAGGAAGTACCGTCACCATATTATGTCCTTTATTTCCACATAATAACCGCAGTTTAAAAGAGGAATTAGCGGTATTGCTCCAGAAGGGATTTTTGAGGGTAGTTTATCAAAGCCAGTTCCGTAAAATTGAAGATTTACTGGAAGATAGTTCGGTGAGTAACCAAAAACTAACGGATCATCAAACTATACAAATTGTAATCGATCGAATAAGTGTGAGTCATGATGAGGAGACCCAAAGCAGGGTGGCCGATTCTGTTCAAACGGCTTATTTTGAAGGTAAGGGAGATTGTATATTAGACATAGACGGCCAGCAACAGACTTTTAGTGATCGTTTCGAAGCCGATGGCTTGAAATTTGAAGAACCCAGTCCAAATTTTTTCAGTTTTAATAACCCTTACGGTGCCTGTAAGCGTTGTGAGGGTTATGGCAAAGTGATGGGAATTGATGAAGACTTGGTAGTGCCCGATAAAAGTAAGTCGGTATACGATGGAGCCATTGCCCCCTGGAGAGGAGAGAAAATGCGGGAATGGCTGGATCAATTGGTTAAAAATGCCATTAAATTCGATTTCCCGATTCACCGGCCCTACAGCCAGCTGAGTGCAGAACAGCTACAATTAATATGGTCTGGTAACCAATATTTTCAGGGTCTCGACGATTTTTTTAAGTACCTCGAGGAGCAAACCTATAAAATCCAATACCGGGTAATGCTGTCCAGGTATCGGGGTAAAACTACCTGCCCTGATTGTAAGGGCAGTCGATTACGACCGGATGCTGCATATGTAAAAATCGCTGGAAAGTCGATTACAGATGTGGTGTTGATGCCGCTCGATCAGGCGCTACAGTTCTTTAAAAATCTTGAACTGGATGCACATGAACAGCAAATTGCCAAGCGACTGTTAATGGAAATTACCAACCGCATTCAGTTTTTAAATGATGTTGGCCTGAGCTATCTCACTTTAAATCGTTTATCCAACACCCTATCGGGCGGGGAGTCGCAACGCATCAATTTAGCTACCTCGCTGGGTAGTTCGCTGGTGGGTTCTATTTATGTTTTGGATGAGCCGAGTATCGGTCTACACCCCCGAGATACCAATCGCTTGATCGGTGTACTGAAATCCTTACGTGATGTGGGTAATACCGTTTTGGTGGTGGAGCACGAAGAAGAGATGATGCGTGCTGCCGATCATATTTTAGATATTGGCCCTTATGCCGGTACCCATGGAGGTGAACTGGTTTTTGATGGTACTTTTGACCAAATCTTAAAACATCCACACAGTTTAACCGGTAAATATTTAAGTGGTGAGGAACAAATTCCAGTCCCGCGACAAAGAAGAAATTGGAGCAATTTTGTTGAAATAAAGGGTGCCCGTGAGAATAACCTCCAAAACATCGATGTGAAGTTTCCATTGCATGTGCTCACCGTAGTTACGGGCGTATCTGGCTCTGGTAAAACTTCATTAGTGAAACGGATTTTATACCCGGCCATTCAAAAGGTCATCGGGAATTATTCTGGAGAGCAGACCGGGGTTTACGACAGCTTGGAAGGAGACTATTCGACCATTGAACAGGTAGAATTGGTAGATCAAAATCCCATTGGTCGCTCATCGCGTTCTAATCCGGTAACCTATGTAAAAGCATGGGATGAAATCAGGAATTTAATGGCTTCGCAGCCTGCTGCCAAGGTGGCCGGTTTAAAACCTTCGGCTTTTTCATTCAATGTGGAAGGCGGTCGTTGTGATGTTTGTCAGGGAGAGGGAGAAGTGAAAGTGGAGATGCAGTTCATGGCCGATATCTTTTTGCCCTGCGAATCCTGTGGCGGAAGACGCTTTAAACAGCATGTGCTCGACATCAATTATCAGGAAAAGAATGTAGCCGATATTTTAGAACTCACTATAGATGAGGCTCTAGACTTTTTCTCCAATGAGCCTAAAATTGTGGCACGCTTGCAGCCTCTGGCTGATGTTGGCTTGGGATACGTGCACTTAGGCCAATCTTCCAATACCTTGTCGGGGGGAGAAGCACAGCGCATCAAATTGGCTTCTTTCCTGGTTAAAGGCAATCAAGCTAAACAAACACTTTTCATTTTTGACGAACCCACCACGGGTCTTCATTTCCACGATATCAAAAAATTATTAAAATCTTTTGATGCGCTCATCAGTCAGGGAAATTCCATTTTGGTGATAGAACATAATATGGATGTGATTAAATGTGCCGACTGGATCATTGATATTGGTCCGGAGGGTGGCGATGCCGGCGGACAAGTGGTTTTTGAAGGTACGCCTGAAGGCATCGTAGCGGAACCCCGATCTTATACTGGCCAATATTTAAAAGAGCGCCTTAATTCTGGGAAATAAAAATGCAGTTTTGTTCTGGCTCAGCAATTTTAGCATCTTTGAAACTGACCTGTATGGAACCTAAGCATCATTTATGCTCATATTAACATTTTTAATAGGGTTTTTAATGAATTTTGTGGGGTATATTCCGCTCGGGAATATCAACCTCACGGTGGTGAAGCTGGCCATTAACCGCGGCATGAAACAGGTGATGTATTTTCTGGTGGCTTTCTCTTTGGTAGAGTTCATCTTCACTTTTTGTATCATGAAATTTTCTGAATGGTTAAGCGGAGAGGCAAATATTCTAACGCTACTCGATTGGGTATTGATCGCGGTGTTTTTGATCATGGGTACCTTAACCTGGAGAAACCATCAGAAACCACCCAAAGAAGATTTTTCTAAAAAAGACAGCATCAAGCTGGGTGTGATCATGGGTTTTCTGAACCCCATGCAATTACCTTTCTGGTTAATAGGAGGAACTTATGTAATTTCTAAAGGCTGGATTCTAACAGGAAATACTGCGCTGGTGATTTTTAGTATTGGTTCCGCTTTGGGCTCTTTTTTCTGCCTTTACGCTTTCGCTCATTTTGCACGTTATATTCAAAGCAAATTTTCTCTCAGCAGTCAGTTCATCAACAAGAGCATTGCTATACTACTTTTTACGCTGGCATTTTACCACGTGGGTAAATTGCTTTACATCTGGTGGGTTTAGTTTTTCAGTAAGCTGATGGTCGAAAGCCGGTCTTGGCCCAATTGAGATTTTAATTCCTCTAACGAATTAAACTTTTGATCTTCTCTGATGAAATGAAAAAAGTCTAAGCGGATGGTTTCTCCGTAAATTTCTTGATCAAAATCAAAAATATTTACTTCAATATTCCTGCTCATACCATTTACGGTCGGCCGGTGACCAATGTAGGCCATGCCATCATACAGGTTATTTTTGACTTCCACCTTAACGGCATAAATGCCATCAGAAGGAATCAACTTGAAGCTTTCTTCTACAAATAAATTGGCAGTTGGATAGCCCAATGTTCGGCCGATCTGGTCGCCACGGATCACTTTTCCGTGTAAACAAAATGGATGCCCCAAGAATTCTTTGGCGGTAGCTACATCTCCTTTTAGCAGTGCTTCCCTAATTTTGGTAGAACTAACGGCCACTTGCTGTACGTCTTGCTCCGGAATCACTTCTACTTCAAAACCATGAACTTTTCCTAAAGTTTTCAACGCTTCAATGCCTCCTTCGCGGTTTTTCCCAAACCGATGATCATAGCCGATAATAATTTTACGGGTGCCAATTTTATCGACCAGAATTTCTTTTACATATTCTTCCGGAGACAGGTTAGAGAAGTCGCGGGTGAAAGGGGTGATGATGAGATGATCGATCCCAAGCTTTTCCAGTAATTTCGTTTTTTCATCAATGGTGGTTATCAGTTTTAGTTTTTGATCTTCCGGGTGAAGGATCATCCGCGGATGCGGAAAAAAAGTAAGAATAACCGATTCGCCTCCAATTGCTTTTGCACTTTCAATGATACTAATGATGATTTTTTGGTGTCCGATATGCACGCCATCAAAAGTGCCAATGGTGACCACCGCATTTTTTAAGCTCGAAAATGAATGAATATCGGAATAGGTTTTCATGATTGGCAAAATTAGCTGTTTTCGCCTTGTTCTTTCAAACTCCGGATGTGGTTTACCAATTCCATCACCTCAAAAGCATTTTCAAGCAGCAGATCTCCACTTCTGGTCCTACATAATTTGGAGAGATAGGCACCACAACCCAAGGCTTTGCCAAAATCATTCGCTAAAGACCTGATGTAAGTTCCTTTACTGCACACTACCCTGAAATCTACTTCGGGGAGTGTAATGCGGGTAATTTCAAACTCAGTAATGTGAACTTTGCGACTCTTCAATTCTACTTCTTCACCACGGCGGGCTTTGAGATAAAGTCTTTCACCTCCCACTTTCACAGCAGAATGTGCGGGAGGGAACTGTTCAATATCACCCATAAACTTTTGACAGGCCTCTTTGATCGTTTCTTCGCTCAAATGATCGGTCCCCGACTGGTTTTCAATAGCCGTTTCCAAATCGAAAGAAGGGGTAGTGGCCCCCAGCGTGAAGGTGCCGGTATATTCTTTATCCTGGGCCTGGAAGCTATCGATCTGTTTTGTCATTTTACCTGTACAAACAATCAACAGACCGGTAGCCAGGGGATCGAGCGTACCTGCATGACCCACTTTCAGTTTCAGGGGTTTCAAGCTATTTCTGATTTTACCCACCACATCGAAGCTGGTCCAACGGTAAGGTTTATTGATGAGCAGTACTTCGCCTTCAGCAAAATTAAACTCGGGAAAAAGTTTTGATTTGGTACTCATTTAAACTACACTTAAATCGTAGCCGCTAAGCAATAAAGTCAAAATGAGTATTCCCACGATGATTCGGTACCAGCCGAATAATCTAAAACCATTTTTTTGCAAGAAACTGATGAAAAATTTAATGGCCAGCATGGCTACCACAAAAGCTACCAGGTTTCCTATAATCAGGAGTTTAATCTCTTCTGAATTGATGGTATATCCGGCTGAGTAAAAATCATACAGCTTTTTTAGGGTGGCTCCAAACATGGTGGGTATCGCTAAGAAAAATGAAAACTCGGCCGCCAATGTTCGGGATAATTGCTGACTCATACCACCCACAATGCTGGCAGCTGAACGTGAAGTGCCAGGTATCATGGACAGGCATTGAAATAAGCCAATTTTAAAGGCAGTGGCATAGCTGATGTCTTCGTTGCGCTCAATTTGCTTGCCTTTAAACCATTGGTCTACAAACAACAGGATAATGCCTCCGAGCAGCAGCGCAATGGCTACTCCCATCGGGCTTTCAAGCAATTGATCGATTTTATCGCTGAACAAGATCCCAAAAAAAACAGCAGGCAGGAATGCAATAGCCAACTTGAAATAAAAATCGATGCTTTGGAAAAAACGCTTAAAATAGAGTACCAAGACCGATAAGATCGCCCCGAACTGAATGGCCACTGTAAAGAGTTTGAGAAAAGCATTGCTGGTATCCATGCCCAAGAGGCTGGAGCCCAAGATCATGTGTCCGGTAGAAGAAATGGGTAAAAATTCGGTGATACCTTCGATAATGGCCAATACAATGGCTTCGAAAATTGTCATGCTTTCTTTTTAAGAATGGCAAAAAATCCGATTCCGAAACCAATCAACACCACCATGGGGGCCAATACAATTTTGCGGAAATCGTAGATGTCGGTATCGCCAATCATCAGCACAAAACCCAAGGCCACCACTAGGATACTGAGCAGCATCAGTTGGTAATTCTTCTTGCCAAATACAAGATCTTTGTTTGCTTGTTCTTTAGATTGATTTTTGGGCGATGCCATATTAGTATAGTTCGTGAATTTTTAATCTTAAAAATCTGTTTACCGCAAACCAGGTGCTCAAGCCAGAAATAATGATGCCGGCAAGGACGATACCCGCAGCAACGGTCATAAATTGAGTCCAGTCTTTCAGAACGGCAATTTCAGGGATTTCGCTGATTACCAGGTACATGATCAGTACCATCAATACGATGGCAATTAAGCCGGCCACTAAACCATGTAGAATGCCGTAAATAATAAAAGGTTTACGAATGAAAGCCTTAGTTGCACCCACCAATTGCATGCTTTTGATCAGGAATCGTTGTGAAAAAATGGCTAAGCGGATGGTATTATTGATCAAGGTGATGGCAATGAGTAATAAAATTAAACCGAAGCCAACAAAGCCGATACTGATCAATTTGACATTTTGATTGATGGTATCGATGAGTGATTTTTGATACACTACTTCTTTGATCAGCTCGTTTTTCTCCAGTTTGGCAGCCAATTTGGTGATGATGGCATTATCGGCAAACTCTGCTTTCAGATGGACATCTAAAGAGGGTAGCAGCGGATTATATCCCAAAAATTCTACAAAGTCCTCTCCCAAATCTTTTGTCAAATTACGGGCGGCTTCTTCTTTGCTAATGTACTGGGTACGCAGCACCTCCGGATTGGAATTGATTTGTTTTTGGAGTTCCAGTATTTCAGATTCCTTAGTCCCCTCATTTACAATGATGTTCAGCACAATATTTTCCTTCACATAATTAGACAGGTTCTGCGATTGCACTAAAATCAAGCCTAATAAGCCACCCATCAATAATACCAGTGAAATGCTGATCACCGTAGAAAAACGAAGGGTTTTATTTTGTTTTGGAGGAATATTGCTATCCATATGTAAGCGATGCTGTAATTAGATTCACGAAAGTAAATAATTAAAGCTAAAATTTTGCATCTCGAATTCGCTTTGTTAGCATACCTGCAATGGCTATTTGTTTGAAACAGCTATCATTTGAAGCCTAATTTTAGTATTTTCGCGGTTCAACCTTTATAATTAAATGGATTATCAGTACCGGGAAATAGAGCAACGCTGGCAAAAATTTTGGGCCGAAAACCAAACCTATACTGCAAGCAACCAAAGTGCCAAACCTAAGTTTTATGTGTTGGACATGTTTCCTTATCCTTCTGGAGCCGGTCTGCATGTAGGCCACCCATTGGGTTACATTGCTACTGATATTTTTTCCAGGTATAAAAGGTTGAAAGGGTTCAACGTGTTGCATCCCATGGGTTATGACTCTTTCGGCTTGCCCGCTGAGCAATATGCTATTCAGACGGGACAACATCCTGCGGTAACCACTGAGGCAAATATCAATCGCTATCGCGAACAATTAGATAACCTGGGTTTTTCGTTCGATTGGAGTCGTGAAGTGCGTACCAGCGACCCTTCTTATTACCGCTGGACGCAGTGGATATTCATGCAATTGTTCAATTCCTGGTACAGTGTACAGGCTGACAAAGCCGAGCCCATTGAAAGATTGGTAGCACATTTTGCAAGTGAAGGTTCAGCAGGAGTTAATGCTGTGGCCGATGAAGAAGTGTTGGAATTTACTGCTGAGGAATGGAGTTCATTTTCTGAAGAAAAACAACAAAGAGAGCTCCTAAAATACCGCCTGGCCTACTTGAAAGAAAGTACCGTTAACTGGTGCCCGGCTTTGGGAACGGTGTTGGCGAACGATGAGGTGAAAGATGGTTTCTCCGAACGTGGTGGCCATCCGGTGGTGCAGAAAAAGATGATGCAGTGGAGCATGCGGATTACGGCTTATGCCGATCGATTGCTTCAAGGTTTAGATACCATCGACTGGCCAGAGCCTTTGAAAGAGATGCAGCGCAACTGGATTGGGAAGAGTGTAGGCGCCTCCGTAAAGTTCTCAGTTGACAGTTTGCAGTCCTCGGTCTCAACTGAAGACTCCGAACCCCAAACTCCAAACTATATCGAAGTTTTTACCACCAGAGTAGATACCATTTTTGGGGCATCCTTCTTAGTGCTTGCTCCAGAACACGAATGGGTTGCTGAGCTGACTACTTCTGAGCAGGAAAAAGAAGTGAAAGCTTACATCGAGCAAACACAAAAAAAATCTGAGCTCGATCGTATGGCCGATACCAAAACGGTATCTGGAGCCTTCACGGGTTCTTATGCCAAACATCCTTTCACCGGGAATCCGGTACCCATCTGGATTGCCGATTATGTGTTGGCAGGTTACGGAACCGGTGCCGTCATGGGCGTGCCATCAGGAGATCAGCGTGACTGGCTATTTGCCAAACATTTTAATTTGCCCATCGTGCCGATTTCGGATGCACAAAAAGATTTAGACCAGCAGGCCGATTCGACCAAAGAAGGTAAATACATCAACTCTGATTTTATCAATGGCTTAACTTATCAGGATGCAGTAGCTGCCCTCATCGCTAAACTCGAAGAAAAAGGTCAGGGTAAGGCTAAGGTCAATTTCCGCTTACGCGATGCCATTTTTGGTCGCCAGCGTTATTGGGGAGAGCCGGTACCGGTTTATTTTAAAAACGGATTACCTTACCTGATTGATGAGAAAGAATTGCCTTTGCTGCTGCCTGAGGTAGATAAATACCTGCCTACCGAAAGCGGTGAGCCGCCACTGGGAAGAGCTAAAAGTTGGAAATATCAGGATCAGTACGAATACGAATTAAGTACCATGCCGGGTTGGGCCGGTTCCAGCTGGTATTGGTACCGCTACATGGATGCTCAAAATGAGCAGGAATTCGCTTCTAAACCAGCAATTGATTATTGGCAGGATGTGGATTTGTACATTGGCGGTTCGGAGCATGCCACCGGGCATTTATTGTACAGTCGTTTCTGGAACAAGTTTTTGAAAGATCTGGGTTACGTAAAAGTAGAAGAACCTTTCAAAAAACTGATCAATCAGGGGATGATACAGGGGCGTTCGAACTTTGTATACCGTTTAATCGACGATGAAGGAAAGGGCACCAACACCTTCGTTTCTTTCGGTCTGAAAGATCAGTATAAAACCGTTCCCATTCATGTGGATGTGAATATCGTGGAGCAGGATATCCTGGATCTGGAAAAATTCAAAGCTTTTCGCCCGGATTTTGCCAATGCCGAATTTATTTTGGAGAACGGCAAATACCTTTGCGGTCACGAAGTGGAGAAGATGTCAAAATCGAAATTCAACGTGGTGAACCCAGATGACATGGTAGAGCGCTACGGTGCAGACACCCTTCGCCTGTACGAAATGTTCCTTGGTCCGCTGGAACAAAGCAAGCCCTGGAATACCAATGGGATTGAAGGGGTTTTCAAGTTCTTGCGTAAATTATGGCGCCTGTTCCATGATGAGCAAATGAATTTTGCCGTCTCAGATGAGGCGCCAAGCAAGGCCGAACTAAAATCACTTCATAAAATCATTAAAAAGGTGGAAGAAGATATTGACCGATTCTCGTTTAATACTTCGGTTTCCAGTTTCATGATCTGTGTAAACGAGCTGACAGATTTAAGATGTAACAAGCGTC
>JGI25921J50272_10000110_pt1 | contig 25353 bp, 26 predicted proteins | sample LauGreSu1BDMLBSD_2_FD_50272 | JGI IMG/M metagenome (IMG submission 50272) | reverse complement strand
TATTTTCAATAATTTCTACCTTAGAAATTATATCACTTGTTGTATTTTCTGCTTTAGAATCAAATATAGTTTTTAAAGTATCAACAAAAATTTGAGTTGATCCAATTCCAACAGACTGAATTATATTACACACAGGAAAAATACTTGGCTCATATATAATCCTACTTTTTCCAACAACGACACCATCAATCACAGCGTCATTTCTTTGCTTGCACCAATTTACTGGTCTAATTAAATTTAAATCTGACGTAATTCCAATTGAATTATATGGGATTGTATTTACGGTATCTGGAAGTATAATATCAGTTACTGCACGCTCTTCTTCAGATAAATTTAAATCATTTGAATTTATTCTCAATTCATCTCCAGTTTTTATGGACTCCAGTATATCAGTATAAATTACATCAACATTTGGGGTTCCTTTGTAAAACATAATTTTACTTTTACTTCCACTTTTAGGAGCTTCAGAAAACTCTATATAACTTCCCCCATTAAAAGTGTAAGAAACCCCAGGTTCTTGTAGAACATCATTTATAAAAATTAGAAGAACTGAGTTCAAATCTATGGTTGAATTTTTCTTTGCAATGATTGCAAATCTGTTTCCATTATCAGAAATAGGAAATTTTTTTCTATTTCCATCAAATAAAGAACTAATATCATCTAATTTTTGAAGTTCTCCAATAGACCATCCACTAAATGAATCGTTATAAACTCTATCAACTCTAATTGAAAATTGACTAAATGGTTTTGATGTATCGGTAGGAATTCCAGCCAATCCACCAGATTGAACTGTTAAGATATCTCCAACACGATATGAGTATCCATAGTTTTTAATCGTAAAATCAATTACACTTGACCCCTGACCAACTACAATATCAATTTTTGCTTGAGAACCAATACCACTACTAGACGTAGTATGAATTAAAGATAAATCTGAATATGATAAAGGAGCATCAAAAACTACTTTTGGTGGATTTGATGATGTATATCCAGTCCCAGGATTTGTGATTGCAATACTCACAACATTTCCATTAGTTACTGTTGCTGTTCCAATATATTGTATTTTTGGAGTTTCTGAACTAAATGACTGAACTCCTACTCTCACTATTGATTGAATTCCAGTTCTGTATCCAGAACCACTATTCCCAATACTAATTGACTGTATTGTTCCAGATATGGAAACTATTGCAGTTCCTCCCGCAGATACTAGAGGCTGATACCCAAATCCACCACTAGAACCAACAGAAACGATAATACCACCCCTAGGAACACTTGAGTTGTTGGGATCATATAATGTAGATGTTGCGGTTCCAGTGAAATTTAATTTTGTTTGGGATGAAATTTCAGATAAATTGTAATCATCTTCGGGATTCTGAAAAATATTATTCACCAATATTATAGAATTATATGAAGATATTCCACTAATATTTTGATTTCTTGATGTTAGATTGAATTGTTTACTTACAGCGTTAAAATTTTGACTTAAATCATCAAAAATATAGTTATTTTGATATGTTTCTTGATTTGAGTTTGAAATTCCAGATCTTATAAAAACCCTACCTTGAAATGACGACCTAATATTGATATCTCCATTGATTGGATCATATACTGGACCATATGGGGCATCTGAAAAATATAGCGTATTGTCTATAATATTGTAATTGCCTTTTAATTTTGTAATAAGAGAATTACTGTTGTGTGTAGAAAGACCTGTTCCCATAAAAGGTCTCAGTACTGCGATATAATTTGTGCTTCCAACTCCAACTGAAGAAATTTTCATAATTTCGTCATCTATTTTTATTAAATCTCCGGCAAAAAAGGATGTTATCCCTGAGAAATAAGATATGGTATCCGATAGACTCAGATTATTTAATAATAATGATGTTACTGATGTTGAAACTATGGGAGATTGAATGATATTATCAATCAGAATTATTGATTTTGCATTTTGGTTTGTGGCAGTTACAAAATGATTATTTCCAACGCCGACTGAAGTCAAATTTATTAATTTTGGAGGAGCTGACAGTGCATTAATAGATGATGTGCAAAATCCTATAAATTTATCATCATACTTATATACATAAAGATCACCACTTAATTTATTTGTAGTCCCTACTCCGACAATAAAAGTTTGTGCTATTCCTATAGATCCTAAAGTTGAATATTGTTCAGTATTGGAAGATGATTGTTTAGAAAATGTAACAGCAACACCGGAATTTATTTGAGAACTAATTGTACTTGATAAAGATACTATATTTGAACTTATATTTGTTATAGAAATATATCCTTGAGATGTGGATTTGAAGTAATCATCTACTGTCAACCCCAAAACAGAGGATACACTAAGTTTATTTGTTCCAACTCCAGCAATTGCTGTAGTTTGTGTAGTCAGTATGTCAACATATCTGAATGCTTCTGTTCTATAGACTACTTTTTCACCACTAACAAAAAAATGATTTGGAATGTAAATTAAATTATTATTTAAATCAACACCTTTTTGGTTTAATGTCGTATATTCCAAACTACCATCAAAAGTCTTTTGAAATATTGGATTGAACTTATGATTTAATGGAAAATCTTTTTTAAAGTTAATATCACTGGATTGAAATTTACTTGATCCAGTAGATAATTCTGCATTTTTAAAGTTTATAGAGTTTGGAAATGATGAAAATTCAACATATGAAGCAGAATGTTGAAGTAAAGTAATATCTACATTAATATTTGGTAATGGTGTAAATAAAAGTTCTAGATTTGAAGATAAATTTGAATCAAATGTTCCCAATGAGTTTTGATTATAAACATTTCCATATTCAATTAGGTATGAATCTAAATTATTATTGAGTACAATTACTTCAGATAATTGTACTCTATTATTTGTTTTATCTGTAATTTGAACCAAAAAATATCCAAAATTATTATTTAAAGTTTGCGTTGCAATTATTGATGAAGATGGTGTAGGTGATGATGTTATGGAAACATTTTTAGATGCTATATCTGCATATTTCAGTGTTCTAGTTTCAGTAATATTGAAACTTGTATTGGCTATTGAAACAGCAATCACATTACTTGTCAAAATTTCATTCACATTGGAATAAAAAATTAAATCTAGATCAGGACCATTTGGAGTAATTGAATATGTTCCAATTCCAACTTGATTTAAATATGAATTTGTTGATAAGGTTATTCTACCATATTCAGAAAATGAAGTATTAGACCCATTTGTAACTAAATTTATCTCATTATATTCATAATTATTCCCAGTATCTGAAGATATTTCAATTAAAATTTTCGATGAAGTAAATGATGATGGTATTTTATATAAAACAGAAGATGACCCTGCACCAATATTTGAATAATTTGATTTAATCNTTACACTATTTCCAAATGTATAATCATCATAGTCAAAAATATTTTGTTTAGTATCGTAGGATATAAAATTGTAGGAGTATTCATTTCTCCCATCCAATGGAACAAACTCTAATGCCCCCTGGTCTTCGACTTTAACTATATCAAAATTTCCAATTTCATCAAGGGTAAACATTTTACCATATTGGTTTGAATAAATTTCATTACCATCTGTTAAAATTGTAATGACTGAAGACTGTCTTCTATCCGAAAAACGGGTATCATTTACACCTAAAAATAATTTTTTTGATCTTACTTTGTCTACCATTTTTTATATGTAAAAGGATGTTACAAACGATTTGGATAATGATGTATTAAAATTAGTACTTATATCATCAATAGTTAAAACTCTATTACCAATTGATTCAAAATAATCCTGTAGTATTACTGAATTAAATATTATTTCATCACTAGTTAAAGTGTCTTGGACATAAAAATAATTTTCAGAAACTAAATCATAATCATTTATACATTCAATATCAACTATACTATTTAAGTCAGATATAGAAGACAATAATCCTTCATTTTGGGTAGTTGAAATTCCAGATACCAATGGGATTGATTCCACAATCAAATCACTGAATTTTTTGAATCCTAAGGTGTGATTTAAATTACTGACAGCATCATTCCATTCTTGAATTGGAATCTCAGATTTCAAAGAGTATGAAAAATTTTGATAATAATCATTATCTTGTATTCTTTGTGAGTTGTTGTTTAAAAACCCTGTATCTTTATTCCAATTGCCATTGACAATGGATGAAGAATCTATATTACAGAACGATTCATTTTTAAATATATCTCTAATGAATGCTTGTGATTTTGATGTTGTTCCGGTAATTAATGAATTTATGTCAAAATCCTTTATAACTTCAACATTTAAATATTCATTTTCNGAATCCCATTTTAANACTTTTCCCTTTNTATCACTACNTACAACTTCCTCACCATAGATAAAATAATTTTTTGATAGATTTANTTTAAACTTAGGGAAGTGATTTTCAGATATAATTCTTCCGGATGAATTTTGAGAATCAAATATTCCAGTATTTTCTGTAGATTCAATATAATTTTCTAAAGAGTATGTAATTGCAGATCCAGAACCTCCCAGATTTGTATTAACTCCAACTATAGGAAAAACTGCATAATTATAATTTTTAGAATTAAATCCTTTATCTGATGAATTTACAACAGAAACTCCTTCAACAAAAACATTTTCTCCAACTGAAAATGGAAATGTTCCAGGATCACTAAATTGCTTAGTGAAGAAAGCAGTAACTATTTTTGTTGATGAGTTATATGATATTGAGCTTATTCCAAGTCCATTTGAATTGTTTATGGGAATTACTCTTGGAGTTACATTGTAAAGACCTTTTGTATTTTTAATAATATTGATTTTGGAGTTGATTATATCATAATCCAAATAAACATCATTGACTACATTATCTGTAAAACCATCAATAACAATTAAATTTGGTTTTGTAATGTAATTTATTCCTGGGAAAAGTACCTCAATAGATTCTATTGTGGATAGAGGTTCGACTCTAATAATAGAAGGAAACTTAACAATTGGTTTTAATGTTTTATCGATTGGATAATCATATCCAATATCATTTATATCACACTTATTAATTTTTCCTATAGATTTACTTTGTGGAATTAAAATTGCACCAGTTCCATATATGGAAGAAATCGATGAAATTGAAGGTAATTTTTCATAGAGTGTTCCTTCGGATGTAATTTTAACAGATTCTATTTCTCCAGTTTCTGATGTTGAATTTGTATAGTATCTAAAATCTCCACTTAGAGAAGAATAATTAATATTTTCAAGATAATTATTTTGAAAGCTGAAGCTATTGGATGTTATTCCTGAAATTGTTTTGGAACCATTCAAATTACTGTTTATGAAAACAATTTTATTACTTTCTATTGAATCTTCATCAGATTCTAGATGTAATGTTTCTGCATTTTGAATGATTTTTGGTATCAAGTTATAGTAAATAAAGTTAGGAAATTCAGAATCTACCTTAAATTTAAGATTAGCATTAGAACTAATTCCAATATTTCCAGTCTTATTAATTTTTGAAGTTCCATCAGAATTTATTGGAAAAAATATTGTTTGAAAGTTTTTATCTGAAAATAAATTGAAATCAAATGCAGAAGTATTTCCAGAGCCTATCAATGGAGAAGATAGAGATGAATCTGATAAATCAAAAATTACGTTTTGATTTTTAATAATTTTTACTTTTGGATTTATCTGGGATAAAGTCCCTGCAGAAGAACTTGTGATACTGATTGCCAATTTATCTTTTCTTGTGGCATTGTAATATGAATTAGAAAGCCTAATTCGGTTTTCATCATAAACAATAGCATAATATATTCCTTGATTTTCCAATCCAATAGAAGGTGTGGAGGAAGTATAGATTAATTTTTCTCCAGTAGTATAATTATGTCCATTGATTACAATCAAGTTATTAACCGTATCTATAGATGAAATAGATCTTGGATTAATAATCATTCTATTATGATAATCATTATATCTTACTACTATTGTAGTTGAAATTCCAGGAAATGCTTCAATTACAACTGAATCATTTAAACTTAATTTATGAGTAGATGCTGTGGATACTGTTATAGTATTTTTTACTATATTTCCTTTTGATACATTATTATAATTTGTAGTGAAACTATGATAATTTCCAGTTCCAATATTGGTAAAAAATAAAGTAGATGCAGTTTGTGATATACCTACAAATTCTCCCGTTGTTCCAAGTCCAACTTTAACTGTTGATATTCCAACTAGATCATTTGATAGTTTTGCAGCATAGACAATACTATTATTTGAAAGTGTAAAGTTAGTAATTCCATTTGTTACTGTTATTCCAATTCCACTATTTGTATTGTATATTAATTGATCTCCAGTTTCTAACTTATGGTCTTTTAAATATATTGATTTTGTTGGTACTATAATACTAGTTTGTCCTACTCCGGGATTTGAGATTGTTATTGTATATCCAATACCAGTTATTGTTCCTATACCAAGAGATTCTTTTGGATCAAAATATAGTTGAGTATTCAATTTATAATTTTTATTTTTTAAATCAGTATTTAAATTGATATAGAATTTTCTGGGTCTTTCATATAGATATGAGTATGCGGAATGTGCAGAAGAAACTGTTAGATTTTGGTTTCTTAAAACTCTAATTCTAGATGAATCCTTATCAATATTCAGAACTTTAATATCTTCAGAATCAATTCTTAAAATGTCATTTTCTCTTATTGATGGAAAATCGAAAATTCCTGAAACATAAAAATAAGTAACAATTCCAGTTACTGATGTATCTGCTACACCAACACTAAGTATTAAAGATTCTGATCTTATCCCAATATTAAAACCTCCCTGCACCGATGAGTCATAATCAGATAAAGAATTAATGAAAATATAATCATTATCTTGAAAATTATGAATATTACTAGAAAATCCGATCAATCTATTTGAAGATGATAATGGATAAAATTCAACATCACTTGTAACTCTAGATGTTTGAGATATTCCACTAATAGTTTTTCCTTTTATATAATTTACTTTAGCCGATACCCCATTTCCTCTACTATTGACATTATTGAATATCAATCTGTCACCAATTTTATAATTATTTCCACCTGAAACTATTTTTACAGAGTCTATTGATCCTTTTTTTGTACTTCTTATTTTTATTTTTTGATCTGATAATTGTGATAGCTTTAATATATGGTCATATGCTGAATTTTCACTTAAAGTATTACACGGATTTGTATTTCTAATATAATTTGGATTATTTAAATCATATAAATCTTGATTTGATTTTACATCCAAATTAAATTCTATCGGCTTAGATTTAAATGTATTTCCTATAATATATGGGAATGTAGGTTCCTTTACACTTCCTAATGTTTTTATAGGATCTACTGTCATAAAATATGCATAAGTTCCATTTGGATATTCTGGAGTAACACAAAATCTTCCATTATGTTCGTCTAAATCTCCACTATCAGTAAAAATATAGTCTTCTACAAAAAATCCTGCAGGGAAAGTATTTTTATTTGGTCTATTTTGTTGATTATCTATTGGTGATTTGTAACCAGATGATAATTGTTTTACTTTTTTATTTGTCGGTGAAATATAACCATATGGTCCATAAATTGGATTTCCATCATATGCCCAACCAATAAGAGGTGAGTGGTATTTTATTTGATTGTCATCTTTATCATTCTCAATATCACTTCTATAATTTACTAATCCACCTGAAATAAATTCCGTATATACTCTATCTCTTAGAGATCTAGGAGCATATAAGTGAGTATATTGATTTCCATATTCTGAATTATTTCCTTCATATACAATACCATCATCATCAATAGATGATTTTTTGTAGTCTATTATTCTTGAGAAATTATTAATATTCCAAACCTCAGGGTAGAATTTTAATTTACATCCCTCTCCAGAAGTTAATACATCTATTGATGTATTTTTTTTCTCATAGTTAATTCCCCCACTTATAACCTTTACGTCTACAATTTTTCCATTTTCTATGACTGCTGTTAATTTAGATCCTATTCCAAATCCTCTGACAACTAAATCTGGAGGAGAATTATAATCATCACCAGGATTATTAATAACCACACTTACTATTTTTCCATTTGAAACAATAGGAGTCAAAATAGCATTTGAGCCCATATTTAAATTATAGTCTGGTTGTTTGTTGAAATTAATAATTTCAGATGAACCATAACCAACACCACCTTCATATGAAAATACTGAGGTTATTTTTCCCCTAAAAACTGGTTGTACTTTTGCAGATAAATCAATAGATGATACTGTAGAAATTCCCAATTTACCAGTAACTTTTACTTCAATTGGCTCATAGTTAAATATATGATTACCTACACCATTTGATTTTAAATCTACATATTGGTTTGTTCTATAATAAAAGTCTCTTGAAGTGGAACCAACTCCAACTTGAGATAATTTAAACGAAGTCTCATCGACTTTTGTTATATAATAACTTCCTGTAGATAATCCACTTATATTAGTTGTTCCNCCNTAATAATANATAATGTCACCATCAACATAAGGAATTTGCTCAGAGTTTATAGTATTATTTGTCGTGTTTATTCCTGATGATGGAATTGATATTTTCTTATTCTTATAATCACTTCCTTCACTTTCAATTACAATAGAATCAATTTTTTTCTTTTTGTTTGTGGAATTAAATCTATGATTTCCAACTCCAAACGATGTTATGTTTATTGTGTTAATACCTACAATTGATTCGTTGTAAGATTTATGTAGTTTTATTCTGTTATCATCTATTACTTTGACAAAATATTTTGCATCAGTAGTTAATCCACCAATTGGTTGATTATTTGATGTTTGATAGATTACAGATTCACCATCTCTAAATTTATGAGATGTTGAGAATCCAATAACATCATTAGATAATGAAATATTCGAATTTGATGATGATGAATTAAAATCTATAAAATGTTCATATGAAACCATCTTTACAAACGCTTTTGCTCCAAATCCACCACCACCAGATATAGTAATTAATGGAGTATCAATATAATCAAAGCCACCATCTATAATGTTAATTTTATTCAGAGAACCCTCTACTCCACAGTAACCCCTTGCTGTTGATCCAATCGAAGAAGAGATTTCAAGACTAGGGGGATTTATGACATCATAATTATTTCCTGGAGATAATACTTCTATTGATTTAATTGGACCATAATGAACAAAATCATTTGATTTATAATTTAAAATTTCAACACCATTAATTAAAATTCCAGTTGTTCCTGTTGGCGTTTTATAAGTTTTACCATCGTTTATGGGATTTTTAATTACTCTAACAAGTCTTTGGGAATCTATAGAATCATTCTCTTTTGATAATCTTAATAAAGATATAGTATTATTTGATGAAATATCTAAATTAGTTGCACCTATACTGACAAATTTCTCATTTTCAATATCATATTTACTGCTAGAGAGTTTTAATTGAGATTGAGAACCATTAATTTTTTTAACATAATATACGCCAGAAGAAATACCAAGACTTTGATTAGAATTTTCAAATTTATATTCTATTTCATCACCAGTAATAAATCCGTGATTCTGAATGTCTATAGTATCTCCAGAAAATAATCCACTCAAAGTATACTTGAATGTTTTTAATGTATCTGGAGTAAGATAAGATGGTAATGATGATGATGTAATAAAAATTTCATCCTCATTTAAGTTTTTGTATACGTTTAAAACATCAGTTACATACTTATTTGAATATTTTCGTATTAATCTTTTAACTGAAAATATATTTGATATANTAATTCCATTTGTAGTGATTTTAAATGTTTTTCTTGGTATACTACCAGATGGAATTAACGCCTGAGATATTAAAGTTTCTCTACTTCCATTAGTTTGATTTAAATATTCTATTTCAACAGAATCTCCAGAATAAATTCCATTATCATCATATGTTTCTATATTATATGTAAAATTTCCATCTGGAGTAAAATTTTTAACATTGCATCTTACAGTTTTATTAAAAATCCAATTATTATCTTTAAATGAATTTTCGTTATACCCAAGAGTTATAATTCTTCCAGTATCATCTTTTTGATAATAAAAAGTATTATCTGGCAATTCAATATCAGATAAAACACCATTAATTCTAAATTTTATTTTTTGCTTTATATCATTTATCTTTGAATAACCATATGCGTATACATTTTCATAAATCTCTGTTCCTGAAGTAAAGTTTTCTACAATTCCAGAACAATTTAAAAATTGATTAACAGTTTTTCCATTATATGTAACTAAAATATAATCAGAACTACCTTTGATTGATAGAGTTCCAGATGAAGAAAAACCTAAAGTTGAATCTACAATTATTGTATCTGAATTGATTATTAAATCATCAATAATTTTAGTTTTTGGGTGAATTTTTAATTCACCAAAAATTGAACCAGAAACACTAATATCTTTATCAAAATCATAGTCCAACTTTAGAATATAATATTCTTTTTCATTTTTTATTAATTTCTCAATATCTACAACAGTTCCAAACGATTTTGGAATATTTTCATATTTGTCTTGAAATATTGTTTTATTTTTTAATAATTCAACATCACCTTCTATTGACTCTACAACAATATTCCTTGTTACTCTATATTCTGCATTTGAAGGCTTTATTAAATAATCTTTTGGTAAAATGACATCAACATTTTTACCATATAGAACACGAAATAAAATCTCAAAAGACCTGTCAGTTCCTTTTGATGTATAAAAATCTTTTGATTGTTTTAAAAATATATTTTCATTTAGATTTTCGTATAGTTCTCTTCCATCAAATCCAGGCAAAAATTGTTTTTTAGTCTTCAGAAAAAATTCTTTTAGAAATAAAGAACTTAAATTTACAACTAATGTCTCTGAAATATGACTTTCTCTTTCCGTAGCACTGAAAGAGAAATCTTCAGTATTCCCTACTGAAAATTCAGTGATACCACTAAATCCCCTAACACATTCATTGAATGATGTTAAAGTCTTAGATTTGTAAAGAATAATCTCATTGTCAATATAAATCAATCCATATGTATTTGGAAAACCTTCAGTATTGTCTACATAAATGACATCATCTATCAAATCAATGTCCGATGTAAGAGTTGTATTTTCTACTAAATTTGATAAATTATTTACTTTTACATATTGATCAATATTTTGTAATAAATCATATGAAGAACCTTTAGATTCTAATGATCTATAGTATTCAGTAAGAAGTTCTGCAACAAGAGGATAGTCATCTCTTACAAAAAGGGGAAGCTGACTTTCTACAATAGAACTAATTTTAATTCTAGTATTTTCCATATATTAATTTCTTACTAAAACTCCATTGGTGTAACTTGAAGATGTAATATAGTTTGATCCTGAAGTGTCTGAACCAGATTCAATATTATCAGAAATCAAAGATATATTTAACTTATTAATATCTATCTGCAAATAAAGATCCTGTATTCCCAAAATGTCATTTGATTCTGGTATAGCGGAAACTTCTATAATTGGAGTTCCATCTTCATTTTTTTCCGAAGATATAATCTTTAATGGATTTGTTAAAATTTCACCAGTCTCATAATCAATTGTCCCAATAGAATTTTTAATTTTTATTGGTTGAGTTTCTGAATTCAAATAAAATAGAAATATAGTTCCTTTCTTTAAATTTGAATCTGGAATATCTCCAAAATAAACAGTTTTCGATATTCCAGATACTTTAAATCCAGATGACTTAATATTATAACCATTTGTATTTTTAATATGAAATTGATTTTTAAAACAAATTTCATATTCAGCAAAAGAGTTAGTAGATACTTTTAAATTTCTGCGTATTTGAACTCTTGTAATGTTTGATGTAACAGAAGAATCGCTATTGTCTATCAAACTTTGATATTTACTATATTTAAATCTTGCACCATATTTATTTAATTCTTCAGAATTGGCATAACTCGTAATATTGTTGATAATTTTTGTTTTGGTTGCTTCAATATTCAAAGATGAATTTGAGTTATAGTAAACGTTTGAATCGAGTTCAATATAAAGATATTTTAAATCAACTATTTCAGGAATTATTCCAGCAACAGAATATTTTCTAAGTTCATTTTTTATATTATCTTTAAGTGCATTTGATAAGAATGAACTATATAAAGGCTTTATTACAACAAAAACTTTTCCATATTGTGGGGGATTTAATTCTTCTCCTCCATATGCAACTACAGATTCAGCCTCATCATATATTTTTGGAATGATTATTTCATAATCAGATGCAGTGACGGCTCTGTTCTGAGATGAGTATGATCTTGGAGCAAAATTACGAATTGAATTGATTGATTCAATTTCCGAACCACTTGAAGAACTATTATTTGTTGTAATTAATGAAACATTTTGATTTACTGTTCTTTGTTTATCATCAATTAAAATACCAACAAAATTAAAAAGTGAACATCCGTTTGCTGAAGAACCATTGCAAATTAAGTACGAAACATCAATGTAATTATTTTCAGTCAATTTTTCACCAAAAATACCATCACCAAAGATAAGTTCATACCTTTCATCTTCAATTTCCTGAAGAAAGAATACTCTTGAGGTTGAATTAATATCTAAGATACTTGATGAATTTATAAATTTTTTTACGCTACTACTATTTTCAGTATCTCTTATTAGAACTTCTATCGATGATGTATCAACTCCTCGATTTTCAATTATAAATCTTTGATTTTTATTATTTGGATCTACAGTAAAATTCTCTTTTGTGAAAGAGCCTTCATAAACATCTATGGACTCAAAGAAAGCAGTTCCATTTATCACTGGAACTGTAATATCATTTAAGATTGAAAATACAAATCCAGAACCATTAAAATTATTTGTATTACATACAGATCCACGTTTTAGTGTAATCGTTTTAATTGTGGAATCTATAACATCAACAAAAAAACTGATAGTTGCTTTTGATGATTTTCTTGATCTTGGGACATATCCAATATTTCTTGCCAATGAGACAACATTTTCCCGAAGTGTAGCACTATCAATAAAAACTTCATTACTTACCATATTTGCATTGTAAGATGCAATATAGGTATTGTAGGCAAGCATATCAATGAGTACAGATAAATTAGATCCTTCAAAATCATAATCAGTGAAATTTGAGTTTGCTCTCAAATAATCCTGAATTGATGTTTTGATTTGATCGAAATCTAAACTTGTAAAGTTAACTAAAGACATTAGCGTACTGATTGTAATGCAAATGTAAGTTTTTGTGGAAGTGCATCAATTCCAACAATATAATATTTAATTGTTACATTATATTCATTATATTCATCATTTGGAGATACATTTACCTCAATTAAATTCACTCTAGGCTCATAATTTTGAATTGTATTCTTTATTTCATCTTGAATTATAGAAGCAGAAATATCACTAATATTCTCAAATAAACTTTGAGAAACTTTTGAACCTAGATTTTGATTAAAAAATCTTTCTCCGGGTAATGTTAGTACTAGATTGCGAAGAGAGCGAGCAATTGCAGTCTCATTTTTAATCTCAATTAAATCATAATTTAAAGGATTAATCTGTAGAGACAGACTTATGTCTTTAAATGATTTACTTACTCGCTCTATCGGCATTTAATATACTACATTCTTATGTTTATTTATGCGCCTATCAGAGGCTCTGTACCATATGTCCAATCATCATAGTCATTATCATTGCGAATCTTTGAATGAAGTTCGTTCTGAGTTAAAAAATCGTGTTTTTTGGGAGTTTGGTCATCGTTTACAATTTCACGAAGCATTTTTTGCTTCGAAATTTTTTCTTCCCAACCATATTCACTGGATAGGTATTGAGTTCCCCATTGATTTAACATAAAATCTGCATTTTTATCAATTTTTTTAGTCATTTGTTTCTCCTGATTTGTTTAAATCAGAACTTTTTACGGGGTTTCTATCCCGTTAATCTAGTATATCAATATCATCATCGAGAATTTCTTTGAGATAATCATCATCCCATAGATTATAATAATCAGTTTTTGCCAGTGATTCTCTAATTTTTCTTAATTTTTTTGTAGGTTGAGCTAAAATTAAGTTATATTTACCATTGTTTGTTTTAATTCCCTGCAAATATGTATCATATGATCCACAGTCTTCAAAAAATTTCCAATTATTATATTTTAGATTATAAAAGTCTACCCAGGATTGTACTGCACAAAGATCAAAATGGTCTTCTATAATGTAGATGATAACCTGATAGTCTTCAATTGGTTTAATTTCTTCTACAGAACACTCTATGATTTTATATTTTGCAGTTGAAGCGAATGGACATATCGCAAATCCCTTTAATTCAGTTCTCACTTGAGATACTTCTCTAATCCAATTCAGAATATAAATTTCCTTTTCTGTAGACATAAAAAAAAGAGTGCTTAGTATTATTTAAGCACTCTTGAAATTACTTTCCTTGACCTCTATATTTCTTTTTTCTACCATTGCGAGAAGATGGGCTTAATAAGGTTCTAGATGATCTACCCTGTCTTGTCTTTTTTGGAGCCCCAGCCTCAAAAGAAACTTTACCACTTCCACCACCACTCTTAGTCATTTAAAATTTCCTCCAATTCAATTTCATTTAAATCAATAGTATTAGAATCTGTAGATTCAACAAATTCTTCAAGGACTTTCATACATTCATCAACCGAAAGGTTTTTATAAATTTTGCGCCCTTTATATAAAATATGATAAGAAATCCCGCTCATATAATACGAGTTTTTTCATGTCCAACACGAATGCGAGGATCGCACCAGATATCATATCCAGCTTCTTTTGCATCTAGACAGAATGAAACATCTTCTCCACACATATCCTGAACTGCACCAGATTCAAAAACCTGCATCTTTGGAGCAAACCAAGGATATTCGAGATTTTCAAAAACACCCTTCTTAATCAGAACCCATCCAAATCCAGTATAGTCTACTGTAAATGGCTTACGACGCTTTGAGATACTTTCTACGGTTTCATGATTCATCACTCCACCATTTGAACGGAAATCATCTTCCTCTAGCCAATGAGCGACAGAAGTTGTGTGTCCATCTTCAGTCGCATACCATCCTGCGACAACCTCACGCTCTTCATTATTCTCTGAAAGAGCAAGGTCACATAATTGCCAGAACTGTTGAGTATTGAAGACAATATCCGAATCAATCCAAAGTTGATAATCATATTCAAGTTTTCCATCCCAAGGAATTTGCTTTGGTCCACGAAGAACATTCGCACCAAGACATTTACATCTAGCAAAGTTAACCATTGATGAATAATCTTGAGAAATCTGAATACTCATTCCATTTTGAACTAAATCAAAACAAAGTTGAACAAATGCTTTCAGAAAAATGAAAGAACATCCTCTTCCAGGTAAACAGAATACAATTGATTTACCTTGCATTCTTTGTTTAATTGCATCATAATCCCATTCTTGTTCTTTAGGTTTTGGTGATGCAGCTTTTACAGTAAATCCACGAGCCATAAATTAATCTCCAGTGTCAAATCAATTTTAACAGTTTATATAGGTATTTGTCAATATGATGAGTTTAATGTTATTTCGGAATTATTATGAAGTTCTTCATAAGATAAGTCCTCTAAATTATAATCAGTGTGCATTAAACCAACAAGACGATTTAATGTTTTCCAAGTAATTTTGAATTCCTCTTCGTTTAGTGTATGAAATAAACAAGTATTCTTTGCGTAAATGTGATAAATTTTATTCATATAAAACCTTTTATATTAAAAATTTTTGGCAAAAATTTTTTTACCTTATTTTATTTTGCAATTAAATTATATATCCAAACAATTAAAATTCCTAATGGAAATCCAATAATTTGAAAGAATTTTTGTGGATATCTGATTATCCAACCGGCAAGAATAACTTTCCAAAAATTCCAATATGGAGTTTTTTTATATGCGTACTTATTATGCATTTTTTTCTGTGAAAAATTTTTTTAAGAGAGATATATTGAGGGAGGTTTAGTACTCAACAATTAAATTCCAAATTTTTGTTTCTTTTCTTCTTGCAGTAGAAAGATTACTTGCAATCTTATTGATTAATAAATTTTTATTTTTCATTCTACTATAAACAAAATCATAATTTTCCTTTACCCATTCTCTTAGATTATTTCCTTTCCACATCTGTCCCGTTAATGTATCGGTAATCGTATAAGACTTATGATTTGGTTCAGATGCATTTTCAAATCTAGTAATCCATCTTAAATTTGTATAATGATTATTTAATTTATTTCTATCAATATGGTCTATCTCATTATAATTATTTGGATTTGATACAAATGCTTCTGCAACTAATTGATGAATTGACCTTTTAATTTGCTTATAATTTCCATTCTCATCTATAATTGAGATATTCACACATTCATATTGATGTTCTGGATATTTTGGATTTCCCCTGAGAGCTGGTTTAAGTTCTATTAATCCATACTCATTGATTTTCCCATATTTTCCATTTCTATCACATTTTCCTGGTCTGCGATATACTCTCCCGTCCTCTGTAATATAATATCCAGGAAACTCAGTTTCTTTCATTTCACTCGGAATTTTTATTGGAGGATAATTATAAACTACTTTTTGTTTTGGAACTGCAATCGACATATTCCACTCCTCTCTGGGTTTCTTTAAGTAAACCCATTTCCCATCATTTTTGATGAATTTTGCACCCTGGGAATTTGTTTTAATTGTGCCTTCTGGATATTTCATAATTTAATCAACTTTTTGGGGAAAAAAATTTTACTGAAAATTTTTTTATTTGAAAGATAATCACTCTCTCGAATTGTCACCTCTGTAGGTTAGGGTAGTATTCGATTTTTTATAAGGGGGGGGCTTAAGAACGGGCGAGGGCTTAGGGGCGCATCGCCCGATATAAAGAATAACAAACAACATAAAATAACTGTCTATAAACGAATAACAACACACGAATAAAACATATAATCGTGTTAATTNCACTGTTATTCTTTATACTTAGGACGAANAAAACATCNAAACGACGACATCTTAGTGTTATTCTTTATACTTAACGCAATTCTTTATACTATTTTAGAACGAATGAAAATAAAATAAACACAGAAATTGCAATTCTTTATACTTACAATCGCAATTTCTGTGTTATTTTTTACACGAACATCAGTTCTTTATACGACGAATGAATCAGTTCTTTATACTTTATACAAACAACATCAAGCATAAAGAATATAAAGAACTGTTCTGATGATAAACTATTACCAACGAACAGAGAGATCTTCTACATAACTCTCTACTGATTCATTAGGTTCAAGCTCAAAGAGTTTATTCCATTCAATCTGATGAGGATTAAAATCACTCATCACATCTATTTCTAATGTGATACGATAACGTTGCTTTTGAGAAGAAAGATACGAATTCATCATTGGTGAAAAGAATAGAACGAAACCGACTTTATTCTAACACTTATAAGCCTTTCTGTCAAGTTTACACAACGAAAAATAAACACTATAAAACTACTTCTTTACAATAAGATTTTGTAAGAAGTAAACTAAAACTATTATACACGAATGATTTATACTTATTCTTCGGGTTTCGAAAGCTCTATAAAGATCTCTACGAAACTTATCTAATCACGAATGAATTTGAGAAAAGATAAAGTTTGAATGTTATTCTTTAACAAGCATACGAAACTTATCTAATCACGAATGAATTTCTGACTAGATGATATGAGTAATTGTAGCTTCAATTTGAATACGTAAAGTATCTAATCACGAATGAATTTATAATGAATAAGTTCTGAATGATATTCTCTGAGAAATCATACGAAGCTTATCTAATCACGAATCAATTTTAAACATCACAAAACTTCCTTAGGTTAATTATAGTTTTACAAAGAAATCTACAATTCAAGGATTGGCTTTTATTCAGTTTTATCAATTTTTGGTTTACAGATTTATCGAAAATCCATATTCCCTTTCTAGGCTTCCACCTAACGATTTTATTGCGCCGGAGACCGCGTTCTAACTCCCTCTTTTATGCTATAAACTCTCACAAAATACATCATTATTCATCATTTAGCTTTAGTTGATTTTAACTCAAGAACAGGGAACTTTATTCATCCTTGCGAAAGTCTTATCTCATCGGGTGAACCGCCTGTTGTGCTTTCTCGGTATAAAGTTGTGTTTAAATGAATTAAATTCAAATAAAGAATTCGCTATGAGTTTATTTATACAAGTTTTTTTGTGTTTTGAAATGCTGATATAGGACTTCTGTAAAACATTGATTTATGAGCTATCAGGTACTCTCTATCCTAAAAGAAAGTATAAGCCTCTTACAGGCGATTATAGAGGGGTCTCAGAGTGTTATTTTGTTTATTATATCTGCCCTCCCTCACACCGCCCTAAAAGTCTACATCAGAATCGGTGAGACTCATGAGTCATTGTGCCAGTTTTTGATGTGGTTTGTGTCTGATGAGTCTCACCTATAAGCATAAAAAATAACACAGATCTGTGATTCTGTGTTATTATGATATGTTGATAGTGTTATATTGTTATGATGTGACGGTTTTTATAGTGTCTCCGAGGCTTGACAATTTCGCGGAGTTGTGATAGTCTGAAGGCCAAGACCGCTATAAGAATCAGCATTTATAAGACTGTTAACAAATACATAAAGACCTTTATAAGACTGTTAAGAATCAGCATTTATAAGACTGTTAACAAATACATAAAACTCAACTTTAATCAATATGAATTCGTATCATTAACAACATTCAATAACAATAATTATCAGCAATTCATAACATTCTTTCTCTCTCTCACATATATTTTTTAATACATTCTTTAATATAACACTATCATTATATTCACATGAATTCCATCATATAATAATCAATGCTCACTTCAAAATAAGCTGCTTTCATTTCCAATTCAGTTACATATTCTTCAGCAAACATCTCATCTTCATGTTGACAGAAAAGATCAAGAGTAGATTCATTCATTGTTTGTTAAAACTCAGTTTAGCAGGAGAACCACAAGAACGATAAAAAGCAATCATTGATTTTGCTTCTTCAAGAGTAGAAAAAGATTGAGTTCTCCACTCTTGATTACCATAAGGAACTTGATAAGTAATTTGATACAATTTCATTTTGCAATCAGTTGTTGAACTTGAGAAAAGTCTTTACATTGTGCTGCTTGAATTGCTTTTGTAATTGAATAAGTTACATAACCACATTGGTGTTGAGAATTACAAATTGCATAACCAGCTTGATGAGTTTCAACATCAAAAACAGTTTTAATCAGCATTGTTGTTTATTAAAGAAAGAAATTAAAATCTATCAAATATACAACTCATCATATCATATAACTCACTGATATATGACCATTCCAACCATGCAACATTCTTTTGTTCTTCAGTCTCACATTCATCAATCAATTTGTATGATTGGTCCTTGTGAAGTTGAAGAGCAATAAGAATTCTTTGTGCATCCTCTTTACACAATTCAATTTGAAAGACTTTATTCATTTGAAATCAAATGCGCGACATATGAAAAGATGAAACTAATCAATTACCATAAGGTCGAACTAGATAAAGTGTAGCAGTTCCGTTTCCGTCTTCATCACTCGTCAAAGAGATACATTCTTGAATCACAACATTCACAATACTCGAAGAATCGGAAAAACAATAATCACTGGAGCAAATCTCAACATTAGTATCACCATTAGTAGTTGCCTTGGCGCGGATGAGAATTGAAATCAGTTGGTCAATGTTCATGAGAAAGAACCTGATAGAAAGAACTAAACAGCAGACAGAGCATCCTTTTTTGCTTTGGGATTTTGTGTTTGCTTTACCCAAGTTGATTTTTTCTGAGAATGAATCTGTGAAGGAAGTTTGGTTTTTCCTTGCACCTCATTCACAAGAGCAATGAATTGAATAAAGAACTGACGTTCCATTCTTTGAGCAGTGGTCATCTGTTTTGTCTTGTGAACTCCGTTCATCATAGCACGGATTTGGGGGGTTTGGGGAGTATAATGTGCCAGAAGAATTACTGGCACATCTCAACACTGGACTCAGGCATCCAGAAGTGCTTTGAGTTGATTAAACTTATCTTTATATTTCTTCAACTCTTCCTCAAGTTCTTTAACTCTTTGAGAAAGAGAAGTTTCTTCTTGAGGAACTTCTTTCTTTTCAAGAATAGTTCCAGTTACATTAGCACCATCAAGGTTAGCATCCTCAAGGTTAGCACCCACAAGGTTAGCACCCACAAGGTTAGCATCCACAAGGTTAGCATACCTAAGGTTAGCATACCTAAGGTTAGCATACCTAAGGTTAGCATACCTAAGGTTAGCACCCACAAGGTCAGCACCCACAAGGTCAGCACCGCTAAGGTCAGCACCCACAAGGTCAGCACTCTGAAGGTCAGCATCCCTAAGGTTAGCACCCCAAAGGTTAGCACCCACAAGGTCAGCACTCTGAAGGTCAGCACTCTGAAGGTCAGCACTCTGAAGGTCAGCACCCACAAGGTCAGCACCCACAAGGTTAGCACCCACAAGGTTAGCACCCACAAGGTTAGCATCCCTAAGGTCAGCATCCCTAAGGTTAGCACCCCAAAGGTTAGCACCCACAAGGTCAGCACTCTGAAGGTCAGCACCCACAAGGTCAGCACTCTGAAGGTCAGCATCCCTAAGGTTAGCACCCCAAAGGTTAGCACCCACAAGGTTAGCACCCACAAGGTTAGCACCCACAAGGTTAGCATCCCTAAGGTCAGCACCCGGTTTGATTTCGTATCCGTTGATGTTCATAATAAGAAAATAAAGAACTGAGGCCCGCAGCCCCTCCACTCCTTAAGAATACCACATTTTGGCGGCTGTGCTCTTTTAGTGTGCCACTAGAACAAGTGGCACATCGCATCATTGGACTCACACAGTCTGATGAGACAATGCATATTTCACCAACTCAGTGCGATTGTTCTTATACTCAAGAATCAATTTGATGATGTCATTCATATCATCATCAGATACTTCACATTCATTCTCTGCTTTTGCAATGATTCTGAAGATTTGTGCAATCTCAAAATCATCTGGAAACAGAAGATTGCGATGATTGTCAATCTCAATAAAATAATCGACTGCATCAGCAGAAAGTTTCATTGGAATGTCGGAAGAAAGCATACCCAATGTCGCAAGACGTTCGGCGGCACCAACAATCCATAGGATTTTAATCTCGGGAATAGTCATTTGTCTTTTCATTGTGTTAGAAATAAAGAGAAAAAAGAGAGGTGAAGTAGAAACTACACCCCACACAGTTGACGTTGAGAAGAACCAGATGCTTGGCGATTCAAAGAAACTCCCGCACCAACGTTTGCACCAGAATAAGCACCTTCACCCCGAGCGCCATTCATACGTTTTGCACGTCCGAATCGCATCGTGGAAAGTTTATTCTCCACNGCCTTTGCATCATCATGAACTCGNTTCTCTTCTTTCTTCATTTCNCGCAGACGCTCTGCAACTTTATCTGCAAATGCCTTACGGAAATTAAGTTTGAAGGAACGAGAAATAGATTTACCAGTCACATCACAGAGGATTTTCTCTGCTTGATGTGCAACATCTGCTTCTTTCTCCATCACCTGAACCAGATAATCATAATAGAGTCGCACTTGAATTTGTTGTGCTTCACTACCGATGATTTGTAGAGATTTGCTATCACCACTCTTCATATATGCTTTTGCATCATAGAACGTTGCAATCGCATTGAGAAGAGTCGTCAGAGCAACATTCACACGTTTGAAAGAAAGAAACTCTTCATCCATAACTTGAGTTTCAGTTGCTTCAGTGATCGTAACACCATACTGCTTGCAAAGTTTATCAATCATCTTTGCAGCAGCAGATGCTTCACCTTCAAAAGAAGTTCCATTCTGCAGTTTCAGAATGGATTGAATCTTTGCAATAACTTGTGAACGGTTCATAATAAAAAATAAAGAACTGAGGCCCGAAGCCCCTCCACTCCTTAAGAATACCACATTTTGAGGGCTGTGCTCTTTTAGTGTGCCAGTTCAACAAGTGGCCCTCTCAGAGGCGTCTAGGCGTGAGATAGAGCTTAATTGAGGCCAGCTTCCATCGTATCAGCAACATCAAGCATCATAAACTTAGGATCTTCAGCTTCTTGGTCTGAAGAGTGAGCATCAATCTTTTTTGTATTAATATCTTTGAGTAGTTGAAAGAGTGCTTCGTCCGCCGTTTCGTGTCCCCACCATTCACTTCTAAAAATTATTTCACGATTAGAATTACGAACCTCATAAGTCCACCTAGAGTGCCATTCTCCATCAGACCTTTTTGTTGTATCACTTATGGTAATGGAAAATCCGGGAAATTCATTTTTGAGACGTTCAAAAAATGCGTTGAGTTCAATCATAATGATTTCTTTTTAAGAGGTGAATCGAGGAGCCCTTCCACTCCTTAAGAATACCACATTTTCAGGTCTGTGCCCGTTTAGTGTGCCACTAGAACAAGTGGCACAAGAGGTATGCTGGACTCAGATGAGTTCGAGATTATCTACAATCTCAACCCAATAACATTTTTTATTTTCTTCATCTTGTGTAGATTTTACAAGATTCTTTTTGACAAGAGAACTCAATACACCAGCACAAACTCTTGAATTATTAAATGGATCAAGTTCATGTAACCATCCACATTTGGGTTGGTCCATTCCTTGTGAAATGGAATCAAAAAGAAGTTGTTCTTTGTCAGTGAGTTTCATCATTAAATCAAATCAGAGTTGAGACAGTACCCACATCATCGCAGATACTTCTTCTTTGGTATTCCAACCACTTACATCTTCAGTCATATTTCCATTCGGTCGGAAGATTGCAACTTCATAAGTAAAGTCCCTGATAACACCATACAGTCCACAACCAGCAGGACCAGAAACTACACTAATCTCCCAACCATTGGAAAACTTATACTTTCCTTGAACAGCATTAGGAATATTATGCGGGACAAACGTAAGTTGTTCAAACATTGGAATCTAGCGAGTGAATGAATTGAAGAAAGTTAGGAACTTTGTTGTTGTCGTAGAAGCAATCAGCTTCTTCAGGAACAACAATGTCTGGATGATGTTGATGAAGATAATTCATCAAAAATTGACCATACCGTTGTTGGTCTTCTACGTCTAGATTCATATATGCACCATTCGCGTTGTGCATAAAATTATCGTAATTCATTTTATTTCAAATAAAGAACTCAACCGAACCGCTTTGCACAAATCGGGCCAATTCCCATTTGCACAGAGAGAGGATTATCCAACTTGCGACCACAAATTGAACAAGAACCAGATTCGTGACCATAAATCTTCGCAAGTTGCAGAAGATTATCATTGGCATCCTCCAGAAGATTTTTAACATCATCGGAGACATTACCCATCAAAACACCAGAAGTTGTAATCTTTGCAACATATTGGTTGTTTTCATAAACATAAACGCAACCAATGTTTACACCTTTATTCACCGTGGAAAGAGTAATACCAGGAAGTCGCACTTGAAGTTTGCGAACATTATTCTGCACAGCATTATACATCGTATTCACCAGTTTCAGATAATCTCCATCTTCTGCAGGAGTTTCAGAATCAATCACATCCTGAGTTGCAATGTAATGCAGCCAGGATTCCTGAGAAACCGACAGATTCTTACGCGAAAGAAGATCGGAGACAAAATCATTATATTTCCAGGACTTATCATTCTCAAAATAAGCTTTTGCATCTTTCACAGTTGCAAACTTGCTCTCAAAGTTAATCTCTTCGCCTTTCTTGACAACAGTGAAAGAGGTCATAGTAAAAATAAAGAATGATTTTTGCGTGGGACCGAAGCCCCTCCACCCCTTAAGAATACCACATTTTGGGGACTGTGCCCTTTTAGTGTGCCACTAGAACAAGTGGCACATTGCTACATTGGACTCATTTGAGAATATAGCGAAAGTCGATAGAGTGAATACACCAACCAGAGGAAGCAGAAACCTCCTCACAAAGTTCATAAGAAACCTCATCATCATTGTAGTCATCCTCTACATCAAGCTCAAAAATCTGCCCAATATAAGCATTAGACAGAGTTTCTTCAGTTTCAATTTGGTCACTCTCAGTCCAATCTTCATCATCGAGAGAGCAATCAAAAGAAATGTCGGTAATTTGAACTGTGCGAATCATTTTGTTGTGATTTGTGTTGGAAATTGCAATTACTGTCACTCTGAGTCGGATATAAACGACTCAGAAATCTTTGGAAAATACAAATCCTTTACAAAAAATCAAATCAAGATTATCAAAGGTGTTTTCCCAATCAATCTCAATAAAAGCAGGAAAATCAATAGAATAACAATCAGTCACAAAGTTTTCTGCATAATCTCCTTTCGAGNCCCATTGCCCTCGGTAGGAATCTTGAAAACTACCAAGACAATATACACCAAACTNCTCAATGAAAACATCTACTGCTTGATAAGAGTAAGATTCACCATTCTCAACATAATCTGCATAATAGTCTACAAAGTCTTGTTCACCATATTCGGCAATAAACTCGTAAATGTCATCCTCAGCATAAGAATCATCAATAAGTTCATTGATATACTCTACCGTGGATTCTTTGAGTTCGGTTTGAGTGTCAGTCATCGAGTCCTTAACTTTCAATGCAATCATTGTAGCACCTATGGCAGTGGTTTGGGGGGTATAATGTGCCAGAAGGATTACTGGCACAAGGTATCAGGAAAAAGCAAACTGAAAGAACAGAGAATCAATCAGTCGGTTTCCATTCAGTTTCATCCAACGATAGACTTTAGGAATAGCAATCACGACAGCAGCAATAAAGTCAATTACATTCACAACAAATCGAATAAAATTAACTTGCGTTGCTTCACCATTATCATTCCACCACAGTTGAAATGCAGTCCACACATAGGATGCAATACCAACAATAATCGCAGAAAGAGTAGCAGTGAATTGAATTACATTTTCACCAAATTGAACATAATCAAAGTTTTTCAGTTTATTGATAGCAGCATCGACAGGGGGAAAAGAATTAGTCAGTTCCATTTTGTAGAGAATAAAGAACAGGTGGTAAGAAATCAATCACTCACCACCCCTTAAGAATACCACATTTTGGAGTATGTGCTCTTTTAGTGTGCCACTTGTAGAGGTGGCACAGTCTCACTCAAGACTCATCGTGCCAGTATTCATAATCTGACACAACATCATCAGGGTGATGATACTTATGAAGAATCCTATCTACAAAATCTTGTACTTCACCATCATCCAATTCACCATTAAAATAAACAGTGATATTTACGGATTTATGAGTAGAGATAGTTTCCATCAGATTGTTTTCTT
>JGI25921J50272_10000109_pt1 | contig 25559 bp, 19 predicted proteins | sample LauGreSu1BDMLBSD_2_FD_50272 | JGI IMG/M metagenome (IMG submission 50272) | reverse complement strand
ATGACCCGCCAGGAATTCATCAACAGGATCAGTGCATTTTGCAAAGCCCATCCAGACTCAACCTGGGTGATGGAAGGCAACTGGGACCATGAGAATTGGGGCGGTGAATTGCCCAGCAAAGAGTGGATTGATTCCGTTTCCGGAAACCATCCTCTCTTCATTTCCAGGTATGATGGCCACATGGCATTTGCCAATTCAAAAGCCATGGAGTTGGCTGGTATCAGTGCTTCAACCGTTTCTCCAGACGGAGGGGTATTGGTAAGGAATGCTAAGGGTGAGGCAACAGGAATTTTCAAGGATGCTGCCATGGGCCTGATCAGCAAGGTCATCCCAGAGCCTACAACGGCGCAGTTGGACCAATATTTTGATGCGGCTGCCAGACATGCTGTTGAAAGGGGCGTTACCCATGTGAACGACATGAATTCTTATGGTGGCTGGAATGATCTGGCAACCTATAGAAGAGCTGCTGGCACAGACCGCATGATCCTCCGCATGTATTCGTTTGTTCCTCTCGCCACCTGGGAAAAGCTAGACAGTTTTGTCCAGAAAAACGGCAGGGGTGATGACATGTTGAAATGGGGTGGCTTGAAAGGATATGTTGATGGCTCCCTGGGATCTACCACTGCATGGTTTCACCAGCCTTACCTGGATGATCCCCATTCGCATGGCTTGAACATCACCGATACCAACCTCTTGAGGAAATGGGTAACTGGAGCAGAGAAGGCCGGATTGCATGTTGCCGTTCACGCCATTGGCGACAAGGCCAATGATTTCATCCTTTCTGTTTACGGTGAGGCCGCAAAGCTGAATGGCCCGCGGGACAGGCGTTTCAGGGTAGAGCATGCGCAACATGTCAGCCAGGAGGCCATTGGAAATTTTGCAAAGCAAGGGGTTGTTGCCTCCATGCATCCCTATCATTTGTACGACGATGGTATNTGGGCTAACAAAAGGCTTGATACCAATCGGCTCAAAGGAACCTATGCTTTCAGGAGCATGATTGACAAGGGTGTTAACGTCAGTTTTGGATCTGATTGGCCTGTTGCTCCTGTCAATCCGATGTATGGCGTATTTTCTGCCGTTACCAGGATGACCGGTGATGGAAAAAATCCCGGCGGATGGTATCCCGCAGAAAAAATATCGGTTGAAGATGCCATCAGGGCATACACTGCAGGCAATGCTTATGGATCTTTTCTTGAAGGAAAAATTGGCATCCTGAAGGAAGGAGCCTATGCAGATTTTACAGTATTGGAAGAAGATATCTTTACCATCGACCCAACAAAAATTAAGGAACTCAAGGTAATCAGGACCGTGGTAAACGGGAAGGAAGTTTTTCTGCGCAGCAAATGATTGAATTAAAAACTGAATTTCCCTCTCAGCATTCAAACATACCAAAGCATGTAAGGGCATCATGATGCACATCGAAAAGAGGATATATCCTGCCGGAAAATCCTTAATTTGGCACCTAACCCTTATGTTCAATCAGATGAGATTATTCCTGGTATTGCCTTTTCTATTGATAGCTTTCTTTTCATATTCACAGACACCAGTTGGAACCATAAGCGGAACCATTGTTGATTCAGTCTCTGGTGCACCACTTGCAGCGGCCACAGTTCAATACTTTAGGGAAGGAAAAGGCACCAGCATCAATGGGATTGTGGCCGATGAAAAAGGAAAATTTTCATTCAGCGTACCCAAGGGCAATTATCAGCTTCGCATTGCCTATGCCGGTTACAAAGAGTACCAGTCGAAATGGATTGCTGTTGGAGATGGCTCAGCATCCATCCAACTTGGCCAGATCAAACTTTCCCTGAGCAAAAATACGCTGGAGGAAATTGTAGTGCAGGCAGAAAAAAGTTCAATGCAGTTGTCATTGGACAAAAAAATATTCAACGTGGGCAAAGACCTGGCCAATGCCGGAGGGTCAGCGATGAACATCCTCATGAACATCCCTTCTGTTTCAGTAGATCCTGAAGGAAATGTCAAGCTCAGGGGAAGCGACAATGTAAGAATCTTAATCGATGGCAAACCTTCCGGATTGGTCAGCATCAAAGGTGGGAGTGGATTGCAGAACCTTCAGGCCAGCATGGTAGATAAGGTAGAACTCATCACCAATCCATCTGCCCGCTATGAAGCTGAAGGCATGTCAGGCATCATCAACATCGTGTTAAAAAAAGACCGGAGGCAGGGTTTCAATGGTTCCTTTGAAGTCATCACTGGCAATCCCTCCAATTTCGGTCTAGCATCCAACCTGAACTACAGGAAAAAGAACATCAACTTCTTTGTGAACTATGGCATCGCCTACCGGATGCAACCCAGCAAAGGATCCTTGTTTCAAGAAACCTATGTCAAGGATACAACTTTTATTTTCAAACAGAACGACAGGGTAAAGTTCAGGGGGCTCAACAACAACATCAGGGCTGGGTTGGATTATTTTTTTAATGAAAAGTCTGTGCTTACTGCCGCTTATCTGTACCGGAAAAGCCAGGGCAATCGCTTGCGCGATATTCGATATGACGATTATATCAACAACAATAANAACCTGGTTGGATTTGTAAAAAGAACACAAGACGAGGACGAGGTTGAGCCCAACTCAGAGGTGACNGTTAATTACAAAAAAACATTTCAGCAAAAGGGCCATGAATTAACCGCCGAAGTAAAATACCTTGATTATTGGGAAAACTCCGATCAGGTATTTACAGAGCGCCATTTTAAGCCAAATGCAACAGAAATCATTTCACGAAATATCTTACAAACATCGGTCAACGATGAATTTGAAAAGCAATGGCTTTTTCAATTGGATTACGTTAAGCCTATCGGCAAGGAGGGAAAGTTTGAAACGGGCATCAGGAGCAGTTTCAGGAACATGGTCAATGATTTTATTGTTTCACAGCAAAACCCGACTGGCGTATTTGTGGCCCTTCCCGGTTTGGACAATGTTTTTGTTTATGACGAAAATATACATGGTGCCTATGGGATCCTTGGCAACAAGACGAACAGGGTATCTTATCAAGCAGGGTTAAGGGCTGAGTGGACAGACGTTACCACCACGTTGGAAAAAACAAAGGAAAAAAATCCCCGCGACTATGTCAACCTGTTTCCCAGTGCGCATCTTACGTTTGATCTTGAGAAGGAAAACGGTATTCAACTGAGCTATAGCAGAAGGGTGAGAAGGCCGTTCTACAACGATCTCAGTCCTTATGCTACTTTCTCTGACAGCAGAAATTTTTCTGGCGGTAATCCAGACCTCGATCCCGAGTTCAGCAATGCATATGAGATTGGCCATATCAAGACTTTTGATAAAGGCGCATTCACATCATCACTGTACTACAGAAGTACCAAAGGAAGGATTGAAAGGATCAGAAAGGTTGATGGTATGGGCAATGCCATTACCAAGCCAGAAAATTTATTGTCAGAAACGGCATTTGGTCTGGAATTCACCAGTGGATATTCTCCCTATAAATGGTGGAAGCTCGATTTCAATTTCAATTTCTTTCATGCCAATATTGATGGCAGCAACATCTTGCCCAACTACAAAACCGCTACCTATAGCTGGTTTACCAGACAAACATCCAGGTTCAGCCTGAAGAAAAATCTTGACCTGCAGTTGAGAATGAATTATGAGGCACCACAAAAAACCGTGCAGGGCAGAAGAAAGGCAATGTATTATGCAGACTTCTCATTGAGTAAAGATATATTGAAAGAAAGGGGGACATTGAATTTCAATGTGCTCGATGTCTTTAACACAAGAAAAGCAAGAACTGTATTTGAAGGTGAGAATTTTTATTATGATGGGTATGGCCGATTTAACCCAAGGCAGATCAACCTGACTTTCACCTACCGAATCAAGCAATCAAAGGGAACAAAAACTGTTAAAATCATCCAAGAATAGTCATCAGGTTAAGACGTTCATTGATCTGGGCTTTATTTGTTTTTGACTTGATTCCAACACTTGCTTTTTCTACTTTTGGATAGTTTCCAATATAATTACAACAGGCGGTAATTCTTTCAAATCCCAGTATTCATAAGCATTTTACAGGAATGCTGACGTTGGTCATTTTGAATCAGCATTCAGGTCATGGACTTTGCAATTGTGCAGGCATATTTTTGATTCAAGTAATTAAATCAAAGCTAATGCGCCGATTAATTGTCAAAGCAATTCATTTAGTAATACTTGTATTTATGATGGCCTCATGTATCAGTACAAAAAATATAGGCTATTTCAACAATGCCAGGGAAATGGAATACGCAAGTATGCCGGGCGTAGAAAATTCCATCCAGCCCAATGATATCTTGAGTATTTCAATCAGTAGTTTAAACCCTGAAGCTTCTGCAGTTTTCAATACCACCAATTTTCAATCAAATAATATCAACACATCCAATGGTAACGGACAACTGACAAGCGGATATCTTGTGAATGCCGAAGGCTTTATTCAATTGCCAATTCTTGGTAATATAAAGTCAGTAGGATTGACCAAGAAAGAGCTGAAAGAAAAGATAACCAATACAATTGTTGAGAAGAAGCTCCTTGTAGATCCTATTGTCAGTATTCGGCATTTGAATTTTGAAGTAACAGTTATTGGTGAAGTAGGTCGTCCCATGGTTATTCCCGTTCCAAATGAAAAAATTTCATTGCTTACCGCGCTTGGGCAGGCAGGGGATATCACTGTTTATGGCAAGAAAGACAATGTACTGGTCATCAGGGAAATCAATGGGAAAAAGGCTGTAAAGAGGGTAAACCTTAATTCGGCTGATTTTTTGAACTCATCTTTTTATTACCTCAGGCCCAATGATATTGTATATGTTGAGCCGAACAAAAACAAAATTGCCAGCGTAAGCAGGGGAAGACAATTGTTACCCGCTCTGCTTTCAGGTTTGTCTGTGATAGTAATTGTATTGGATAGAATATTTCAATAAGATGGAAATGCTTCAAGATAACATCCAAACAACCAATGAAACATTGTTCAGCAAATTGCTGGCGAAATATATTCCATATTGGCCAATGTTTCTGGTTTTGGGCATATTGTCATTTGGTGTTGCATTGGCTTATATCAAGATTACCCCCAAAAAATACCAGTCTACTGCATCATTGATCATCAAAGATGAAAAAAAAGGAAATGATGATTCAAGGATAATGGAATCCCTGAACCTGATGGGTTCAAAAAAAATCATAGAAAATGAAATCGAGGTGTTGAAATCAAGACCGGTGATAGAAACGGTGGTAAAAAACTTTCGATTGTATGCTCCAGTTTACCTGGAGGAGGGTTTTCTTGACCAATATTTGTATGAGAATGCCCCTTTGACCATAGAATCCCTGGAGCCTCAAAAACTAAAGAACAGCCGGGNAAAGTTATACTTGCAACTAGATAACCAAGACAAAAAAACAATCCTCATCAATGGTAAAAAAGCAGGATTTGCTGGTGCCTGGCTGACCACTGATTATGGGATTTTGCGGTTTAATATTTCAGACCCTTCGAAGTTGATAGATCCCAGCAAGAAATATTTTTTTCAGGTCATTGGAGTTCCGTTCAAAACAAAAAATATTTTGGATAACCTGAAAGTTACTTCTGCTAACAAGCTTTCCAGTGTTATCGAACTAAAATACAATGATTTCACTCCACAGCTTGCACAGGACATCTTGGATCAGATTATCTCGTCTTACAATACAGCTGCTATCAACGAAAAAAATATTCTGGCAAAAAGTACCCTTGCGTTTATTGAAGAAAGATTGAATGTGGTAGGGTCCCAGCTCAATGCTATCGAACAACAAATTCAACAATACAAGGCTCAGTCAGGAGCTTTTGACATCAGTACGCAGGGGCAGCTATTCTTGCAAAATGTCAGTTCCAATGATCAAAAACTCAGTGAAATCAATGTGCAGCTTTCCGTTATGAATGATCTTCAGGGCCAGCTGGAAAGCCATACAAATTTGTCAGGAAATCATACTGTTTTGCTCGGGAACATAGATCCCATTTTAACGCAAATGATTGGTGCCCTGAATGCTGCTGAATTGGAAAGAGAGAAACTAAAAAAAACTGTTGCGGAAAACAATCCCATGCTGATTTCAATTTCTGATCAGATTGCAAAAATTAAGGAAAATATCAAAGACAATATCAGGGATCAACGCAGAAATTTAGAGGCTACAAAAAACAATCTCTTCGCCACCAATACAAACTATAACAATTTGTTGCATGATATTCCTGTCAAAGAAAGAGCGCTGCTTGAAATCAGCAGGGAGCAGAGCATCAAAAGTGGAATCTATTCATTCCTGCTTCAAAAACGGGAAGAGAGCGAACTTTCTTTTGTTTCTAATATCGCTGAAAGCCGTATCATCAACCATGCACAAGCATTGAATAACCCAGTTAGTCCCAATTTGATGATTGTTTTCGGCATGGCAGTTTGTGCAGTCTTCGGCATACCAGTAACATTGATTGGAGTCAAGGAAACCCTGTCCTCAACCATTTTGTATAGGGCGGAAATAGAATCAATGGTCAATGTTCCCATCATTGGTGAAATAGAGTATCACAAGAAATCAAAGCCATTGGCCATTGAAACTGGAAAGCGAAGTTTGGCTGCAGAAGAATTCAGGAGATTGAGGTATGCCATACAAGATATTTTGAAAGCTGCGGAAAACAAGATGTTGCTTGTTACTTCCAGCATTAGTGGTGAGGGCAAGAGTTATATTGCCACGAATTTGGCCATCAGTTTTTCTNTGACTGGCAAAAAGGTTGTATTGGTTGATTTTGATTTACACAATTCCTCACTTGGAAAGATTTTTNACANTACTGAAATGAAAGGAGTGACCGATGTGTTGTTGGGAACTACNGGTGTTGATAAACTGGTAAAGCTTGTTCCGGGTTATGAAAATCTATATTTNTTACCATCAGGTTCAATACATGATGAACCATCAGGAATTCTTGAAAATGAACGTACTGTAGAAATGTTTAGATTTCTGCAAAGTCAATATGATCTCATCATCATAGATTCTCCACCTGTTGCACTTGTAACAGATGCACATTACCTTACCAATCTCTGTGCTGCCAGCATATTTGCAGTAAGACATGGCTTTACACCGAAATCACTCTTGAAACGGTTTGAAACAAACAATGCCGTCCATCCATTGGTCAATCCCTTGATAGTATTCAATGGTGTCAAAACCAGGGGTTTTGCAGGCAATGACAACGGCTACGGCTATGGTTACAAGTATGGCTACGGAAGAGATAAGTCAATGAAAAGATAATTATTGTTGCGATCAAACGTAAAGTTTAGCGTCATCTGGTCTAAGTGAAATGTTCAATGGGGGTGAACACGGCGAAGCCGTAAAGTCAACGCTGTGGTTGATGCATCAGCAAGATAATATTTTGAAACCTTTAATCTCATTGGTATGAAAAACAACTGGTATGTACTCTACACCAAGTCAAGATGTGAAAAAAAAGTGGCCGAACTTCTCTCAAAAAGAAATGTAGAAAATTATTGTCCACTCAACAGGGTTTACAGACAATGGTCTGATAGAAAAAAAATGATTACAGAGCCATTGTTCAACTCTTATGTTTTCATTCATGCCTGTGAAGAGGAATTGAATTCCATTAAAAAGCTAACCAATAATATCGTAAATGTTGTTTATTGGCTGGGTANGCCAGCAGTAGTCAGAAATGAGGAAATTGAACAGATTAGGTATTTTCTCAATGAATATTCAAATGTTACAATAGAGAAGCAGCCAGTTCGCATGAATGAGATGGTAAGAATTATCAAAGGTCCTTTTCGCAACCTAGAGGGAACAGTTGCGGCCATCAAGAACAATATGCTTGTTTTGTCCTTGCCAACCTTGGGCTACAAGATGATGGCTGAGGTTAATGCCTCCAATATCGAAATTTTGAATCATGGATTTAGTCAAGAAATTGACTATGCATCCAGAACAAAAAGTGTACCAGTGCTGAACTGATTATTTTCATTAACCCTCTGATTGTATCTATATGAAACTGACAGCTCGAAATATATTGACCTATCTGTATGCCAACTATTTGTTATTGCGAGGCGATGTACAAAAAGCCATCACTAAATTGAAAAATGGGCAATATATTTTATCTATCTATTTTCATGATCCATCCAAACCACTGTTTGGAAAATGCATTAAATGGCTTAACCAACAAGGTATATTTTTTATTGACTTGAATACTTTGCATGATATTTCTCTGGGCAATATGCCTTTTCCTAAAGGAGCAGTTGTTTTAACCGTTGATGATGGTTGGAAAACAAACAAGACAAATATCGTAGAACTTGCTCATCAACAAAATATCCCAGTTGCAATTTTTGTAACCACAGAACCTGTTCTGACCGGAAACGGATATTGGTGGTCTTATGTAAAACTAGCGAATAAGTCGGGATTCCTGAACATCAATGCAGAGCAGGTTAAAACGATGGAAAACAAATCGAGAGTNGCGCTCCTTTCAAAATTAAAAGATAGGTTTTGTGTAGGACGTGAAGCGATGACAGTTGATGAACTACANGATGTTGAGAAGAATGGAAAAGTTGTNATTGGAAGTCATACTGTAACNCATCCAATCTTACCCAGGTGTACAGATGAAGAGGTTTATTTAGAGATAACCCATTCAAAAAAACANTTAGAAGAAATACTNCAACATGAGATCAATGGGTTTGCCTACCCNAATGGAGATTTCAGTGAAAGGGAAATTAACATTGTTAAACATGCAGGGTATCAATTGGCTTTTACAACAAAGCCTTCTTATTTGACTGCGGAAAATATCAAGGAAAAGTACATGTTGCCAAGATTTGAAGTGTTGAAAGATGTTTCATTTGCTGAAAATATTTGCAGAATGAGTGGTGTTTGGTTCAAAAAAAATAACGCATAAGACATGACTTCTACCATTACCATGGTTTTAGCTGTTGCAGTTCTCATGCTTTTCTTCATTTCCATGCTGTTCACAAAAGAGGATAGCAATAGGGTATATCTAAAATTTATCTTTATCGCATACCCTTTTTTGGGTATTGATTTATTGCCAAGTATTCTTTCTACAACTCTTTTTGTTTTTATCACATTTATTTTCCTGATTTTTTTCCATAAAAGAAAGTATCTAAAATTTCTTGTTTCTTTTTCTTATTTTAATTTATTCCTCTTGTTGTTATTATCATCAGGTATTGGCCTTCTATTGTCACCTGATCTATCCAAAGAATCTCTAACTGATTCGGTACAGCTTTTGGCAGTTTTCTTTTTTGCCAATGTATTGATTGAAGAATTTAAGCTTGATCCAGGTTTTAGGAATTCTGTACTCAATTGCATGAAAATAACTTTACTTTTTTCACTTGTTTTTTTGGCTATTCAATTTATTCTCGGGCCGTCCTTTTCTTTTGCGAAATCTCAAAATATAAATGTTGCTGGTGGCATTACAATACGGTATCCTAGTTTTTTTCAGGATCCACAAAAATATGCTCAATATCTTTCTGCATCAAGCCTGCTCATGTTATTGCTTCCGGGTTTGATCAAAGGAAAAACTTCGCAACTTGGATTATTGCTTTGTGGCCTGTCAATGATTGCCCTTCTTTTTACTGGTGGCCGGGCAGGTTTGGGGGGCTGGTTAATTGGCTTGATGACAATTGTTGTTTTGGGGAATGCTCAATACAGGGCAGCTATCATATCTGTTACAGTTGTTGTTTCCCTTTTTATTTACAANTTTGCTGATGCCATTCCTATTTTCAAGCGAGATGATTTGGCNGATGCCTATGCATTTCGTTACACCATATGGCAAGATGCTTTTGCCATATTTCAAGACAATCCTTTTTTTGGAATAGGCTTGGGTAATTATGCCAATTATGTTTCGACACATAATCCTGATCAGTATTGGATCAGTGATAATGAAGTTACACTTTACGATCACCCAGAGAGTGGATACCTTAAATTGCTTACTGAGTTTGGCCTGATTGGATTTATTATTGCTATGCTTTTTGTTATAAAGCCAATATATGATGGGATTTCAATGTATTTTAAAACAAAAGACTTGACGCTAATCATCTTGGTNTCTTCAGTTTTTACTTGGATTATTGGNTTCTATACTGTTTATTCTTTGGGAGACATCCGGATCAAGCTGTTGATAGTATCNATACTGTGCATGCTGATTGTTACTTCAACTGACAATTATGGCATCAATAAAACAAAAAAAATTGTCTGACATCATTCANTTGTTCAAGGGCAGGNTAATTGGAAACTCATTTTGGGCAATTCTCTCCAGTGTTTTCCAAAATATCATCTTTAGTTTATTTTTTATCGTGATTGCGAGAAAATATAGTGCATCTGATTTTTCTAGCTATATCATTGCCAATACACTTTATGGAATGATCATCGCTTTCTCATCCCTTGGACTCTCGCAATGGTTTATCCGAGAAATCAAACAAAATGAATTTGATGAAGCTATAATTTCGCGATTTTTTAAGATTCAACTTTTCGCTGGTGCGGTATTTTATCTTGTCAATATTCTGCTTTCTTTCACTATGTACAGTTCCGATTTGGTCAGATATATATCAGTTTTATTGGGGCTCAATATAATATTCGATAATGTCATTTATGTTTTTAAGACAATCAATATTTCTAGATATCAACAAAAAAGATCATTTCTACTAACTTCATTTGAGGCATTGTTAAAACTCGCATTGGCAGTTTTTGTTATCTATTTAGATTTCAGCATCTTTTCTGTGATTGTTTTGCTTGTTATTTTTCGAAGTATAACGCTTTATTTGTTTTTCATGTTTGGTTTGTCTGATAGGGTTCGGTTTTCTCAGTTATGGAAAGAATCTTTGCACTTAAAAGAAATTGGCCATATTCTTAAACAGAATATTTTTTTCGTCGTCATTGGAGGCGTGTCAGTTGTTTATTGGTCTATTGGAAGTTTGCTTGTTTCAAAAATGCTTCAATTTGATCGAGTAGCAGATTATGAGATTTCATTCAAATTGTTTTCGATGGCAGAAATAATTCCTGTAATGGTTTCAGCTTCCGTATTTCCTATTTTGGTTGAAAAAGGGAAAGCAGATGTTGCAGAAAGAAATCGATTTTTCAAAAAAGTATTTCAGGTATATGCAATTTATGGACTACTTGCTTTCACTTTTGTTTATTCTTATGCAGATTTCTTGATTCCATTTTTGTTTGGTAGCAAATACAACCATACTGCTTCATCTTGTATACAAATGTTTTGGACAATAATTATTTTTCCCACTGCTCTGCTTCAGGCCAATCTTTTGATTGCCTTGCACATGGAAAAAAAAGACATGTGGTTGAATATTGCAAGTCTTGCTTTAAACTTCGCCATTGCTTTCTTTGGGCTAACTATTTTTAATGACATTTCTTTCGTCAATTATGCTATTTTTATTTCATTTCTTCTTTTTCATATTTCACAAGATGTGATTTTGATAAAATCAGGAATCCACAATAGGTCAGATGCATTCCTTTTTTATGTTTTATCAGCACTTGTCCTTCTGGCCTATCATTTTTTGTCTATCTATTTTTCTTCCCTTTATTTCTTTCTTTTCTTTTGGCTTTTTTTCGCCTTTGTTTCGCTAGTATATGTAAGAACAATGCATAGAGAAAGAGTTATTACTGTATAGTTAACATTATAAACACGCTGTCAGTACAAAATTTCAAATATTATGCTGAAACGCAGGGTCCTATACTATGTACATACCTATTTTCTTGACAGTTGTCTGGAAACACTACAATCCATCAAGACCCATGTAAATCTCGATCTGGTGATTGAAGTTTCACCAGATTCAAGGAAAAGTACAGTTTTTGAATTGTCATCAACTAAAAAATTTAAACGTTTGGAAAAATTGGAAAATATTTTATCTCCAGAAAAATGGCTTCTTTTCAAGCCATATTTTGAAAATATCGCTTCTGTTGAAGTATTATTTTTCAACGGTAAAAGAATGTTAGGGCTTGACAGCATGGTAGGGGGAATTTTCCTTGGTCGTTTGATTCGTTCACGCAATTATGACATCGTGCATTTTGATACCGCTTCAGGTCGTGCGATTTCTTCTTTATTTTTTCTTAGACATGATCAGATGGCTTTGACCATTCACGATCCCGTTCCGCATCCGGGGGAAGAATCATTTCGGCTGGATATAATCCGTTTTCTTTATTTGCGCCAGGCCATGTCAATTCTATTTTACTCTACTTATTCTTCATCATTGTTTTACAAATACAATAAACATCTAAAAAATAAGTTGTGCCAATTGCGTTTACTACCTTACTCCTTTATCTCACAATTAAAGCAAGTTTCTAACACAGAACCACGCCATATTTTGTTTTTTGGACAGCTATCTTACTACAAAGGAATTGATATTTTACTTGAAGCCATACCAAAAGTTTTGGAGAATTACCCACATGAACATTTTGTAATTGCTGGAAAATCCAATGGATTCATTCTTGACAAGAAGTTACTTGATCAATATTCACAACATGTAACATTTATTGATGATTATCTGTCAGTGGAAAAACTATCCCAATTGATTCATGCTTCAAAATTTGTTGTTTGTCCTTACCGTGAAGCTACCCAAAGCGGTGTATTGATGACAGCTTTTGCCATGGGTAAAACTGTATTGGCTACAAAAATTGGAGCCTTCCCTGAATATATCTCAGATGGAATCAATGGGATGCTTGCAAACGCCGATGCTCAGTCTATTGCCAACGGAATGCAATCCATGCTTAAATCAAATCGATACCTAGGCCTTGAAAAAAATATTAATCTTGGTTATTCTAACTCAGATTCAATAAACAATGCAAATACATTGATGCAAGTTTATCATGCCTTTGAAACAGTTAATTGATCAATATGTTGAATGCTACCATCAAGGCAGACTTGTTGCGGTATACTGATGAAACAAGTTCAGGAAAGTTTTTGCCTTCTTTGCTCATTCCCGGGTTCAGGTTTACTTTTTTTCTTAGAAACTCACAACAATTCAAAAAAAACACTTTGTTAGGTTTCTTATATAGAGTATTTCTACATCTTGATGGTCATTTTTATGGATTTCAAATCCCACCTTCTACTCAGATCGGAAAAGGCTTATACATTGGGCATTGGGGTACTATTGTTGTTAATGCAAGAACAACAATTGGAGATTACTGTAATCTCTCTCCAGGTGTAACCATTGGTCAAACCAACAGGGGTAAGAACAAAGGGACTCCCACTATTGGCAACAGAGTTTGGATTGGAACCAATGCAGTAATAGTAGGGAATATTAGCATAGGAGATAATGTGATGATTGCTCCCAACGCTTTTGTTAATGTTTCAGTACCATCCAACAGTTTGGTTATTGGAAACCCAGCATCGATACTTCACCGCGAAGATGCCACAGATGGATACATTGATCATACAAAGACACTCTAATCAGTATAACTCTACATTTCATGATGAATCCCAAATCAATTGCTTTTGTTATTCATGGTTTACCCATGGGCGGAGCAGAAAAATTCATGATCAGCATTGTGAATCACTTATCAGCCATCAAGTATAAGCCAATTGTGATTTTACTTAGCAATGATGATACCTTGGCCAATGAAATATCAACTGGCGTTCCGGTGATAAAAGTTTTGAAAACATCTCGTTATGATCTGTCCATTTCTCTTCGGATAAAACAACAAATTCAATCATATTCTGCTCAAAAAATATTTTGTGTTAATCCCTACTCTTATTTCCTTACCAAAATTGCTTTTCTTTTCGACAAGCATTACCAAATATTTCTTTCTCCACATACTACAAAACCATTTTCTTTTTATAATTGGTTTCAAACTTTTGTTTATTACAGGTTAATTGGGAAAAAGGATACTTTGGTTTACCTCTGCAATAAGCAACAGGATTATTTATCAAAAAAATACTTTCTACCTGCTTGCGCACAGACTGTTATTTACAATGGCATCAATACTGAAATTTTCAATCCTGATCATTTTAGCGGCCAAGACCGAGATAGCCTAAGAAAATCTTTCTCTATAGATAAAGATGATAAGTTAATTCTATTGGTTGCAAGAATCAATCCTGAAAAGCGGCATACCGATGCAATAAAAGCATTGTCTATGATTCATCAAATGAGAGCTGTTATCAAGCCTCATCTGATGATTGTCGGTTCGGGAAATACAGCGTTGCAAACAAAGATCAAACAACTTGTTTCCGATTTGCAATTGGATGCATATGTTCATTTTGCTGGTAGCCAGTCTGACGTGCGACTATTTTATTATATGGCTGATGTATTTACACTTACCTCAGAGAGCGAAACATTCTCGATTGCAGCCCTTGAAGCAATGGCTTTTGGTTTNCCCTGTGCTTTGACTGATGTTGGAGGTGCCCGTGAAATGATTGTTGAAGATTGGAACGGCACACTTGCNGATCCTTTAGATCCCGCCTCAATTGCAAAAGCATGGATGAATGCTTTGAAGAATAACCTAAATGGTCGATTTATAAGGCAGTATGTAGAAAAACATTTTTCTCTTCCTACCATGCTGGATAAATATGTCAATTTATTGTCACAGCCAATGATTCAGTAAAGACAGTTAGCCATTATTCTTTTGACCAACCTTTGCATCTCACCTATTTTCTCCACAATATTTCATTTTGAAATTCAACCATGTTTTATTTATAGGCCCCCAAAACGAAAAGGGCGGTATTGGTGCAGTACTTGAAACGTATAGGGCAGAGATGGAAGGATTTAGAATGATTTCTACTTATCCATCAGATGCAAGAACTAACAAGCAAATTTATTTTCTCAAACAATTGATCAGCATTTTAAAATTATTGATAACAGATGAAGAAATAAAAATACTTCATATTCATTGTGCCTCTAAGGGTAGTTTCATCAGAAAATCAATGGTTGCGGTATTGGCAAATNCGTTAGGAAAAAAAACTATCATGCACATTCACGGTGGTTTGTTTCACCGATTTTATCAATCCTCTCCCTTAATAACATTTTTTGTTCGATCAATTCTTCGCTCTTGCGATCGTGTTATTTGTTTGTCAACTGAGTGGAGCAATATTTTTCGAAAGGAATTGGATTTGCTTAACCTCGATGTGGTGCTAAATCCAGTAAGAAGCTTTCCTTTTCAACCTTATCGAGATTCTTTTACTAGTATTACAATGTTGTTCCTGGGAACCATTACGGACAACAAAGGCATATTTGAGCTGGTCAATTATCTTCACAGCAATCCAGCTTACTTGCAACATAAAATTAAGTTGATCATATGTGGTGAAGGAGAGTCAGATAGACTTTTATCACTGATCAACAGTGAAAATCATGTTGGCAAGATATTTTACGCAGGATGGGTCAATGGGGTGCAAAAGGATGAATTGATTGCTGAAACTGACATCTTCATCTTGCCATCTCATTTTGAAGGATTGCCTATGGCAATCCTTGAGGCGATGTCTGCAGGAAAGCCAATCATTTCAACTTCAGTAGGAGGAATTCCTTCCATTGTTCANCCACATCACAATGGATGGTTGATTGAACCTGGGAAGATCAATCAACTTGATCCCGTCATTGATCAGATTTTCAGTGAACCGGCGATTATCTCCCGCTATGGTTTCAATTCTTTANCCGATGCTAAAAAATTTCATGTGAACGCTATTGTTTCACAATTGAATACCATTTACAAAGAACTGCTGACAACTGATTAATCTATTTATTTCACCCTTAAAACAATCTTATATGAATATGCTTGGGGAAGCCCGCTTTTGGATTATTGACAAATTAAGGGGGACCAATATTGTTGCTACACTCAATAAGCTGAGCGAAGAACAATTTCTGGACCCCAAGACACTTGCTGATTTGTCTGCATCCAATTATGAGCATTTTGTTGGCAATATAGTACCTGATACCCCATACTATAAAAATTTTGGCCCGGCTGTTCTGTCATCTGTTTTGACCAAGGATATTATCCGGAAAAATACCACAGCTTTCTTTTCGAGGAACTTTAGCAGAAAAACATTTACCAAAGGTACCGGAGGCTCAACAGGAGATCCACTCATGTACTATACAACAAACGAAGCACAATCGTTCATGTGGGCAGGAATACTCTTGTCATGGAAAGCCTTGGGATATCAATTGGGTGATAAAGTTGCTTTTGTTGCCGGCACTTCTTTGGGGAAAAATGATTTCAAGCACAAGTTGTTTCATCAGTTGATGAATGTTACCAATTATTCAGCCTACCATTTGAACGATAGCGACATTGAATCTTACCTGGGCAGCATCATCAACTCTAAAACTAAACTCATATACGGGTATGCAACTGCCATCAATCGGCTTGCTGAATTTATTTTAAAAAATCAACATGTCTATACCTTTCCTGATTTGAAGGGAATTGTTACTACTGCCGAAATATTAAGTGACAAACACAGGGATAACATTGGGCAGGCTTTTAATGTAAAAGTACACAACCAATATGGATGCAATGAGGCCGGCATCTCAGCTTTTGAATGTGATTTTGGAAATCTACACTACATCAATACGGCAACTAAAATTGAGTTTGACTTGGATGGTAATGTATTGGCTACGAATCTGGTCAACAAAGCCTTTCCCATGGTCCGGTATTTCACTGGAGATAAATTTGAGGTTATTGAGCATGTTTCCTGCCCTTGCAAAAGGGGCTACCCTATCATAGAGAATTTTCTGGGACGGACCTGTGATTTGGTTATTGACAAACGAAACAAAGTCATGCATTCGGCTTTTTTTACTGTCCTGTTTCGAGACAATAAACACATAGAGCAGTTCCAGGTGCAGTTCAATGATCACAAACTCACCATCTATCTTCAATTGGACAGCAATCATCTTCCTGATGAGATGTTCACACACTACATGAAGGTGATCAAAAACAATCTGGAGTTTGATGAGTATGCAATAGAGATCAATGTCCCGTTCCTTAAAGCTGAAAACGCAAAACACCGCTATGTGATCAATACTGCTCTTAGTGGCCCAACTCCGGCATAGTGATTTCTTCACCATTTAATACTTGTTCATGAACATATGGTTTGATATTTCCAACTCGCCCCATATCAATATGTTTTACGCATTGATATCTCAATTGGAGCATGAAGGGCATAATGTTATTATCACCTCAAGACCCTTGGCCAATACCATTGAATTGTTGGATCAAAAGGGGATGCCTCATCAGATTGTCGGGAAACATTATGGTAAGCGTATGTTGGGTAAACTCTTGGGATATCCCATCAGGGTCATTCAATTATGGCAATATTTAAAGGATAAAAATATTGAGCTTGCAGTTTCTCAAAGTTCCTTCCATTCACCCTTGGCAGCTAAACTGCTGGGAATTCCCTCTATTTATACCAATGACAATGAACATGCATTGGGCAACCTTCCCAGTTTCTTTTTTGCAACCAACATCTTGTTGCCGGAACGGTTCAATTTAAATGTGCTTTCAAGAGCTGCGATAATCAGGAGAAAAATCAGTTATTATCCTGGTGTAAAGGAAGGCATTTATCTCTGGAGAATGTCCAAGTCAAACAAGTTGAAGGATATCTCAACCAAACCATCCCGCTTGAAATTGTATATCCGCCCAGAACCATCAACAGCCCAATACTATAATGGAAAACAAAATTTCATGGATGACCTTATCAATGAGTTATCATCTCGGTTTACCATCTTCATATTACCCCGATCACAAGGACAAATAGATCATTATTTAAGCGATTCATTCAAGGGTATAACAGTTGCAGAAAAACCTATTTCATTTGAAGAAATTGCCAATGATTGTGACTTGTTTATCGGTGCTGGAGGCTCAATGACAAGAGAATTGGCCATGATTGGTATACCCACCATTTCTGTCTACCAAGCTGAACTGCTTGAAGTGGATAAATTATTGATTGAAAACGGTCTTATGCTCCATGCTACTACGCTTTCATCAAAAGACATTATCTCCCTTTCGCAGCATTCAGGCCTGGCCAATCAAAAAAACATCCTTATGGACAAAGGCAAGTTGGCTTATGAAATTCTCTACAATACAATCATAAATACCAATAAAAGAGCAACTGTATGAAAAAAATCGGATTAATTGGCGCTGGGAAAATGGGCATTTCACATCTTGCTATTTTGGGGGCTCACCCTGATGTCCAAGTAGTAGGTGTAGCAGACACCTCAACAATTGTAACAGATGTTTTAAAGCGGCATACCTCTTTTGATGTCTATTCAGATTATCAGGACATGATCAATGAAAAAAAACCTGATGCAGTATTTGTTTCAGTCCCTACAAGGTACCATGAACCCATTGTTCAAAAACTATTGGATCGAAACATCAATGTATTCGTTGAAAAGCCTTTTAGCCTGAATACAGAGAATGGAACAAAATTAATGGAGACTTCCAGGACAAAACACATTTACAATCAAGTTGGCTACCACAACAAATTTATTGGAACCTTTATGGAGGCCAAAAAGATTATTGATTCAGGGAGCTTGGGGAAATTACAATTGTTCTCCGGCAACATGAATGGCCCAGTTGTTACCAAAACAAGAGAGCATACCTGGCGATCAAAACCTGAAGAAGGTGGTGGATGTTTGATGGATTATGCTGCCCATCTCATTGATCTGATCAATTATCTCATTGCACCCATCACCGTGGTTCATGGAGCTGATTTGATGTCATTTTATTCTGCTTCTGTGGAAGATGCTGTTTCTTGTTTGCTGGAGACTAAAAATGGTATACATGGTACAATCAATGTCAACTGGAGTGATGAAACATTTAGNAAAATGTCAACATCCATTACCATTTTGGGTTCAAAGGGTAAACTGACTGTAGACTCCACTGAACTTAAGGTTTATTTCAGGGAAGAACAAGCGANAGGAAATTATACAAAAGGTTGGAATGTNAGGCATATCAATGCATTGTCTCCCCATGTTGATTTTTATCTCCGTGGAGAAGAATATTCATTGCAGATAGATCATTTTATCAATGTATTAGAAGGCAAAGCAGCNTAACAATATNAACACNTTCGAATCTGCACTGCAAACAGACAAAGTCATTCAACAAATTAAGAACCATAAAATCAACTGACCATGAACAGGATATTATTCGGCGATAACCAATTTTTTGGGGTTAACCATGTTTCTGATGAAAAGGCCAGGCAACAGTCAATGCGATTCAAGGATGATACATCCATTCTGCTTACCATTGACCATGCTATTGAAGAAGGTTGCAACACTTTCATGTGTACAACCCATGATAGGATGCTCAATATCGCCAACTTGATCAGAAATGACTCTGAAAAATATGATGATTTTGAAATCTATCCCTGTCTTCCCTATGCACATAAATATGCAAACGCTGTAACTGAGTTGGGAATAATGGGTACAATCAAACAATACGTCCCTGGTAATTTCATTGGATCATTGTTCAAAGGAGGTTACGCCCTGGTTTCAAAAGACCATATAAAGATGATGGAATTGATGATTGATGCAGAATTGAAAATGTTCAAGGGTATATCCACACCTGTAATCTTTTTGCAAAATGTAATTACCGATTTGTTGTTGGGTCTGGGGATGAAAGACATGCTCAAGGCATTTGATGAATATATACGTAAAAAGTACAATGCGGAGCCAGGTTATATCACCATGAACATGCCAAAGCTTGTTGATACACTAGCCAGTCAGGGAATATACAGACCCATTGTTTGTTCTTCCATCAATTATGAAGGGTTTAGAATGTCCGGCGGGATTGGTTTGTATGAGCAGGCTTTGAAATCAGGAAGGGTAAGGGCCATTGCCATGCAGGTTTTTTCTGGTGGGGCTACTTCTCCTGACAAAGCTTTAGAATATGTTTGTTCCCTTCCGAATGTAGAGTCTATTCTTTTTGGCGCTTCTTCAAAAGAGAACATACACGAGACTATTTCCTTGATCAACCATTATGACAAGAAATACCATTATAAAACAGCTTAGAAATTTATTTTAAAATTTTATTTTATGTTGATCACTATCGTAGCAGGTGCAAGGCCGAATTTCATGAAAATTGCACCTATCATCAAAGCCATCAATAAAAGCCAGGCTCAAGGAAAGAACATACATTTTCGAATTGTTCATACGGGTCAACATTTTGATGCTAGGATGAGCAGCGAAATATTGAAACAACTTGACATTCCTGAACCTGACGTCAACCTTGGTGCTGGTGGAGGATCCCAAGCGCAGCAGACTGCTGCCATCATGGTTGGATTTGAGGCTGAATTATTGGCAAACAGGCCTGACCTTGTATTGGTTGTTGGAGATGTCACTTCTTCAATGGCCTGTACAATTGTGGCCAAGAAGATGCAAATAGAAGTAGTGCATGTTGAAGCTGGTATCAGGTCTGGCGATATGCAGATGCCGGAAGAAATCAACAGAATGTTGACGGATTCAGTTTGTGATCATTTTTTTACCACTTCCCAGCATGCTTCTGATAATTTAAAAACAATCGGGATACCACCATACAAAATTCACTTTGTCGGCAATACGATGATTGATACACTGCTTCAAAACATTGATAAAATTAAATCTCCCATGGACATTGGCATTTCAACTTTGAAAAAAGGGTCCTATCTTTTGTTGACCCTGCACAGACCATCCAATGTTGATGATCCAGTAAAACTGCGCAGCATTCTTTCAGCAATTATCTCCAGCAGATCAACCCTTCCTGTTGTGTTTCCCGTCCATCCACGCACGAGAAAAGTTTTGGATCAGCTTAAAATCAATCCAAATGAATTGATCTTGCTAGAACCCCAGCCTTATCTGGAGTTTATTTATCTCATAAAAAATGCAAAAGGAATTATTACAGATTCAGGTGGAATTACCGAAGAAGCAACAGTATTGAATATCCCCTGCATTACCATGCGCAATTCAACTGAGCGGCCTGAGACTGTTTTGGAAGGAACCAATGAGTTGGTAGGAGATGATCTTTTCTTGCTTTCTAAACTGATCCATAAGATGGTTATAGGAAATTGGAAAACAGGAAGCATTCCTGATCTATGGGATGGCAAGACTTCAGAACGTATCGTTGATGTGTTGATTCAGCATTATTCAAATCCAACCTATGCCTCACCCGTGTATTGAAAAAATGATGAAAAATCTACAACATGAACACTGAATTCAGAAAATCACTCAAGCCAATTTTAGTCTTGATGGATCTTGTGGGCATCAATTTTGCCTGGCTATTCACTTGTTTTTATTTAGCAGCAAATGAATTCACCCAAACAACTAATCTTTACTATGCTTTTGCTTTTTTTCTCAATTTTCTCTGGATAACAATCAGTTTGGCAGTAGGCCTTTATGATGAACAAGTAGTCAATACGATTGATGCATTTTCTCACAAGACGGCCCAGGTTTATTTTTTATGGTTAACACTCATTGCGGCTATACTCATCTATGCTGCTGAACTGAATAACATATTAGAGCAGTTTATCTATTTTTCATTTTTTTCCTTGCTTGTAATTTCCGCCAATCGATTTTTTTATTTGGGTATTAAAAAATATTTGTCCATCCAACATGATATGGTCAACAGGGTGCTGATCCTTGGTTTTAATGATACTGCCAAAAAATTGGCCAAATACCTAGAGGAAGACGGGTTGAATACACAGTTGATGGGTTTTGTCGAAAATGAAGAAAACATGACAGAGTTGACAACCTATCCTGTCTACGCCACTATTGAAAACGCTGTGAATGTTGCAAAACAATTGAATGTACATGAAATATTTTCTACCATCACACCGGAACAAAATAATGTGATCTACAAATTGATCAGGGATGCTGAAGAAAATTGTCTGCGGTTTAAAGTTGTCCCAAGTCTTTCCAACCATGTGAACAAAGCTGTAGTGATTGATTTCATCAAGGATCTTCCAGTATTATCCATGAGGGCTGACCCCCTTGAAGACGTAGGCAACAGAATGAAAAAAAGGATATTTGATGTTTTAATCAGTGGATTGGTCATCATATTTATTTTATCATGGTTGATTCCTCTTGTTGCATTGCTGATTCTTATCGACTCAAGAGGTCCTGTCTTTTTTATCCAATTGAGAACAGGACTAACAGATAACCCTTTCTATTGTTATAAATTCAGAAGCATGCGGATCAACACTGAATCGGACTCAAAGCAGGCCACCAAACATGATAGCAGGGTCACCAGATTAGGNGCTTTTTTGCGCAAAACAAGTATTGATGAATTTCCTCAGTTCTTCAATGTTTTCCGTGGAGAAATGAGTTTGGTGGGTCCAAGGCCACACATGCTGAAGCATACTTCTGAATATGCCAAAATTGTTGATCATTATATGATCAGGCAAATGCTGAAGCCTGGCATCACGGGTTGGGCACAGGTCAATGGGCTGAGGGGTGAAATTTCCAATCCGCTCCAAATTCAACAGCGTGTGGCCAGTGATTTGTGGTATCTCGAGCATTGGAGCATTTGGCTGGACATTAAAATTATGTTTCTGACCATATACAAGGTATTTGTTGGAGATAAACATGCGTATTAATCAAAAAATAAGGCCGGTTAGAAAACCGGCCTCTACATGGAAGTGCTACTTTAGGGTAGGATCAGAGCTTCACAACTGTAAAACTTTTTGTGGTACCACCAATGGTCACCTTTACATAATAAGTCCCTGAGATAAAGTTGTTGCCAAAGGAATAGGTGGTGTAGGCATCTCCTTTCACGCTATAGACCAGGTTTCCGCTTGTGTTGAAAACACTGATGTAAACAGGGTAATTGCTTTTGTATCTATAAATACTGACTTTAAAAAAATTGGTTGTTGGATTTGGGTATACACTCGCTGTGAATCTTACACTGGTAGTTACTACAGGCTCTTGGTATGCTGCAATTGTAATTGAATTACCAACAATACAGCCTTTGCTATCTTTTGTGTTAACAGTATATGTTCCTGCCAATACATTAGAAAAAACGTTTGAAGTTTGATATGATCCGTTGTTGATATTAAAGCTGTAGGGGGATGTGCCTCCAGAAGCACTGGCAGTGATACTGGTACTGCCACCTGAGCTTGTAATTGCGCCTGATGTGAGTGAGGCAGCGATCGCTGTTGGCTCTGATACGGTAATTGTTACGGAATCTTTCAAACCGTTGACGTCGGTTACAAAGTATTTGTAATTGCCTGCAGCAACAGAAAAGCTGCCGGTTCCTGTGTAAGGTGAATTTCCACCTGTTGCCGTAACCACAACTGTTGTTGTTCCACCGTTACAATTGATTGACCCGGCTGATGCCAATGCATCCAACGGAACAACCGGTGTTGTAGCAACGACAACGCTTGTATACTCCAGTATTCCTGCATCTGGATTTCCACTGATTGTATTTCCTGCAAAATCTTTGTTCAGCCCTACGTTTGTACCAAAGTTTATTGCTGCTGATGTACTTGGTAGTGCATAGTTCCAATCAGCCGGCGCTCCAGTAACGCTTGTAAAAAGGCTTGCATTGGTGCTCAACAATTCGCTGCTGTTCAATGTGATACCCAATGAGCCAGAAGCCATGCGGAATATGTTGTTTGAATGAACCATTTGGCCACTGTTGAACTTGCTGCTGGCAAAATTTGTTCCTGAAGACAACCAGAAAATATTGTTTTTCACAACTACCATTCCGGCAGCTCCTGTTCCGGCCATCCAAAACATCACACCGGGTTGGGAATATTGCTTGACTGTTTCTACAACAGTGTTGTTGTAGTACTGCAGGTTGTTGACTGTCACAGAGAAAGTTGACCCATTCTGGTATACACCAATGATGCCGCAGTTGATGATTTTGTTGTAGGCTACAATATTGTTTTGTGCAGTACCATTTGAACTGCTTCCTATTTCCATGAAGCCATTGCAATTGATAGCAGTATTGTTCATTATTTTGTTGTTGTTCATGGTGCCGCCAAACAATTCAACTGCTCCGCCATCGTATCCATAGTCATAACTCAATGCCCAACACTCTTCAAACCGATTGTTGGATATAGTGTTGTTTGAGCTGCCAATTACCATGGGGTTTGCACCATAGTCGTCGTCAGGATTCACTGATGTAGGTGTATTCCTCACCATCCGCATGTTGTGCATATAGTTGCCCGTAATGGTCGTGTTGTCAGACCCTGCTAGCACCGCAATGCCAACCCCAACCAGAGAGATGTCACAGTTGCTGATGGTACAATTGGGTGAGTTTTCAATGTTGATGGCATAACTGATTTTGGCCTGTACCGTATGATCTGTAGTACTGATCGANTTNTCAATAATTTTGATGCCATTGATGACAATGTACTGTTTGTTGTAGATGTTGATGATATCAGTGATGGCATTGTTGAATTCCGGTAGGTTTCCCGTTCCATAGTTCGTATATACAATAGGAGCAGTAGCTGATCCAGATCTTGAAATTGTCAACCTGCCTGAATAGGATTGACCTCTTTTGAAGAAAACACTGTCGCCCGGATTCAACAATGTTGTACCGCTGTTCACCTGGGCAATGGTTTTCCAGGGATAGGCCAATGATCCGTTAGCTGTCGTTGAGGTGGATGAAGGGTCTACATAATAATTGGTCGCAAATGAAGNAGTGTTTGAAAGCCCGATCAGGGCCACAATCATCAGCACAAATTTTGAAAGTGTTTTCATGAGTTTGTTTTTAGGTGGGATTGGATTTTAAAACTAATGGCTAAATAATCAATTAATCCTGTCTTCGTGAAAAATGAAATTTTAAAAAATGATGAATATTGTTTTTGCCCATGATCTTTATACATCAATGAACACGCAAAGGTAACGTGACATTGCGCCGAATTGTTATGTGGTAAATGCTAAAAGAATGGCCCAACTGCATAATTTAATTTCTCATTAAAATAGTACTGTAAAACCTGAAAAATATTTATACCTGAAGGGGTATAAAACAACAAGAAATTAAAAATCATACCCGAAAAGGTATACCATGAATACGGGCAAATTTGTAAAAGAAAAAAGGAAACAATTAAAGCTTTCCCAAACTGAATTGGCGATGCGTGTTCACGTAGGGCTTCGCTTTATCAGAGAATTGGAGCAGGGGAAAAAGACACTGAGAATGGACAAGGTCAATCAGGTACTGAATTTTCTCGGGTATGAACTCGGTCCAGTAGAGAGTGCCCACAAGGATGCATAACATGCTGATTTTGATCCCTATATTTGCAACATCAATTTTAATCCATGAGAAATATTTCATTTTCGGTTAGCCTGTTCTTTGCATTTTTTCTTTCTCTTTCAATTTTTGCCCAGGTTGATCCTGCATCAAAACTTCCATTTGATGCGAGTGTTACCAAAGGAAAGCTAGACAATGGCCTTACTTATTATATCAGGGAAAATAAAAAGCCAGAGAAAAAAGTGGAATTGCGCCTGGTCATCAAGGTTGGTTCTATCATGGAGGACGACGATCAACAGGGTTTGGCGCACATGGCAGAGCACATGGCATTCAATGGCACAAAGAATTTCAAAAAAAATGANATTGTCTCTTACCTACAAAGCATNGGTGTTGAATTCGGCAATGATTTGAATGCCTATACGAGTTTTGATGAAACTGTATACATTCTTCCGATTCCAACTGACCAGCCNTCCAA
>JGI25921J50272_10000104_pt1 | contig 26081 bp, 29 predicted proteins | sample LauGreSu1BDMLBSD_2_FD_50272 | JGI IMG/M metagenome (IMG submission 50272) | reverse complement strand
AAGATCCGGATTCGCCACTAGATCCTGAAGTACCTGAACTACCACTTGTTCCTGAAGATCCGGATTCGCCACTAGATCCTGAAGTACCTGAACTACCGCTAGTTCCGTCAATACCGGATGTACCGGAAGATCCTGATGAACCGCTAGTACCTCCCGTGAATTCAACCCAACCCCAATCATAATTCGTATTTCCCGTTTGTGTGAATACCTGACCAATTGTTCCTCCCGTTGGTATTAGTTGTTGATTGAGGTTATATGTTTGTCCTGAAACAGGTTCCATAATAACTTCATCTCCAACCACACTAAAAGTGATTCCACTTGTTGTTGTTACTCCACTTTCAGTTACTGCACCCAACACTAAGAAGTTTGTAGCAAATCCATTCAAGGAGAATAGAACCCCACTATCATCAATACCCAAAGCACCATTTGGACCGATAAATACGGTTCCAGCACCTACGTGTATTGAACTAATTGTGTGTGCAGAATCACCAATACTATAGGTGTTGGTAACATCAGGAATCCAATCCTGATACATCACACCAAACGGTTCACTTTTCCATAAATCCTGAACGTTTATGTTATAGGTAACACCACTAGCAACAACAGCAATTAATGAATTATTGGTTGTTGCGGTTAAGTTAGGTAATCCTGATATTGGTAAATTTGGCATTTTATTTTATTTTATAAATATGTTTTTATAGTCCGTATTTTGATTTTAACTTATTTTAATATATCCGTAATCTACTATTTGAGATGAACCACTGTTATTGGTTATACCAAATGTAAAGGTATTTGAATTTGAAACTATTGGAGCCGATGTACTAATACTTCCCGCAGTTCCAACTATCTGACTTGGTATTGATGTTAACACCAAAGCATTTCCCGCAAGATAATACCAACCATATTGAACACCTATTGCAGGCACATTTGGGTTTGATAATGTTACTGTCGCATTCCAATTAACAATACCGTTTGGAATATTTCCATTCACCCACATAACATATGATTGACCTGCAGTAACTGTAAAACTGACTGTGTTTACCCCTGTAGACAAAGTCCAACTTCCTGTTACAGGTACGCCAGTACTTCCAGATAAGAAAGTCTCTTTAGCCACCTTAAATGATTCCGTATTACCACTATTGTTTATAACAATAAATGTTCCGTTGGTATTTCCCGTAAATGTTGGTAATTGACTTATTTTTGTATTTGCCATTTTATTCTATTTTTATATTATATCTATTTCAATATTATCGTTATTTTCTGCCGTAGCAATTGAACTATCCTCAAATAATAAGAAGTATAGTTGAGTTGATGTTGGAGTTACAGTTGGAGTATTGGTTGTTGTGTTTGTTGGGGTTGGGCTTGGGAATTCTATGTAAATTCCATACCCATCTTCCTGTTGGATCAAAAAGAAATCTTCCTGTAGTAAGAAGTTACTATCTGGTAAGGTTGGTGTTGGAGTTGGAGTAGAAGTTTCGGTTGGAGTTGATGTATTAGTTTGAGTAGGTGATATTGTTACTGATGGTGTTGGAGTCTCAGTCGCGGTGTTAGTTGGTGTTTGGGTTGGTGTATTTGTAGGAGTCTCAGTTGCAGTGTTAGTTGGTGTTTGGGTTGGTGTATTTGTAGGAGTCTCTGTTGGAGTACTTGTTGATGTTTCAGTAGGTGTATTTGTTGGAGTCTCTGTTGGAGTAACTGTTGGTGTTTCACTCGATGTATTAGTTGGAGTTTGGGTAGGAGTATTTGTAGGAGTTTCTGTAGGTGTTACAGTAGGTGTTTCAGTTGGGGTATTAGTTGGTGTCTCTGTAGGAGTAACCGTAGGTGTTTCAGTTGGCGTTACTGTTGATGTTTCCGTAGGAGTATTAGTTGGTGTTTGACTTGATGTAATTGATGGTGTTGGTGTAAGTGTCGGAGTTGCGGTAGGTGTAATTCCTTCGGTAACTGTTGGAGTTGGGGTTGTAGAACTTGTTGGAGTTAACGTTGGTGTTTCACTTGGGGTGTTAGTTACGGTAGATGTTGGCGTATTTGTAGGAGTTTCTGTAGGTGTTACAGTCGGTGTTTCAGTTTGGGTATTAGTCGCGGTTTGACTTGGAGTGTTTGTTGGCGTTTCAGTCGGAGTATTTGTTGCGGTTTGACTTGGAGTGTTTGTTGGCGTTTCAGTAGGTGTTTCCGTAGGTGTGTTAGTTGGAGTTTCAGTTGGAGTATTCGTAGGTGTCTCAGTAGGTGTGTTAGTTGCAGTTTGACTTGGAGTGTTAGTAGGAGTTTCTGTTGGTGTCTCGGTAGGTGTATTGGTTGGAGTTTCTGTAGGTGTATTAGTTGGTGTTGGTGATGGGACGTTAAAAGTTGCAATACAAGTGTTTGTATAACTTGAAAAATATAAATCGTATGATCCGTAAATGTAATCTGAAACATAGGTGTATGGTAAGATATGTTCTCCTATGTTTACGGTACCCCCTGTTGCAGGATAAAAAGTAATATCTGCAATTTGACCGTTGTAATTAACACTCGATATGACAAGAGATAACGACATTATTTATTCTTAAGTTTTTTCATAAATATTTTTTTTATAGCCCATATTTGGTCTTATCTGCATTGAAGTTTTGTAGGACCTCAGAACCTGTCAACGATTTATTGTACATTCTCACAACACCCATTCTACCGTTCAACCATTGCGAAAACTGTCCTCCATTAAATGAACCCAAATACAAAGGAGATGTCGTATTTTTAATACTTGTAAATGAATGAGAGTTACTCCCAATTAAACTACCATTAATGTAAAGAGCTAATGAATTACTTGCAACATTTGTCCATACACCTACAACTTGATACCAAGTATTGATAGTTAAAGTAGATGTTGGAGTTGTGATTGATGTCGAGCCATTACCTATTTCCATAAGAGTATTACCATTGGATTGAGTTCTCAAACCATATCCCCAATCCGCTGAGTTTCCACCATCTGTTTTTCCAATTAAAACTCTACTTGACCCCGCAATTACCGAATAATTTACCCAAAACTCTATGGACCAATCACCACTACCTGGTTCTAATAAGGCGTTATCAGCAACACTAACTTGTGATGTTGAACCATTATATGTAAAATAAGGTGATGTGAATGTTATGTTGGACATAGTTCCATTCAATCCATTACCCGATAAATCATTTACTACAGTACCACTACCAGAATAACTTGAAGGATTACTTGGGTCATAATATAATCTAAGGTTACTTGTTACGGGTGTTGCAGGTGTTGAAGTTGGTGTTGGAGTATTAGTTGGGGTTTCTGTGTTAGTTGGCGTTTGAGTTGTAGTTTCCGTTGGTGTCGGAGTATTAGTTTGAGTTTCTGTATTTGTTGGTGTATTAGTTACCGTTGGAGTTTGTGTCGGAGTTTCAGTATTTGTTGGTGTTGGTGATGGTTCCACAAATCTTGGTGCCAAATAATTGTATTGTTGTGTTATTTCAGCAAGACTCAATTGTCTGTTATAGAAATACATGTTGGCAACATGTCCCCAAGGTTGACCCGCCGTATCATTATTACCCCATCCCCAATGTGTGGTTCCACCAGCACCCGCACTGATTGTGATACCCACTTGGGAACCATTTATGTAGAATGTTTGAGATGTATTTGTTCCAACTACAGCATACTGAACCCAAACTTCAGCTGAAGATGCAACATCATATCCCGAACTTTTGAAAGAAGTATCCCAATATCCTAATGTGTTTGATGCGTTAGGGATTGTAATTGGTGTGTATTTTGGCGAGTTTGTGTAAAGTAATGTTCTAAATCCAGCAGTGCTTGTTATTAATCTTGCCCAAGTAATATAAGTGTATCCTGATGTTGGTAGTGTAGGTCCTGTTCCATTTACAGCAACTCTATTATTTCCCGTAGTACAATCAAAACATTTTATACCATTAAGAACTGTATAAGTTGCGCCGACCAATGTATGATTAAATCCACTTGTAATGTCAAAAACAGTCGTTCCTGTTTCAGGGTAACTTGAACTTTCATATGCGTCAAGTTGAATAACCAATCCTGAGTTTACGATACTTGTTGTTGTAGATGGTGTTGGTGTCATTGTATTTGTTGGTGTGTTAGTATTTGTTGGTGTATTTGTTGGTGTTGAAGTCAGAGTAGGCGTGGGAGTAGGTGTTGCCAATAATTCTAAATTAATATCACAGAAAGGTGCCGATGTTGGTGTTGGAGTGTTGGTCGGTGTTTCACTTGGTGTTAATGAATTTGTTGGTGTAATTGTAGGAGTTTGTGATGAAGTATTTGTTGGCGTATTTGTTGGAGTTTCAGATGTTGTTGGAGTGAATGATGGTGTTGGTGTATTTGTCGGAGTCTCTGAAGCTGTAATTGAAGGTGTTGGTGTTAACGTTGGTGTCTCAGTAGGAGTTAATCCTATAGATGCCGTTGGACTAGGTGTTGTAGTCGGAGTTGTTGTAATTGTTGGCGTTAAAGTTGGAGTCTCAGTAGGAGTTACGGAAGGTGTCAAAGAAGAAGTTGGTGTCTGTGTTTGTGTAACAGTTGGAGTTGTTGTTGGTGTTAATGTAGGTGTTTCAGATGGAGTAACAGTTGGGGTTGTTGTAGGGGTTATTGTTGGGGTTGGTGTTGGAGTAATTAATGATGGTGTTACGTTTGTACAGTTAATACAGAAAGGATCTAATAATTTATATCTTTGTTTTAGAACCCTAAAATTGTGTTGTATTTGTGCGGCATTTAGAGGTTCCGTATACATCCTAAAGGCACTAATATCACCAATAAAACTACCTGCAAAATATTCTTCAAGCTTGATGTTTGTTGTCAAACCTGAATATATTGTTTGATCCAAATCTTCAGTAGTTAAACATTCCGGATCTTGTTGATAAGTCATTGCTGACAAACTTGTCGCACAACCTGTGACTGTCAAGTTATCGTGTAACCCTTGTGTACCACCACCAACAGAAATATTGAATGGTACCCCTATTTGCATTTCAGGCCAAGTATTCAATGGTCTTGGGATAATTTCTTCAAAATTTTCAATAACCATAAACAACTTACCGTTAACAAAAATTTTCAATTTACCCAAACGATATTCTTCCTCTGATAACCATCTTTCATTGATATCGACAATATATTTTTTTCTTGGGTCGTAAACTTTTTCGTGAGTTATTGGAGGTTCAATCAAACTTTCAGCATTATTTGCAGTTGTTGCGGTGTAAACTTCATAGACAATTTCTGCCAAACCTCCTTTATATTCTAAATCACATTCGTCCAAATATGTGTTCCTTTGGAAAACAATATCAACCTGAGCCCAGTGTTCTTGGTTTACATAAGTTGTACCAGAACAATCATCAAATATACCTCTTGTAGAACACCATTCGGTGACACTTGTACCGGTGGTATAGGTTATACCTGTTATACAAGTTCCTGTAGTCTCACACCCACCAGTTATTCTATAAGTTTTAACACAAACACGAGGATTACCAGTATCACCACTTAATCTTACCCCTAACGCATTAGAAACACCATCATATAATGGATCTTCTTCAGGTATTGATGCATAAACATCACAAGTACAATTACAGGTACCACAACTACAATTTTGGGATGTTACACCCGATTGTTGATAAACGTGAAGACAAGTTGATGCGGTATTTGCGGAACTGGCACAACCACAGGTCTTAAGACAATTTAACCCTTCAGTGACTCTAGTGTATCCTGAATCTGACTTTGGGTGTCCATCAGCATAGTGGTAAAATTTATTTTCTGATCTGGCGCCATAATAAAAGAACATCCCCTTATTTCCAGGGTATCTTTCATTCAAACCAACATTAGTATCACCAGTCCATCGGTATCTCAGCATAACTTCTGATGTCCAACCAAGATTATATCTTTCAGGTAATACTTCATAGTCATACCCCCAAACTTTATAAAATCCTTGATAGAACCCTCCACTTAATTTGGAATAGTTACCAACGGTGTCTCCATCGTTTGATATTTCTAAATTATAATCATAAGAATCATCTGCAACCAATCTATCAGAAGTAGTTGTAAATCCTGTGATAGGGTGCATCTTGAATCTTCTATCATATTTGTATCTTGAAAATTTGTCTGCGGGATTTGTATACAATCCAGGATTAATTTCGATGGTTTCTCCTGAAAATTGTTTAACAAGTCCATTATCAATACCTGTCAGACCAACATCACATAGTTCTGTCTTACCGGTACAAACTAGTAAATCCTCATCCAATGGATTCCAATAGTTTTCAGAAACTATTACTTCACGATCAAAATCTCCACAATTAATACAATTGGTGGTACCTGAACTATTCACGTCAAACTTCAATGGCATCAAGTTACCATTGTTCTCACCAATTAGTAATGGAGAAAAAATTACCTCCTGATCGTAGTCCTTTTCATCAGATGCAAGGCACAAATCTGTAATTTCATTAAGAGGTTTGAGGTAGAATCTCTTAAAATTATATTGATTTATATTTTGATAAGACATAAACTAAAGATAAATACCTTTTGTGTAGGTATTTATAGAAAAAAAGTAAGATGATTATTAAGGATCAAGAGTTTTTTTCGTCTCCATACTATTTTTTCCTCAAAGAAAGGGATAAAACGTATGATCTATATTTTTCTGCAGAGCAAACAATTAGTGAAGCAAGAAAAAAAGATAAAAAAATTTCTATTCCAAAAGACAAATTGGAAGACATAAAGAATTATATTTCAAAAATTCTTAAAAAAGAAAAAACTAAATCTACAGAGGATATTGAAGGTGAGCTTGATGAGTTAGTTAATTTGGATGGTGCAATGATGAACTCAAAAATACCGATAATTAACCCTGTACTTCATCCAAGAAAAACTATGGATCAGACCGTAGCCGCAACAAGGCAAACAAATGATCCAATCCTGAGAAGATACAGAACATACTTTGGTGAAAGTGAGATTTCAGAAGTGGATATGTCAGATGCTTTTGGATATGAAGAAACAAAAGATCTCGATGGTGAAGATACATACAAATATTTCATAGAAAAATTAGATATGGAACCTTCAGATGCTGAAGAAAGAACAAGACAACAAGGAAAAGATCCATTCGGTAAAAAAGATGAAAAGTCAGAATATAAGGATGACAAAAATTTCATAACAAGAGCAACTTTATCTGAAATTCAAAGAAACAAGATGATAAAAATGCTTGAAGATATGCTGACAAAAAAGAAAACCGATTCTGATGCTGATGTCAACAAAAAGGAACAAAAAAAATCAATTGAGGACTTACCTTTGTTGGTTAGAAAAAATATGAAATCTTTACTAAAACACGCTGAAAGTAACGGAATATCAAAAAAAGAATTAATCAAAATATTACAAAGTGAATAAAGAACTTTACAATAATACAATAGTTTTTCCTGACAATATGAAACAACATATTAAAATATGTTTTGCAAGGGCAAAAGGTGCTGAGGAGTCTATGGAAGGATATAAGAGAAATCAGGAACTTCAAAATCAGAGTGAGATTAGTTATCAACAACTAAAAAGAATTAAAAACTTTTTTGATAGTTTCAAAGGAAACCAAAACGAACTTCCATTTATCCTAAATGGAGGTATAGAAATGAAATCTTGGGTTGACAATACCTTACGACAAATGAGAGAAAATCCCAAAATGACAAAAAGAAATAAAATGGAAACAGGAATGGAAAACCAATTTATTAAAAATCACGAAAAAAAAGATTTCATAGATGTTAGAAAATCATCTCAACATAAAGATACTTTACACAAGTATGATGTTGCGGTCACTGAAGCCTTAAAAAGAATAAACCAATTAATATCAAAAATATAAATTTATGCCAAACGAATTAGCAATAGATTTATCTCAAAATGTACCAAATCAATTAACGGCAATTGCTGATGTTGAAAGAGGTAAATTAATCCCTAAAAATGATTATGCAGTTGTAGCAAATGAGTATTCATCAGTTAATCCTGATGCAATTGCCGATGGTGATTTGAAAGGTAAGGGTACTGGAACATTTTTAGATGTTTATAATCAAACCGCAGGAGATAAGGCGGATAATATGGAAAGAAAAGAAAACGTAAAAATAAATAAATTCAACGCGGCAAAACCCTATCCAAATTTTGAATTAGGATGAAACTAAGAGAATCACTCAAACAACTCATTTTAGAAATTGCGTCAATTCAAAGTGTAACTGACGCAATTAAAAACAAAGACAGTGTCATCATTTATTATGATGGTGATGAACCTGGTGGTAGAGGTTTGAGACAAATACAACCTGTCTGTTTAGGGAGAATGAAAGGTACTGGAAACTTAGCCTTGAGAGCTTGGGATGAAGAAGGTGCTTCTCACACGGGTTATAAAGGTGAACAACCTTTACCGGGTTGGAGACTTTTCAGATTAGATAAAATACTTTCACTAAAACCTTCAGGGGAAAAATTTACCGAAATGAAACCAAATTTTAATCCTAATGGTGACAAAAGCATGCAAAGCGTTATAATTGTAGCAAAATTTTAATTTATGGATCAATTAATGCAAAAACTTATGGCCTCTAAAGCCATTATGGATAAATCAGATAAAATAGGAAGAGGAGTTGCTCAACCATCAATTAATACACAAAACATTAATGTTGAAAACTACGATATTCCATCCGCAAAATATAATATACCTAAGGATATCTTACAAGAAAATAGACCTACAATGCAGACTTCTACACCTGATAGACCTATGAAAACTCCAAGCGTGGATGCCATAAAAAATTCTAAATTACCCGATGAGATTAAAAGATTAATGATTGAACACCCTATCGTTCAACCATCTATGCAAACAGCACCAACTCTTTCGGACGAATTAATTGAAAAGGCTTCAAGACTAATGAAAGAAAACTCAAACAACTATGTTCCTGAATCTGCACAAACACCGAAAAAAAATACATCACAAAATTCGAATAGTACGGGAGTGGATTATAACTTACTAAGAAACATTGTTAAGGAAGTGGTTGAAGAATCTTTGAGAGAAAATGGAGTAATTGCAGAGTCGTCTGAAAAATCTAACGAAATTTTTTCATTCAAAGTGGGTAAGCATATATTTGAAGGAAAAGTTACTAAGATTAAAAAACTTCAATAACCTATTTTTTTATTTGAATTAAAATACTATATTTTTGACTGAATATTATAATTTATGTCAAAAATAAAAGTTTTAGTAGTCCCATCTGACAGAACAGGTGTTGGAAAATTTAGATCAGTAGATCCTCACATTTTTCTACAAAATTTATACGGAGAAGAATTTCACGTAGATATTGATTACGAACCTCCAATGGATCAATTGGAGTTTTGGAAACAATATCAAATAGTTGCTTATCATAGGAGTATAGGTCCTGATTTCGATAGAGCAAATGAATTTATTCAAACTCTTAACTCATTAGGAATTATAACAATTTGTGATATTGATGACTATTGGATGCCGGGTAAAGAACATCCGATCCACGATATCATTAAGGTTAATAAAATAAACGAAAAAATTGTTGCAAACCTAAGAGTTTCAAAGGTTATTACGACAACAACATCTTTATTTGCGGAAGAAATCTCAAAGTATAATAAAAACGTTTACGTTCTTCCTAACGCGATCAACCCAAAAGAGTCTCAGTTCACAGAACCAACTAAAGAATCTGATAGAATTAGATTCGGATGGTTAGGTGGATCTTCGCACCTACACGATATTCAACTTTTAGACCAATCCTGTTCAAAAATTTCCACCTATAAAGATAAGTTTCAATTTGTATTATGTGGATTTGACACTAGGGGAACGGTCACAGAAATCAATGCAGAAACAAAAGAACACACCAAAAGAAACATTAAACCAGAAGAGACTGTTTGGGTTAAATATGAACAAATATTTACTCAAAACTATTCTATAGTTTCCCCTGAATACAAAAAATTCCTTTGGACTTTCAAACAAGAAGATTACCAAGATTCTGAAAAAGAATCTTATTCAAGAGTTTGGACAAAACCTGTTACTTCTTACGCAAAGAATTACTCTAAGTTCGACGTGTCTTTAGCACCAATCAAAAATCATATGTTCAACAGGATGAAATCTCAGTTGAAAATAATTGAGGCTGGTTTTTATAAAAAGGCAATTATTGCGTCGAATATCGGACCATATACAATAGATCTGAAACATTGTTTACAAAATGGTAACTTTGTAGATGGTAACGCGATGCTTGTTGATGAAAATAGAAATCATTCTGATTGGGCAAAATTTATGGAAAAGTTAATAAAAAACCCTAACTTAGCAAAAGATATGGGTGAAAGATTATATGAAACTGTAAAAGATACTTACGACCTTAATAAAGTAACAAAAGATAGAGCAGAACTTTATAAATCCTTTTTATGATAAATGTTCCAATAGAAAAAATATTGTTTATTGACATTGAGACTGTTGGTATTTTCACTAACTTCAAAACATTAGAAAAAGAAAATCCAAAGTTAGCGTCACTTTTTGTTCATTATGAAACTTGGTTCAAAAAAAGATTCCCTGAAGACGAAAAGTTAACCATAGATGAACTTTTTGTGAGTAGATCGGCTCTTGTACCTGAATTTGCAAAAATTGTTTGTGTATGTGTTGGTGTTGTAGATCAAGCTGGTAACTTCAAATCATCTGTTATTTCTGACGTTGACGAAAAAAAGTTACTAGAGTCATTAAGAAAAACGTTATACAAGTCAGGAGAAATGGGATATTTTCTTTGTGGACATAACGTGAAAAATTTTGATATACCAATGATTGCTAAGAGAATGGTGATCAATAATATTCTACCTCCTAAACTAATACCATCATATGATACTAAGCCTTGGGAAATTAAGGCAATCGATACGAGGGAAGTTTGGCAATTCGGTCAGTATGCTTCAATATCAACTTTAGATTTGATGTGTGGGGTTATGGGTGTGGAATCTTCTAAATCAGAAGATATGGATGGATCAAGGGTACATACAACTTTTTGGGAAACAAAAGATTATAAAAAAATAGATAACTACTGTGAAAAAGATGTAAAAGTTCTTTATGAAGTAGTTAATAAATTTACAAAATTAAAATAATGGACAACAAAGAATTTATTGAGGACATACAGAGAAGATTTGAGGAACTTCAAAAAAACTATGATGTTAACTTGGACGAACTTGACGATAGTGAACTTATGAGTTTCTTGGAGAATGATTTTCAGGAAATGGATAACTATATGCTTCAAGCAAGTAAGACCAAAAATTTGCTTGTGAAAAAAATTCACAAAGACGCAATATTACCAAAGTATAATTTCCCATCTGATTCAGGATGTGATCTTCATTCGACAGAAGAAATTATAATTCCTGCTTTCGGAAGAGTTTTAGTACCGACTGGATTAGTATTCCAATTTGATGAAGGATTAGAAATTCAAATAAGACCCAAAAGTGGTTTGGCAATCAAACAAGGTTTAACTGTATTAAATACGCCTGGTACTGTAGATCAGGGTTACACAGGGGAAATTCAAGTAATTTTATTCAATACTAACAACCACGAAGTAACAATAACCAAGGGTATGAAAATAGCTCAGGCAGTTTTGTGTCCTGTAATTAACGGAAAATATGTGAACCTTCAAGAAGTAGAAGAATTAGAAGATAGAGATAGGGGAGAAAAAGGGTTTGGAAGTACTGGTATTTAATTTGTATGGGAAAGTTTTACGAAAATTTAAGTGATTTGATCGATTTAATAAAAAAAGTTGATAAAAAATCCAAATTGGCAGAATTTATACTAACTTGTATTACTACTGCAAAAGATAATCCAAATCTTACCCCACACGAAATTATTAAGATTTCGAAGAAAAAGTGGAATTTATGATAACAATTGGGTATTCGACAAGAAAAAAAAACGAAGAGTTCAAGAACTATTTGATTAAAAGTTCGGGATTCAAAAAATTAAATGTTATTGAGAAAGTCAATGACGGTGAAAAGTCCCTATCTGAAGTTTATAATGAAATTATAAATGAGTGTCAAACTGATATTTTAGTCATTTGTCACGATGATATATATTTTGATACAACAGGTTGGTATCACAAATTACTTAAACACTTTGAAAAATCTGATTACGGTATAATCGGAGTTGCGGGTTCTACTGAAATGCCGAAATCAGGGCAGTGGTGGCAGAATAGAAAATCTATGATCGGGATTGTAAATCACGAATCAGGAGGTAAAAAATGGGAATCAAAATACTCAAGTTCACAAGGAAATGAAATTAGAGAAACTCTTATTGTTGATGGATTATTTATTGCCCTACATAAAAAAAGAATCAAAAATAAGTTCAATACTGATGTAAAAGGTTTTCATTTTTATGATGTAAATTTCTCATTTCAAAATCATTTAGATGATGTTAAAGTAGGTGTAATTACAAATATTAGAATTACACACAAATCCATAGGGCAAACAAACGAACAATGGGAACAAAATAGAATTTTATTCTCAGAAAAATATTCGAATCTACTACCAAAAAAACTACCATTCGATCCCACCTACAAAATCAAAGTATTAATAAGTTGTCTATTTTTCAAAACTTTTACAGGTTCAGAGTTGTATGTTTTTGAATTGGCAAAAAATTTAATGAAACTTAATTGTGACGTGACTGTAATGTCTGATATTGGTGGACCATTAACTGATATGGCAAAAAGATTGGGTATAAAAGTTACCTCACACGACAATCCACCCGGATTTAAGATGGGTGATGGGATATGGGGAATTAACACTCCTAACGGTGTTCAACCATCAGTAAAAGGAGCTCTTTATCAAATCTCACCTGTTAACTACGATATTATTCATATTCAACATAAACCAGTTGCGGAAAGAATTATTCAATTATATCCCGATATCCCTAAAATATATTCAATCCACTCTGAAGTTATAAGTTTAGAAGATCCAATCAAACACGATTCTATCAAAAAATATATAGCAATAAGACCTGAAATTAAGGATTATATTGTTAATAATTTTGAGATTTCAGAATCTGATGTTGATATAATATATAATCCAATTGATAATGAAAAATTCAAACCAACAAAAACTAAAACTGAAAACTCGGTATTGTTCGTTGGAACAATCGATTATTTAAGAAAAAATACAATATTAGACTTGATTGAATACTGTAGAGAAAAGAATAAAGAATTGTGGTTGGTGGGTGAAAACAAATCTGATTACCTAACTGAAATATTAAAAAACAATCACGTTAAATACTTTCCTGCAACTTGGAATGTTGAGCCTATAATAAATAAATGTTTAGAAACCGCAGGTATACAACTGGGAAGAACAACAATAGAAGGATGGTTGTGTAACAAACCGGGATGGATTTATAAAGTGGATTCTGAAGGTTTAATATTATCAAAAAATCTTTATGAAGTACCGAGTGACATTGAAAAATATTACAGTTCCACGGTTTCGGATAAAATAAAAAAATTATATCTACAATTTGTATAATGGTAATTCTTACAACAACATTTAATTGTGAAAATTATATTGAAAGGTCTTTATTAAGTATTATGAGTCAATCTTATAAAGATTTCAAATGTTATATCACGGATGATTTATCCACAGATACCACTGTTGATATAATAAAAAAAACAATATCTGATGATCCTCGTTTTATTTTAATTGAAAATAAAACTAAGTGGTTTCAGCCAGGAAATTATGATCAGGTGATAAGGTGGAGAAATATAGATGGAGATGAAATATGTGTTGAGGTTGATGGGGACGACTGGCTACCAAACTCAAATGTACTGTCCAACGTAAATAAAATTTACGAAGATCAAAATGTTTGGATGACAAGTGGATCATTTAGATATCACGACGGTAGAGCCGGATTTGCAAACCCTCCAAAAACAGATGTAAACGTTAGAAACCAAACATTCACATTGTCTCATTTAAGAACTTGGAAATCTTGGTTATGGAAAAAAATTAATGTTGAAGATTTGAAAGATGACAAAGGAAATTATTGGGATGTTGCAGGAGATTTATCCTTTATGTTTCCTATGTTCGAAATGTCCGGACTAGAACATTTTAAGTTTATTGATGAGATAAATTATATATACAATGAATCGAATCCCATAAACGATCACAAAGTCAATATGTCAAAAGTGATATCTACAGTACAAAAAATAAGAAATAAACCAAGTTATTCGAAATTATAATGCCAACAGAAGCACACAGAAGATGGAGAAACGATAGGGGTGATGAAACTCATATTTTGAACTACCCCCTAAATGAAAATTCAATAGTAATTGAACTTGGAGGTTATAAAGGTTTGTGGACAAAAAAAATTATTGAAAAATATAATTGCAACGTTTTAGTCATTGAACCTATACCTGAATTTTACAATTCAATAGAATTTCTTTTTAATAGAGGAGATTCATCATTATCAAATAATTTGATATTAGAAAAAGCAGCAATAGGAACGGAAAGAAAACAAATAACACTATACTCCTCAGGAGACGCTTCTTCAGCATATTCTAAAGTTGGTGAAAAGTTTGATGTCGAATGTTATCCTCTAGAGTTTTTTCTCGAAAAAAATAAAATCGAGAAAGTAGATTTGGTACAAATCAACATTGAAGGAGAAGAGTATCCAATCTTAGAACAGTGGATTGAAAATGGGTCTATAAGAAAGTTCAAATTTATTCAAGTACAATTTCATAACTTTATAGATGATTGTGATATCAAAAGACAAAAAATACACCAAGGATTGATTTCTTCAGGATTCCAAAGTAGATTTCAATACGATTTTGTTTGGGAATCTTGGGAAAATTTGAATTGGTAATGAATAATTATATTTCTGCAGATCTTATGGGTGGTTTGGGGAATCAAATGTTTCAAATCGCACACGCGATTTCTCAAGGAGAAAAACATAATCGTCCTGTCATTTTTAGACCAACCTCATTCACACCAATGCAGGGGAAAAATACCTCAGAATATGTTAAAAATATATTCAGAAACGTAACGTTCTCAAACGAATCGATAAGATATAATAGTGTTTTCGAAAAAGAATTCCATTATCAAGAGGTTGAACCTTTTGTAACCAACACTATTTTCAATGGATACTATCAAAGCAGTAAAAATTTTTTAGGATTTGATCAAAAAATAAAAAATATTTTTTCTCCGCCAGACTCATTCATAAGTGAAGTTTATGAAAAATATAAATTACTTCAGAATGATAAAACTGTTTCAATTCANATNAGGANTGGNGATTATAAAAAAAATTCAGATATACATCCCATATTAACNAAAATGTATATTGATAAAATTCTCAAAAAAGTTCCATTTACAGATAATATTTTTTTGTTTGGGGATGATAAAGAATTTTTAAGGGAAAATTTTTCTGATGAAAACATAATATTAGTTGAAGAGGAAGATTGGTATGAAATGTGGATGATGTCCTTATGTAAAATAAACATAATTGCAAACTCTACTTTCTCGTGGTGGGGTGCGTTCCTGAATAAAAATCCTGAAAAAATTGTCTACGCACCTTCAATTTGGTTTGGACCGAGGGGACCAAAAAACTATCAAGACATTTATGAAACAGATTGGATTAAAGTAGAAACACATTTTGAAGATGGAAAATTATTATGATGAATAAAAAAATTAAAATAAAAAAATATTCAGATAATTGGGGAAATTATAATTGTTCTTCGAATAACAACTTACCAAAAATAGTTGATTGGATAAATTCAAACTCGTTAGATAATCACGAATTCACATTTTATATTGATGGATTTATTAGATCTGCAGGATTCGATAGTTCAGAAAAAAATAAAATTGGGTGGTTGTTGGAAACGCCACAAATAAATGAAGAGACAATCAAGTTTCTCCTATCAGATCTAAATANAACAAAAGAACATTTCAAATATATCTTTACGTGCATTGAAGAACTAGTTTCTATTGGTGATCCTTTTGTATATTCAATATCAAATGCCGTTCCTTGGATTTATCAAGAAAATAGATTCATTAGTAAAAAAACGAAATTGGTAAGTATGATTGCCTCAAATAAATCTTGGTTACGTGGACATAGGAAAAGATTAGAATGGGTTGATGTCTTGAAAGATAAAGTTGATCTTTTTGGTAGAGGTCGTCAATTTCCACTCATAAACAAAGAAGACGGACTAAGAGATTATATGTTTTCGGTTGCAATCGAAAACGACAGTTCTGATATGTATTTCACAGAAAAATTAACAGACTGTTTTGCTATGGGAACAGTTCCAATTTACTATGGTTCTAGAAAAGCAGTGGAAAAATACTTCGATCCAAGAGGTGTAATTTTTTTGGAAGATGATCCATCTTTATCTACTATATCTGAAAATAAATACGATGAAATGAAACCTTACATAGAAAAAAATTTTGAATTAACAATGAAACTCCCAATAGCCGAGGATTTCATTTATGAAACTTACTTAAAAAAAAATATTAATTAATATGGTAAAATCGTACTCTCAATGTGGACAAGACCTTTTTGTTTATTCTTTAATGAAAGGAACTACTGGAAAATTTTTAGATTTAGGTTGTTATCTACCTAAAAAAATAAACAACACATACCTTTTAGAACTTAACGGTTGGGATGGAATTTCTATTGACATAAAAGATTATTCTGAAGAATGGAAAGAAAGAAAATCAAAATTTATACAAGCGGATTGCATGAACTCAGATTTCGATAACTTACTTAAAAATCATTATAAAGAAAATGTCATAGATTACTTAACTTTGGATATGGAAAAAAGAGGAGAAAGATTCAAGTTATTAGAGAAAGTATTAAATACCAACTATGAATTTAAGATAATAACAATTGAGCATGATTCTTATCTTGGAGAAGATTTTGTAAAATCAGAAAAAGTTCCACAAAGAAATTTATTAACTTCAAAAGGATACAAACTAGTTGGTTCGGATATTTCACATTCCGTTTCACCTACCCTTTTCTTTGAGGATTGGTGGATAAATCCAAAATATTTTTCAGAAGACGAGATCAAACCTTGGATTTCAGAAAAAGTAAGTTGTGATAAAATTTTTAACAAATTAGGAATAGAATATAATTTACAAGTGATTGATTAAAAATTAATAAAAAAATGAAAACTTACGTATTCGATTTGGACAACACTCTCTGTAGTACAAAACAAACAGAAGATGGTCATTGGGATTACAAAAATTCAATCGCAATTGTTGATAGAATTAATACTGTTAATAAATTATATGATGACGGAAATCAAATTATAATTGAAACCGCAAGAGGTAGTAAATCAAAAAAAGATTGGTATGAATTTACCTATAATCAATTGAATAGTTTTGGAATAAAGTTTCATCAGTTAAGATCTGGTATAAAATTTAGTGCAGATTACTTCATTGACGATAAAGGAATTAATTCAGAAGATTTTTTTTCTGGATTTATAAAAGAATAAAAATTGATTATTCTTAAAGTGTGATGAGATTAAAATTAAAATAAAAAAAATGACAAAACAAAGAAGGGTGCAGGTTCAAGAAGAAACGATAATAAAAAATAAAAAAGATTTGATTTGTTCAATAGTAAAAAAAAGAACAAAACAAAAGTTTTTATCTGAAAGTCAAAGGGACTATTATGACAAATTAGTTAATAATCAAATAACAATTTGTTCTGGTCCTGCCGGTGTTGGTAAGAGTTATATTGCAATGAAATGTGCAATTGATTTATTATCAGATCCATCAACACCGTACGAAAAAATTATAATAGTTAGACCTGCTGTGGAAGCGGAAGAGAAATTAGGAAGTTTACCTGGAAATGTAGAAGAAAAGTTAGATCCGTATATTTTTCCTTCTTACTATTTGTTAAATAAAATTATAGGTAAAGATGTAAGAGAAAGATTAAAAGAAATTGAGGCTATCGAGGTGTTCGCTTTAGCATATATGCGAGGAATGAATATAGATAATTCAATATTAATTTTTGAAGAAGCTCAGAACTCAACTCCTAACCAAATGAAACTATTATTGACAAGAATTGGATTTAATTCAAAATTTTTCATTTCAGGAGATTTAGATCAATTTGATAGACATAAAGATAAAACACAAACAGGTCTATATGACGCAATTAAAAGGTTTGGTAATATGTCTGAAATTACAACTCACGAATTTAGTGACTCTGATGTAGTGAGAAACCCGATTATAACAAAAATTTTGAAAAAATACGAGGAATGAGAATCGGTATAGAAGTGAATGGGGTTTTGCGTGACACCTTAAAAAAGATCCAACAAGAGTATGAAAAATGGTATATAGAAAATCCATTCAAAGAGGAAACTGAGTTCAAGTATGAAGTAAAGTCTGATTTAACAAGCTTGAACATTTTAGAACATCTTTCTTTTGAAAATGAAGATGAATTATATGACTTTTTATACAAAGAACATGCAATGGAAATATTCGGACATTCTCCTTCAGTTGAAATGAATTCTGTAAATTACCTTAACGATTTTTACTTAGATATGAGAGATAAGTTTGAGATTATAGTTATGTCGGATGAGATAGGAAAATCAAAACCCGCAACTTTGTTTTTTCTTTCTAAATTTGGATGTTTATGTGAAAATATTTTATTTTACTCGGAATCGACTTTAGAAACAATATGGGATAAAATAGATATTTTACTTACTGCAAATCCTAGATTATTATTGAACCATCCAGAGGGAATAAAAGTAATAAAATATGAGACATCATATAATTTAGAAATTTCTTCGGAACACACAATTAAATCAATCAAAGAATTAAAAAACAAAATAGAAGAAATTTATGCTTGAAATTTGGAATGAAAATTATTTTATCGATTTGGATGAAATTGAAAAATATCTTGAATTGGAAGAACCCAACGAGTTGAATACAACAGGGGATACTGAAACTAAAATTAATCTTATAAAATTTGAACTTGTCAAACTTTTATTGGATGTTGTTCTGTCTGAACAAATGGATATGGATGAAGGTTTGGGATTGAAGAAAAACACAAATTCTATGTCTGTACCGTTCAAATTAGCATTCAACTCTTTATTAAATAAAAAACTTATTAATCATTATTAAATGGAACAATCTATTAAAGAAAAAGTTTTACAATCTATTGAAAACTTAAAAAACAAAAAAAATAGAGTTTATTTTTTTGTTCAAGATACTAAGGGTAATGCAAAGGCATCTATAAGATTCATCTATCAGATGGCATTAACCTTAAAGAAAGATGGATATAACTCAATAATTTTACACGAAAAGAATGACTATGAAGGAGTCAAATCTTGGCTTGGTGAAATTTATATGACAGAGTTAGAACATAAATCATTGGAGGGTCAGAATTTAGAAATATCACCTGAAGATTTTATTGTACTACCTGAAATATTTGGGTATGTTATGGAACAGATAAAAAACATACCTTGTGGTAAAATAGTTTTATCTCAAATGTATTCATATATTGTTGAGACATTACAACCTGGTCAATCTTGGAATCAATTAGGTTTTTTGAAATGTATCACAACAACTAACAAACAAAAAGAATACCTTGAAACTGTAATGAGGAATGTTAGTTATGATGTAGTATCTCCAATAATATCTGAGGACTTCAATGATAAAAAACAACCTCCTTTACCAATTATTGCAGTACACACAAGAGAACAATCCGATACAATTAATCTTATCAAAACTTTCTATCTTAAGTTTCCACAATACAGGTGGTTTACATTCAAAGATATGAGAGGACTTTCAGAACTAGAATTTGCTACAGCATTAAAAGAATGTTGTTTAAGCATATGGATTGACGATAAAAGTAGTTTTGGTACATTCCCATTAGAATCTATGGCATGTGGAGTACCTGTACTTGGTAAAATTCCTGATTTACAACCTGATTGGATAAACGAAGATAATGGATTGTGGATCAATGAACCCGTACTATTACCTGACTTCATTGCAGATTTCATGCAAAATTGGCTCGAAGATAACATCGACCCTAAACTTTATGAACAGGGTAAAATAACTGCAGAAAAATATAAAAATAAAAGTGAGTTTGATCAAAAAGTACTTTCTCTTTTCGAGAACTATAGTAAGGTTAGACTCGAATCATTTGAAAATCAAATATCTAAAACAGAAGAATAATGGAAAATAATTTATCTCTATCAATAATTCTCCCAATAAAAAGTGCATTAGCCAAAGACTTTGATGAATATTTTGACAAAAGCATAAAAGCAATTCATCAAAACGAAACAAAACCTTTGGAATTGGTGATTGTTCATACTTTAGAGGAACAATTATTAAACTTTTTAGAGTCTTACGACTTTGGAGACTTAACAGTAAAAAAAGTAGAATATAAAGGTGAACCAAGTTTTGCAGATCAGATAAATTTAGGTGTAAAAAATTCATCAGGTAAATGGGTAACATTTTATGAGTTTGATGATGAATTTTCAAAGATTTGGTTCAAGAATGTTAAAAACTACATTGATCACTTTCCTGATGTTCAAGTTTTTTTACCAATCGTTGTAGATATCGATGAAAAGGGTATTTTTGCTGGATTTACTAACGAAGCAACATTCGCGGCAAACTTTACTCAGGAAATTGGTTACTTGACTAACGATACCCTATTAAATTATCAAAATTTCCAAACCTCTGGAGCTGTTTTCAAAAAAGAGGTTTTAGAGGATTTCGGTACATTCAAACCATCAATAAAACTAACTTTCAGTTATGAGTTTTTATTAAGATTAACATATAACTCAGTTTCAATTATGACAATACCTAAAATCGGATACAAACATATGAATTTAAGGGAAGGTTCAATATTTTGGAATTACAAATATGGTGAAGATAAGATGACTGAAGACGAAGTAAGATTTTGGATACAAACTGCAAAAAAAGAATATTTTTTTACAGATGATAGAACCATAAAATATGATTCACAAAAAGCTTAATGACTGAAGCACTTTCTTCTACAACAGAGGATGTATCAACAAAAAAAAGAGGTCGAAAATCCCAGAAAGAAAATTATTTTGACGTTAGAGAAGAAACGGCTGTAAGAAATTTTTTACTCGCAACTTGTTCTAATGAAAAAAATAAAATATATAATGAATTTCTGAGGGGTCCCTTGGATAAAATGATATCTTCGATCATAAGAAGGTACAAATTATATCGAAAAGATATGGATTTCGAGGAAATTCATGCGGATACTCATTCTTTTCTGATGACAAAAGTTGATAAATTCAAACCATCAAAAAACAAAAAGGCCTATTCATACTTTGGTACAATTTGTAAAAACTATTTGATGGGCCAAATTATTAAAGATCAGAAAGAAACAAACAGAAAAGTTTCTTATGAGGATATATCCTCAACTCTCGAACAAAGACCGGATTTAATTTATACAATTGATAATGATGTTTTGGAAACAGATTTTGTAATTTCAACTTACACTAAAGAACTCAAAGGTTATATCGATGTTGAAGATTTGAATGAAAATGAAAAAAAATTAGGATACGCCCTTATAGATCTTTTTGACAATTACGAATCGATTTTTTCAAGTACGGACAACAACAAATTTAATAAAAATATTATCTTACTTTCTCTCAGAGAGATGACTAATCTCAGTACTAAAGAAATAAGAACTTCTATCAAAAAATTCAAAAAATTATATGTTGGTATTCATACTCGATTAAAAAACAATTAAAAATATTTATAAGTATGCCAAGACCACAAAGAAAAGAAATTAATTTTACCAAAGATAGTATTTTGGGTTTAATGCAAGAAATTTATAATGAGCTTGTAGAACAAAGAAATACTGCACTTAGAATTCAAAATAAAATGATTTCGATGATGAAAGACCCATCTGACATGCAGTCTATAGGACCTGTCATCGAAAAACAACAAAAGATAATCAACGACTGTGTAGAAAAAAAATTATCTTTATCCAAATTACAATCTAGTATTTGGGAAAAATCAAATAATAATACCGAATCATTCTCTATGGCAGATTTAGATGATGATCTTATTCAAAATCTAATTGAAAAAGATATTTCTAATGATGAAGAATCATACAAAATGTAAAATCTATGTCTGTTGGTATAAGTCAAACACAAAGAAACATTAGATCTAGAATTGATGCATTAAATACTTATAAAGAAGTTGCATCTGATGAGAAAGATTTAATAAAAAAAGCTGGAAATTCTTTAGCAAATCTTCTAAATGAATCAGGACTTCAATTAGATAAACTTGCAGAACTTCAAAAAAGATATTTACGTGTTGCCGAGACATCATTAGATAATTTATTAGATTTTATAACTTTAGCAAAAGGTTCGGGATCTCCAACACTAAAGTTTGTGAAAGACAAAATGATTGAAGCAGTTGTTTTAATGGAGCCGAGAGCTACAGAAATTATAACAAAACAATCGTTAAAAGCGATAGGATGCAGTCAAGAACAAACATATCCAGCCATTTCTAAAGAAACACTTGAATTTCAACCGATATCTTTACTACCTGTTAATCAAGGTATTTACATTCCTGTAAAATCAATAGACATAGGAAAAAATTTAATAAACAACCCTGAAAGTGAGTTAGGTCAAGTTTACTATGAAAAATTAAACCCATCAACAGATCCTGAATTTGTCCCTTATGGTGGTAATGACCCGTACCCTTTTAACAAGATGTTATATTATAGAATGACATCCTCTAATGAAAATAGAAGTTATAATCAAGAATTTGGTAAGTTCTATAATGGGGGTTCTCAAGAAAGTTTATTTGATGTTGTTTATACTACACAAAATGATTTAGGAGTCAACGGTGACTTTTATAGAGTTTTATTACTCGATCGTGAAAATGCTCAGATTGATCCAAGTGGGGTAAAACTCAACAATGTCGGTCAATTTATGAAGGACTACTATAAGACTATAAAGTTAGTAGATGAGGTGGATTTTACGGCACAATTAACCAACTTGTTAGTTGGTGCAATAGATATTAAAGCTCAGGTTGGATTTGATGAAATAAATGAAAAAAGTAAATTTGCATTATTAATTCAAAGAATATTAGGGTTATGTTTTGACAACCGACAAGAAATTGATGTCAGTGGAATTTCCAAAATTGGAGAATTAGATGGTGTTGACGAAAGTTTTTTTGAATTTACCGAAATAGATTTGAGAACAATTGATCAAAGAGCCTCAAATGTTAGATTAGGAATCACTCAGTTTCAAGAATGTAATAACGTATCTCTTCCCGTAAATGCAGATCAAATAGTTGAAGAATTAGTTTTGTTCAGAAACTCTTTATCGGGTCAATCAACTGAATCATCTGTAAAGGCAATTAATAAAATATTAGACTCAATAACAGAAAACCCCGAATGGAAACTTTTAGTTCCAGATAATGTTACCCTAAAATTAGCTGTCGATAGGAACATCATTAAACAAATACCTATTGCCTTGGCATCAACAATATTATCACCAAAAGTTCTTTTTCCAATTTTTACAATGTTGAATGTTACGGAAATAAATGCCAGAAACAAATTGAATACGTATATCACGTCAGCGAACACCTACGTTGATTCGGCAAATACATTTTTAGAGTCAGGGACAACTGTAGGAGAACAAGTAGATAACATAGTTGATGGACAAGTCGATTTTGTAAAAAAGTTCAGAGAATTCGTAATTGAGGTGGTTAGTCAATTAAATGCTGAGTTTCTAAAAATTCTTTTTGAAATTCTAAAAAGAGAATTATTTTTATTATTGAACGAAGTTGTCAAGGATATAAATAAAAGTGGTAAACGTAGAATATGGACGATGATAATTAGATTATTACAACTCAGTTATATAATTGTAAGATCGCTTACTGACTATAGAAAATGTAAGAGTTTATTAGATGAAATTACATTATTATTGGCACTTATCAGTTCTGTAGGACCGAGAACTTTTATCCCATTACCACTTTTACTATTAGCAGATGCTTTACCAGGATATTCACCAAAAAGAGCCGCTATAAACGCAATTGAATCTTTACAAAGTAAAGGGATTCCAACTGGACCACTTCCTGACGGGTCGATAAACAAGATGCTACAATTTCTAAAATCAATAATTGAGGGAATGGATCTTGAACAAACTCAAAATGGTAAGGTAAATGCCACAGTAGACCCGAAAAATCCAATTAGAATTGTAGGTAAATCATATTAATTATGAAAAAAGAAGAATTTCAACATATTTTAGATAATTCCAAGGACTTAAGAAGTCTTTCTAACTCTCAATTAGTTAATGATATGGATAAATTGACTGAAGAATTTGAATTTGTAAAAAAAAATATTATCGATTTAACTTTTTATTTGGATCAAATAGAAGATCTTTATAATAAAAATCTAAACGAATATAAAACAAGAGGATTATGAGTCAACCATTTTTGAACCAAGCAGAAGTTTTAGATAATCAGGATCCATTGATGCTGGGTAGGGTACGTGCGAGAGTTTTGGCCAAAAATTATTTTAATATTCTGTCAAGTTTTAATGACCCTCCGTGGAACGAAGAAAGAGATAAATGGACAAGCAGAGACCCATTTATATTTACCCCACTGCTACCCTTTTTTATATATCAGGTACCAAAAGTAAAAGAATTGATTTATACAATATATTATAATCCTGATGTTGATTTTCAGAATCAGTTCTATATACAGGCATCTTTTTCTTCACCAATGGCATCTCCATTTGAATATTATGTGGGTGCTCAGAAGTTGACAGGTATTGGTGTACAATTCACAGATCCACTACCATTAAAAAATCAAGATGGTACATATAAAAATAACAAACCGAAAGGCGTTTTTCCTGAGCCAGGTGATAATGCAATATTAGGTCGTGGAAGTGCTGATGTTGTTGTAAAAGAAGACGAAGTTTTAATTAGAACAGCCAAATACAATGGTTTGTTACAACAAAACCAAATTCCTGTTGGTAATAATAAGGGTGCCTTTTTACAATTGAACAAATTCGATGGTTCTAGAGTAAGTGATGGTGTATCGATTACTCGTCAACTCGTAGAGGAAGTAATGATGACTCAATATTTAATTGAGTGGAACGTTGTGAACCCGGAAAATAATCAAAACAAATTTAGTGGCGCAGTTTATCTCTATAAACTAAAACCCGATACAAGAGTTAACACTAACGAAATTGCGCCTGATTCTAAAATTGAAGATCTCAAATCTATCATTTTTTCAAAACCATTTGAACTTCTTTCTTTAGAAGAAACTGTAACTTTTATTAATGATTTTATTTCTACTTGTAATAGTCAAAGAAAGATTGAAGGCAGGATGGTTTTTTCATTATTGAATGATAAATTCCCGATATATTATAGACCAACTAATTTCAATTACTCAATAATTAATTCCGCACCTAACTCTGCTGATTCAATTCAACAATCAGGCATTGTTAATTTGAATAAAATATTTTCTCAAGTAAAGTTGAATACTCAAACAACAAATAAAGGTTATGGTTTGATATACGCAAGAAATAAAGTCGGAGTCCCGTTCAATGTACAAAAAACGGTTGTCAATAAATTTAAGTACACAAGCACTCCTGTAACATATGCCTCTTTGGGTGCCGATAAAGTTTTTCTAATATCTCAGCAGTCCGCAATACCAGGTGAACCAGGTATTAATATGGATGGAACTCTTTATGGGATAACAAATGAAAAATATATAGATGAATTCATACCTAAAACTAATAGTATGGTTAGAGGAGAACAACTTATGGAATTACTTAATTTAATCGTTCGTTTTTTAGCCTCTCACACCCACGCATATCCAGGTGAACCTCCAGTGAAAGTAGGGTTTGATGGTGTTGAATTAAAAAATATTTTGGAAAAAATGCAAAATGCTGAAAATACTATTCTAAATGGCAATATTAGATTGAATTGATATTTATGTAAAAAGATAAATGTCAATTTTAAGATCATATTTCAGTAAGAATAACACAATTCAGTCAAATTCGTTAGTCAATACGGGAAGAAATCCTGTTATCCAATTAAATTTTGGATCCTCAGACTTCATAGTCCCTAACTTCGGATATTCAAGATTAATATTTGACTTAGATTTATCACTCTTGGATGAAATGGTT
>JGI25921J50272_10000103_pt1 | contig 26194 bp, 24 predicted proteins | sample LauGreSu1BDMLBSD_2_FD_50272 | JGI IMG/M metagenome (IMG submission 50272) | reverse complement strand
TTTGGTAGAAATCATCTACCAATACACGGCCTTTGTCGGTTTTAACGCCAACTTCTTCTAAGCCAATGTTTTCAATGTTTGGAGTTACGCCTACAGCAGATAATACAATGTCACATTCAATGGTTTCGACCCCTGCAGCAGTTTTTACCTGCACTTTACAACCTTTTCCTGAAGTATCTACGGCTTCGACATTGGCACCGGTCATGATGTTAATGCCTGCTTTTTTGAAGCTACGGAGCAATTGTTTAGAGATTTCTTCGTCTTCTACCGGAACGATGTTGTCTAAGTATTCTACGATGGTCACTTGAGTGCCAACAGAATTGTAGAAATAAGCAAATTCGACGCCAATAGCGCCAGATCCTACCACCACCATTGATTTTGGTTGTTCAGGCAATACCATGGCCTGACGGTAACCGATCACTTTTTTGCCATCTTGTTTCAGGTTGGGCAATTCGCGGGAGCGACCGCCTGTTGCCAAAATGGTATGTTTGGCGGTNAGTTCCTGGTTAGATCCATCTGCACCCAACACCTGTATTTTTCCACCGGCTTTGATTTTAGCGGTGCCCATGATGACGTCAATTTTATTTTTCTTCATCAGAAATTGGATGCCCTTGCTCATACCGTCAGCTACATCACGACTCCGTTTTACAACAGCATTGAAATCCACTTTGGCGTCGCTTACTTTTAAACCGTATTCTTCAGCATGATGAATATATTCGAAGACTTGGGCGCTTTTAAGTAAGGCTTTGGTCGGGATACATCCCCAATTCAAACAAACGCCCCCCAAAGATTCTTTTTCAATAATTGCAGTTTTTAAACCCAATTGAGCAGCACGAATGGCGGCAACATAACCTCCAGGACCACTGCCAATTACTATTAAATCGTAATTCATAATTTAAAAATAAAATGATTTGCAAACCTAAGCAATTGGAATGGGAGGAAAAAATGATGATTAGTTAACATTTCTCATCCAAAATGTGAATTCAGTTCGATTACAGTGATTTGAGAGTATAAACTTTTGATTCAAACGGTAGAATGTTAAAAAAATCATCTCTGTGGATAAGAATTAACATCTCATGCATGAGAATTTTTATAATTTATAAATAATGCTGATTATATTTGCCAATAGATTATACACACCAATCATTTCAAATCATTAAAAATTGAAACTATGATGAAAAAATTACTTTATTCAATGGTTCTTGTAATGGCAAGCGTTAGCTTGTTTGCACAGGTAACTACGAGTAGTTTGTCAGGTACCATTAGCGATTCGCAAGAAACCTTAGTAGGTGCCACTATCAAAGCTACTCACACCCCAACTGGTACCGTTTATGGTGCTTCTACTAATGCAAGTGGTAGGTTTTCGCTTTCTAACCTACGTGTTGGTGGGCCTTATACCATTGAGATTACTTACTTAGGTTACCGCAGCTTCAAAGTAACTGATGTTTACTTGAAATTAGGTGAGAACCTGAATTTAAGTCCTGTATTGGAGAAAGCTGGTCAAGAACTTCAAGAAGTTGTTGTAGTTGGTACAAAAGATAATGTTTTTAACAGCAAACGTACAGGTGCTGCTACGAATATTTCCAGAGAACAACTAGAAAAATTGCCTTCGTTAAGCAGAAGTTTACAAGACTTTACACGTTTAACTCCACAGGCAAATGGTAACTCTTTTGGAGGTGCTAACAACCGTTTCAACAACATTACCATTGATGGTGCTGTTAACAATGACGTATTTGGTTTATCAGGTTCTGGTACTCCGGGTGGTTTGGCCAACACACAACCTATTTCTTTGGATGCGATCCAAGAGATTCAAGTTGTTCTGGCACCATATGATGTTACCCTTGGTAACTTTACTGGCGGTGGTGTTAATGCTGTAACTCGTTCAGGTACGAACCAATTTGAAGGTTCTGCTTACTTCTTCGGACGTAACCAAAATACCGTAGGTCGTAACGTTTTAACGGATGCTAGATCTACTAAGTATTTAAACTATCAATATGGTTTCCGTTTTGGCGGGCCAATTGTGAAAGACAAATTGTTCTTCTTTGTGAATGCTGAATTACAAAGAATTGCATCTCCATTGTTTAGTAATGCTGGTGAGCCTGGTTCGGCTATCAGTTTAGCTACCGCGAAAAGTATTGCAGATCATGCCAAAAATACTTGGACTTACGATGTAGGCTCTTACGGTCCAGAAGATATTGAAACTCAAAACAACAAAATCTTCGGAAAGTTAGACTGGAACATCAATGCTAAAAATCAATTGACTTTCAGATATAACTATATCGATGCATTTGATGATAACATTTCTAGAAGTGGAACTTTCTTCCGATTCGGAAATAACGCCTATCAATTTGTAAACAAACAACATGTAGGTGTTTTGGAATTGAGAAGCAAGTTGACCGATAAACTTACTAATAATTTAATCTTAGGATTCACTAGCGTTCGCGATAAGCGTGAAACTGCTGGAGCTTTGTTCCCTCAAATTACCATCTCCAACATTGATGGTTTTTCAACAAACTCTGTAGAGTTGGGTTCTCAAAGAAGTTCAGTTGCTAATGAGTTAGATCAGGATGTATTAGAGATCACTAACAACTTGAAATTGACCTTAGGTACTCACAACTTAACCTTAGGTACTCACAACGAGTTATTCTCTTTCAGAAACTTATTCATCAACAACTTAAACGGTCGTTGGGATTATTTGAACGTTGCTGATTTCTTGGCTAACAAACCAGACAGAGTACGTGCAACTTATTCTTTAATTGCCGGAAATGACAGACCTGAAGCTAAATTTACAGCTGCTCAGTTAGGTTTGTATGTACAAGATGAATTTGAAGCGGCTAAAGGATTAAAAGTAACTGCTGGTATCCGTGCCGATGTTCCTGTGTTTGGCGATACTCCATTACGCAATACCAAAATCGAAACTTCCTTTGCAGGCTACCGTACTGATAGAACCCCTAAAAGCAGAATCTTGTGGGCTCCACGTGTAGGTTTCAACTATGATGTATTGGGCGACAGATCGCTGCAAATTAGAGGTGGTTCAGGTATTTTCACCGGACGTGTACCTTTTGTTTGGTTATCTAACCAATTCACCAACAGTGGTATGTTGTTTGGAACTGTGGATGTTAGAAGAACAGGGAGTTCTGGCAATCCTAACTTGGCCTTCATTCCTAGTGTAAGCAACCAAAAAACTGCTGGTGCTGGATCTACCAGAGCAGAAGTTAACTTAGTAACTGAAGACTTCAAATTACCTCAGGTATTTAGAAATAACTTAGCTGTTGATATGAAGTTGCCTTATGGTATCACTGGTACTTTGGAGGCTATCTACTCTAAAACTTTAAATAACGTAGTTTATTCTGACTTGAACTTAAAGCCATCTACTTCAACCATCAACCCAACCTTATCGGGTGGTGCTGATGTGCGTCCTGCTTTTAAAAGCGGAACTAGCGATAAAGTTGATGGAACTAATTTCACCAACGTAATTTTATTAGGTAATTCTAACAAAGGTTATACTTACAGCTTAACTGCACAATTACAAAAAACCTTCGATTCTGGTTTAAGTGCAATGGTGGCTTACACCCGTGGTAGAGCTACTTCAGTTAACGATGGTACTAGTAGTACTGCATTATCAAACTGGGAATTTGTACAAATCACAAGAGATCCAAATAACCCTGGATTGACTACTTCATCTTTCCAACAAAAACACCGTATCATTGGTTCATTAGACTATAAATTTGTGTACGGTGATGATAAGCAAACTTCAACTGGTATCACCTTATTCTACGTAGGTCGCTCTGGTCAACCATTCACCTATTTATACAATAACGATGTAAATGGTGATGGTGCATTCTCAAACGACTTAATGTATGTACCTAAATTCCAAAGCGAAATCAAATTGGTTGCTGGTACAGGATATCCAACTCCAACTAACCAGTGGTATGCTTTAGATGCCTTTATCAAAGCTGATCCTTATCTGAATAGCAGAAGAGGTCAATATGCTGAGCGTAATGGTGCGGAGACTCCATGGGAAAATCAATTCGATTTGAGAATTACACAAGACTTTGGTGGTATTGTAAAAGGAACTAAAAACAAAATTCAGTTAACTTTTGATATCATCAACGTTGGTAATTTATTAAACAAAGAGTGGGGACGTCAGTATTTTGTGACCAACCAAGCTTTAACTCTAATTAATTACAACTCAAGTGCGGGTGGTTATCAATTTAGAACTCCATCTAGTGGTAAAGGTTATCAAACTTCTGGATTTGGTTCTTCTTGGTCTGGACAATTCGGTGTGAGATACTTATTCAACTAATAAGATCCATTACATCGATAAAAAAAGCCCTCCGAATTTCGGAGGGCTTTTTTTGTATCTTATTGATTTTAATTGTTTTTGAAAATGATTACAGGTGCAGCTAAACTTCCATCAGTCCCGCTTTTTGCTCCAAGCTGATGGCTTTACGCTGCAATCGGGTTTAGAAATAGCGGAATGTTCCGTATTCAGAAAAGATACTTACTTGCTTTTTTTCTGAAGCTTCTACACGGCCTACAACCTTTGCATCAATTCCAAGCGATTTAGAAATCTCGATTAGATTTTTAGCGATATCTGCAGGTACATACAATTCCATGCGGTGACCCATATTGAATACCTTGTACATTTCCTCCCAATCGGTACCCGATTGCTCTTGTATGAGTTTAAATAAGGGAGGAATAGGGAACAAGTTATCTTTAATAACATGCAGCTGATCGATGAAATGCAGCACTTTGGTTTGCGCACCACCACTGCAATGCACCATCCCGTGTATTGCAGAACGATACTCATCCAGCATCTTTTTGATCACTGGTGCATAAGTTCGGGTAGGGGAAAGTACGAGCTTACCGGCAGTAACCTGTTCGAATCCGGGGATATCGATTAAATCGGTCAGTTGTTTATTGCCTGCAAATATCAATTCGTAAGGCACCGCCGGATCATAACTCTCCGGATATTTTTCTGCTACATATTTATGAAACACATCGTGTCGGGCGGAGGTTAAGCCATTAGAGCCCATACCGCCGTTGTAGGCTGTCTCGTAAGATGCTTTCCCATAAGAGGATAAGCCAACAATCACATCTCCTGCCTGAATCCTGTCATTCGAAATAACCCAACTGCGTTTCATACGGCAAGTCACCGTAGAATCCACAATGATGGTGCGAACCAGATCGCCCACATCGGCAGTTTCGCCACCGGTAGAGTAGATGCCGATACCTAAATTTCTTAATTCAGCCAGTATTTCTTCTGTACCATTAATGATCTCGGCAATCACCTCACCAGGAATCAGGTTTTTATTTCTTCCAATGGTAGATGATAAAAGAATATTGTCAGTCGCACCCACACAAAGTAGGTCATCCAGATTCATGATGATTGCATCCTGAGCAATGCCTTTCCAAACCGACAAATCGCCGGTTTCCTTCCAATATACATAAGCCAGCGCCGACTTCGTTCCGGCACCATCGGCATGCATGATGTTGCACCAAGCTTCATCACCGCCTAAAATGTCGGGTATGATTTTACAGAACGCTTTTGGGAATAGGCCCTTATCGATGTTTTTAATGGCGGCATGCACATCTTCCTTGCCGGCCGAAACGCCTCTTTGCTGGTACTTAAGGTCTGACATGGGGTAAAGTTAAAAGTTAGAAATCATTTATGCTATTTAATTTTCTTAGCCCGCTGAACAATAAAGAAAGTATATCTGAGTTTTTACTATTGAACTTTTTGTTGAATTAGAATTTAAAAATTATGAAAAAACTATTTTTTGTATGGTGTGGATTATTATTGATTGCTTCTTGTAAAAAAGATGGCCCACAGCCCTTGCCTTCTTTTGAATTGATAACTTATCAGCACATAAAGTCAGAGGAGGTAAAATTAAGTGCAACCCAAATTGTGGTCATGAATTCCGCTAATCAATATTCTCTAAAAAAGGGTGCAATTATCTTTTATAAAACAAAAGCAGGTGCTTTAGGGAAATTGCGAATTGTTGATAACGGGTCAGTTAATCAGTCAGACAAGTTGATTATAGATTTGGTTAACTACAATCCTGATGGAACTGAATTATTGGTTAAGGCGAATGTCCAAGTTGACATCAACTTCAATTTTGACCTAGATGCTGGACTTCAAACTCTTGCCGATGCTGATCAAAGCTTTGCTTTTATTAAGATAGCAGATGGCTCTAAGATAATCTCTCCTGAATTAGGGGCAACTTTTAAAGTTGTAACATATTAAATCGAAAAAAGCCCCGAGGATTCTCTCGGGGCTTTTTGTTTACATCTTATTTTATAAACAATAACTCTCTGAATTTCGGTAGTGGCCACTGGGCATCGTCTACCAATTGTTCCAGTTTGTCTACGTGATAACGAATGGGCTCGAAATAGGCTTTCACTTTCTCATCGTAGGCAATAGATCTTGCTCTTATATCTTCTATTGCATTTGACTTTTTACGTTCTTCCACCATTTCATCTACGTTAGTTTTGATGAAATTCACGTGTTCTGAGATCTTCTCCACTAAATCTAGCTGGGCGGCATAAGATTTTTTATCCAGACCGATTTCTTTTAAGCCTTTGATATTTTGAATCAACTTGCTCTGATATTCAATGGCAGATGGAATGATGGTGCTGTTTACCAATTCGCCAATTACACGAGCCTCAATTTGCAGTTTTTTATAGAAGCTCTCCAGCAGAATTTCATGACGAGCATGGGCCTCTCTGCCGCTGAAAACGTTCAGCTTATTGAATAGATCTGTAGTTTTTTCACTTACATAAGCATCCAAAGCTTTTGGGGTAGTTTTGATATTCGATAAACCACGTTTTTCGGCCTCTTTCTCCCACTCCTCACTGTAGCCATTGCCTTCAAAACGAATGGCTTTCGATTCCTTGATATATTTCTTGATTACGGTAAGCAAGGCGATGTCTTTTTTCTCGCCTTTTTTGATCAGTTTATCTACTTCAGCTTTGAATTTTATCAACTGGTCAGCCACGATGGTATTCAAAACGGTCATTGGTGCAGAAGAGTTAGCAGAAGAACCCACCGCACGGAACTCGAACTTGTTGCCGGTAAAGGCAAAAGGCGAAGTCCGGTTACGGTCGGTATTGTCTAATAAGATCTGAGGGATCTTCGGAATGCCCAACCAAAGAGCATTGTCATCTTTTATTTTTTTGCTGATACGTGAGCTTTCCAGTTCATCCAAAACATCATTCAATTGACTACCCAGGAAGATAGAAATGATGGCCGGAGGCGCTTCGTTGGCGCCCAAGCGGTGGTCATTGTTCACGGAGGCAATGGAAGCTCTCAATAGATCTGCATGCTCATAAACCGCCTTGATCGTATTTACAAAGAAAGCGAGGAACATTAAATTGTTTTTCGGGGTTTTGCCAGGTGCCAGCAAGTTTTTGCCTGTATTGGTGATTAAACTCCAGTTGTTGTGCTTGCCCGAACCATTTACGCCTGCATAAGGCTTTTCGTGTAATAAGACTTTAAAGTTATGGCGCTTGGCTACTTTGTCCATCACATCCATCAATAATTGATTATGATCGATGGCCAGGTTGATTTCTTCATAAATAGGCGCACACTCAAATTGAGACGGCGCTACCTCATTGTGACGGGTTTTCAAAGGAATTCCCAATTTCAAACATTCCGTTTCAAAATCCAGCATGTACGCATACACCCGCTCTGGAATGGTTCCGAAATAATGGTCTTCCAATTGCTGGCCTTTAGCCGACATATGTCCGAATAAAGTACGACCGGTCAGTAATAAATCCGGACGGGCATTATACAAGGCTAGATCTACTAAGAAATACTCCTGTTCAATTCCCAATGAAGCATTTACTTTGGTGATGGATTTATCAAAATAATGGCAAACATCTACCGCGGCTTTGTCCATGGCCGACAATGCCTTCAATAACGGTGCCTTATAATCCAGGGCTTCGCCAGTGTAGGAAACGAATACCGTTGGGATGCAAAGTGTCTTTCCGGATTTGCTTTCCATGATGAAAGCAGGAGAGGAAGGGTCCCATGCCGTATAACCGCGGGCTTCAAAGGTATTGCGGATACCTCCGTTCGGGAAACTGGAAGCATCTGGTTCCTGTTGCACCAACGCATCGCCAGAGAATTTTTCAATGGCCGAACCATCTGTAGTAGGTTCAAAGAAAGAATCGTGTTTTTCGGCAGTGGTTCCAGTTAAAGGTTGAAACCAGTGGGTGTAATGGGTCGCCCCTTTGCTCATGGCCCAGGCTTTCATCGCTGCTGCAATTTGTTCCGAAGCTTCACGATCAACAGTTGAGCCTAACTCAATAGAATTAGTGATGCTTTGATAAGCTTCTTTCGATAAAAATTCTTTCATTTTCTTTTTATCGAACACATTTGAGCCAAAAAATTCTGAAATTTTGCTCGAAGGAGTCTTAACTTCCGGAATTGTTCGTGTTAGAACAGCATTTAGTGCCTGAAATCTGAGATTTGCCATGATTTTTTGATTATTTAAGTATAATTTTTATCAAAAATAAGATTTATTGCTAAAAATAAGTCTGAAAAAGTGGATAAAATTGGTTTTTGTTGATAAAATTTTCAAAAATTGACACGCTTGTTCGTGATTTCATCGCTAAATGTCTTGTTCTTTTTGAATGTTGATATCTCTGTGCAAAAATTACTGCTGAAAAATTGATTCCTCAGCCGTTCAATTCTACCCATTTTTCCTATTTTTGATCAAGCAAACCTCTAAAACACTCATTTGTGGAAACCATTCAGCTCACCACCGTCGAAACTGCTAAAGAATTAGGCCTCTTGCCCGAAGAATTCGATAAAATCAAAGAAATTTTAGGAAGAACGCCCAATTTTACGGAGCTTTCCATTTTTTCGGTAATGTGGAGTGAGCATTGCTCTTATAAAAACTCGATTGTTTGGCTGAAAACGCTCCCTAAAGAAGGGCCGCGGATGTTGGCCAAGGCAGGAGAAGAAAATGCCGGCTTGGTGGATTTGGGTGATGGTATTGCCTGCTGTTTTAAAATTGAATCACACAACCACCCCTCAGCTTTAGAGCCCTATCAGGGTGCGGCAACCGGAGTGGGTGGTATCAATCGCGACATCTTTACCATGGGCGCTCGACCAATTGCCCAATTGAATTCCTTGCGTTTTGGCGATATTCATCAGCCGCGTAACCAATGGTTATTAAAAGGTGTGGTAAAAGGTATCGGCGATTATGGTAATGCTTTCGGTATTCCAACGGTGGGAGGAGAATTGTTTTTTGACGAATGCTACAACGTAAATCCATTGGTGAATGCCATGTCGGCGGGTATTGTGAAGGTGGGCGAAACTGTTTCTGCCACTTCATATGGCGTAGGTAACCCGGTGTATATTGTGGGTTCTGCCACCGGAAAAGACGGTATTCATGGAGCGGCATTCGCTTCTAAAGATATTACCGAAGACTCGGTAAATGACCTGCCGGCCGTTCAGGTGGGCGATCCTTTTCAGGAAAAATTATTATTAGAAGCCACACTCGAAGTGATTAAAACTGGAGCCGTGGTGGGCATGCAGGATATGGGAGCAGCCGGAATCATCTGCTCCAACTCAGAAATGTCGGCCAAAGGCGAACATGGCATGCGCATTGATCTGGATAAGGTTCCGATGCGTCAGGAGAACATGAAGCCTTTTGAAATTCTGTTGTCAGAATCGCAGGAGCGGATGCTGATTGTGGTTGAAAAAGGACGTGAAAAGGAAGTAGAAGCCGTATTTGAAAAATGGGATCTGAATTGTGCCATCATCGGTGAAGTAACCGCTACCAAGAGACTGGAATATTACATGCATGGTGAACTGGTGGCCGATGTGCCAGCCGAAGACCTGGTACTGGGTGGCGGAGCTCCGGTATATCATCGTGAATATCGTGAGCCTGCTTATTATCAGGAAAATCTGAAATTTAACATGGATCAGGTGGCTGAACCGAAAGATTTAAAAGCGGTGGCAGACCACTTGATTGCTCATCCAAATATTGCCTCCAAGCGCTGGGTCACCAATCAGTACGACTCGATGGTGGGCACCGCCAACATGACCACCAATCGCCCGAGTGATGCAGCAGTGGTTGCAGTAAAGGGAACTAACAAAGCCATTGCATTAACTGTGGATTGTAACTCACGTTATGTGTATGCCGATCCGCATAAAGGTTGTGCAATCGCGGTAGCTGAAGCCGCCCGTAATATTACTTGTGCCGGTGGCGAACCGGTAGCCATTACCAATTGTTTGAATTTTGGAAATCCCTACGTGCCCGAAGTATACTGGCAGTTTGTGGGTGCCATCAAAGGAATGTCGGAAGCTTGCACCAAGTTTCAAACGCCCGTAACCGGTGGAAACGTAAGTTTTTATAACCAGTCATCTGACGAAGGTCCGGTATTTCCTACGCCAACCATTGGTATGTTGGGTGTATTGGATGATACCAGCACGCTGATGACTGCTGATTTTAAATCAGAAGGGGACCTAATCTATTTGATTGGCGAAAGTGTGAACGACATTGCTTCTTCCCAATACCTGGCTTCTTACCATCAAATCTCAGCTTCACCGACTCCATATTTCGATTTAGAAAAAGAATATGCCATGCACCAGGTGATCAAGCAATTGATTCGTCAACAGTTAATTGTTTCGGCTCACGATGTGGCCGATGGCGGTTTATACATTACCTTGCTCGAATCGGCCATGCCCAATCAATTTGGCTTTGAGATTGCCACCGAAGAAGGCATTCGGAAAGATGCCTTCCTTTTCGGCGAAGCGCAGGGCAGGGTAGTGGTTTCGGTAAAACCGGAACAGCAAGAAGCATTTATTGAACTGATGGCCACTTGCGAAACGGAATTCAGCCTGCTGGGGAGTGTAACTGCAGGGTCTCTGTTGGTAGACGAAGCCTCTTTCGGATCGATTATTCAGGCCAAAACGGTTTACGATAACGTGCTGCACGGCATTTTGGGTGAATAACCTCATTTTCTTTATAGCTTCTTCATACTAATTGTTTCGATGCCGGCGTTATAGCTTGTAAAATCGAAAACAATATGAAACATTTAATGACCATCATGCTCGGTTTGAGCATATTCTTCTTCGGATCTTGTAAAGGTGACGATCCTGCGCCGGTAAAAACTTTTGCTGATTATACCAGGGCAGATATTATAGCAGAGGCTGCCAATATCAAGAACGATGCCATCTCTTATGATTTACCTTCAGTCCAGAATTTCAAAGCAGGTTCAATTATTTTTATTAAAACCAGCAGTGCGAATTACGGAAAATTGGAAGTTTTGGAAGTTGATATAAATTATAACATTACCCTGAATTTGGTTGTATTTGACGATAACGGCGCTAAATTATTAGAAAAAAATTCGATTAATTTATTACCTGGAACCAATTTATATGATTTGGATGACCCGGATATGCCTGCTGTTGTTTCTGCAGATGGAGACGTGATGTGGTACACCTCTAATGGATTTTATACATTAATTTTCAATGATCCAGCGAAAGCTTATTTGTTCAAACCCTGATTAATTTGAATTAGATAATTGATACTAATTATTTCGATGCCGGCGTTATAGTTGGTAAATCAAAAAATATGAAACATGTAATCTTATTAGTGTTCAGCTTGAGCACAATCCTTTTCGCATCTTGTAATGGTGATGATGCTGCACCGGTAAAAGCGTTTGCTGACTATAGCCGGGCAGATATTATGGCAGAAGAAGCCAAATTAACTAGTGAGGGAATTCCACTTGATGCAGCTGCGATACAGAATTTTAAAGCAGGATCTATTATCTTTTTTAAAACTTCCTCTGGGAAATTTGGTAAAATGCAAATTTTAGAAGTCAAGGCAAATAGTGATTTGCTATTGAATTTGGTGGTATTTGATGCTAACGGTGCTAAGATTCTAGACAAATCCAATTATGTACTAGTTTTATCTGTAGTTTATTACGATTTAGATATAGCAACGATGCCTATTGTGTCTGATGTAACAGCAGATTTTGGATGGATAGAATTGATAGGGGTTAAAACATTGCATTTTGGTAATGGGGCCAAAGCTTATTTATTTAAGGTCTGATATTTTAAATCCTCAAAACGGATGCTTTAATTTGAGTTCTAAATGGACTTGATTTGAGCAAAAAATTATTCAGTTTCAAACAATTTGAAGTAGATCAAACCCATTGCGCCATGAAGGTAAACACCGATGGCGTATTGTTGGGTGCCTGGGCTTTGAGTGGAGGCAGTACTAAAAGTGCTGCCTCCACTTCTTTTTTAGATATTGGTACCGGTACAGGGGTAATTGCCCTTATGTTGGCCCAGCGTTGTCCTAATGCCGAAATTGATGCCGTAGAGATCGATAAAATGGCAGCCACTACGGCAGCGGTAAACTTTCAAGCCAGTGCTTTTGCCGGTAGACTGAAGGCATTTCCTTTAAATATTGAACATTATTTCATGGTTTATCCGGAAAAGCAGTTCGATTTGATTGTTTCTAATCCGCCTTTTTTTATCGATTCCCTAAAATCTGAAACCCAGACCAAACAAATCGCCAGGCATACCGATACTTCTTTTTTTGAGTTACTTTGCCAGTTAGCTGCCAAACATTTAAAGCCAGAAGGTCGTTTTTGCGTGATTTTGCCTTTAGATACCGCTGCCATTTTGCTCCAGTTTGCGCAAAAATTTGGCTTATATCCCTCCGAAATTCTCAATGTAAGTTCATTTCCAGATAGCAAACCTCATCGACAACTTTTAAGTCTGAGCTTCCAACCACAAGAAGTTCGATATTCCAGTTTGAGTATTTACGAGGCTGAAAAAGTATATCATCCAGCATATCGGGCCCTTCTGCAAAACTTTTTGACTATCTTTTAATCGTGAAAAGAATAGGCTTACTTTCTGATACCCACGGCTATCTGGACGATTCGGTTTTTCAGTATTTCGCCGAATGTGATGAGATATGGCATGCCGGCGATTTTGGCACCTTAGAACTTTCTGATCGCTTGGCTGCGTTTAAACCATTGCTTGGCGTTTATGGAAATATAGATGGACAGGATATCAGAACGGTTCATCCGGAAAATCAATTTTTCGAATGTGAAGGCATGAATGTCTGGATGACCCACATTGGGGGTTATCCCGGTAGGTATCCGGCAAAAATTAAAGAAAAACTGCAAATCAATCGGCCCGATCTATTCATTTGTGGGCATTCGCACATCTTGAAAGTGATCCCTGACCATCAATTCAAACTTTTACACTTAAATCCAGGAGCTGCCGGGAAGCATGGTTGGCATAAAATGCGCACAATGATCAGATTTAGCATTTCTGATAAAAAAATTCATAACTTAGAAGCGATAGAATTGGGGATGAGATAATGTAAAAAATACACTAAGCCTATGAAACGCGTTATGACTCTTGGTCAGTTTATTATTGAAAAACAAAATGATTTTCCTTTTGCCAAAGGAGAACTCTCCCGTCTGCTCCGTGATATCGGCATTGCTGCCAAAATTGTGAACCGTGAAGTAAACAAAGCCGGTTTGGTGGATATTCTCGGTGATAACGGAATGATGAATGTACAGGGAGAAAGTCAAAAAAAATTAGATGTTTATGCCAATGAACAATTCATTGCCGCCCTGTCAAGTGGGGGTGAATGTTGTATAGTGGCTTCGGAAGAAAGTGATGAAATTGTAAGAATTGATTCTGCGGTTTCAAAAAATGCCAAATACATTGTGGCAATTGATCCTTTGGATGGCTCTTCAAATATCGATTGTAATGTGGCGGTTGGAACCATATTTTCTATTTATCGCCGAAAATCATCTGAAGGTCCTGCGCAATTAGCAGATGTTTTACAAAAAGGAGTGGATCAGGTTGCAGCAGGTTATGTGATTTACGGCTCCTCCACCATGATGGTTTACACGACCGGAAAGGGCGTTAACGGATTTACCTTAGATCCATCCATCGGTGAATTCTGTTTATCTCATCCGGATATGAAAATTCCGAAAGATGGAACTATCTACTCGATTAATGAGGGTAATTATGTTCATTTCCCGGATGGTGTAAAAAAATACATTAAATATTGCCAGGTGGAAGACCAGTCTAGTTCCAGGCCTTACACTTCCCGGTACATTGGCTCCATGGTTGCTGACATCCATCGAAGCATCATAAAAGGTGGTATTTTCATTTATCCCACTACTTCTGGAGCACCTAATGGTAAGATCCGTTTGGTGTATGAATGTAATCCGATGGCTTTGATCATTGAGCAGGCCGGTGGACGTGCCTCCAATGGTTTCGAACGAATTTTAGATTTGGAAGTGAATTCCTTGCACCAACGTTCAGCGGTTTTTATTGGTTCAGAAAATATGGTTTTAAAGGCTGAAGAGATGATGCGGGAATTTTCATCAGTAGAATCAGAAAAGCTTAAAGCCAGCTGATTTTACTCAAAGTAATTTCTTGGTTTCTTCGCTGGTAGATTCAAATATTTGATCGACTAAAAGCTCTTTTTGTTTGCTGGCGGCAACAGCCAGTTCATCACAACGCTCGTTTTCAGGGTGACCGTTATGACCTTTAACCCAAACAAAAGTAATCTGATGGACCTTGAGCAGCGGTAGTAATCGGAGCCATAGGTCTTTATTTTTCTTGCCAGCAAATCCTTTCTGCACCCAGCCGAATACCCATTTTTTTTCGATGGCGTCAATCACGTATTTTGAGTCAGAATAAATCGTGATGGCTTGATTCGGCTTTTTGATGGCTTCCAGCCCGGCAATTACTGCTAATAGTTCCATCCGGTTATTGGTAGTTTTACGATAACCGGCACTTAATTCTTTATAATGACTTCCAGATCGTAAAATGACACCAAATCCTCCCGGACCAGGATTGCCACTAGAAGCACCATCTGTAAAAAGTTCTATCATGTTGAATTAACTTAAACAATGATAAGGAATTGTTCTTTATTCCATTTTGTTTGATCAAAAAATTTGTAAAATGAGTCGGAATGTCTATTTTTGGAGCCTCAAACACGGTGGTTGTAGCTCAGTTGGTTAGAGCACTAGATTGTGGTTCTAGGGGTCGTGGGTTCGAGCCCCATCATCCACCCAAAACCGTTCCTGATTTAGGAACGGTTTTTTTATTTAATAAAGATCCACTTCTTTCAGGTAATATTCGTTTATACTGAACACTTTTCGAAATTTTTCTATCAGTTGCTGATGTGTTTTTGAACCGATTAAATCCAATCGACTGGGGTCAAAATGTTGAAACCGCATTTTTTTCTGGAGCAGTTTCTGGTTCTTATATTCCGTGAATTTTTTCGCGGCGTGTTTACATAAAAATGCCCTGATAGTTCGCATTTGTAAATCTCCCATCACATCTACTCCTTCTTCAACCAGATAAATCTTCTTCATGTGTACTTATACGGAATAAGTACAGAATCGGTTACAAATTTTTCAATTTAAGTTCATCTCTCAGCTTGCATAACTTCTCCAAAACTCTTTCAAATTCATGATCGGCATAGGAAGGTTGGAAAATTATATTTAAAATCGCTTCTCTTAGAGGAGCAATTGGGTAAATTTTTTCCAAAATCTCCATAATTTCTTCAGTATTATTTACTGTGAAGCAGTGAGCCTCAAATTTTGCTCCAACAAATTGATAGAGCATAATCTGAGCCGGATTGGTTTCTAAGTCCAATTTATAAAACCATTTACAATTGGGTGTTGGTGAATAGGTGTATCGCATTGATCAGATTAGAATCTTTTTACAATTCCGCAGCAATCTGTTAATCCATCGTGAAAAATTCAACTTAATTCCGACCAATGGTATGCTGCATCCGACAAACGAAAGATTTAAAGGCACGGATGGTTGATGCCTTAGACGGTTGTTTTTGTAAGTCCAAATAAAAGGGAGTGTCTTTACGAGTTTGTTTGTTTAATTCGTTGCCGCAAAACAGGCTTATTGTAACAATAACACCATGCTTAATTTTAAGTAATTGATTATCAGTATTTTAAAATAATAAGTTACAACACATTTTTTCATCCAAAAATTTGGAAGTCAATTTTTTAATTAACTATATTTGTTATGCCCCTCTAAAGGGCATGTTTTTCATAGGTAGATGTAGGGTCGAATACAAGTTATTCGGCCCTTTTTTCTTGATACTCTGCTTACAATAAATCTTATCAACATCCTTAACTTTGCAGGCATATGAAAAAGCGGAAAATTGTTGTTTCTGTAAGTGGTGCCAGCGGTGCCATCTACGCCAAAGTTTTATTTGATCAGTTACAGAAATTACAAGGCCAAATCGAAAAGGTTGGTGTTATTTTTTCGGACAATGCCAAAATGATTTGGGAGCAAGAGTTGGGTAATCAATCTTACCAGGATTACAATTTCGATTTTTATCAAAGCCACGATTTCATGGCGCCTTTTGCATCAGGTTCTGCACAATATGACACCCTGATTGTTTGTCCATGTTCTATGGGCACCATGGGCCGTATAGCAAGTGGCCTGTCTAATGACCTCTGCACACGTGCAGCAGATGTGGTTTTAAAAGAGCGCAGAAAGCTCATTTTAGTGGTGAGAGACACGCCATACAATCTTATTCATATCAATAATATGAAGACCATTACGGAAGCNGGAGGNATCATTTGCCCNGCTACACCGTCNTTTTANAGNTTNCCAAGCACTTTGGAAGAAGTTGCAGCAACGGTGGTCAACCGGGTGATCGATTTAGCCGGTTTCGATCATCCATCTTATCGCTGGGGCGAACAATAAGACATTATTTACGTATTTTTGGCCTGTCTATGAGCAAAAAGGTCGCTTTTTATACCCTTGGATGTAAGCTGAATTATTCAGAGACCTCTACCATTGGCCGTCAATTTGAAAATGCGGGTTTTCAAACCGTCAATTTTACTGATCAGGCCGATGTGTATGTAATCAATACCTGTTCAGTTACGGATCATGCAGATAAAAAGTGTAGAAAAGTGGTTAAAGAGGCCTTAAAACATTCGCCGGGAGCCTACATTGCCATTGTAGGGTGCTATGCACAACTAAAACCTCAGGAAATTGCCGAAATTCCGGGAGTAGATGTGGTATTAGGGGCGGCAGAAAAATTCCAATTGGTTGAACATATTACAGACCTGACCAAAAAATCAAAGGCTGAAATTCATAACAGTCCGATTGAGGAGACTCAAATTTTTATTGGTTCTTATTCATTTGGCGACCGTACCCGTACTTTTCTAAAAGTTCAGGATGGCTGTGATTATTCCTGTACTTTTTGTACCATTCCTTTGGCAAGGGGCGCCAGCCGAAGTAATACCATCACCGAAGTAATTAAACAAGCAGAAGAAATAGCTGCCAGCGGAGTGAAGGAGATCGTTTTGACCGGAGTTAATTTGGGCGATTTCGGAATTAGAAACGGACAGCGTGAAGATCGCTTTTTCGATCTGGTAAAAGCTTTGGATGAGGTAGAGGGCATCGACCGAATTCGTATCTCTTCCATCGAGCCAAATTTATTGAGTGATGATATCATTGAGTTTGTAGCAAGTTCCAAACGATTTGTGCCGCATTTCCACATTCCGCTGCAATCTGGATCAAATAAAATATTAGGTTTAATGCGCCGGCGTTATCGTCGGGAACTTTATGCCGAGCGGGTGAGCAAGATCAAATCGCTCATGCCCGATTGTTGTATTGGTGTCGATGTGATTGTAGGTTTCCCAGGAGAAACCCGCGAAGATTTTCTCGATACTTATCAATTTTTAAATGACTTAGAGATCTCTTACCTGCACGTTTTTACCTATTCGGAAAGAGAAAATACGCCTGCCGTCGAAATGTCTGGTGCTGTACCTGGTGCACAAAGAGCCGATCGGAGCAAAATGCTTCATATTTTATCTGATAAAAAGCGTCGATTTTTCTATGAATCGCAGTTAGGTAAAACGGCTGAAGTATTATTTGAGGCGGATCAAAAAAGTGGTTATATGCACGGTTTTACACGTAATTATGTGAAAGTGAAGGCACCTTATGATCCCATCTTGATCAATGAGTTGAAAGCAGTAGAATTAGTGAACATCGCAGCTGATGGCGATGTGGAGATCATTGAAAAACAGGAAGTGCTGGTGCATTGAGCTTCGCATTTCAAATCTAATACCTATATTTAAGTATGTTTCCTACCATTACCTATCTAATCGAATACCTAACGGGTATTCACATTCCACTACCTATTCAAACCTTTGGCTTCTTTGTAGCATTAGCTTTCGTGGCTGGATATTGGGCCTTTAGTGAAGAAATGAAGCGTAAAGAAGCGCTTGGACTGGTCAAACCTGTGATTAAAAACATTAGAGTAGGGGAACCTGCCAGCATTTCAGAGATCGGCATGAATGCCATTTTTGGTTTTTTGATCGGATACAAACTGCTCGATGCCGTATTAAATTACAGCGCTTTTACTGCCAATCCGCAATCGTTTCTTTTATCAACTAAAGGGAGTTTATTGGGTGGGTTGATCATGGCTGCTCTTTTTGCTTATTGGGTTTATGCCGAAGCGAAGAAAAATGAGCTGTCTAAACCTAAAACCATTGCTCAGTCCATTAGGCCACATGAGCACATGGGCACCATTTTAGTATGGGCAGCCGTCACCGGATTTTTAGGTGCCAAAATTTTCCATAACCTGGAATATTTTAGTGATTTCATGAAAGATCCCATTGATGGATTACTCTCATTCAGTGGATTGACTTTTTATGGTGGATTGATTTGTGGAGGTGCCGGTGTATTGTACATCGCAAACAAAAATGGAATCAAACCTTTGCACATGCTCGATGTGGGCGGCCCGGGAATGATGTTGGCCTATGCGATTGGCCGTATTGGCTGCCACCTTTCTGGCGATGGCGACTGGGGTATCAATAATTTAGCGCCAAAACCATCATGGTTGAGTTGGGCTCCCGATTGGGTTTGGGCAACCAAGTATCCTCATAATGTTTTAAATGAAGGAGTGCCCATTAAGGACTGTGTGGGGAACTTTTGTATGGAATTACCTTTACCGGTTTATCCGACTGCTTTCTATGAGGTGCTGATGGCTTCCGCTATTTTTATTTTCCTCTGGTCGATCCGTAAATCGTTTAATATTCCGGGATTGATGTTCTCCATTTATTTGATCCTGAACGGCGTGGAGCGATTTGCCATTGAGCAGATCAGGGTGAATTCAGAATACCATGTTGCGGGCCTTAACTTTACACAAGCTGAATTGATCGCTACGTTGCTCATGCTTATCGGAATGGCAGGAGCAATCTGGTCAATCAATCGTTCAAAAAATACCCTTGCTGCTTAATATGGATTTAGCTGAACTATGCGTTCAAACGGTTGATATTGCCAAGCAAGTGGGGGGCTTTATTCGTGAAGAAAGCCAAAAATTTCAGCCCGATCAGATTGAATACAAGGGTTTTAATGACCTGGTTTCTTACGTAGATAAATCTGCCGAAGAGCAATTGGTGCATGCTTTGTCAGCCCTATTGCCCGAAGCTGGTTTCCTAACCGAAGAAAAAACCCGTGAATCGGTAGGAGCGGTTTTTCAATGGATCATCGATCCGCTGGACGGTACCACCAATTTTATTCATGGCATTCCAACTTACTCAGTCAGTATTGCGCTACAACAAAATCAAGAATTGGTTTTGGGTGTAGTTTATGAAATCAATCGAGATGAGTGTTTTTATGCCTGGAAAGGCGGATCGGCCTGGCTCAATGGTCGTCAAATCCAAGTCTCAAAAGCACCTCAACTTTCCAATACCCTTTTAGCTACCGGTTTCCCGTATTACGATTTCGAAAAAAAAGAACCTTATTTAAAAGTTTTCCAGGAAATGATGGAAAATTGTCATGGTTTGCGCCGTATCGGATCAGCCGCAGTTGATTTGGCTTATGTTGCCTGCGGCCGATTTGATGGTTATTTCGAATACAACCTCAATGCCTGGGATGTGGCAGCAGGAGCACTTATTGTGAGAGAAGCAGGAGGGGAGCTTTTCGATTTTTCTGGCGGTGCCGATTTTATCCATAAACGAGAGTTGGTTGCCACAAATAGTTTGATTTCTAAAGAAATGCTTCATATTATTGCTAAATACTTCAAGCCTAACACCAATGAAACTAAGCACTAAAATAGCCCTTACGCTTGGAATTACGCTCCTGGCGATCCAATTCATTCAGCCAGAAAAGAATCAATCGATTGCTGCTGAAAAAGATGGAATTTTTGAACATCATCCCGCTTCTGATGAGGTCAAGGCGATTGTGAAAAAAGCTTGTATGGATTGTCATTCTAACAATACTAATTATCCATGGTATGCAAGCGTTCAACCGCTGGCCTGGTGGATCGATCATCATATTGAAGAAGGAAAGGGAGAATTGAATTTTTCAGAATTTGCCACGTATAAACCCAAAAAAGCCCGTCATAAACTCGAGGAAGTGGCAGAACAGGTAGAAATTCATGAGATGCCACTCAATTCCTACACATTTATTCACGCTGAAGCTCGTTTAACTCCTAAAGAACAAAAATTATTAATAGATTGGGTAAAAAATACACGGGCACGTATTGAAGTTCCTTCTGATACTGTGGTGAATTGAAATATTTCAACCCATTTAGATTATCGACGCTTTAATTTTATGAAAAACGTAATTGATTGCTGATAATTAAATTTTACTAATTTTTCGTAATTATTTACAATTATTAATTACTGGAATTCCTCATTTAAGTTTAATATCATGAAATACCTATTTATAACAATTATTTCTATTTTGATACTTAATTCCTGTTCCAGTGATGATGAATTAAATGCTTTAGGTAGTACCAGTTTTACCCAATTGCCAAGTGTTACTATAGGCAGTCAAATTTGGCAAAGCACCAACTTAGATGTAACTACTTACAGAGATGGAACGCCTATACCACAAGTAAGTGATCCCGTAGAGTGGGCTAAGTTAACTACAGGTGCGTGGTGTTATTACAACAACTCTACAACAAATGGAACAACTTATGGTAAATTATACAACTGGTATGCTGTCGCAGGAATACACAATTCAGAATCACTAAACAATCCTTCATTGAGGAAAATATTGGCTCCGAAAGGCTGGCATATTCCAACACATGGTGAGTGGACTAAATTAACCGACTTTTTAGGAGGGGAAAATGTAGCTGGGGGTAAAATGAAATCAGTTGAAATAACGCTTTGGCAAAGTCCTAATTTGAGATCAACTATTACATCAGGATTTAATGGTGATCCGGGGGGATACCGTGGCAGTGATGGCCTATTTAACAGTATTGGCTACGGTGGTTTTTGGTGGAGTTCAACGGAGACCAATAATACTTACAAAGATCCAGGCGCTTATACACGCTCCCTAGTTTACTCCCTTTCCAGTGTTACAGTTTACCCTTACTATAAGAGCTATGGTTGCTCAGTGCGTTGCCTCAGGGATTAATCATATTTCGCTTTTTGATTCCTTGAGGAACTTTTAGGAAGCATGCTCCTTTTTTTATGATGCTGCGATAATAAGATCTTTGATGAATTCGCTCATCAACTTTTAATTAATTATATTTTATAAGGCTTCCGAAACTACTTCGGTCACTTCAGGAACCATTCGTTTCAATAGGTTTTCGATACCTGCTTTAAGGGTGATGGTGGAAGATGGACAACCGCTGCACGCACCACGTAATTCAACGGTAACTACCCCTTCATTAAACGAACGGTAAGCAATGGCTCCGCCATCTTGTTCAACAGCCGGACGAACGTAATCGTATAAAACTTGCTGAATTTTCTTTTCGACTTCGGTTCCTTCAAAATTCACCTCTTCGTTCTGTTGATCCTGAATTTTCAATTCACTCTCAACGGCACCTTTTACAAATTCTTTCAAGATGGCTTCAATGTCCTCCCAATTACTGTCCTCACTTTTGGTGATGGTTACGAAATTGCTGGCAAAAAATACACCCTTTACAAAGTTGAATTTGAATAATTCCTTCGCAAAAGCAGAACTCTCCGCACTTTCTTTGCTTGGGAAATCGATACTGCCATTCACCAATAATTTGTTCACTAAGAACTTCATGGTAGCCGGATTCGGGGTGCTTTCGGTAAATACGTTGATGGTAGAATTGCTCATGATCTAAACTGAAATACAAAATTAGCCTTTTTAAATTTCAAAAGACCCGCCAAAAAATTTATGACCTAAAAGTGACTGCTGATTAAACGCCGGTGTAGTTATCAGGCCTAATTTTTTTGATTTCTTCCTTAACCGATTCAGGAATATTTAAAGTGGCTACGAAATTGGCTATGGTTGCTGCATTCACCTGCTCATTGGTTCGGGTGAGTTCTTTCAGTGCTTCGTAAGGGTTTGGATAAGCTTCTCGGCGCAAAATGGTTTGGATGGCTTCTGCCACCACCGCCCAATTTTTTTCTAAGTCTTCCTGGATGGCATCTTGGTTTAATAAAAGTTTATTTAAACCCTTTAAGGCCGACTTGATGGCGATCAAAGTGTGCGCCATCGGTACTCCAATGTTTCTCAAAACAGTCGAATCGGTTAAATCTCGCTGTAAGCGTGAAATAGGCAACTTAGCTGCCAGGTGTTCAAAAATGGCATTGGCCAATCCTAAATTACCCTCAGAATTTTCAAAATCTATCGGATTGACTTTATGTGGCATAGCCGATGAACCTACTTCGCCAGCTTTAATTTGCTGTTTAAAGTAATTCATGGAGATGTAAGACCAGAAATCGCGGTCCAAGTCAATCAGAATGTTGTTGATGCGTTTAAGCGCATCGCATTGCGCTGCAAATTGGTCATAATGCTCTATCTGGGTAGTGTATTGCGATCTTTGCAAGCCTAATTTATCTTTCAAAAAGCGATTTGAAAAATCCACCCAATTGGTGCCGGGGTAGGATACCAGGTGCGCATTGAAATTGCCGGTAGCACCTCCAAATTTTGCGGCATTCGGAGTATTTCGAAGTGCATCGAGCTGTTTGTCTAAACGCTCTTTGAATACCAATAATTCTTTACCTAAGCGAGTGGGTGAGGCCGCCTGCCCATGCGTACGTGCCAACATCGGGATTGCTTCCCAGTCTTTGGCTAAGGCATTTATTTTTTGAAGCAATTCATCCATTGCCGGGAAATAGACATCGGCTAAGGCTTCTTTGAAGGAAAGTGGAATTGCAGTATTGTTAATGTCTTGTGAGGTCAATCCGAAATGGATGAACTCCTTGTAAGCACCAAAACCCAAAGCATCAAACTTGTTTTTAATGAAGTATTCTACTGCTTTTACATCATGGTTGGTGGTTTTTTCAATCTCCTTGACAGCTAATGCGTCTTTTTCATCAAAATCAGCATAAATTTTTCTGAGTGCGTCAAAACCATTGGAAGGAAAATTTTGCAGAGCAGGCAGCGGTAATTCTACCAGCGCTATGAAATACTCGATCTCCACCAGTACCCGGTACTTGATCAAAGCAGCCTCAGAGAAATAAGCAGAAAGAGATGCAGTTTGTTGGTGGTAACGTCCGTCTACAGGAGAAATAGCAGTAAGAGCAGTTAAACTCATGAAAATCAGGTTTATGCAAATTTACTCCTTTTTGCTGTAATTATTTAGTCTAATATTTGAAATTATTTTAATTTATAATTATCTTTTTGAAAAATAGATTTAGGCCTACAAACAAATTATTAACAAAATTATGACATAAAATATTTATGGAAACTTTGGAACTGAAAAAAGTTTCCATAGTTTTGTGCCCTTATCACAAATTAGAGTGGAACCCCAAGCTTTTATACTTCAGCAGTCTGACTTACTTTTTAGCCAATATGGCATTAAAAGTATTACGATGGATGATATTGCCAAGCACCTGGGCATGTCTAAAAAAACCATCTATCAGCACTTTGACGATAAGAACGATCTTTTGTTGAAGTTGATGCGGCATAAGATGGAAACGCAATCGTGCATTATTGATGAGTGTTGCGATCGTGCTGATAATGCCGTTCATGAGGTGTTTTTTGCCATTACCAATTTGGTGGAAATGCTTTCAAGAACTAATCCTACCATGTTTTATGATCTCCAAAAATTTTATCCTGAAGCTTGGGCTTATTTCAAGGATTTCAGGGAGCATGTTTTGTTAGAAAAGTTTAAGAATAATTTAAAGCGTGGTATTGCTGAGGGTTATTACCGTCCTGAAATTGACATTGAAATTGTCAGTCGCATGCGTATCGAACAAATTGAAATGTCTTTTAATCAACAAATTTTCCCTGTTCAGCAATTCAGCATGTCCCAAGTAGCAAAGGAACTTACCCTGCACTTTGTTTATGGGATCGCGAATGTTAAGGGTTTTGAATTAATCAAATATTACGAAGAAAATCATTGAATCAACAGAACTACATGAAATACAAACCATCCATCTTCCTTATTTTATTCATTTTTAGCTTGTTAACGCTAAAGGCACAACAAACTGAACCTTATCAATTTAGTTTACAGCAGGCCATTGAATATGCTTTGAAACACCAATCTGCGGTTTTGAANGCAGATATCGATGTGCAAATTGCCAAAAANAAAGTAAACGAAACCACCGGTATTGGCTTGCCCCAAGTGAGCACCAATTTCAGTTTTCAAGATTTCGTGAAAGTGCCTACCAGTTTAATCCCCGGTGAGTTTTTTGGCGAGCCGGCAGGTACTTTTATTCCGGTTCAATTTGGGGTTAAGTATCAATCTACTTTAGGTTTAGAAGCTTCGCAATTACTGTTTGATGGTTCTTATTTGGTGGGACTACAAGCCTCCAAAACTTATAAAGAGTTATCCATCAGAAACAGCAAGCGAACCAAAATTGAAACGGCGGTAGCGGTTACCAAGGCCTATTATTCAGTTTTAGTGAGTAATGAACAATTGAATTTGCTCGACGCCAACCTACTTCGACTTAAAAAATCATTAAACGATACAGAAGCCTATTTTAAAAACGGCTTTGTTGAGAAAATTGATCTGGACCGTCTTAAAGTACTGAGCAATAATTTAGAAACAGAGCGTCAGAATGTGATCAGGCTCTTAGATCTGAATACCAAATTGCTGAAATTTCAAATGGGGATGCCTATTGATGCCGGATTGAAATTAATGGATGGCATTGCAGATATTCAAATTGACACCGAGGTTTTATTGCCCGACAGCAATGCCTACAGCAATCGGGTGGAATACAGCTTACTACAGACACAAAAAAAGTTGAATGAATTAAATCTGAAACGTTATAAAAGTGAATTTTTGCCTTCTATAGTGGCTTTCGGTAGCACATCTTCCATCTATCAGAATAATGATTTCTCTCAATTGTACGATAAGCGTTTCCCAACCACTGTGGTTGGTTTGAGACTTAGCTTACCCATCATCAGCGGCGGACAGCGAATTTTTAAGATCAAGAGCGCTGCTTTGGAAGTCAAAAAATCAGCAAATGATCTATCCAATGCAAAAAATGGAATCAACCTCGAAATTGCGCAGGCCAAAACCAGTTACCAAAATGGTTACCAATCGCTCGAAAATCAAAAAAGAAACATGGAGCTTTCAAAAGAAGTACTTCGGGTAGCCAAGATCAAGTATGAGCAAGGGGTAGGTTCGAGTTTAGAAGTCACTTCTGCCGAAACAGCTTTAAAAGAGTCTCAAAATAATTACATCAACGCCCTATACGATTTGCTGATCAACAAAGTAAACCTCGACAGGGCCCTAGGAAAAATCAATTATTAAATCAAAACACCTTACATAACATGAAAAAAATAGTTTACATCAGTTTAGTATTATTCGCGGCAGCCTGCGGCAAATCTGGAGATGAGTCGGCAAAATTGGCTGAGTTGAAGAAAGAAAGAGCGGCATTAGATCGTGAAATTACGGCACTCGAAATGTCAATAGGTGTTAAAAATGCCGAAAACAATGTCAAAGAAGTGAACGTGATCGAATTGAAATCTGAAACCTTCCGCAATTTCCTGCAAATTCAGGGGAAGGTTGATGCCGATCAAAACGTACAAGTGAGTCCAGAAGCTCAGGGAATCATCACTGCGGTTTATGTTAAACCGGGTCAGCAAGTTTCTAAGGGTCAGGTTTTGGCTCAAATTGACGATCAAATTTTACGTCAAAGTATTGGCGAATTGCAAGCACAGGTTGATTTAGCTAATACGGTTTTTCAGCGTCAGCAAAATTTATGGGATCAGAAAATAGGTACCGAAATACAATATCTCAACGCAAAAACGCAAAAACAGGCT
>JGI25921J50272_10000101_pt1 | contig 26337 bp, 25 predicted proteins | sample LauGreSu1BDMLBSD_2_FD_50272 | JGI IMG/M metagenome (IMG submission 50272) | reverse complement strand
TGGAGAAAAAATTAGGGGTGAAAGAAGGCGAAGTGACCAAAGATGGCCTGTTCAGCTGGAGAGGCGTAGAATGCTTAGCCGCCTGTGGTATGGCTCCGGTTTTACAGATTGGTCCGGATTATACCTATTACGAAAACTTAACCGCAGATAAACTCGATACCCTAATTGAGGAGTTAAAGAAAAAATAAATGGCCCGCAAACTATTATTTGAACACATTAACGTATCCGGTATCAACACTTTCGATGTTTATCGTAAGCAGGGAGGATACCGTGCGGTGGAGAAGGCTCTGAAAAGCCTTTCGCCCGACGATGTGGTAGAAGAAGTTAAAAAATCAGGTCTTCGTGGCCGTGGTGGAGCAGGTTTCCCTACCGGGATGAAGTGGAGCTTTTTGGCTAAGCCAGTAGGGGTGCCACGCTACCTGGTGTGCAACGCCGACGAATCGGAACCCGGTACGTTTAAAGACCGCTACCTGTTGACCAACATCCCTCACTTATTGATTGAGGGAATGATCGTGTCGAGCTATGCCCTGGGCGCCAATACTTCTTACATTTATGTTCGTGGCGAAATGATGCCTCAGATCCGCATTCTTGAAAAAGCCATTGCGGAAGCGAAAGCTGCCGGATTTTTAGGAAAAAATATTTTAGGTTCAGGTTTCGACCTCGAACTGTACGTACAGCCAGGCGGCGGTGCCTATATCTGCGGAGAAGAAACCGCTTTATTGGAATCGCTGGAAGGAAAACGTGGTAACCCACGTATCAAACCTCCATTCCCGGCAGTATCTGGATTGTATGGTTGCCCAACGGTAGTGAACAACGTGGAATCGATCGCTGCCGTAGTGCCTATCGTAAACGAAGGTGGCGACGAATACGCCAAAATCGGAATCGGACGTAGTACCGGAACCAAGCTGATCTCTGCTTCAGGCAATATCAACAAACCTGGCGTTTACGAAATTGAACTGGGTGTTTCTGTAGAAGAATTCATCTATTCAGAAGAATACTGTGGCGGCATTGCCAATGGCAAACGCCTCAAAGCCGTAGTGGCTGGTGGTTCATCGGTGCCTATTTTGCCAGCTAATTTGATTTTAAAAACCACGAACGGTGAAAATCGCCTGATGACTTATGAGTCACTTTCTGATGGTGGTTTTGCAAGCGGAACCATGCTGGGTTCGGGTGGTTTTGTGGTATTGGATGAAGATGCCTGCATTGTTCGTAATACCTGGAACTTCAGCCGTTTTTACCACCACGAAAGCTGCGGACAATGTTCGCCTTGCCGTGAGGGTACCGGATGGATGGAAAAAGTATTGCACCGCTTAGAATACGGTCACGGTACCATGAGCGACATCGACTTATTGGTTAATGTTGCTAAACAAATTGAAGGGAATACCATTTGTCCATTGGGAGATGCGGCAGCCTGGCCGGTAGCTAGCGCCATCCGTCATTTCCGTGATGAGTTCGAATGGCATGTAACGCATCCGCAGGAAGCCTTAAAAGGCAATTATGGTCTGGCACATTATGCCGATCCACTTCCGCAGATTGCACAAACTGTATAAAGATTTAATCGTTCACCATGTCTGATAAAGTTAAAGTAACGATAGACGGAATTTCCGTAGAAGTAGCGCCGGGTACCACCATCCTGAATGCCGCAAGGCAGATTGGTGGCGACATCGTTCCTCCGGCCATGTGCTACTATTCTAAACTGGAAGGTAGTGGAGGTAAATGCCGCACTTGTTTGGTCAAAGTGAGCAAGGGTTCCGAAAATGATCCTCGTCCTATGCCTAAACTGGTTGCCAGCTGTCGTACTACCGTGATGGATGGCATGGAAGTGGAAAATATTACTTCACCAGAAGTGGTGGAAGCCCGTAAAGGCGTGGTGGAAATGCTATTGATCAATCACCCATTAGATTGCCCCGTTTGTGATCAAGCAGGTGAGTGCAGTTTACAAGATTTAGGCTTTGGGCACGGTGCGGCACAAACACGTTACGAGTTCGATCGTCGTACTTTTGAACGTATCGATATCGGTGATAAAATCCAATTGCACATGAATCGCTGCATTCTGTGCTATCGCTGTACCTATGTGGCCGACCAAATTACCGACGGTCGTTGCCATGGTGTAATTGGCCGTGGTGACCATGCCGAGATCTCTACCTACATTGAGAAAGCCATTGATAACGATTTCTCCGGAAACGTGATCGATGTATGCCCGGTAGGTGCCCTTACCGATAAAACATTCCGTTTTAAAAACCGTGTTTGGTTTACCAAGCCAGTAGATGCGCACCGCGATTGCCCTACCTGTTCGGGTAAGGTAACTTTATGGTACAAGGGTGAAGAAGTGATTCGTGTAACCGCCCGTAAAGATGAGTATAATGAAGTGGAAGAGTTCATTTGCAATACCTGCCGTTTCGATAAGAAAAAGACCAGCGATTGGGTGATTGAGGGTCCTCGTGCCATTGCCAACACCTCGGTAATTTCATCTAATCATTACGAAACATTGAAACCGCTTCCGGTCATTCAGCAGAATCCGGCATTAATGGCTGCCAACAAAGAAGAATTCGAAAGAACTAAGAAAAGCTAATGGAAATCGCATTCGTTATAGAGAAATTTATATTCATTACGGTGATTTTTGCCCTGAGCTTGCTGGTAGCCATGTACTCTACCCTGGCTGAACGCAAAATTGCTGCTTTTTTGCAAGACCGTGTGGGGCCCAACCGTGCCGGACCGGGCGGTATGTTCCAGCCTTTGGCCGATGGGGTGAAGATGTTCTTGAAAGAGGAAATTATCCCCACCCAATCCAACAAATTCTTATTTATTGCTGGTCCTTCGCTGGCTATCTTGACCGCCTGTATCGGCTCTGCCGTGATTCCATGGGGTCAGGATATCCAATTATTTGGCAGAACCATCGCCTTGCAAGCTACCGACATCAACGTGGGTATCTTATACATTTTTGGGGTGGTTTCTTTGGGTGTGTACGGCATCATGATCGGTGGTTGGGCATCGAATAACAAATTCTCGTTGATGGGCGCCATTCGTGCCGCCTCACAAAATATCAGTTACGAAATTCCGATGGGCTTGTCCATCATCGCCTTATTATTGGTGACCAATAGTTTGAGTTTAAAAGACATTGTAGAGCAGCAGCATGGTTTCCAATGGAATGTGTTCTATCAGCCTTTAGGATTTTTGATTTTTTTAGTTTGTGCTTTCGCGGAAACTAACCGTACGCCATTCGATTTGCCGGAATGTGAAACCGAATTGGTAGGCGGTTACCATACCGAGTATTCGTCGATGAAGCTGGGCTTTTTCCTGTTTGCCGAATACATCAATATGTTCGTATCCTCGGCAGTAATGGCCACCTTGTATTTTGGCGGATATAACTATCCGGGTATGGATTTCATGAACAATTTATTAGGTCCAACCTTTGGTCCGCTACTGGGCATGGGCGTCTTGTTCATTAAAATATTTGCGTTCATTTTCTTCTTTATGTGGGTACGCTGGACGATTCCGCGTTTCCGCTACGATCAGCTGATGAACCTAGGCTGGAAAGTGTTGATTCCACTTGCCATTGCCAATATTGTGATTACAGGTCTAGTTGTAGCATTTGTAAACGGATTTTAAGATGGAGTCATTAAGTAACAGAAAGAAAGTACTAGAGCAGAAGCCAATGAATTTCTGGGAGCGCATGTACCTCCCGGCAATCTTCAAAGGCATGGCCATTACTTTCCGCCATATGTTTAAACCGAAGGAAACGATTTTCTATCCGGAGGTGGAGCGTGAGTTTTCTGAAAACTGGCGGGGTATGCACTCGCTTAAACGCGATGAAGAAGGACGTGAACGTTGCACTGCCTGCGGTTTGTGTGCACTTTCTTGTCCGGCGGAAGCCATCACCATGGTAGCTGCCGAGCGTAAAAAAGGCGAAGAAGCTTTGTACCGCGAAGAGAAATATGCCGCAACCTATGAGATCAATATGCTGCGTTGTATTTTCTGCGGTTTGTGCGAAGAAGCTTGTCCGAAAGAAGCCATCTACCTCGATGGCCCAATTGTTCCAGCCGATTACCTGCGTAAAGATTTCATTTACGGAAAAGATAAACTGGTTGAAAAACCCCTAACCGAATTGATCAAGCAATGAGCCAGTCACTATTCTATTTAGTCGCCTTTTTATCAGTATTCTTTTCGCTGTTGGTGATTTTTTCTAAAAATCCGGTGCACAGTGTCTTGTACCTGATCATTACCTTTTTCACCTTTACCATCCATTACATTTTGCTCAATGCCCAGTTTTTGGCCATTGTGAACTTCATTGTGTACATGGGGGCCATCATGGTACTCTTCTTGTTTGTGTTGATGTTGCTCAACCTGAATAAAGACACAGAGCCCGCCAAATCCAACCTGCTGAAGATGGCAGGCGTAGTGGCCGGCATGTGTTTATTGGTTACCCTGGTGGGGTCAGTAAAAGCCCTAAACGTGTCTAACCCGGTCGTTTTAACCAACCCGGGTTTAGGATTGGTAAAGAACCTCGGTAAAGTATTGTTCAACGAATTTTTATTACCGTTCGAAATTTCTTCCTTGCTGTTATTATCAGCCATGGTAGGTGCGGTATTATTAGCCAAAAAAGAAGCCTAAACGCATGGAAAATATCACACAAGCCATCCAAGGCATTCCATTAAATCATTATATCCTGTTAAGTGCTGTCATTTTCGCCATTGGCGTCATGGGCGTATTGATCCGCAGAAATGCGATTGTGATTTTTATGTCGATTGAGTTGATGTTGAATGCGGTTAACCTATTGCTGACTGCTTTTTCCGCTTACCGCGGAGATGCCGCCGGACAGGTATTTGTATTTTTTATCATGGCGCTGGCTGCTGCAGAAGTGGCGGTTGGTTTGGCCATTATCGTGATGGTGTATCGCAACACGAACTCCATCGATATCAATGTATTGAACAAGTTAAAGTGGTAAATCGAGCATGATCAATTTAGTATACTTAGTTCCTGTTTTCCCGCTGATTGGTTTCCTGATCAATGGTTTGGGCAGAAATATATTGTCGAAAACCTTGGTATCTTGGATCGGTAGTTTGGCAATTTTGTTGTCTTTCGGATTGAGCTTGGGCATCTTTTTCGAGTTGCAGGCAGCTGCTCAGAAAAGCTTTTTGGTCCCAATTTTCGACTGGATTCAGGTAGGTTCGTTGCATATTCCTTTTTCCTTTTTGGTGGATCCGCTCAGTAGCATCATGCTGCTCATCGTTACCGGAATCGGTTTCCTTATCCATGTATATTCCAGCGGGTATATGCATGAAGATGCCGGTTTTGCCAAATTCTTTGCCTACCTCAATCTCTTCATCTTCTTCATGTTGTTGCTCGTTTTGGGTTCTAACTATGTGGTGATGTTTATTGGCTGGGAAGGCGTAGGTTTATGCTCTTACCTGCTCATCGGTTTCTGGTTTACCAATGCTAATTACGCCAGTGCGGCCAAGAAAGCCTTTGTAATGAACCGTATTGGAGATTTAGGTTTCCTGTTGGCGGTTTTCCTTATTTATACCACATTCGGTAGTGTAGAATTTGCACAGATCTTCCCGCAGGCGGCTTTGATGCCTTCAGGTACGGCAAGTTTAGCTTTGATCACCATATTATTATTTGTGGGTGCTACCGGTAAATCGGCGCAATTGCCTTTGTTTACCTGGTTACCCGATGCGATGGCTGGTCCGACCCCGGTTTCAGCTTTGATCCACGCTGCTACCATGGTAACGGCAGGTATCTACATGATCACCCGATCGAACATTTTGTTTACCCTGGCGCCATTCACTACCGATATCATTGCCGTGGTAGGTCTAGCTACCGCGATTGTTGCCGCTTTGATTGCCCTTACACAAAACGATATCAAGAAGGTACTGGCATACTCCACCGTATCGCAATTGGGTTATATGTTTTTAGGATTGGGCGTTGGTGCTTACACCGGTGCTTTCTTCCACGTGATTACCCATGCTTTCTTTAAAGCCTTATTATTCCTGGGTGCCGGTTCGGTGATTCATGCCATGCACCACGAGCAAGACATGCGCAGTATGGGCGGCTTGCGTAAATCTTTACCGCTTACGTTCTTTACCATGTTAACCGGAACGATTGCCATCGCCGGTCTACCGCCGTTCGCCGGTTTCTTCTCTAAAGATGAAATTTTGGCGCATGTGTACGAACATAATCAAACTCTTTGGGTGATTGGCGTGATCGGTGCCATGCTGACGGCTTTCTACATGTTCCGCATGTTGTTCCTCACGTTCTTCGGCTCCTTCCGCGGAACTAAGGAACAAGAGAATCACCTGCACGAATCACCTGCTTCCATGACCATCCCATTGGTGGTATTAGCTGTGCTTTCTGCTGTGGGTGGATTTATCAACGTGCCCGAAGTATTGGGTGGCCACCACTGGCTGTCTCAATTCTTAAGTCCGGTATTGGCTTATACCAATGCCGTGTCCGGCGAAGCCGCAACTTTAGACCATGCTACTGAATACGTTTTGATGGCGGTTTCTGTAGGAGCAGCCTTGATTGCTATCGCGATAGCTTATGTCATGTACATCAGCCGCAAGGCCGTACCTGCCGCCGATACCGAGGAACGTGCTGCCCTGTCGAAATTATCTTACCACAAGTTTTATATCGATGAGTTATACGATGCGATGATCACTCGTCCATTGGATGCGATTTCGCAATTCTTCTTTAAAGTGGTGGATAAGCTGGGGATTGATGGTTTGGTGAATGGCTTGGGTACCGGTGCCAAAGAAGCCAGCAAAGGCTTGCGCCTCATCCAGACCGGAAATGTGGGCTTTTATATTTTCATGATGGTGGTCGGTATCATCGCCTTATTGATTTACGGTTTTTATCATATTTAGGAATAGCACGAGATAATGGATATACTTTTACTCCTTTTATTACCCATCGCGGGAGCAATCATCACCGCTGTTTTAGGTCAATCGCCTAAAGCAAAGTATGTGGCCTTGACTGCTGCGTTGGTATCTTTAGCTTACGCAATTTGTTTAACCGCCCGTTTTCAGTTGGATGCCAGCACGCAGTTTGTGGCCGATTATCCCTGGATGGAAGCCATGGGTGTGCGTTTCAAGGCAGGTATAGATGGCATTAGCTTATTGCTGGTTTTATTGACCAATGCCTTGCTGCCTTTAATTGTATTGGCCGGATTTAAGCAAAACCAGTCGGGTACATTTTATGGCTTGATGTTGTTCATGCAGGCTGGTTTATTGACGGTATTTACCGCCCTGGATGCTTTCCTGTTTTACGTAGGCTGGGAAGCGGCTTTGATTCCAATCTATTTTATTTGCGCCCTTTGGGGTGGAGAAAACCGCATCAAGGTCAACCTGAAATTCTTTGTCTACACCATTTTTGGTAGTTTGTTTATGCTGCTGGCCATCATTTACCTGCACTTGCAAACGCCGGGCAAAACCTACGATCTGCAAGATTTTTACGCATTGAATTTAGATGCTGCCACACAAGGCTGGATCTTCTGGGCCTTCTTCCTCGCATTTGCCATCAAGATGCCGGTATTCCCGTTCCACACCTGGCAACCAGATACGTATACGGAGGCACCAACTGCCGGAACCATGCTGCTGTCGGGTATCATGCTGAAAATGGGTATCTACGGCGTGATCCGCTGGTTAATTCCAGTAGCACCATTGGGTTTTGCGCAATGGGGGCAAACTGCTTTAATCTTATCGATTATTGGCGTGGTGTATGCAGCAGTCATTGCCTTTACGCAAAAAGATGTGAAACGTCTGGTGGCTTATTCTTCCATCAGCCACGTGGGTTTAATCTCCGCTGGTATTTTTGTTTGGAATGTGCAGGGCTTGCAGGGCGCCATGATCCAGCTATTGAATCACGGCATCAATGTGGTGGGGATGTTTTTTGTGCTGGATATCATCATTCGTCGTTTGGGCACCCGCGAAATCGCTTCGATGGGCGGTATTGCAAAAGCGGCTCCACAATTGGCCATTACTTTCTTAATCATTTTATTAGGAACGGTTGCCTTGCCATTGACCAACGGTTTCATCGGTGAGTTTCTATTACTGATGGGTATCTATCAGTATAACTTATGGTTATCGCTTGTGGCCGGTCTGACCATCATCTTCGGAGCGGTGTACATGCTGCGCATGTATCAGCAGGTGATGCTGGGAGAAGCCAATAAGGCCACCGAAAAATTCGCGGATATCGATTGTGCCGAGAAGTGGGTATTGTACATTATCTGCGCTCTGGTCATCATTATCGGGGTGTATCCGCAACCCATTTTAAATATTTCAGAACCTGCCGTGAGCCAGCTGATTGAAGTGGTAAACGCCAAAGTATTAGCTAAATAATTAGATGAACGCAATTATTATTTTATCGCTTTTAGCCCTTTTTGTATTGTATCTGGGTTTATTTAAGGCACAAAAAACCTTACTTCCGGCTACTTTAATCGGTTTATTGGCAGCTTTAGGCCTAACTATTGCCGAATGGAATCAAAATACGGCGCCTATCTTCAGCGGCATGATGCTGTTTGATAATTTCGCGGTTGCTTTTGGTGGCATCTGTATTGTTTCTACTTTTTTGATATTGGCCATCGCCAAACAATCTTTCGAACGCATCAGCGAGCACGTGGCCGAATATTATGCCATTATCCTTTTTGCCCTTGCGGGGATTTTGGTGATGGTTTCTTACCATAACCTCTCGATGTTGTTCATCGGTATCGAGATCATGTCGGTAAGTTTATACATCCTGGCAGGGATCAAGAAGAAAGACGTGGCTTCTAACGAAGCGGCATTAAAATATTTCCTGATGGGGGCTTTCTCCACCGGTTTCTTGTTATTTGGTATTGCTTTAATTTATGGTGCTACCGGCTCCTTTGATCTGGCAGCTATCCGTGATTATGTGATCGCGGGAGCGAAACAAGGTATTTCCCCTTTATTTTATGCAGGTTTATTACTGATGCTGGTAGGCTTGAGCTTTAAAGTGGGTGCCGCACCTTTCCATTTCTGGTCGCCCGATGTATACGAGGGTTCGCCGGCCCTGATTACTGCGTTCATGAGCACTGTAGCCAAGACTGCGGGCTTTGCGGCTTTCCTGCGCTTGTTCCAGTTCTGCTTTGCACCACTACATGATTTCTGGATGCCAGCCATTCTGGTTATTACCGTATTGACTTTATTGGTGGGTAACATCACCGCCTTGTATCAGCATAGCTTTAAGCGCATGCTGGCTTACTCTGGTATTTCGCATGTGGGCTATTTGCTATTTGCCATCATCGCCTTGGGTGCATCATCCGTCAACTCCGTATTTGTGTATGCCACGGCTTATTCCATTGCTACCATCATCGCCTTTGCGGTGTTGATTTTAGTAAAGCGTCAGACCAAATCTGAAGAGTTCGATGCGTTTAACGGTCTGGGCAAAAGCAATCCTTTCCTGGCTTTTGCCTTAACAGTAGCTATGCTTTCGCTGGGTGGTATTCCTTTAACTGCCGGCTTTATCGGTAAGTTCATGATGTTTACCAATGCCTTGGGCGAATACCGCATCTGGTTGGTGATTTTGGCGGTATTGAATGCCGTGGTTGGTATTTTCTACTACCTGCGTGTGGTGGTAGCCATGTATTTCAAGTCCTCAGAACGCGAAAGTATTGCCGTTTCTGCCAATTTTAACTGGGTGATCGGTATTTCTGCCATCATTACCATTCTTTTAGGAATTTATCCTAATTTGGTAGCTAATCTGTTCTAGCGCAAGCTGATTTAATATTGTAGCTTTACAGGTAAGAACCTATGCACCAATTCTGGGATTACCTTCAAACCCTCGTTGACCCCGTACAAGTACTTCGGGAAGGTGGCTTTTATTTGTTGCTTTTCGTCATTTTTGCCGAAACAGGTTTATTCTTCGGATTTTTTCTTCCTGGTGATTACTTACTCTTTTTAGCAGGGATGTTTGTGGCCACCGACCGCTTGAATGTGAGTATTTACGGCCTGATCATTGGTTTAATTTTAGCGGCTATACTTGGTAATTTTGTGGGCTATTGGTTCGGACGAAAGACAGGACCTTTGCTGTACAATAGAAAAGACAGTTTTTTCTTTAAACAACGTTATTTAAGAGCCGCAGAAGAATATTACCATAAACAGGGGGCTTTTGCGCTCATCATGGGCCGATTTATCCCTATTGTACGCACTTTTGCGCCCATTTTTGCTGGCGTTGTTCAATTGGACTCAAAGAAATTCGCTTTTTATAACATTTCCGGCGCTATTCTATGGATTACATCCTTAACTTTGCTGGGATATTTCCTGGGTCGTAAATTTGCACAGGAAATAAACGATTACCTCCTGTATATCATAATCGGGTTCGTAGTCGTTACTGCTTTACCGCTTATTTGGGCATTCTTAAAAAAGCACCTGCCCGGTTCGGACAAGGCAAATTGAATTGAAAAAACATGAGTAGTGACCACCCCTGGCATCAAGTTTCTCCTGGCGAAGATTTACCTTCCCTAGTTAATGCCATCATTGAAATCCCAAAAGGTTCTAAAGCCAAGTATGAAATCGACAAAAATTCTGGTTTAATCAAACTGGACCGGGTTTTGTTTTCTTCGGTGATGTATCCGGCCCATTACGGTTTCATTCCGCAAACTTATTGCGATGACAAGGATCCATTGGATATTTTGGTTTTGTGTTCGGTAGATGTTTATCCTTTAACCATCATCGAGGCGAAACCGATTGGAGTGATGCACATGGTGGATCAGGGTGAGCAGGATGACAAGATCATCGCGGTAGCACAAAATGACCAATCTGTCAACTATATTGATGACTTGAGCGAACTTCCGCCGCATGCCATGAAAGAGATTGTACGTTTTTTTCAGGACTACAAAGCCCTGGAACAAAAAAAGGTGAGCATCGAACATTTGCTGGGCAAGCGTTACGCCCATAAGGTGATCGAGGAAAGCATCGAGTTATATAACACCACTTTTAGAAAAGCTTAATATGGGTTTTCAAATATTCCTGACTTTTTTCCTGGTTTTTCTGAACGGCTTTTTTGTGGCTGCCGAATTCGCCATTGTGAAAGTTCGTGCTTCACAAATTGAAATTAAAGCCAAAACCGGTCACCGGGTGGCCAAAATTGCCAAACACATTACCCAGCACCTCGACGGTTACCTGGCTGCTACACAGTTGGGCATTACCCTGGCTTCGCTTGGCTTAGGTTGGGTGGGTGAAGAAGTGATGGAGCACCTCTTACAAAACCTCCTGGTGTCTTTTGGTGCAAGCCCTGAAACAGTCACTTCCTTTTCTGGAACTGCAGCCCCGGTCATCGCTTTCACCTTTATCACCATCATGCACATTGTGTTTGGTGAATTGGCGCCGAAATCATTTGCCATTCAGCGTCCGGTGAATACTACTTTGGCTATATCAGCACCGCTACATATTTTTTACCTAGTTTTCCGTCCGTTTATTTGGTTATTGAATGGATTTGCCAATTTCATTTTGAAGTTATTCGGCATTCATCCAGCCGGCGGGCATGAAGCACACCACAGTTCTGAAGAATTGCAATACTTATTAGACCAGGGAAAGGAAAGTGGCGCACTGGATACCACCGAGCATGAATTGATCAAAAACGTGTTCGACTTCAACGAACGGGTAGTGAAAAATATCATGGTACCCCGTACCAAGATTTCGGCAGTTGATTTGGATACGCCTCCGGCGGAAATTCTGGACTACATCATTAAAGAAGGTTATTCTCGGATACCGGTATTTGAAGATACCATCGATAAGATTGTGGGGATTATTCACGCCAAAGATATTTTACCATTATTGGCAGATAAAAAGGATTTGGTGTTGAAAGACTTGATCCGCAAACCTTATTTCATCCCTGAAACCAAAAAGATCAACGATCTGATGAGTGAGTTTCAACAGAAACGCATTCAGATTGCCGTGGTGCTCGATGAGTTTGGCGGAACTGCCGGTATGGTGACATTGGAAGATATTGTGGAAGAGCTGGTTGGTGAAATTCAGGATGAATACGATGAAGAGAAACCAATTGTAGAAAAGGTTTCGGATACTGAATTTATTGTGAACGCTTCTGCCAGTGTATACGATGTGAATGAATTCCTGCCTCACGATTTACCCGAAGACGGTGACTATGATACCATGTCGGGTTTGGCCGGGCATATTTTTGGCAAAATACCCGATGTGGGTGAACGCACCGAATTTCAGGGCTATACTTTTACCGTTTTGAAAAAAGCGGAACAAAATGTAGAATCGCTCAAATTGGAGTTGGTGATCAATCACGACGATGCCGTAGACGTTCGTTAAGACAACAAATGCACATTTTTTACACTCCCGATATTGTTGCTGAAGCCTATACCTTGAGCGAGGAGGAGAGCAAGCACGCCGTACGGGTATTGCGTTTGCAAGTTGGGGATGAGGTGGTACTGGTAGATGGGAAAGGCGGTTATTATCAAGCCCGGATCCTGGAAGCAAATCCCAAAAGAACACACTTACAGGTTTTTCAAACTCAGCAGGAGTTTGGCAAGCGAAATCATTATTTACACATCGCGGTAGCGCCCACCAAAAATATCGAACGTATGGAGTGGTTTTTGGAGAAGGCCACAGAAATAGGGATCGATGAAATTACGCCCATTATTTGCGAACGTTCAGAGCGTAAGGAAGTAAAAACGGAGCGATTAAACAAAATTATCACTTCAGCGGTAAAGCAATCCATCAAGGCATACCATCCACAACTCAATGAAGCCATCAGCTTTAAAAAACTGCTGGATCAGCCTTTCGAAGGACAGAAAATGATCGCCCATTGTTTGGATCAGGCGAAACAAACGATCAAAAATATCCTCCTCCCGGGAGGTCGCTATTTAGTCCTTATTGGCCCCGAGGGAGATTTCAGTCCTGCTGAAATTGCCGCTGCTCAGGCCGCCGGATTTCAGGCCATCAGCCTGGGTAATGCCCGATTAAGAACAGAAACTGCAGCTTTGGCGGCTTGTTTTGAGATTAACTATCTGAATCGTTAACTTAGCACTCAGAGGAATTTTACAAGCCATGCACCAAGTTAAAGTAAACGGAAAGTTCGATTATAATCTTGAATTATCTAAAGGTTCATGGCTTTTGAATGGTGAGCATCTCCACTTAGATCAGTACCAGATCAAGGAGAATATGTTTCACATTATTCATGAAAGCAATTCCTATCAAGTAGAAGTCCTTACTTTTTCCAGAGCAGAAAAAACTGCGAGCATAAAAGTAAATGGTAACCTTTATACCTTAAGCATTCAAGATCAGTTAGACGAGCTCTTACAGGCTTTAGGTTTGGATAATTTGCAAGCCAACAAGATTGCAGAGCTCAAAGCACCCATGCCGGGATTGGTTTTGAGCTTGATGGTCAAGGAAGGTGACAGCGTCAGAAAGGGTGACAATCTCTTCGTACTCGAAGCCATGAAAATGGAGAACATCATCAAAGCTCCGGCAGATGTGGTGATAAAATCTATAAAAATCAAGCCAGGAGACAAGGTTGAAAAAAACCAGAGTTTGATCCTTTTTGCTCATTAATCTCAATTCTTTTCTTATAATTAATTTCTCTAATAATTGATTAACGCTTAATTTTTCTATAACTTAGAATTATTAAACATTATTCAAAATAATCATTATGAGAAAATCTTTACTAGTATGTATGGTGTTCTTATTTTCCATGGTGTCGGTTTTTGCTCAAAACAAAGCCGTAAACGGGAAAGTGACATCATCAGGTGATGGACTACCCTTACCAGGTGTAAGTGTAACCGTTAAAGGAGTGAGTGGTGTTGGTACACAAACCGATGCCAATGGTAACTTCCAATTAAGTGTTCCTGCTAAAGCGACTACACTGGTGTTCAAATACATCGGTTTCAAGTATGCTGAAGCTGCTATTAGTGGAACTTCTGTAAACGTAAAATTGACAGAAGATGCTAAACAACTATCTGAAGTGGTAGTAGTAGGTTATGGTACCCAAATTAAACAAGATTTAACGGGTTCTATTGCTCGTGTAAGTGCTAAAGAATTTGAAAACCAACCGCTTTCTACTTTCGAATCGGCTTTACAGGGTCGTGCCGCGGGGGTATTCATTAACTCTGGATCTGGTAAATTAGGTCAGGGTTTGAATATCCGTATTCGTGGTATTTCTTCGGTTTCAGCCGGACAAGACCCTTTATTTGTAATTGATGGTCAGCCCGTAATCTCACAATCATTGGGTAGTGCTACCGAGCCGGATAACCCATTGGCTTCAATTGCTCCAGAGGACATTGAATCAATCGAGGTATTGAAAGATGCATCGGCTGCTGCCATTTATGGTTCTCGTGCTACCAACGGGGTTATTTTAGTAACCACTAAATCTGGTAAAGTTGGTAAAACCAAAGTTAATTTTAGTTACAATACCGGTGTAAGTAATCCAACTCGCAAACGCGAATGGTTAAATGCAGCTGAATACCGCGAGTTATTTACTGAAGCTGCTGAGAATTCATCTTATCGTGATTATTGGGATTACGGATCTAATACAATTGCAGAAAATGCATGGATAGAAGAGGCCGGCGGTTCTCTTGCAGACTGGAGAGGTACTACTGATCAAAACTGGGCCGATGAAGCTTTCCAGCGTGGAGGAATTACTAATTACAATGTATCGGTAACCGGTGGTGATGCTAAAACCAGCTTCTTCATCAGTGGTGGTTATAACGACCAAAAGGGGATCATGTTAATGAACTCTTTGAACAGAAGCAATGGTCGTATCAACTTGAGTCACCAAGTAAGCGATAAGTTCAAAATTGGTGCGAACATTTCATTAAGCCAATTGGTAAACAACCGTATCTCAAGCGACAATGCGTTCACCAACCCTTTACAGTTAAATGCATTACCTCCGATCCAACCTAAATACGATGCTGAAACCGGTAAGTACAATGCTAATACCTTATACTACAACGTATTGATTGAACAAGGTCAAGCCAGAGCCGTATCTACTCAATTACGTTCTATCAATACCTTTACTGCGCAATATAACCTAACCAAAAATTTATCATTAAATGGTGAATTTGGTATGGATGTTACACAATTAGAAGAAGACACATTTAACGGACGCGAAACCTTGGATGGTGCACCAAATGGTGTAGGTTTCAGTCGTCAGGTATTGTCAAATTCATATAACTCTAACGTTTACCTGAATTACAATAAAGTATTTGGTAAGAGTAGTTTACAGGCCACTTCAGGTTTATCTTATCAGGAAAGTACCTTGAAGACCACTTCTTCAACCGGTCAGAGTTTCCCGAACGATAGATTTACTAAAATTGCCTCTGCAGCCATCATTGCTGGTGGTAGCTCGAGCGAAACTGGATTTAGTTTCTTATCCTACTTCGCCAGAGCCAATTACAAATTAAACGATAAGTTTTTATTGGGAGCTTCTGCCCGTCTAGATGGTTCATCCCGTTTCGGTGAAAGTAACAGATACGGGGTATTCCCGGCTGTTTCTGCCGGTTGGGTATTGTCAGAAGAAAATTTTATTCAAAAATTTGATAAAATCAGCTTCTTGAAACTACGTGCCAGTTACGGTATCACCGGTAACTCGGAGATTGGTAACTTCTCATCTTTAACCCTATTCTCATCTTCTCCTTATTTAGACCAAGCAGGCATTTTACCTTCTCAAATTGGGGTGCAAGATCTGAGATGGGAGAAGTCGAATAAATTAGACCTAGGTTTAGATTTCGGATTCTTTAATAACCGCATCAGTGGTGAGATTGATTATTTCGAAAGTACAACCAAGGATTTGTTATTGAGTTTCCCCTTACCAGCCAGCAATGGTTTTACCAGTATTGTGCGTAATGTAGGTACTTTGGAAAATAAAGGTTGGGAATTTGTGCTGAACACCAATAACCTGGTGGGTAAATTCAAATGGAATACAAGCTTCAATATTTCTACCTATAGAAATAAAATTTTGGGCATGAATGGTTCTAATATTTCAGGTGGATCACGTCAATTAGGTAGAATCTCTGAAGGGCAGCCTTATGGCTATTTCTATGGACCTAAGTATGCTGGGGTAAACCCTGCCAATGGTAATGCCCAGTATTACAATGAAGATGGCTCTGTAGTAGATCAAGATGATTACGATGGCTACGAGCAAGTAGTAGGTAACCCTAATCCTGATTTTTATGGGGGATTGAACAATAAATTTTCTTACAAGAATTTTGATCTGGATATCCAATCCCAATTCGTATATGGAAATGACCTCTATAATATTGCCGGGTTTTTCCAATCAGTAAATGGTGATTACTATGATAATCAGTCTAAAGATCAGATGAACTACTGGAAAACACCAGGTCAAATCACCAATGTTCCACAACCACGTTTATACGATGCCAACGGAGCGATAAAATCTTCCCGTTGGGTACAAGATGGTTCTTATTTCCGTGTGAAAAATGTGGTTTTGGGATATACTGTCCCTAAATCTTTCCTGAGCAAGTATAAAATTGACAATGCCCGTATTTATGTGGCTGCCCAAAACTTGTTCACCTTCACTAAATACGAAGGATACGATCCGGAAGTAAATGCTACCTATACCGGAGGAGTAAACTTGGGTCACGATTTTTATACGCCACCGCAAGCTAAAACCATCAGCTTCGGTGTAAACATTGGTTTCTAATCTTTTAAATACAAAACATTATGAAAATGAAATTAATTTCAGGTTTGATGCTGGTGGGTTTGTTTGCAAGTATTTTTTCTTCTTGCGACAAGAAACTGGATATTGAACCCCAGCAAAGCATTGAGGCAATCACTGCTTTGGAGAAAGACCAGGATTTTGAGATCACCATGGTTGGTGCCTACTCAAAAATCGCTGAGGGAGCCTTATATGGTACAAATTTAAACATGCTTCCAGAGTTACTTGGTAACGAAATCTACTTTTCATGGGCTGGAACTTTTCAAAGCTTTCGCCAAGTTGCAACCAAAACAATGAATGCTCAGAATTCAGAAGCTGCTCGTACATGGATTGCGGCCTACCAAGCAATCAATGCGGCCAACCTAGTTTTAAGTGGTTCAAGTAAAATTCAAGATGAGGATCTCAAATTGAAACTAGAAGGAGAAGCGCTTTTTATAAGGGGAATCATGCATTTTGAATTGGTTAGATTGTATGGTCTTCCTTTCTCTGATGGAAATTCTGCTAGTAATTTAGGCGTTCCTATCAGTCTTACCCCATCAATTACACCGACAGAGGCTTCTACTCTTGCAGCACGTAACACCGTTCAACAGGTTTATAATCAGGTATTAAGCGATCTAAATGCCGCAATTACTAAACTACCTGAGGAAAATGGATATCGTGCTAATAAGTACACTGCCAAGTCGTTTTTAATGCGGGTATATCTTCAAATGGGCAATTACACCACAGCACGAGATTTAGCTGATAACATCATTCAAAATAGCGGTACTGAACTAACTGCAGGTGTTGCCGCTCCCTTTAAGCAGCGTAATTCATCAGAATCTTTATTTGAGATTCAACAAAATGAGCAGAACAATGCCGGGACTTCCAATGATGGGTTGGCTACTTTCTATGCAAGTTTACCGGGTATCGGCCGCGGAGATTTTCGTGTTTTGTCAGCATTTAGAAATTTATTTGCAACTACTGACAAACGAAGATTAGAATTGCTGTATATCGGGACTGGGAATCGTCCTGGCCGAATCTATTCTGGTAAATGGGCCTCATTTTCTCAAAACATTCCCGTTATTCGTTTAGCAGAAATGTACTTAACTCGTGCAGAGTGTAATTTGAGATTGGGTACTAGTGTTGGTGCCAGCCCTGCTGCAGACTTAGCTTTGATCCGTAACCGTGCAGGTGCATCGGTTATTGCAAACCCAACCGTTGCCGATATTCTTAAAGAGCGTACATTGGAACTTTGTTTTGAAGGATCGCGTATACATGATCTTAAAAGAACGCAAGCTTCTCTACTTATGGGATATGATGAGGATGATAATCCGGTTTATATGAATTACAATTCAACTAAATTGGTTTTCCCAATACCAGAAAGAGAAATGAGGGCTAATTCATTATTAGTACAGAATCCTGGTTATTTTTAACAGTATTTTCTTGTTTATACAAAAAGGCCCCTGTTTACAGGGGCTTTTTTGTTGATAAGGGTTATGAAACCTGATTTTTCAGCAATTTATTCTTTAGTTTTTCGAGCGATAAACCATGTTCATCAATTACCCTCGATAAACCAATCATAATTATTAATTTAGGGCATTAAGGCACAGCAAATCTTACCTATATGAGACGTTATTTTTTTGTAATTACGCTTATTCTGACTTTGGGAAATACCATTGCAAATGGCCAAATAAGAACGCTTTCGGATGGAAAGCGAGCAAACAATGTGCTCACCACTTTGCCTTTTCTGCTGATTGCCCCCGATGCAAGGGCCGGAGCCATGGGTGATGTAGGTGTTGCCACCAAGCCCGATATGTATGCAATTCATTGGAATACAGCTAAAATGGCTTTTCTGGGACAAAAAAATGGCATTTCTTTATCTTATTCTCCTTGGTTAAAGAATCTGGTTCCCGATGTCAATTTCGCTTACCTAACTGGGTTCCATCGCCTGGATGAACGTAGTGTAATGGGTGGATCGATCAGGTATTTTTCAATTGGTGAGTTTCAGTTAACAGATGATAATCAGAATCCTTTGGGAGTGACCACCCCCAACGAGATGGCCATCGACCTTGCTTATTCCCGTCAATTTGGCGAATATTTTTCATTGGGGATGACACTGAGATATATTAACTCCAATTTGCAGGATATTTCTTTTGCTCAGATGGGACAAAATGCGGTAAATGCGGGTTCATTAGATGTTTCTGCTTATTTTCACAAACAAGTTCAGTTCCTAAATACAACAACCGACTTGAGTTTTGGACTCAACCTCTCAAATATTGGTAATAAGGTTCGTTTTGTGGGTTATGCTCCACAAGATGCCTCCTCCACCTATTTTCTGCCAGCCAATATGAGATTAGGGACCGCTTTGGCCTTCCGTTTGCCAAGTGAAGATAAATTCACCTTTGCGCTGGATTTAAACAAACTCTTGGTTCCTACTTCACCCATCACCGATGAGGATGGCAATATCCTCCAGGGACAAAGTTCAGATCGTTCGGTTATTTCAGGAATGTTTAATTCCTTTTCAGATGCTCCCGGAGGATTTTCGGAAGAATTGCAAGAAATCAGCTATTCGCTCGGTTTAGAATACAGTTTTAAAGATAAATTCCCGATCAGGGCCGGCTATTTTTATGAACACCCGAACAAGGGCGACAGGCAGTTTCTCACCTTGGGGACGGGTATTTATGGTAATAAATTTGATTTAGATTTATCATATATTCTTGCTAACCAGACAGAAAGTCCATTAGCAAACACCTTACGTTTTTCGATGTCGTATTATTTCGGCCAAAATCAAAAGAATAAATAATGAAGATTAGAGTAGGTTTTGGATTTGATGTTCATCAATTGGTAGATAATCATCCTTTTATTTTGGGTGGAGTTCGGCTGGAACATCATGCCGGCGCATTTGGCCATTCTGATGCAGACGTTTTGGTGCACGCCATCTGCGATGCCATTCTGGGTGCAGCTAACCTGCGTGATATTGGCTTTCACTTTTCCAATACCGATGAGCGCTGGAAAGGCGTGGATAGTCTGATTTTATTGAAAGAGTGTGTCCGCTTGATCGGCGAGAAAGGTTGGAAGCTGGGTAACATTGATGCCATGGTTTGTTTGGAAGCTCCAAAAATTAATCCGCACATTCCGGAAATGAAAAAACGCATTGCAGCAGCCATTCACTTGGATGAAGAAGATATTTCCATCAAGGCTACCACCAATGAGCAAATGGGTTTTATTGGCAGACAAGAAGGATTGGTAGCATATGCCGTTTGCCTGATCGAGAAATCATGAATTCAAATAATATAAAATGATAGTAACCACAACAGCTAATATCGAAGGAAAAAAAGTAGTTAAATACCTGGGTATTGTAACCGGAGAAGCCATCATTGGTGCCAATATTGTGAAAGATTTTTTTGCGGGTGTGAGAGATATCGTAGGCGGCAGGTCGGGTTCTTATGAAGAAGGTCTGAGAGAAGCCAAAGACATCGCTCTCACAGAGTTGCAACAAAATGCCGCTGTATTAGGTGCAAACGCTATTTTAGGTGTAGATCTGGATTACGAAACTATGGGGAGTTCGGGCAGCATGCTGATGGTTTCGGCAAGTGGAACCGCCGTGATTATTGAATAGATCAAGCATCTGCTCTTATTTTTCCGGCTTGATTGCCGAAAAATCTACCCCGCATTTACAATTGCTTCCACAGGCACTTTTTGCTTGGAAACCTCGATAAATGAGGCGACCCACATACCACAAAGCGGCTGTAAATAGTACCGAGACAATGATTTCCTGGGTTTCCATGATTTTACAAAGGTAAGATTTTGGCTTATCAATTTTTTCAAAATCCGTTCAAATGATGCCAAAGCATTCAATTACGGTTTGAAAAGCCTACCTTTGCAGAAATTTTTTTATTACCATTTCATGCAAAAAATCAGGAATATCGCGATCATAGCGCACGTTGACCACGGAAAAACAACCTTGGTTGATAAGATTTTACATCAAACCAATTTGTTTCGCGATAATCAGCAAACCGGCGAACTCATTCTCGATAACAACGATCTGGAACGGGAACGCGGTATTACCATTGTTTCAAAAAACGTTTCAGTTAATTACAAAGACGTTAAAATTAATATCATCGATACACCAGGCCACGCCGACTTTGGCGGCGAGGTAGAACGGGTATTGAAAATGGCCGATGGCGTTTTACTTCTAGTAGATGCCTTTGAAGGTGCCATGCCGCAAACTCGTTTCGTGACTCAGAAAGCGCTTTCATTGGGTCTGAAGCCAATTGTGGTGGTAAACAAAGTAGATAAAGAAAACTGTCGTCCGGAGGAAGTTTACGAATCGATTTTCGAACTATTCTTCAATTTAGAAGCAACCGAAGATCAACTGGACTTTCCCGTGATTTATGGTTCTTCAAAAAATGGCTGGATGAGTACTGACTGGAGACAACCTACTTCAGATATTACTACCTTGATAGATGCCATCCTGGAGCACATTCCTGCCGCTCCCTTCAATGATGGTACCCTGCAAATGCAGATCACCTCATTAGATTATTCCTCATTCGTAGGGCGTATTGCCATTGGCCGTGTAGCACGTGGTGTAATTAAGGAAAACCAGCCGGTTTCTTTGGTGAAACGCGATGGAACGATTCAAAAATCAAGAATTAAAGAATTATACACTTTTGAGGGATTGGGTAAAATCAAGGTTTCGGAAGTAAAAGCCGGTGATATTTGTGCCGTGGTAGGAATTGATGGTTTTGAAATTGGCGATACCATTGCCGATTTTGAGAATCCGGAACAATTGGAAGTTATCAAAATTGATGAACCTACCATGAACATGTTGTTCACTATTAATAACTCTCCATTTTTTGGTAAGGAAGGAAAATTTGTGACTTCACGCCACCTGCGTGATCGTTTGTACAAAGAGATGGAGAAAAACCTGGCGCTCAAGGTGGTAGAAACCCCTTCACCAGATGCTTACCTGGTTTACGGACGAGGTATCCTGCATTTGTCGGTTTTGATCGAGACCATGCGTCGCGAAGGCTACGAATTACAGGTGGGTCAGCCACAAGTAATTGTGAAAGAAATTGACGGAGTGAAATGTGAACCTGTGGAGACCCTAATAGTAGATGTACCTGGCGATGTAGCTGGTAAAGTAATTGAATTGGTGACTCAGCGCAAGGGCGAATTGCTGGTAATGGAGCCAAAAGGAGATTTACAGCATTTGGAATTCGAAATCCCTTCTCGTGGTATCATTGGTTTACGTAACAACGTTTTAACCGCTACCGCCGGAGAAGCCATTATGGCCCACCGATTTAAAGCTTACGAACCTTGGAAAGGAACCATTCCTGGCCGCTTGAACGGGGTTCTGGTTTCTATGGAAAAAGGACAAAGCACCGCTTATTCTATTGATAAACTCCAAGACCGTGGTCGCTTTTTCATTGATCCGGGAGTAGATGTTTACGAAGGTCAGATCATGGGTGAGCACATCCGTGATAATGATTTGGTGGTGAATGTGGTAAAAGGCAAGGCATTAACCAATATGCGTGCTTCGGGAAGTGACGATAACGTTCGCATTGCACCGGCCATTAAATTTTCTTTGGAAGAAGCCATGGAATACATACAGGCAGATGAGTACATTGAGGTAACACCTGCCAGCATGCGTTTGCGTAAAATTTATCTAACTGAAAACGAACGCAAAATCAATGCTAAGAAATTTGCGAATTAAGTAGTGAAATTCTGTGATAAAAACAGCGCTTTCGGTTAATCCGGGAGCGCTGTTTTTTTATACATTTGTTATACATGAAGATTCCGGCAATACCAGGTTTCGATCAACAAGCATTCGAAAAATATTTCAAGAATACCGGTTGGCTCTTATTTGGTAAGGTGCTCAGCCTGGTGGTTGGCTTCTTAATTGCCCGATATTTAGGCCCTGCAGCTTTTGGCGAACTCAGCTTTGCCGATGCTTTTGCAGCAATTTTTGCGGCTATTGGCACATTGGGACTCGATAGTTTCATCATCCGAGAAATCATCCAGCATCCAGATAAAAGAGACGAAATACTGGGCACCTCTCTGGCAATGCGTTTAGCAGCCAACCTGATCATTATTCCACTTTCACTCATTACCTATTTAATTTTTCATTATTTCAGTGGAAATCCGGGTGGGAGTTCATTGGCCATTCTGGTCAGCATCTGTGCTTCGGCTTATCTATTTAAATCTTTCAATATCATCGATTCTTATTTCCAATCGCAGGTAAAGTCTAAATACGTGGTATTGGTCCAAAACTTTTGCCTACTTTTTTCTGCTCTAATTAAAATTGCTTTGGTGTATTGGAGAGCGCCGGTTATCTACTTTGCCTGGGCCTTAGTTTTAGATAGTGTCCTGCTGGCTTTGGGTTTGGTTTGGATGTACCAAAGGCAACAAATGCGCTTGCTAAGCTGGACCTTTAATTGGGAGCGTGCCAAATCACTGCTTCAGCAGTCGTGGCCTTTAATTCTCACTGCCGTGATGATTTCCATTTATATGAAGATCGATCAGGTGATGCTGAAATCTTTGGGAAGCAGAGAAGTGGGCATTTACAGTGCCGCCGCCCGTATCAGTGAATCCTGGTATTTCATTCCGGTGGCTATAGTCACTTCGGTCTTCCCGGCCATCATCCATGCCCGTAAAACCGATATCGAGCGCTACCAAAAACGCCTCCAGAATCTGTATGATTTATTAGTAGGCATCAGTGTTCCGGTAGCTATATTGATCAGTTTAAGTGCCAATATCCTAATTAATTTATTGTATGGCGAGCAGTATGCGGGTGCCGGCGATATGCTCTCCATCCACATTTGGTCGGGTATTTTTGTTTTTCTTGGGAGCGCCAGCAGCCAATATTTATTGGCCGAAGGCTTTACCATGATCTCTTTTGCCAGAACAGCAGTAGGAGCCATTGTAAATGTAGTACTCAATTTGTGGCTCATCCCACTTTATGGCGGCTGGGGCGCTTCAGTGGCTACTTTAATCGCCTATGGCGTATCCACTTTCTTTGTTTTGTTCTTTCCGCATACCCGGCAACAAGGTATGCTCATGTTAAAATCTTTATTCTTTATATCCATCATTCAAAAAATTACTAAACGTTGAAAGCAAGATATTCTAAACTGAGCCTGCTCAATTGGAGAAAATTGAAAGCCTTATTGTCATTCGGCACGAAGGGTTATTTAGCCGATATTGGATGGATCGACTCTTTTGACCATCAAACCTCTGTTGATGCAAATGGAGAGCCCTTACCTTGGGTCACCTACTCATTCATTGATTTTATTAAAAACAGGATATCGAATCAACACCAAGTCTTTGAATATGGTTCGGGTAGTTCTACCCTCTTTTACGCTAAAAGGGCAAAATCGGTAGTTTCGGTGGAACATGATCAAGCTTGGCTCGATAAGATCAGTGCTCAAAAGCCGTCTAATTCTGAAATGATTTTTTCTGCCATGGAGCCCAATGGTGCCTACAGTAAAATGCCGGTAATAACGGGGAAGCAATACGATATCATCATTGTGGATGGCCGAGATCGGGTGAATTGTTGTATCAATGCATTACCAGCCTTGAGCAAGCAAGGGGTTTTAGTTTTAGATGATTCGGAGCGTGATTTTTATCGCCCTGCGATTGATTTTTTGATGAAATCTGGTTTCCGTGAATTGAACTTTAGTGGAATTTCTCCAGGTCTATTTTATTACAAAAGCACTTCGGTTTTTTACCGAAGCCAAAACTGCTTAGGCATTTAATCAAGCAAAAAAAGAGGTCGGCGTGTTAATACTTATCTGTAATTTACGTTTAGCTCAGTAACATGCAAAAATTTGCTCCCATTGCTTTATTCGTTTACAATCGGCCGGAACATACCCGCCGAACGCTTAAATTTTTGCAGCAAAACCACTTGGCTGCCGAGTCGCGGCTTTTTATCTTTTCAGACGGTGCGAAGCAAAAGTCTGATGAGGCCAAAGTGAATGAAGTAAGAGCGTTAATCAAACAGGTGGAAGGGTTTAAATCGGTGGAGCTGGTGTTGCGAAACAATAACATGGGCTTAGCCAATTCCATTATCAGTGGAGTTAGCCAGCTGTTGAATGAATATGGTAGAATCATTGTTTTTGAAGATGATTTGATCAGCTCCCCTTTTACGCTTCAATATTTCAATGAGGCATTGGACCGCTATCAGCACGAAGAAAAGGTCATGCATATTGGGGCATACATGTATCCACTCAAACCAGAGCAATCGGAGCAATTACCAGAGACCTTTTTTTACAGAGCTGCAACCAGTTGGGGCTGGGCAACCTGGGACCGAGCCTGGAAGCATTTTAATCCAGATGTAAATGAGCTGATGAATCAATTCAGTCCGGAGATGATACACCAGTTTGCCATAGAGGGCAGCATGAATTATTGGAAACAAATGCGTGAACTGAAATGGGGCAGAAATAATTCCTGGGCAATTCGATGGTATGCTTCTATTTTTTTGAGAGGCGGATTAACACTCAACCCGGCTCATTCCATGGTGAGCAATATTGGCCACGATGGTAGCGGTGTTCATTCGGGAATCAACGAGATCTACAATGTCAGTATCCACCCGAAACCCGTTTTATTCTTTCCGGATGTTATAGAGGAAAATACATCAGCCTATGAGGCCATCAAACAATTCCTGAGTAAGCGTAAGGGAACTTTAATGCAGCGCTTGCTACGTTTCTTACGTCAGCAGTTCAGATTTTAAGGCATTCTTGCCTCTATCAAGATATAAGGAGAAAGACTCTTTGATTCGAAAGGGATGATTTTCGTGAAAACTTTTCCAGCGAACCAGGCAGTTTTAAGCAACCTTTTTACAAGTAGGTTTTGCTGCTCCCAATTTTCAAGCCAGGTACTGAATCTGCCGTAATAAACCGACTGAACTACCTCTAGGCCTAAATCTTCCACTATTTTTTTCAATAATTCCGGGTCCATACATCCAATTTCATGCTTTTCGTAATTACCGGGATCAAAAGTTTTTTGCACCCACCCATTAAACCCTCTGAAATTAGGTAAGGTAATAAATAGGCTTCCTCCAGGTTTCAGAAATTGAACATGTCTTTGGATGATGTCCTTCGTATCTTTAAAATGCTCAATCAATCCGCAGGATAATACCAAATCATATTTTTCTTTGGGTGCGTGTTTGAATAGATCTGTCTCTATGATTTGAATCTCCCGGCTATCCATCTCATTCACCCTGCAAAGCTCAGCTATGATGCCTGGATGAATGAAGTAATCGAGCAGACAAGCTTCAACTCCAAGGTGTTTTTTCAAAAAAATGGTATAATAACCAGGAAAACCTCCTAATTCAATGGCATTTTTAACCTTTCGGTTGATGACGATACGTCTTAGTTGCTCATGAAATAAATAATAAGCCGGAATTGGCTGTACCAATCCTTTTTTTGATTCCCAATAATTCGTCCAAAAGCCCCGGTCGGTCAACTCATTAGTCATGTGGCTAAAATAACAATATGAAAACGATAAATATGTATTTTTGATTCGATTTGAAAGTTCTGCATATCAATACTTACGAAAATAATGGCGGTGCCGGCCGGGCATCAGCCCGTTTGGTGAAAGCCCTCCATTCACAAGGTGTAGCAGCAGAATTATGGGTCAATTATACTTTCGAAAAAGAGAGCAAAGCATTTAGTTTTTCAAGTGGTTTAATTGCAAAATATCTTACCG
>JGI25921J50272_10000100_pt1 | contig 26353 bp, 25 predicted proteins | sample LauGreSu1BDMLBSD_2_FD_50272 | JGI IMG/M metagenome (IMG submission 50272) | reverse complement strand
CGGGCGTTGCCGACAAGATACTGGAGCCTTTGGCTACCGGCTTGGCAGCCACACCTGTTCTTGCTTCTGTTTTGGTAGCCTCGTCTTCCGCTTTTTTGCGCTCTGCTTCAATTTCACGGGCAATGGCTGCCTGGAGGGCTCTATTTAGTTGAAGAGACTCTCTTTGTTTTTTACTTAATTCTTGTTTGAGTTGCTTCTCTTGCTTAGTTAGTCCGCTTAAGACTTGTGTTTGCTTATTTTTTTCTTTACCAAGCGTTTGTTTTTCTTTCTGTTCGTCGGTTAAGAGGTAGGTTTTCTCTTTTTTATTCTTATCGAGCTGAACAATCTGAGAGTTCAGATCATTTTGAGTATTCTCGATATAACCAGCTTGTTTTTTGCGGTACTCGGTGAACTGCTGTAGGTATTTGAGCCTTTTAAAAGCCTGATTGAAATTATCGGCAGCAAAAATAAACATCAATTTACTATAAGCACCCTGATTTCTGAAAGCAAAGCGGACCATCTCGGCATATTCCTTTTTCAATTGGTTGAGATCGGATTGCAGCTTATTTACCGTACGGGTATTTTCATTGATTTTATCATCCAATAAGCGAATCTCTGAATTGATAGTTCTTATTTTTTGCTCCCTGAGCCTGATTTTGGCATTCAAAGCCCTAATTTGTTTCAGGGATAAGGATTTGCTACTGGAGGTTTTGTTGAGGGTACGATTCAGTTCTTCAATCTCACGACTTAGGGCTTCCTTGCGGCGTTTGAGTTCGGCACTGCTCTGCCCAAAAGCTGTTGCAGTAAAAGAAAGAAACAAAACAAGTATTAGCCACCTCATTGCGCAAATGTATCTAAAATTACCTTTTCACTGAAAATCTTTTAGGAACACTGAAGGGGAAATCGATGGAAATATCTTTCTCAATTTTACTGTAACTCATCTCAGCTTTGATGGATTTAGTACCTGCTTGAGACTGCAATTTCAATAAGTGTGGCACGAGGCTGGATGCTTCCAAGTAAAAGTCACTGTACTTTACCTCTAACTGCTGGGCATTTAGGGTATCCTTCAATAAGGTGTTGGAAACCCTCAAAATATCGTTGAATTGAAATTGATAGGCAAGACTGGAAGAAATTCCCGATAAGGTTAGCTGCTCATTTTGCATGCTAAAATCGGGCTTTTGCACCATGGCTTCTTCAATGGGGTTGGCCAGCAAAATGGCTTGTACCGTTTGGAAATTGATTTGTGGATTAGTGTATTCGTGAATAAAACTAAAAGGCTTCTTTAAATAAATACTCTCTAAGCGATTTAAAACGTGGATGCTATCAGGCGTAATGAGTACCCTTGCGGCTTCGAGTCCTGCCAGAGCAGTTACAGAGATCCAGATCTTTTTATCTTTTTGCATCCTGATATTGATGTTCACCTCATTGTTATTGCCATCTAAATTGAGTTCGGCTTTGGCTTTAATAGAAAACGTATCAAAATCCACTCGGGCTTGTTTAATGGCAGCCAGCTTTTCGGCATTTCCTCTTTCCAAGGCACTGTTGTCTACCTGTGGGAGCATCTTCTTGGTTTTGCAGGAAGTTGCAGTGAACAGAAGTGCTGCAAAAAGCAGCTGATAACAAATAATTGGTTTCAAAAATCTCATCATTCTTAGTTTTTGGATATACCGGTATGGCCATAACCTCCGGCTCCTCTTTGCGTTTCTGTCAATACCTCTACTTCTTGCCAATCTACCTTTTCATGCTTGGAAATGATCATCTGAGCAATTCGGTCACCGTCTTGAATTAAAAAATCACTATCCGAAAAATTGATCAGGAGGATTTTAATTTCACCTCGGTAGTCCGCATCGATGGTACCCGGCGTATTGAGTACCGTCACACCATATTTTAATGCCAAACCACTCCGTGGCCTGATTTGGGCTTCATAACCTACAGGCAATTCAAGGTAAATCCCCGTCGGAATCAATTGACGCTCCATGGGTTTCAGCATGACAGTTGATTCCAGAAAAGCCTTCAGGTCCATACCAGCAGACGATGCAGTTTCGTAAGCCGGCAAGCTATGATGCGATTTATTGATGATTTTGACCGTCATTGATTATTGCTGCTTTAATAATTGCCTGATCCCTTTTTGTTCAACCATTAAAGTTCCGATTACAAAGAGAGCAAATAATATGTTACCTACAAGCAGGTCGGATTTAAATAAATAAAAAGAGCTGAAAACCATCAAAGCCGTGAGCAATAAATAAATGGCGATACGTTTTACCGGATAGGGAATGGGGTAATTTTTTTGCCCAAGCAAGTACGAAAGCAGCATCATGGTGGCATAAGCCAATAAAGTGATCCATGCAGAGGCGAGGTAACTGTATTGAGGAACCAACCAAATGTTTAAGCCAATGGTGAGTAGGGCTCCAACTGCCGAAATATACAATCCGTAGCGGGTTTGGTCTGATAGTTTATACCAGATGGAAAGATTCATGTAAATACCCAAACTGATATAGGCGAAAAGCAAAATGGGCACCACTTGTAATCCCGACCAATACAATTGCTGTTGTTCGGCATTTCCGCGGATAAAATATTTGAGGATCTCCAAATTGGCCACCAAACCCATACAGATCAGACAAACTGCAATGACGAAATAATGCATAATTTTTGCATAAGTCTGACGGGCTTGCTCTTTTTTGGCATGCGAAAAGAAGAAAGGTTCGGCACCTAAACGGAATGCCTGAATAAAAATGCTTAGAAATATGGCCAGTTTGCAGGTAGCTCCGTAAATACCTACTTCCTGTTGGCTGATGCTGACAGGCAGTAAACGTCCAATCAGGATCTTATCAATATTTTCATTGATGATAAAGGAAATGTTGGCAACCAAAACTGGCCAACTGTAACTGAACATATCTCTGAGCAAAGCAGTATCTATTTGCCAACGTAGTTTAGCAAGTTCTGGGCTCAGCAATAAAAAGGTAATACCACTGGCTAATAAATTTGAAATGAACACGTAGCCCACCCATGATGGCCGATACCATGTGCTAAAAAACTCGGCACCTGTCAAATTATTTTCAAGGATATAAGGGATTCCAAAAATGAAAAACAGGTTGAAAATGATGAATAAGAAAACATTCAAGGACTTGAGTCCGGCGTAGCGCAATGATCGGCCCTCGGCCCTCAACTTGGCAAAAGGAATGACGGTGAGGGCATCAATCACCAAGATGTAAATGAAAAACTTTACGTATTGAGCGTAATCGGCTTTGTAGGCAATTTGATCACGCTGCATCCACCGGGCAATATCATCTACAAACCAAAATGCGAAAATAAAAAATGAAAATGCCAGCAAGGCAATGCTGAAAAAAGTGTTTTGATACACCTTTTCGCGATCATTTTCATACTTATGAAGGTATCGGAAAAAGGTGGTTTCCATACCAAAAGAGAGCAAGGCATTTAACAAAGATGCCCAACTGTACATCGTAGTAAAAATACCATAAGCTTTAGCCGGATAAACCCTCACATAAAGCGGGGTAAGGAAAAAATTGAGCACCCTCGAAACCACAGTGCTGATTCCGTAAATAGCTGTTTGACCGGCAAATTTTCTGGCTGTAGACAAAGGCTTAAGCTAAAGGATTTAGGGGCTGACTAACTTTTTCTTTATTTCAAAATTACGATAGTTTTTCGGTTCAGCTTCATTGATCACTACTTTTTCCACCTGGGCTTTTTCAGGTCCTTGGCGACAAAAATCGAGAAACTCTTCCAATGAAAAATCATCACCTTCCGCTTCGATATAAACACTACCATCCGGCTGATTGACCACCAGGCCTTTTACACCTAGTACATCGGCCACCGCTTTGGTACTGGCTCTGAAGAAAACACCCTGAACTTTTCCATACACACTAACTTGAAGGTGTTTCATCTTTAAAAATTTAAATCTGCTAATCGTTGTTTTTCAAGCAAAAATTCGGTCCATATTTCTTGGAGAATTTCTGCTGCCGGTTGTACGCGGTCGAGCATGGCCGATACCTGCCCAATCTCTAATTCACCCTCTTTCATGTCACCTTCAAACATGCCTTTTTTGGCACGAGCTCGGCCCAATAAAGTTGTTAATTCAGTTCTGCTGGCACCAGCCTGCTCAGCCTCGGCTACTTTGAGGGCAAATTCATTTTCGAGTAAACGTACCGGCACCAGCGGTTTCAAGCGCAATTTGGTATCGCCTTCTTTGGCGTCCAAAATGGCTTTTTTGAAATTTTCATGTGCCGATGATTCCTCGGCAACTGCAAACCGGGAACCAATTTGCACGCCATCTGCTCCCAAAGCAAATGCCGCCAACATAGATTTACCGCTGGCTATTCCTCCGGCAGCAATGATGGGTAAGTTTACCACTTCTTTGAGCATGGGGACCAGGCACATGGTGGTGGTTTCTTCCCTGCCGTTATGACCACCAGCCTCAAATCCCTCGGCAACAATTGCATCTACACCACTCTCTGCCGCTTTCATGGCGAATTTCGTATTAGCTACCACATGTACCACCGTCATCCCTTTCTCTTTTAAGAATGGAGTCCAGGTTGCCGGATTACCGGCAGAGGTGAACACAATTTTTATATCTTCCGCTACCAAAATTTCCATTAACTGATCTATATCAGGATATAGCAGAGGGATATTGACGCCAAAAGGCTGATGGGTAGCCTGTTTACATTTCCGGATGTGCTCCCTTAAAACTTCTGGATACATAGAACCCGCCCCAATAAGGCCCAAACCACCAGCGTTGGAGACTGCTGCTGCCAAACGCCAGCCACTGCACCAAACCATGCCTGCTTGTATGATCGGATATTTGATCCCAAAAAGCTTTTGGACTGAATTCATCTGTCTAATTTGAAGCTTTCAGTCCAAATGCGCAAATATTGCGTACTTATATTAATTTTTTAACTCCAGAATTGCGAGTCAGCTGGAGATCATTTGTGTAAGTGATCAGGTTCAAACCTGGTTTTTTACCTTTTTCTAAACTTCCGAAAGTTTTATCGATACCCAGGAATTTGGCACCATTTAGGGTGGCCCAGCGGATGGTTTCGCTGAAGGCTAACTTGGGGAATTGTTCATGTAACACTTTCAGTTCTGATAAAACACAAAGTCCGTCATTAGAAGCATAGCTGTCCGTACCAACCGTAAGGTTAAAACCCTGAGGAAGGAATAAATCTACTTTGGGCAAGCGGTTTTCTATGTAAAGATTGGCCTTAGGGCAAAAACACCAGTAAACATCCCGATTGAAACGTTTTACAAAATACAGATCCTTTAGGCTGGTATAGGTGTTGTGTACGAGTAGAATGCGTTGGTTTTCAGGGAAAGAGGGAGTAAAAGTTTGCAGAGAATTTCGGGCTTGTGGCTTAAAAAAGCTGATGTCTTGCTTCAAAAATTCGTATAGGTCTAAAAATTTTCCGGTTCGATACCTAAAAAATTTGTTTTCCTCCTCACTTTCCTGGTTATGAATACTGATGATATTTTCGGATTTAATGGCAAAGTGGGCAATCTCCTTGATCAGCTCTTTGCTCACCGAATAGGGCGCATGCGGGGTGATGGAATTAGGCAAGGGCGCAAATTCCTCCTTCAATTTCAAACCCTTTTGAAATACCTCTCTCGCTACAGCGGGATTGATCCCAATTAATTCAATAAATGTATGATAGTATAGTTTGCTCTTCTCTTTCACAGATTTGGAAAGGATGTGATTAGAAATATCGCCCACTGCAACAATCCCATTCTTCTGCATTTCCTCGTCGGCAGCTTCCATGGCCGCCAATACCTCATCCTGATCGAATTGTTTGAGGCCTAAAACACCTTTGATAAATTCTATCAAGCCCATGTTCGGCTGCACTTTCCCTTTTAAATGGGAGAGTTCAAGGTGGCAGTGGCTGTTCACAAATCCAGGTACGATGATCCCTTTGTGTTTTTCGATCGACTGATTTTTCAGTTCGGGATGGTCCTTTTCGTAAACACCTAAAATTTCACCAAGTGAACTAGTGGCAACCACTCCATTAGGAATAGGCTTAGAATTCACCGGGAAAACATAATCAGCAGAGAAATAGTTCGGCATAATCTTCAAGCTATCACATCATCACTCGTGCTTAGGTGTCGCAGTCGCTAAAAGAATGGTGTGGAATAATAATATATAATCAAAAATAATAGAAAATTGTTTCGTTTAAACTATAAAAATTATTTTATAGAGTTAATTTTTAAAAATTGGATAAGTTTGTCTACTCATGGCAGAACCAGCAAAAATAGATATCAGAAGTCTGTCTCCAGAGGCCCTGAATGAACATTTCAAGGCAATGGGCGAACCTGCATTTAGGGCCAAACAAGTGTACGACTGGCTTTGGGCCAAGGCTTGTACGCAGTTTGATGAGATGAGTAACCTGCCAAAAGCGCTCAGAGAAAAGTTAAAAGATCAATATCAGATAAATCATATCCGCATTGATGATTCTCAATTTAGTGCTGATGGGACCATCAAAAATTCGTTCAGGCTATACGATGAAAACCTAATTGAGGGTGTACTTATTCCGACTCCCGAGCGGATGACTGCCTGTGTAAGTTCGCAAGTAGGCTGCAGTTTGACCTGCAAATTTTGCGCAACCGGATACATGGACCGTAAGCGTAACCTCAATGCTGATGAAATTTTTGATCAGGTGGTTTTGATCTCTCGTCAGGCAGAAGAAAACTACCAATTGCCGCTCAGCAATATTGTTTACATGGGCATGGGCGAACCTTTGCTCAATTATGCAAATGTGTTGAAATCCATTGAACGAATTACAGCCGAAGATGGGCTGAACATGTCGTATAAGCGCATTACGGTTTCAACAGCAGGTATTGCCAAAATGATTAAAAAACTGGGCGATGATGGCGTGAAGTTTAACCTGGCGCTTTCTCTACATGCAGCCAATGATCAGAAAAGGAACGAGATCATGCCCATCAATGAGCAGAACAGCTTGAAGGCTTTGGCCGAAGCATTGAAATATTATTATGCCAAGACAAAGAATCCGGTAACTTACGAGTACATCGTTTTCAACGATTTCAATGATGAGATTTCGGATGCGGAGGAACTGGCACGCTTCTGCAAACACGTTCCCTGCAAAGTGAATATCATCGAGTACAACCCGATTTCTTTTGCTGCTTTCCAAAATGCAGCCATCGATAAAATAGAAGTCTTCGCCGAATACCTCCGGAACAAAGGTATCATCACCAATATCAGGCGTAGCCGCGGAAAAGACATCGATGCTGCCTGCGGCCAGCTGGCAGTTAAAAAACAATAATTTTCAGCTTTTCGTGTTTTAGAGAGTATAAGCTATCAAGCTATGCTCAAAGAATATTTTAACGATTTTCTGGCATTATTTTTTCCAGAATTGTGTGGTGCCTGTGCTAAAAATTTGTTCAAGGGCGAAGCAGAGATCTGCACCTCTTGTATTTATAAACTCCCTTTAACCGCCAATCACAACGATCCAAACAACAAAGTGGCCAGGCAGTTTTGGGGCAGGATTTCATTTTTGCAGGCAGGAGCTTATCTCCACTTCAAAAAAGGCGGTCGGGTACAAGCACTTCTCCATCAAATTAAATACCGAAAACGGGAACAGCTGGGAGTAAGATTGGGAGAATTGTATGGTTATGATTTGTCTCAATCTGCAAATTTCATCAAACCCGATCTGATCATTCCCGTACCGCTACATCCCAAAAAATTGAAAATGAGGGGTTACAATCAAAGTGAAGCGATTGCCAAAGGGCTGAGTAAGGTGCTTCAGGTAGATTTATCGAACACTCATTTAATCAGGAATCTACATACCGAAAGTCAGACAAAAAAGAGCAGATTTTCAAGGTACGAAAACATGCAGGAAGCTTTTTCCATCCATCAACCCGAGGAACTCGAGGGGAAACATATTCTGCTGATTGATGACGTAATCACCACCGGCTCCACACTCGAAGCCTGTGCCCTTTGTTTACAAGAAAAAGCTGAAATAAAGCTCAGTTTGGCTGCTTTGGCTTACGCCGATTAAAAAATTGAAAAAAAATGTAACCGGAATTAGCATTCTTACGTATAAAGGATTACGTTGGATTTCTCCCTAAATAATCCTAACGTATGCGTTAATTTTTAGAAAGCAAAAGAGCCGGTATTTCCGGCTCTTTTGTGTTTTATGGTTAAGCTTGATAAAGCGGATATTTAGACATCAGCTCAGAAACCTGCTGATGAATTTTATGAAGTTTTTTGGGTTGTTCCGCTTGTGTAAGGGCCTGATCGATCAGATCAACAATCAATTCCATGTGTTTTTCTTTCAAACCACGTGTGGTAATGGCTGCAGTTCCTAAGCGGATACCAGAAGTAACAAATGGAGATTTATCATCATAAGGCACCATGTTCTTATTCACCGTAATACCTGCCTCACCCAAAGCTGCTTCGGCAGCTTTACCACTGATATTTTTATTTCGCANGTCGAGTAGCATCAAGTGATTATCAGTTCCGCCCGAAATGATCTGATAATCTCTTTGCATGAGGGCATCGGCCATGGCCGCTGCATTCTTCTTTACCTGGATGATGTATTTCATATAGCTCTCACTCAGGGCTTCACCAAAAGCAATGGCTTTAGCAGCAATGATGTGCTCCAGCGGACCACCTTGGGTACCCGGGAAAACGGCGCCATCTAAGAGAGCCGACATCATTTTGATCTCCCCTTTTGGCGTAGTTAAACCGAAAGGATTTTCAAAATCTTTTCCCATCATGATCATCCCTCCACGTGGGCCACGTAAAGTTTTATGCGTAGTGGTACTCACCACGTGGCAGTGCGGAAGCGGATCGTTCAACAAACCTCGGGCAATTAAGCCGGAAGGGTGTGAAATATCGGCCAGTACCAAAGCTCCCACCTGATCGGCCACTTTGCGAATAAATGCATAATCCCACTCTCTTGAGTAAGCCGAGGCTCCACAAATGATCAGTTTTGGTTTTTCTTTGAGCGCAACTCTTTCGAGTTGTTCGTAATCAATTAAGCCGGTATCTGGCTTAACCCCGTAAAAAAAGGGTTGATATAATTTACCTGAAAAATTTACCGGAGAGCCATGTGTAAGGTGCCCGCCATGAGAGAGGTCAAATCCTAAAATCTTATCGCCGGGTTTCAATAGTGCTAGAAAAACTGCGGCATTGGCCTGTGCGCCCGAATGTGGTTGCACATTTACCCAAGCGGCGTTGAACAATTCTTTAGCTCTGTCTATGGCAATGTTTTCAATTTCATCTACCACTTCACAGCCGCCGTAATACCTTTTACCGGGTAAACCCTCGGCATATTTATTGGTTAAAACCGAACCGGCGGCTTCCATTACTTGCGGACTAACAAAATTCTCGGAAGCGATCAGTTCAATGCCGGTCTCTTGGCGATGTAATTCTTCTTCAATCAGCTGAAAAATGAGTTTATCTCTTTTCATGAAATCTTAATAAATAGGTGCCTAAAAATACATATTTAATCTAATGAGTCGCATAAAATTTTGGGGAGATCGGGCTCAGACCGATTTGGCTTCCACCCAAAAATTATTATAACCCAAACCGGTTTGAATCGATACCAATTGTTGTTGCAACATTTCGAGCAGGGCCAAGAAATTATATACGAAATGAACCTTATTATCTGATTTTTTCTTCAGATAATCAAAATCTAACTGCTGATTGAGTGCCAACAAATCCATGATCACCTTTTTCTGCCCTTCGATGGTATAAGGATACTGAACCACCGTGTGTTTCACTTCCCGAGATCGGATATCGTACTTGTTCATCATTCGCTCATAAGTGAGCATCAATTTGTACAAATCGACACTTGCCAATTCTTCTCCGGGTTGCGCATGTTGCTGGCTAATTTGCTGCAAGTCAAAAGCCAGGTGACCCCGCTTCTCTTTCAAGAAGCGCTCCTCTTCCAAAAGTTTCAGTTCTTCGGTCACCAATTTAAAACGCTTGTATTCCAAGAGTTTCTGAACCAAGTCTTTACGATGATCGATTTCATTACCTTCCTCATCCAATTCCTGTCGGGGCAATAGCATTTTTGCCTTGATTCGCATCAGGGTGGCAGCCACGTATATGAACTCACTGGCCACTTCCATATTCATAGCATTGAGCTGATGGATATAGTTCAGAAAATCGTCGGTAATCTTGGCAATGGGAATATCGTAAATATCCAGCTCGTCCCTTTCGATGAAAAATAAGAGCAAATCGAAAGGACCCTCAAATTTGGGAAGCCTGATTTCAAAGTTTTCTGAAGCCTGCATACGAGTAAAACAAAATTAAACCAATTAATAAGTTTTACATTCAAAATATTTAAATTGTAAGATTATTAGGCGCAAATTTGCTTAATTTGTGTTCCAACACTTTTTGAACATCTATACTAAATGGAAATTAAAGCCGGTGAACTATTAGAGAGGATCAACCTGCCTGCTGATTTAAAAAAATTTGATGAAAGCGAGCTGGAGCAGATCTGCCAGGAATTGCGTCAATATATCATTGATGTAGTTTCGGTGAATGGCGGCCATTTTGGCGCTAGTTTAGGCGTAGTAGAACTCAGCGTAGCTTTACATTATGTACTTAACACCCCCGATGACCAGCTGGTTTGGGATGTAGGCCACCAGGCTTATGGTCATAAAATACTGACCGGACGACGTAAAAATTTCCATACCAACCGTATTTATAAAGGAATCAGTGGTTTCCCCAAAAGATCAGAAAGCGAATACGACACCTTTGGTGTGGGACACTCCTCTACTTCAATTTCTGCAGCCTTGGGGATGGCCGTTGCTTCGCAATACCAAGGCAATACTGAACGTCAGCATGTGGCCGTAATTGGCGACGGTGCCATGACGGCAGGTTTAGCCTTTGAGGCACTTAACCATGCCGGTATTGAGAATTCTAACCTGTTGGTGATTCTGAATGATAATTGCATGTCCATCGACCCAAATGTGGGCGCACTGAAAGAATACCTCACAGATATTACCACCTCTAAAACATATAATCGCTTCCGCGATGATGTTTCATTGGTTTTAAATAAACTTTCCAGCCTTGGCCCCAACGCTCATGAGCTGGTGAAGAAGATCGAGAAGAGCATCAAAGGAACGCTCCTCAAGAAAAGCAATTTCTTCGAAGCGCTCAATTTCAGGTATTTCGGACCCATCGACGGTCACGATGTAAAACACCTGGTAAAAGTACTCAACGATCTGAAAAATATTCCCGGACCTAAATTGCTGCATTGCGTAACGGTAAAAGGTAAAGGTTACGCTTTGGCAGAACAGGATCAAACCAAATGGCATGCGCCCGGCTTATTCGATAAAATAACCGGCGAAATCAAAAAATCGGTTTCTGACAAGCCTCAGCCACCAAAATACCAGGATGTTTTTGGACATACCATCGTTGAACTAGCCGAAAAAAATGATAAAATCATGGGTATTACGCCCGCCATGCCTTCCGGCTGTTCGTTAAACATCATGATGAAAGCCATGCCCAAAAGAGCATTCGACGTGGGTATTGCCGAGCAGCATGCCGTTACTTTTTCTGCCGGTTTGGCTACGCAGGGTATGGTGCCTTTCTGTAATATCTATTCCAGTTTCATGCAGCGTGCCTACGATCAAGTAATCCATGACGTGGCCATCCAAAAACTCAATGTTGTTTTCTGTTTAGATCGCGGTGGTGTGGCCGGAGCCGACGGACCTACGCACCACGGTGCTTACGATTTGGCTTACATGCGTTGTATCCCGAACATGGTGGTTTCGGCCCCAATGAATGAAGAAGAATTACGCAACCTCATGTACACTGCACAGCAAGAAAACATGGGACCATTCTCCATCCGCTATCCGAGAGGAAATGGGGTAATGCCCGACTGGAAACGTCCGTTTAAAGCCATTACTGTTGGTAAGGGCCGAAAAATTTGTGACGGCGAAGAGGTGGTCATTCTCAGTATTGGCCACATTGGCAACGAAGCAACAAAAGCTTGCCAGGAATTGAACGCCGAAGGTATTTATCCGGCGCATTACGACATGCGTTTTGCCAAACCCATCGATGAACAATTGCTCCACGAAGTGTTCGCTAAATTCAAAAACGTAATTACGGTTGAAGATGGTTGCATTCAGGGAGGTATGGGATCTGCAGTGATCGAGTTCATGGCCGAAAATAATTACACTGCCAGGGTGATCAGGCTGGGTATTCCCGACCAGGTTATTGAGCATGGAGAACAGCCAGAATTATGGGCTGAATGCGGTTACGATGCGGCAGCTATCCAACAGAAGGTGAAAGAGATGGCCCATAGCCGTGCTACGCAAACCATTGCTTCTTAAACTTTTTAAAAAGCCAAAACTGTACTTCTATTTTAATTGAGTCCCGCTTTCCGCTCATACGGCTGCAGGCATATCCCTCGTGGCCGGTATCCGCTGCAATTGGGTTTAGTTTACAATAAATATAACTATTATTAGTTAATTATTATAAGTTAACTATTATTAAGTAGCTAATTTATATTATTAAATCAACAAAAACCGGACGCATGGCCGGGTTTCATCGATTCTATTCAAAAATAAATTATTCGAAGTAATTATTGGTTCTATAGCCTCCCTGCTTCAGAAATTCATCTTTCTTCATTAAATGCAGATCGGCAATCACCATGTCTTGAACCAAGGCTGGCAGATCGTACTTTGGCGTCCATCCCAATTGTTTTTTTGCTTTGCTTGGATCACCCAGTAAAAGATCTACCTCGGTGGGGCGATAATATTTAGGATCGACTTTTACCACTGTGGTACCCAGCTTCAGCGCATCGGGGTTAATCCCTAATTCCTTGCAGCGAGCTTCGTTCACATGGATAATTACTCCTTTTTCGTTCTCGGCCTTACCGCTGAATTCAATTTCAATGCCCAGCTCTTCGAAAGCCAATTTCACAAAGTCTCTCACTGTGGTGGTCACGCCGGTTGCAATCACATAATCCTCAGGCTTTTCTTGCTGTAAGATGAGCCACATGGCCTCCACATAATCTTTGGCATGACCCCAATCTCGTTGAGCAGATAAATTACCTAAAAAGAGCGTCTGTTGCAGGCCGAGTGCTATTTTGGCAGCTGCACGGGTAATTTTACGGGTCACGAAGGTTTCGCCACGAATGGGGCTCTCATGATTGAATAAGATCCCGTTGCAGGCATACATATCGTAAGCTTCGCGGTAATTTACCGTGATCCAATAAGCGTATAATTTGGCCACTCCATAAGGTGAACGTGGGTAGAAAGGTGTTGTTTCGCTTTGCGGAACCGCCTGTACCAATCCATAGAGCTCTGAAGTAGAGGCCTGATAAATCTTCGTTTTTTTCGTCATCCCCAACAAACGAACAGCCTCAAGAATTCTGAGTGTCCCTACCCCATCTGCATTGGCGGTGTATTCAGGCGTATCGAAACTCACTTTTACATGGCTTTGGGCTGCCAGGTTATAAATTTCATCGGGTTGTGTTTCCTGAATAATACGAATGAGATTGGTGGAATCTGTTAAATCACCATAATGAAGCTTGAAACGAACTTGCTCCTCATGAGGATCTTGGTACAGGTGGTCTATGCGTTCGGTATTAAAGGAAGAACTTCTTCTTTTTAAACCGTGAACAAAATAACCTTTCTTTAGCAGAAATTCTGCCAAATATGCCCCATCCTGACCTGTAATACCCGTAATTAATGCAATCTTCATGCGTATAATTTAACTATTAATATCTCCTATCAATTCTGATGAATGATTCTGAGTAAGTATTGACCATAACCGCTTTTCACCAATGGTTCGGCAATTGCTTTTAATTCTTCTTTGCTGATAAAGCCCATCCGATAGGCTATTTCTTCAATACAACCGATTTTTAATCCCTGGCGTTCCTCTATCACCTGTACAAACTGTCCGGCCTGCATGAGGGAATTGAAAGTGCCGGTATCGAGCCAGGCTGTTCCACGACTCAGTACTGCTACTTTTAGTTTGCCCTGGGCCAGGTAGGTTTTGTTCACATCCGTAATTTCATATTCGCCACGAGCCGAAGGCTGTATATTTTTAGCAATTTCTACCACCGAATTATCGTAAAAATACAAACCCGGTACCGCATAATTCGATTTAGGACTGGCTGGTTTTTCTTCAATAGATATGGCACGCTGCTGGGCATCGAACTCTACCACGCCATAGCGCTCCGGATCGGAAACCGGATAGGCAAACACCACGCCGCCATCGGGCTTGGTCGATTCCTGCATCAGACGGTCCATGCCATCGCCATAAAAAATATTATCACCTAAAATTAAGGCTACATCATCATTCCCGATAAAATCGGCACCAATTACAAAGGCCTGCGCCAATCCGTTAGGAACCTCTTGTACGGCATAAGAAAATTTACAGCCTAATTGTTGGCCGTTACCCAATAACTTTTCAAAATGGGGTAAATCATGCGGGGTAGAAATTATCAGAATTTCATTGATACCCGCTTGCATGAGCGTAGATAGCGGATAATAAATCATCGGCTTATCGTAAACAGGCATCAATTGCTTGCTTACCGCCAAGGTTAAGGGATGTAAACGGGTGCCGGAACCGCCGGCAAGAATAATTCCTTTCATTTGGTGGATTTTATAGGTTGATGGTTAAAAATAAGAATTTCTATAGAGATGCTTGCACCTTTTCCTCTAATTCAGCAAACCAGGCTTCCCCGTATTTTCTGATGAGCGGTTCTTTGAGGAACTGATAAACCGGTACTTTCAACTCGGCTCCATGTGAGCAGGCTGCACTACAAATAGACCATCGGTCGTAGTTCAATACATCAAACTCCGGATAGGAAGTGATGCGGATGGGATATAAATGGCAAGATATAGGCTTCTTCCACTTCACTGTTCCCATTTCATAGGCTTTCTCAATGGCACATTTGGTGATGCCGTTTTCCCAAATTACATAAGCACATTCCTTATGCCCATCTACACAAGGAGTGGTATAATCACCCTCAAAATCTTTCACATAAACCCCTTCTAACTCCACTGTCTCTATTCCCTTGGTAGTCATGAGTGGTTTTACCATTGGATAGACTTCTTCCAGAATCGCTTTTTCTGCATTCTCAAGTGGCGCACCTGCATCACCTTCAATACAACATGCACCTTTGCAAGCATTTAAATTGCAAACAAATTGCTCGGAAATGAGGTCTTCGTGGACCAAGACATGACCTACTTCGATCATGGTTCTACTTTTTTAGCAGCCAAGGGATACTTCAGACCTTTTGCATTGACCAATTCCATGGTGATGGAACCTACCAATACTTCAACATGGGCTTTTACCGGAATACGGTTACCATCGTCGGTGATCCATAGGTATAATTTGCTGTCCTTTCTGAAGATGCGCCCGGGTTGGATGGAAGGGCTGAATTTCAGACAATTGAATTTACCCAAAGCAGTTCTCACCACTTCTTTGCCCAAATACTCTATTTCTAATTGCGAGATGCCATCGCTTAAGAAATAAGACATCGAGAATTTGTCTCCTTTTTTAATTTTAGAAATGTCGATACTGCGGGCAAAATAATAGGCCGAAATCACATCAAAAGTTTGAGCAGGGCCTTTGAAGCTGCCTTTGTTGGAGACCACTTTTTGCTGCTCCTGATAAAAGCGGGCCTTGTCATTTCTGCGATAACTCGACTCGTGTATATTTTCGGTGTACAGGTAAGGAGTTAACTCTTTTCGGTCGATGTAAGAGTCATATCTGTTTCTAACCCGATGAAAGATATCAAATGTGCCCGAAGTTCGGCCCTCAGCTATGAGGTGAAATACCGGTCGGTCGTCAAACTTAAGGTCGGTATCAATGATCCTGAGTTTTGCTTCGGCAGCGGTAAAAATACCATACCTGAGTTTATATAGGAGTTCTTCCCCGGGTTGGAAGGCTACTTCGGCGATATTCTTCAATTCCTGCGCTTGGGCTACAGCCAAACTGCATAGCAGGAATAGAAACAAAAAGACTTTTTTCATGTGGATGAATTTAAACATCTTTCTTTTTAAATAGCGGCACAGTTGAACAAGGCTCTCCATACATCACACTTTTTGCCACACTCACTAACTTAGCTGCCAGACTTACATAAGCCGAATCGGGAACCGGGATTTCGCCGCAACCTTTTAACACAACCCTTTGATCGCGATAGCTTTCCAGATCTAAACTGGCCAGCGCCCTGTCGAACAAGACTGTTTCCAATAAATTCAAATCACCGAAAACAATACTTGCAGCATAAGGACTCAATTTGGCAGCCAGCAACATATATGCCCAAGTAGGTACAATGGCATCGGCACTGCAATAAATAGCTACGTGTTTACCTTGGTATGATGCCCAATCGTGCAACTTTACATATTCTCTAAAGTCTTTTTCACGTAAGATCAATCCCTGAAACAAATTGTCCTTGATATCGTACAGTATGCGTTCACCTGTTGGATAAAATTTAGACAGATCCACACTCACGATGCCGCTTTCAGCGACTTTATTTCTGAGATTTAAATCGAGGTCCATAGCTGAAAATAAAAAATCCGGAAGGATGAAACATCTTTCCGGATATAAAGTTAAGAAATAAGCTTCTTAAAAGAATTTTACGCGGTAATCTTTCACATCAGCCTGATCACGCAAAACTCCAAAGGCTGCACCGCCACCACGCTGGTAAAGGTACTGTACCAATTGTTGTTTTTGTTTAGCAGGATTTAATAGTGGTGCAGAATTTGAAAACCCGTTCACCACAAAAGCGTACACGCCGCTTTCCCCTCTAATTGCTTTAGATAATTTTGCTGGCTGTGCTCCAAAGATTGCACCCACAAGTTTGTTCTCTTGGCCCACACCCGGTAAGATAGGATTAGCAAATACCAGATTTTCAACAGGAACAACTATTTTACTCACTTTTTGAGCTACCTGCTCTAAGCTGGAAGCTCCGGCCAAGGCCTGGTTCAATTTTTCTTCCAAGCGATTGGCTTTAACCTCTTTGATCACCTGAGGTTCAATTTGTTTTTTAATCTGCGCTAAAGAAAGTGTGCCTTTCTCTTTTACGTCGGTAAGCTTCGCTATCACAAATTGATCGCCGGTTTCAAAAACCTGATCAGATACGTCACCCACATCGGCACGATATGCCCAACGGATGATTTCACGAGGGTTTTCTAAACCAGCAAGATCAGCCTGAGTTCCAACCACATCTTGTGCAATGAGTTTTTTATAGCCCGATTGCTTAGCTAATTCATCAAAAGCTTTGGCATCGTTTGCTTTATTTAAGAAAGCAGAAGCTTTGGCATATGCCGCTTGCTGAGTCTTACTGCTACTGCTCAATGATTTATCTACCAAAGCTACTTTCACCACTTTAGAAGATCCTTTTTGAGCATTAATTTTAATGACATGCACACCGAATTGGGTGGTAATTACTTTTAAGTCGCCGGTTTTGCCGTTGAAAACTGCATTTTCAAAAGCAGGCACCATGGCACCTCTTCCAAAAGTTCCTAAATCGCCACCTTTGTCCTTACTGCCATCGGTACCAAACTGCTTGGCTAATGCTGCAAAGCTTGCACCTTTGGCAATCAGGTTGCGGATAGAGTCGGCTTTAGATTTTGCCTTATCTAAACCACCCTCTGTTGCCGGGTTGATCAAAATATGGCTGGCCGAAACTGAATCCGGGCCTACTTTCACATCCAGCACTTTGGCCAGTTTATAAGAAGTACCGGTAAATATTGGGCCTAACAAGGTCCCTGCTGCTGCTTTGAATACTGCAGAATCTAAAGCCGGCTCTAATTGACCTTTACGTACATAAGCAATTGGTGTTTTGGTATCAGAGTTAATGCTTACAAATAAGGAATCGTTGGCACTTACTCTGTAATCATTGGTCAACTTAACAATCTTTGCGTTGATTTCTGCTGAATCTGCTTTAGATGGCTTGGCATCGAACACCACATATTCGAAACTGCGGGTTTCAACTTTATTGTTGAAACGATATTTATTCTTTTCGTAATAATCTTGGAAATCGTCGTCTGTCAACTTGATTTGCTGATCGGGAATCGAAGTATAATCTAAACTTAAGTACTTGAAGTTGGCGAGTTTGTTCCGCTGTTGGTAATCTTCACGAGCTTCTAAAGTAGTAACGTATAAACTGTTTTTAACTAGGTTGAAATATTTCTCGCTCAAACGGTTTTGTGTAAGATTAAGTAAGAAATTGCCCCACTGCTGACGCATTGGACTGGCAGCATCTTCTTTATCAATGTTGTTTAAAAACTGATTCAACTGATCGCGGTTGATCTGTCCGGTCTGTGGATTACCAAAGGCTTGTAATACCTGTGGATCAGGATTTTTACCACTGATCATGTCATTCAGTTCTGTTTTGCCAACTTGTAAGCCGAGCAAATTCAGTTCTTTTTCGAGTAAGATCTGAGAAACTGTTTGATTCCAGGTGTTTTCTACCACATAAGCCATCATTTGAGTGCTCAATGAAGATTGCCCCATTTGTTGCTTAAAATTATTGGCATTTTCTTCCACTTTAGCATTGAAGGATTGAATGTCAATCGTTTCTCCTGCTACTTCACCAACTTGATTATTGCTGGCACTCCAAAATGGACTACCCAAACGAACGGCATCGCTAATTAAAAATGCAACGATAGCAAGTCCTATTAAACTGACAATGATAACACCTGCTCTATTTCGCAGGAAACCCATTATTCCCATATGATTAGCTTTAGTTTCTTCAAAAGAGGCGCAAGATACAAATTTTCAGAAAAATTGGTATAAAATTGTGATTCAGCGCTAAAAACTTATGATTATTGGCCTACATTAAAATTGCCGGTAGACTGTTCTATTTCATAATAGCTGAAATCTTCATTTGCCCAAAATTTCGTTCCGAAGATAGTTTGCGAAACTGTTTTGATGGCTACAGTTTTGTTAGAATAGAACCGGCGTAAATTTTCATCCCAAATCAGTTCATCCGATTTAAAGGTCTTGCCCTCTCGGGTAGTAACTACCACATTGTTCCGGAGTTCCATATTTTTTTCATTTTCGCGACGGATGGCATAATCGGCTACCACCCGGCTCGATTCCTGCTGATTGGCATCCAAAAAAATAATGGTGACCCCTTTTTTCATCTCATAGTAAGGACTATTTGTCTTGAAATGAAGCAATTCTGGTGTAATTAATTTCGCTTTAACCACGGCCCCATCACTGTAAATGAGCTCTACTCCAGTGGTACGATCCATTGGGATCTGTGATTTTTGCGATGCAATGCGTTCCACCTCCCTGAGATCGTTCTCACAAGAACTGATTAAGAAAATGCCTAAGGAAAACAGGCTCAGATAAATGAAACGGACTTTCATTCCGCTAAAATTGAAAGTTTAATCGTATTTAGGTTTGATGAACCACCGGTCATTGAGCGTAAAACCTAAACGGACATTGAGGTAATTTTCACGGACCAAGTTGTTCAATAAAGTTCCTCTTTTACCCCATTCTGCAGCAAAATTGATCTTGTAAAATGCTGTTCTGTTGGATGGAAGGGGCATACCCAAACCAAAACAAATGGCAGATTGATTAATTTGATGGCCTTGAACTTTAATATAAGTTTTATTGAATCGGAAGCCCAGATTGTAATCTATCAGCTTGAAATAATTTGAAACTGCTGTAATGTCGGGTGTGTATTGACCTCCCAGGGCGATGCCATAACTATCATTTAAACCCGCATTATTCCCTCCATCACTAAATTGCGACCACCTGCTAAAGCTTAGGTCAGCACCTACGAGCCACTTATTGGTTCTCTCCAAGGCAAAACCGATGGCATGTGTCTGCGGAATACGCATTTTAGATGTGACAGCAGGATCATAAAGAATGGTATCAATTGGAGCAGATTCGGATTGGTTAATTACATCATAAGTATAACGGAAACTTACCAATGAACCGTTTGTTTTGAGTTGGGAAGAAGTACTGCCGGAATATCCGATGGTAAGGATATTTTTCCCTTTAGGATTCACAATATATTGAATACCATACTGAAAATTGAATCCATTTACACTTTTTTCAATTTGGTTTCTGGAACTCAATGCAGTGGGATCTTCAGGGAACTCTGTCGATTGCTTATTTTTTAAATTTCCGAAGATAAAGGCCACATTAAACCCCAAGCTAAGGTTGTTGTTGATCTGATAACCATAACCCAAATGAGCTCTTGATAATCCCCCCTCTCCACTGTAAATCTGATCAAGTTTGACCGTATCCAATACCTTGTGTGTTCGATATTGATATCCAAGATCTGAGTAGGGCATTAACCCAAAACTTAGTGCCGATTTTGGATTGACCGGAATGGCGAACAATAAATGGCTCAGGGTGCCATTGGTTGTGCGCTGAGACAAATCTGATTTACTTAATGTTCTAATGTCTAATGTTCCACCAATATCGAAAGAACTCAAATTGATCACACTGTAGGAAGCCGGATTTGAAACATTAATGTTGTTGTAGCCCCCAGGTTTTCGGATACCCATGGCCAAACCACCCATGCCAATATTTTGAGCGATCAATGAGGGCTTTAGATCTCCTAATCCAAACTGGCTGTAAGGTGAATTGGTGGTATTTTGGGCAAAAATATTCACCGTTGATAGTACAAGAAGGCACAAGCCTATATATTTTAATTTATTGATCATATTGATGATGGATAACTTCATTCAAACCTATTAGCACTAAATCGGGTTCACAAGAAAGATAGTTGGCAAAGATGCTATTTTTAAGGCGAGTATCAAAAAAACGGACATCTCCACCACAGAGTATCACTCGCAAATGAGCCTGTCGCTGACTATATTTTTGGATAAAACCTTCCACTTCGGCCAAAACACCATTGATCACACCCGATAAAATGGATTGGCGGGTATCCCTACCTATCAAATCCTCAAAATCTGGGTCAAAATCAACTAAAGGAAGTTTACCGGTAAAATGGTGCAGGGCCTTTAAGCGCATAAGAATTCCCGGACTGATACTGCCGCCTTCATACCTGCTTTTCTTATCAATCAAATCATAAGTAATACAGGTTCCGGCGTCTATTACCAAAACTGGCTGCTCCGGATATAAATAGCGAGCCCCCATCAGGCCGGCCAGGCGATCGGAGCCCAATGTTTCGGGACTTTTATACAGATTGATTAAAGGCAATGCCGTATTGGATGAAAAAGGCTGATAAACGGTAATGGTTTTGAGCAGGTTTGCTATTGCTTCCGCATCTTGGCTAACCGATGAGATTAAGCTGTTTTCAACTTCATAATCTTTAACGAGCTGTCGGAGCTGATCGGTGTCTATTTGCTGAAGATGGAGTTTATGGACCAGTTTACGTTGATGAAAAATCGCCAACTTGAGACCTGAGTTCCCGATATCGATGACCAGGTTATTCACAGGCTTAGGCGAGGGCCATTTTTAAAATTGATTCAAAAATTCCCAAACCATCCTGATTGGCTAAAACCGGATCGGCGGCTCTTTCGGGATGTGGCATCATGCCAAATACATTTCTGCCTTCATTACAAACCCCCGCGATATTGTCAATAGAACCATTCGGATTAGCGTCTTCCGTTACTTGTGCATTTTCATCGCAATAGCGGAACAAGATCTGATCCTGATCCTTCATTGCTTGGAGCACTTCGGGCTTGGCAAAATAATTACCTTCTCCGTGAGCAATCGGAATTTTGAGGGCTTTATTTAAATCGAGTTCGGCACTCACCAAACTGTTATTGGTTTCGGGTTTGAGGTAGATGTTCTTACAAATGAATTTACGGTTTCGGTTGTGCAATAAGGCTCCGGGGACCAAGCCCGCTTCGGTAAGAATTTGAAATCCATTGCAGATCCCCATTACGTATCCTCCCTTTTTGGCAAAAGCAATTACCTCCTGCATCACAGGCGAGAAACGGGCAATGGCACCGGAACGCAGGTAATCACCATAAGAAAACCCTCCAGGCAAAATCACCATATCCACACCTTTGAGGTCGTGATTTTTATGCCATAAATTTTCTACTTGTTGACCCATGATATTGCTCAGCACATCGATCATGTCCTGATCGCAATTGGATCCGGGGAAGGTAACTACACCAAATTTCATACTACAAAGCTATTCAATTTAGTGAATTTTCGGAGGCCAGATCTGTTAAAAAAAGTTAAAGCTGGGAAAGAACTCAAAAATGAAAATAGAGGCCAGCAAAATCAAAAAAACACCCTCATAAATCCATCTTTTTGCAGCATGCATGAAGTAGTAGGAGAACAAGACTGCCAGGGGTGCCGCCGCCAATAAATAATGATTGCTCATTGCCCCCAACTTCGGGCTGGCTGAAACCAGGGCCATCAAAAAGAACATGAACAATAACTGATACGATTTTCGGATGTGCACCACGCTCTTGAAAAAGTTCATTCTCAATTGAATGAAACTCAATATGCTCACTATACCCAAGGGTAATAGAATCCAATAATTGAAAGTTTTAATTGGAGCAAGGCCAACAGGATCGGTCCAAGCTGACTGACTGAGTGCAAGTGCATCATTCCAGAAATAATAAAAACCCAGAAAGAAGAAAACCGTGAAGAACCCCAAAAGGCCAAGCATCCATTCTCTCCAATTGAATGGTCTGAAAATCAGCAGGCTGATCCAAATGAGTGGTAGCATTATAACAAAAGAGGTATAAATGATCGTGCCCAGCGCAATGATCATCCCGGCATTGTAAATCAAAGGTCTGATTTCTTGCACCCGATACATTTTAAAGAATTGATTCAATAGCCAGATGACAAAGAAATTGAGAATTTGTACCGGTCCGAAATAAACAAATGAATGCAGCATATTGGCACAAATAATAAAAAGCAAAGCAGGTAAAAAACTGGCTTTACCAATCAAATTATGCGTGTTTACAATTGCATTGAACCAAAATGCCTGGACAATCAGAATGCTTAAACTAAGAATAAAATGAGTTCCTCCGCCCAATTTTAATGAAGGAGGATGATCCAGTAGTAAATGCTGGTATAACTGATGAAATGAAAGATCAGCGGCAGCAAGCGATTCATCCCAAAGAACAAAGCGCAAAAACAATGCGCCAAGTATCAGTAGCGGTATATTAAAGGGATGGAAAGTCCTGAATTGTTTGATCATATGCGGATACGAAGATCAAAACAATTATAAGATAATTTCTGCGAAGGGCCGGATAAAAAATCTACAAAAACAAGATTTCTTCGTCCTCGTGCTCTTCGATTTTTAATTCATATGGACTGAACCAAAAACCGACCAGCAAGAGCAATAAACTACCAAAAACAAAGGGTGCTATATCACTTAACATCAGTAATATTCTTTTCAGCAAAGAAAGCTGCTGAATGTAAATAAATAGTTAAGCTTAGATGAACTTATCGAGATTTTTCTAGCATGCCCTTTACCCGATAAAGCTGCTTTTCATGATGTAAAGTGTGAATTTCAATGAATCGTAACCATTGTCGTACATTGAAAAGACCCATTCGGGGATGCTTGGCCTTTTGCGTAGGCGAAGCTTGTTCCATTTTCGGGAGCAATTCCATCAAATTTTCCCTGAACTTTTGCGATTGAATTTGCGCCTCCTCCTTCGTAATTTTCTTTACCATAGCCGCAATACGTTCTGGTGCTTTAATTTTTACGGGAGGGAAAATTCCAAAAAATAAGATCAGGCGGCCAGAAATACTGGCAGGCTCTTTGGATTCAATACTTTTGCCTTGAATGCAATTCTGAATGGCGATTAAGCAGGCATGGTTAGCGGTGAAAATATGAGAATATACTTCTGAGTAAGACCAAACGCCCTCAGCAGGGTTCAATTGAAAATCTGACTCAGCAAGGTGGTTTAAAAATTGTTCATACCGATCAATGATCTTCAAAGTCCGATCAGCCATTTGTTGCATACTCATAATAATTGTTTTAATTCACTCAAGTGATGAATTTGCTCAGGGATGTCCTCCGGTTTTTCTTTCTTCTCCGGGTTGAAATAAATCGCATCCATCCCAAAACTTAAAGCGCCACGCACATCTGCCTCCAGGCTATCGCCGATCATTAAACTGTGGTGTATTTCAGCTCCAGCCTGTCCTAATGCATGCTTAAAAATAGCAGCGTCAGGCTTGTTGAAGCCAATCACTTCAGAGATGAAGATATTTCCAAAATACTTGACTAAACCGGTTAGCTCGATTTTCATTTCAGTAGATTCTTTGAAACCATTTGAAATGATATGTAAAATATATTTATCCTGAAGATAGGCCAGGGTTTCATGCGCTTCTGGAAAAAGATTGGTTTTAGTTGGGCAAATCCGCACGTAATCATCTTCAAATTGATGCGGAATGAGATCGGGATGCAAACCCATATCCAGGAAAGTTTTACTGAAGCGGGTCTCTCTCAACTCCTCTTTTGATATTTTACCCAGGTGATAATCGGCCCAAAGCTGGTGATTATTGAGGGTATAAGTTTCAATAAATGCATCGGGCGAATGAATTCCGAGGTTTTTTAGTCGATAAGTATGATACAACTCGTGCAGCGTTTCTTCTGCATTCCGGTCGAAATCCCAAATGGTATGGTCGAGGTCGAAAAATAAATGTTTGTACTTCATGCGGGCTTACAAAGCTGCACAATTAAACCTTTTCTCCAAAGGCTAAATCACCGGCATCGCCCAAACCGGGAACAATGTATGATTTGGAAGTAAGCTCATCATCCAAATCGCCCAACCAAATTTTCGCTTTGGGCAAATGAGCCTGCACATGAGCCAAACCCTCGGTACTAGCAATAATCGACACAATGTGTAGGTCTTTTATTTTATACTGACGCATCAATTCCTTGCAGCAAAGCACGATACTCTGCCCGGTGGCCATCATCGGATCAGCCAGAATCAAGGTTCGGCCATTCAAATTTGGGGAGGTGAAATATTTTAATTCAATGGTGAATTTTCCGGTTTTATGCGTTTTACGAAATGCCCCGATGAAAGCGGAGTCAGCTCCATCAAAAAAATTGAGCAAACCCTGATGAAGTGGCAAACCAGCTCGCAAAATAGTTGCCAAAACAGGCATTTCGTTCAACAAAGGCGTCGTAGCCGTACCCAAGGGAGTTTCAATATCACTTTGGCTGAAACTTAAAGTTTTACTGATTTCATAGGCAAAAATCTCGCCCAAGCGTTCTAAATTTTTTCGGAAGCGCATGCTGTCCTGCTGAATTTGCGCATCACGTAATTCGGCTAAAAAATGATTGCCAATGGAGGGCTGTTGAGTCAAAATAAAGGGCATAGCTAAATTTACAATTTTATTGGACTTAATGTGTTAAACCGCGTCGTATCTTTACAGGCAGATGGAATTTAAACTCACTTCCGATTACCTGCCCACTGGCGATCAGCCTGAAGCCATCAAGCAACTGGTAGAAGGTGTGCGCCAAGAGGAGCATTACCAAACGCTCTTGGGTGTCACCGGATCGGGAAAAACCTTCAGTATTGCCAATGTTATCCAGCAAACCCAAAAACCTACGCTCATCCTGAGCCATAATAAAACGCTGGCGGCACAGCTTTATGGTGAGTTTAAGCAGTTTTTCCCAGAAAATTCTGTCAACTATTTTGTTTCTTACTACGACTATTACCAGCCGGAGGCTTATATCCCTTCCAGCAATACCTATATCGAAAAAGATCTTTCCATCAACGAAGAGATCGAAAAATTACGCCTCCGGACCACTTCTGCCCTCATGTCGGGGAGGCGAGACCTCATTGTGGTTTCTTCTGTCTCTTGTATTTATGGTATGGGGAATCCGGATGATTTTGCTAACTCCATTTTCCGTTTTGCAGTGGGTACCCGCATCAGCCGGAATGCCTTTTTACACCGATTGGTAGAGATTTTATATTCGCGTACCACCAGCGATTTTAAGCGGGGAACATTCCGGGTGAAGGGAGATACGGTGGACATCTATCCGGCCTATCTGGATTTTGCCTATCGGGTTTCATTTTTTGGAGACGATATTGAAGAGCTGAGCAGCATCGATCCGGTTTCGGGAAAGACCCTCGAAAAGACGACTCATTTGGCTTTGTTCCCGGCCAATTTATTCGTAACACCTAAGGACCGAATGACGCAAATTATGTGGGAGATTGGGGAGGAAATGGAAACCAGAAAAAATCAATTACTGGCAGACCAGCGGCATTTAGAAGCAAAACGCCTGGAAGAACGAGTAAGCTACGATCTGGAAATGATGCGTGAATTGGGTTACTGCAGTGGTATTGAAAATTATTCCCGCTTTTTTGACGGCCGGAAACCCGGCATGCGCCCCTTCTGTTTGCTCGATTATTTTCCTGATGATTATTTAATGGTGATTGATGAAAGTCATGTTACCGTGCCTCAAATCCGTGCCATGTATGGCGGCGACCGTTCACGCAAACTCTCTTTGGTGGATTATGG
>JGI25921J50272_10000098_pt1 | contig 26460 bp, 26 predicted proteins | sample LauGreSu1BDMLBSD_2_FD_50272 | JGI IMG/M metagenome (IMG submission 50272) | reverse complement strand
CAATATCTCTCATGATTAAAATATTAGCTAACGACGGTATCGATCCAATTGGTAAAACTTTATTAGAAAAAGCTGGTTTCCAGGTTGTTACAGAAACCGTTCCTCAAGACCAATTGGCAGCGGCCTTACAACATTACGATGCTTTAACCGTTCGTAGTGCCACTAAGGTGCGAAAAGAATTAATTGATGCCTGTCCGAATCTGAGACTGATTGGTCGGGGTGGGGTAGGTATGGATAATATCGATGTGGAATATGCCCGTGGTAAAGGAATAGCGGTGGTCAATACCCCGGCAGCGTCTTCACTCTCGGTGGCAGAGTTGGTATTTGCTCATTTGTTTACCGGTATCCGTTTTTTACAGGATGCCAACCGAAAAATGCCAATGGAAGGAAATACTAGGTTCAATGATTTGAAAAAGGCTTATGCCAAAGGAATTGAACTTCGTGGTAAAAGCATTGGAATCATCGGTTTTGGTCGTATTGGCCGTGAAACTGCTAAAATTGCCCTCGGTTTGGGTATGGATGTATTGGCCTATGATTTAAATGAAGTTCCCCCGACATTAACACTTCAATTAAGTGGAAATATTAATGTTGATGTACCGGTAAAAAGATTAGGTTTAGATCATCTGATCAGCCAATCTGATTTTATCAGCCTGCATGTACCTTTCTCAGAAAAGCCCGTAATCGGCAAAGCTGAATTTGCACAAATGAAAACTGGTGCCGGACTGGTAAATTGTTCACGTGGAGGCACTGTTGATGAACAAGCCTTATTGGAAGTGTTGGATAGTGGTAAACTGGCCTTCGCCGGATTAGATGTATTCGAAAATGAACCCACTCCATTGCAAGCTCTTTTATCACATCCTAAAGTATCTTTAACCCCTCATATTGGTGCCTCTACCAATGAGGCACAGGAAAGAATTGGTACGGAACTGGCGAATTTGATCATCGAATTCTTTAAGCAATCATAAAAAGTCTTCTATGCCCAAAATCAAAGCTTTTAAAGGTTTACATCCCGATCAAGCTTATGCAGCAGATGTGGTTTTGGAAGTAGAAAACCTTGATTTGCCAACTGCCCGTGAAATTCGAAGCCAAAAGTTACATTCCTTTGTCAATATGTTGGTTCCGAAATTAGAAAACCGTTTTTTAATGGGTTCTAAAACAGAATTGGCTTTTAAGAAAATCAACGAGAATTTTGAGGAATTCATAGAAAAGTCATGGTTGATTCGAGACGAAAAGCCCTCGATCTATATATACCAAGTTCAACACTTTGGGATTACTCAAACCGGCATTTGGACTGCTTCTGCCATTGATGATTACTTGAACAATACCATCAAAAAACACGAATTAACCCGTGCTGAGCGGGAACGCGGATTAATCGATTATTTACAACAAACCGGTATTGATGCTAACCCCGTTTTGATCACTTACCAAGCAGATCCAAAAATTGATCAAATTATCTCTAAAACCATTAAAAGTGATGCTTTGCTATCATTCGAAAAATCTGGTTCGATTCATTCTGTATGGAAAATTGATCAAGATGAACAGTTAGAAACAATCACACAAGCATTTGGAGCACTTAAACACAGCTATATTGCAGATGGGCATCATCGTGCTGCGGCAGCCTCCACCTATGGCATTGAATGCCGTAAACTGAATTTGAAACACCATGGAGCCGAAGAGTATAATTTCTTTAGTTCTGTCTACATGTCTACAGATCAACTGAGGATTTTTGAATTTCATCGTTTAGTAAAAGATCTTGGTAAATTATCGGTGAATTCATTTTTAGGGCAGCTCTCCAATCAATTTGAATTAGAAGAATTAAAGCAAGTGACGGAATTTAAGCCCGGCAGCATTCATCAATTCGGGATGTATTTGGCCGGTAAATGGTTTAAACTTGCGTTTAAAGGTAATTTATCTGGCAATCCGGTTAAAGATTTGGATGTGACTATTTTGCAAGATGAGGTTTTAACAAAACTATTGGGTATTAACGACCCCAGAACTGATGCCCGACTTAGTTTTGCGGGTGGATTAAGTCCGCTAAATGAATTGGTAAATAAAGTGGATGAAGGTGCTTTCGATGTCTTGTTTACGCTTTACCCGACCAGTATTGATGAATTAATTGCTGTAGCAGATGCGGGAGAAGTAATGCCACCCAAATCAACCTGGTTTGAGCCTAAATTTCTCTCAGGATTAATTATCCACCAACTCGACTAAAATCTTTTCGCAAAGCCTTTAAGCCCATAATCACCCAAATAATGGCAACAAGGAGTGAGGCACCAATCATGCCGATAGCAAGATAGTTGTCCATTAACCAGTTTATTTCGGGATCGTTGATAAATTGAATGATCATTATACCGATCAGACTTGAAAATAGAGGAAACAATCCTGCTACAATAAATAGTGAGTTGCTCCTAACCGTGAGTGGATGTCCGTTTTTATAAAGAAATAACTGCCTAATCAATAGTAAAACAATAAGAAAGGCAAACAGGAAGCAGGTAAATAAAAAAAGGGCGAATGCGCCTAATCCATTAAAAGAAATATCCGACATGGTTCTATCTTTTTAAGATTGAACGCAAAATCAGGATTCAAATTGTAATTGGCTTAAATATCGATACAATCCTTCTTTGTTTTTGATCAGTTCTTCATGAGAACCACTTTCCACTACACGTCCTTTTTCTATCACTACAATTCGATCGGCCTCCCGGATCGTAGATAATCGGTGGGCAATAATGATAGAAGTTCGATTTTTCATCAATTCTTCCAATGCTTCCTGAACCAATCTTTCTGATTCAGAATCGAGCGAAGAAGTTGCTTCATCTAAAATTAAGATAGCGGGATCTTTCAATAAGGCACGTGCAATCGCGATTCGTTGTCTTTGCCCGCCTGATAATTTTACACCACGTTCGCCCACCAGGGTATCATAACCTTCTGGGAAACTGCTGATGAATTCATGTGCATTTGCCCGCTTGGCAGCTTGTATGATCTCTTCCTTGCTTGCACTCAGCTTACCATAAGCGATGTTTTCCAGAATAGATCCACCAAATAAAAGCACATCCTGTGGAACAATGGCTACTTGATTACGGATATCTGTTAATGAGAATTGATCTGCAGATTGACCATCAAATAAGATGTTGCCTTCCTGTGCCTCGTAAAATCTTAGAATCAAAGATGCTAAGGTGGATTTTCCGGCTCCACTTGGCCCAACAATGGCTACTCTTTCACCAGATTTGGCTTCAAAACTTACCGATTGTAGCACAGGCATTTCAGGCCTAGAAGGGTATTGAAATGAAACATTTTGAAAACTCAGATCACCTTTGATTGTCTTCGCAATGCTATTTTCATACTCATTGATAGAAATTGACTCATTGGGCTCGTTGAGTATCTCTAAAACCCGTTCACTGGCGCCTACTGCTTTTTGCACATTGGCATACAGTTCAGGGAAGCTACCCATTGCTGCTCCAACAAAAATGGCATACAAGATAAAGGTGGTTAAATTGCCTACAGAAAGCTGGCCATTAGAAACCAAAACCGAACCATACCAAATGACCGCAACAATTGCTCCGAACAAACAAAAGATGATAAATGAAGCAAATGCACCACGGTAACTGGCACCTTTCAGGGCAATTTTAACTACATTTTGCAGGTTTTTTTGATAACGGTTTGCCTCATACGCTTCATTTACAAAAGCTTTTACGTTCGCAATACCTTGCAAGGTCTCCTGAACCACAGTGTTTGATTCAGCCAATTGATCTTGCGCTTCACGGGATACTTTTCTAATGAAACGACCGAATATCACAGCCGATACTACCAAAATTGGTAGAATGGCTAAATTTAAAAGTGTGAGCTGGTAAGAAACCACAAAAAGTAAGGTCACACCACCTATTAAGAGTACGATTTGTCTGAACATTTCTGCCAATGTAGTGGTCAATGTATCCTGTATTTGTGATAAATCGGTAGAAATGCGGCTGTTTAACTCACCCACCCGGCGATTGGCAAAAAAGTTCATTGGTAAGGTAATCAATCTAAAATAAGTGTCTCTTCTGATATCAGACAATGCTTTTTCTGCTACTTCAACAAAAAATCGAATCCTGAAAAAGGAAACAAAAGACTGCAGAAATAAGATCACAAAACAAATCAATCCGATGGTATTGATCTCACCAGGAATAAAACTGATCTTTTGTTTCCCTTGTGCCGCATCGATCATTGCCCCTAGTAAAGAAGGAAATGCCAGTCCGGTCAGACTCGACAGGAATAGGAAAACGATTCCAAAGATAAATTTTACACGGTAAGGTCGTAGGTAGGCGAGTAGCTGAGATATTTTACGAATATTCTCTTTGTTGATTTTTGCTTTTGGCAAATCTTCTTCTTGCTTATTTCCGCTATTGAGTGTATTTCTTGCCATGTAATGCTAGACCTTGTTAAAATTGAGCCCTAAATTAGCTGATAATTCATCAATAATACTTTGCCAGGCTGAGTATGACTCAATTTTTACCTTGTTAATCAATAAAAAGATCACTCCTTTCTTAAAAAATCTAAAACCGCTTTCACGGTTTCCTGAGGATCTTCTTCTTGCGGAACATGTCCAAATTTTGGAAAAGTGACCAGTGTATCATTTGGTAAATCTTTTTGAAAACGATAGGCTACAGAAATAGGAATCAGACGATCCTTTTCACCCCAAATAATCAGGGTAGGAGTTGATAGTTTTTTTAGTTGTTCATAGTTTTCATCCAAACCTTTTCTTTTGAACTTAGACATCCGGTCTATGAATGCAGCACGGTTGCCTGCCCTCAGGGAGAGTTCGAAATACCGGTCAACCAGCTTTTCATCAATTTTATAAGGATCACCGTAAACATTTTCAATGCTTTTCTTTAAAATGGGTCGTGGAGTAACGTATTTGAACACATTTTTAATGACAGGCAGAGAAGCCAATTGAAAGGCCAAAGGAACTGATTCGGACTGGATAGGGTAGCCCGCTGCATCCACCAAGATCAGTTTTTTGATTTTTTGAGGATGTTTTAGGGCATAATTCCAGGCAATGTATCCACCCAAAGAATTTCCGCCTATGATACATTTTTTAACGCCTAGCTGATTCAAAAATTCATCAATAAAATCTACATAAAACGAAACTGAATAATCACCAGCAGGATGTGGACCGGTGAGACCGTAAGCCGGAAGATCTAAAGTGATGATCCTGTGTTCACTTTGTAAGGCTTGTACCCAATCTTGCCAGGTATGTAAGCTGGCGGCTGTACCATGTAAGAGCACAATAGGAAGAGAATCTGTTTGATTACCCTGATCTCGGTAATGTACTTCCAAGTCCTCCATTTTAAGAAATTTAGAAGGACTGGTGGCATATTTTTGTTTCAGGATCGGTAATGGAATGTCATTTTCCCAGAAGGTGAGACCAACTCCAAAAACGCTCAAAATCAATATAAAAGTTAGGTATTTGAATGATTTTTTCATCACGTCATTTTATTTAATGTCCAGGCAACCGCTTTTTCAGCAAAAAGTGGTTTTACCCGAGCCCATGTCAGTTTAAATAATTCAGATTCCCGGTATTGATTCAAGAATTGTTCCGATTCCCATAAACTGATGGTAAAAAATTGGGCTGGTTCATTTAGATCTCTGTGCAGGTGTAATTCATAACAACCTTCACTTTGTGAAATATNTTGTTTCATCTCTTCGAAAATTTCGAGAAATGCGGGCACTTCTTCGGGCCTGAAATGCATTTTTACGATCCTGGTGATCATTTGTAAAATTCTATCCTAACAATATCGCCCAAGTGTAAACCCAATAAACCACTGGCGTTTCCTTTATTAATAGCAATTTCCAAATGGTTGGAAATGCCAAATAAACAAAGTTTTTCACCTTCGGGTACTTCATTATAATGCCAGCTAAGTGAAGATATCGATTCGTTTCTCCGGAAAAAGAGATTGAAATTCCGGTTCTTTTGCTGTTTGGTAAATAGTTCTTTAGTGATGTTGGTGATCACATTTTGGAAAGAATCTATGTAAATCACGCTTCCGCGAATGAGGTCGCCTTCAATAACTGGCTGCAGGGTCATCCTTTGTTCAATTCCGTTGATGGAGATTCCAATTTCGTTCAATTTGCCACCCTTGGCTAAATGACAGGCGGCCTTTGCTAAAATATCTGAAAGCGGGAAATGCAAGAAGTTGAGATCCTGCATGATGTTGATCTCTACCACTTCACTTGGTTGCTCATCAAACAACAAAGAGAAAATGCCATTATCTGAACCCACAAAGAAATGATCTTTATAACGCAGGGCTAGGTATTTGGAATTTTCGTGATATACAGAATCAATCCCAATAAGGTGAACAGTTTCCTTTGGAAAATAGTAGAAGGAATTTTTTAAGACAAAGGCAGCATGAGGAATATTAAACGCTGAAATATCATGACTGATATCCACCAAATTAGCGCTGGGCAATAATTTCAATAAACTACCTTTTAGGGCGGCCTGATAGAAGTCTTTAGTTCCCAGATCGGTAGTTAAGGTAATGATGCCCATTCAGAAAAATGAATATTTATTAGTATTCTTGTTATTGGTAATTGCTTACAAATATTCAATTTTTATCGCACAAAAAAACCTATTTTTAACTAGTAAATTTTTATAAATAATTCTTTTGAACGAACTGATCATCACCCTCGAAAATGTAAACCCCGTAATGCTTTGGGGTCCGAAAAATGATAATTTCGAAATCTTAAAAAAGCATTATCCAAAAATCAAAATCGTTGCACGGGGAAATGAAGTGAAAGTCCTTGGAGACGAAAAGGAGCTGAACCAATTTCAACAAAAGTTCCAGGAGATACTCGACCATACCGATAAATTTCAGCAGCTCAATTCAAACGAAATTGAACACCTATTAGGTGCTACTCCTTCATCCAATGATTCTGAACCTAGTTCCGATAAGATCAATGGTAGTGAGCCGATTGTTTTTGGGCCAAACGGCATTGTTGTAAAGGCCAGAACAGCCAATCAGCGACGTATGGTGGATAGTATTCAGAAAAATGACATCATATTTGCCATTGGCCCTGCCGGTACCGGTAAAACCTATACTGCAGTTGCTTTGGCGGTGAGGGCGCTGAAAAATAAAGAAGTAAAGCGTATCATTCTTACTCGTCCGGCAGTAGAAGCAGGGGAGAACCTTGGTTTTTTACCTGGAGATCTGAAAGAGAAGATCGATCCTTATCTACGTCCACTTTACGATGCTTTGGACGACATGATCCCCGCCGAGAAATTGAAGCTGTACCTTGAAAACAGGACCATCGAAATTGCTCCTTTGGCATTTATGCGAGGGCGTACTTTAGATAACTGTTTCGTGATTTTAGATGAAGCACAAAATGCCACCGATATGCAGTTGAAAATGTTTTTAACTCGTATGGGCCCAACTGCTAAGTTCATCGTTACCGGCGATGCCACGCAGATAGATCTTCCCAAAGTGCAGCAATCGGGCTTGCACACTGCGCTTAGAATTCTACCAGAAATTAAGGGCATCGATATCATTTATTTGAGTGGTGAAGATGTGGTTAGACATAAATTAGTAAAACGGATTTTAGAAGCTTACGGAGATATTCAGAAATAAACTATAATGGCGGCATTTAAGGAAACCAATTTTCAATTACCCGGTCAAACTGCTTTTTATAAGGGCAAAGTAAGAGATGTGTATACCATCGAAGATCAATATTTGGTGATGGTAGTTACTGATCGTATTTCTGCTTTCGATGTGGTTTTGCCAGAGCCCATTCCCTACAAAGGACAAGTACTGAACCAAATTGCTGCTAAGTTTCTAAAAGCCACCAGCGATATCGTCCCTAACTGGGTGATTGATGTTCCCGATCCTACGGTTACCATCGGCCGTATTTGCCAGCCATATAAAGTTGAAATGGTAATCAGGGGATACCTTGCCGGTCATGCCTGGAGAGAATACCAAGCGGGCAGGAGAACAGTTTGTGGCGTAGCATTACCGGATGGATTGAAAGAAAATGATCAATTGCCTTCGCCTATCATTACCCCAACCACCAAGGCTGCTTTTGGTCATGATGAAGATATTTCGAGAGAAGAAATTTTATCGAGAGGAATTGTTACTGAGGCCGATTACTTGCAATTAGAACAATATACTAGAGCCCTCTACCAAAGGGGAACTCAAATGGCAGCAGCCAGAGGGTTGATATTGGTAGATACCAAATATGAATTTGGGAAAACGGAGGATGGAACCATCCTGTTAATTGATGAAATACATACACCAGATTCATCCCGGTATTTTTATGCCGATGGCTATCAGGAACGCCAAGACCGAAATGAGCCTCAGCGGCAACTTTCTAAAGAATTTGTTAGAAAATGGTTGATTGAAAACGGTTTTCAAGGTAAAGAGGGCCAGCAAGTTCCGGCCATGAGCAAAGAGTGGATTCAAACCATTTCCGATCGTTACATCGAACTTTATGAGCAAATCATTGGTGAGCCATTTGTTAGGGCAGAAGGCGCTGATGTACTCGACAGAATTCATCAACATATTCTTAAAAGTTTAAACCTGCTCTCAAAAAAATAATTGATGGTAACAATTTTTTAACTATCTTAGAGAGAGATGAAGTTCACAATTGACAAGCACGATAAATATGTAATCTTCAGGTTGGATGAACCCAAACTGAATAGTTTAATTTCACCTAAACTCAAGTCTGAATTAATTCTGATCAATACAGAGGGACAGAGAAATATTGTGTTGGACCTTTCAGAAGTTAAATATTCTGATTCTTCTGGCTTAGGCAGCCTGTTGGTGGGCCATCGTATTTGTAAAAGTGCCGATGGGATTTTTATCTTAACCAATCTTAACGAGACCATTTCGAAACTCATCCATATTTCTCAGTTAGAAGAGGTGTTAAATATTGTGCCCAGCAACGATGAAGCTATTGATCTCATTTTCATGGAAGAAATTGAGAAAGAGCTAAAAAATGAAACACGCTAACACCCAGAAAACTGAATGAAGTTTGAGCTTACCATTTTAGGAAGCAGTTCGGCCACACCAATTTATAATAGGAATCCTACCGCTCAATTACTGAATATTAATGAGAAATTTTACCTCATTGATTGTGGAGAAGGTACGCAACAACAATTGCTTCGTTTCAATTGTAAATTTCAGAAGATAGATCACATCTTTATTAGCCATTTGCATGGCGATCATTACCTGGGTTTGGTTGGATTGATCTCTTCCATGAATCTGAATGGCCGAAGGAAGGCCTTGAAGCTTTTTGGACCACCGGAATTAAAAGAAATTATTGATCTTCAATTAAAACATTCGCTTACTACGCTTAGATTCAGTTTAGAATTCAAGCCAAGCTCGGCTGATCAATTTATCACGCTATTTGAGAACCAGGATGTTTTGGTGGAAACCATCCCACTAAATCACCGGATCGCTTGTACGGGTTTTAAATTCACTTTAAAAAAGCGTTTACCTAAGATCCGGATGGATAAGGTAGAAGCCTTGCAAATTCCGCCTGAACAGCGTCAGTTAATCAAAAAAGGTTTTCCATTTACCGATTCAAGCGGTAACGTCCATCAACCAGAAGATTTGACCTTACCGGCCGACGAAGAGAAAAGCTATGCGTATTGCTCTGATACCATTTGTGACTGGTCTTACCTGGATCAGATCAAGGGCGTGAACTTATTATACCATGAATCTACATTTATGCACGATATGTTGGCTCGTACGGAAGAAACCTATCATACCACTGCCTTGCAAGCAGGAGAGATCGGCAAGAGGGGAGCAGTAAAAAAACTCTTGATTGGCCATTTTTCGGCACGTTATCGAGATTTAGATCCACTTTTGGAGGAAGCTCGATCGGTATTCCCAAACACAGAGCTGGCAATTGAAGGCCAAAAATTTGAAATTATTTAGTTTTAGATCCCTTTCCGAATATCGAAAAGTGAACGTAACGTTTTGGATTTGCTTTTAAATCAATCATCAATTGATCTAAGTTAGCGGTGGCCTGATTCAAGTTATTATATAATTGTTGATCATTGACCAGTAGCCCTAAACTTCCTTGTCCGGCATTGATTTTATTGACCACTTGCTGCAGGTCGCTAACAGCTTTGTTCGCATTGACAAGGGTTTCGCCTAAATTAGCTTCCGCACCTTCTGCACTGATTTTTTTCAAATTAGCCGACATCGATTCCAGGTTAACAAGGATATCTCCAATTCGCTTACTTTGTGCGCCCACCAAACCGTCTACTTTGCGACTGGTACCTTCGAGAGTTTGGAGCGTTTGAGCAATACTGCTAAAACTTTGATTGAAGTTACGTTTAAACTCCGGATTAAGCGTTTGGTTAATGCTATTTAAAACAGAGTCCATACGACTGGCAATTAAGCTGGCTTTTTCTTGTACAGGCTTCAACTGATCCATTAAACCGGCCTGATTGGTACCGATGATCGTGTCACCATCCACTGCAAACTCTTTACTGTCGCCTAAATAAAACACCACAGCTTTACCGCCCAATAAATCGGTGTTTTCAAGTTGAGCCTTGGTATTTCTGGGGATCTGGTAATCTGGATCTATCCTGAATTCAGCAATGATCTTTCCCTGGGGAGTGAGCTTAAGTTTAGAAACTCTTCCAACCTGAAAGCCGTTCACATAAACCGGCTTAGAAACAGTTAAGCCATCAATTTTATCGTAAACTGCATAATACTCATCATCGGTAGTAAATAAATCCATGCCTTTTAGGAAACTATATCCTAAAATAAGTACCGTAATGGCTACAGTAGCTAATATGCCTACCTTTGTTTCGTTGGAAATTTTCAATATTTCTAATTTTAATTTAAATCAATCTTACTCTATTTCAACCTGCTTCTTATAGGTTTGAATCGCCCGAAGTATACCATTCACAATTTCTGCCTGTCCTGTTTCAGAATTCATATATATTTCTTCATCAGGATTAGAAATGAAACCAATTTCGGTTAACACAGCGGGCATACCAGCACGAGCTAATACCGCTAACGATTTTTCTTTTACACCGCGGTCAGGTCTGCCAGATTTGCTATATTCTTCCTGTATAAATGTAGCTAGTTTGATGCTTTGCTCTCTAAAACCATTTTTTATGAAAGAAAACATAATGATACTTTCAGGATCTTTAGGATCGTAACCTTCATAGTTTTCTTTGTAGTCTTTTTCTAACAAAATGGAAGCATTCTCTCTGATGGCAATGTCTTGTTCATCTAAGCGACCAAAACCCGAAACGAAAGTTTCTGTACCACTGGTACTGGTACTTTGAGTAGTCACCGTTGAATAAGTGGGGACTCTTCTTCCTTTACTATTGGTTCGATAACCATTTATAACTCTCTTAGTATAAATTGGCATTGAGTTACAGTGTAGAGTGATAAAAAGGTCTGCTTTTACGCGGTTTGCAATACCAATTCGTTCATATAAAGGAATGAATACATCGCTTGTTCGGGTATAAACCACTTTCACATCTTTCAAAGATTCTTCAATTGCCTTACCAAGCTTGAGTGCAACAGCCAATGCTACATCCTTTTCTTTCGAAATCAAACCCTTGGTTGCACCGTCCTGTCCTCCGTGTCCGGCATCAATCACAATGGTTCGGATGCGGTAAGGCGGATTTTCTTCCCGATTTGCAAAAGAAAATACAGATAAAAGCAGCAGAACCGTTAACAATCCATAAATCGGTCTGATGAATGGGATAATTTTCATTAATTTTGATCGATTTTTTGTGACAAGTTTTACAAAAATAGTATTCATCAGCTAATTTGGAATTTATTAAGCTCCTTTTTCGAAACAAGCTTCTGCTTTTTCTTTTTCTGGGAAATGCGCTAACGGCTTTTGCTCAGCGAAATACCCTTCCAATTAATAAAACGACCAAAGCTGATACCACCGTACAATTGACTACTAAAAGTAATCAGAAAGCGTCGAAAGTAAAATATAATGCGGAAGATTCTATCCGTGTTGATAAAAAAAACGGCATGCTATATTTGTATGGAAGAGCTAGGGTAATTTATGGTGATTTTGAATTGGATGCCGATTTTATTCGCTTGGATCAAAAAACAAATACGGTTTTTGCCAGTGGACTCATCAATAAACAAACCAATCGTTATCAGGGGAAACCTATTTTTAAACAAGGCGGCGATCAGCCCATTACTACCGATTCATTGATTTTCAATGTAGAAACCAAAAAAGGAAAATCATTTGGTATCTTCTCCGAAGTGGATGGCGGGTACTTAACCGCTCGTCAATTTAAAAAAAATGAATACGAAGAAGGCTTCTTCAAAAATGGTATTTTCAGCACCTGTAATCTAGAACATCCACATTTTGGAATTTTTATAACCCGGGGCATTGTAACTGAAAAGCAAATTTTAACTGGCCCAGCATTTCTGCAAATTGAGGATGTTCCACTTCCGGCGGGCATCCCTTTTGGTTTTTTCCCAAAACCAAATCGCCGTGCTTCCGGAATTATGTTCCCTACTTTTGGGGAGGATGCTGTCAGGGGCTTTTTTATCCGTGATTTTGGCTATTACATCGGTTTAAATGATTATTGGGACATGACTTTACGTGGCAGTTTGTACAGTCGTGGTTCCTATGATATCAATACGGCCGCTCGCTATCAAAAAAAATACAAATACGATGGTAATTTGAATTTCAGATACTCATCCACCCGAACCGGCATTGAAGGAACTCCTGGTTATAAGCCATTTAAGGATTTCAACATACAATGGAGCCATTCTCAAAGACCCGAAGCCAATCCGGGGACTACTTTTAGTGCTTCGGTAAATGCGGGTACTTCCAGCTATTTTACGAATACCGCAGCCGGTGGTTCATATAATTTTGACCAATTGACACGCAATACTTTGTCATCCAATATTAGCTATGGAAAAGTTTTTGCCGATGGTTTATTCAATTTCACATCCAGTGTAAGCCATAGGCAAGACATGCAACAGAAAACAGTCTATTTGGAGCTGCCCACTTTTAGTTTGAACATGAGTACCATCAGTCCCTTCGACTCTAAGAAAAGGACCGGTGACCAAAAGTGGTATCAAAGAATTAACGTAGGTTATAGTTTAAGAGGTACCAATTCAATCGATACGAAAGAAGAATTATTATTTAAGCAAACCGGCCTGAAGAACTTCAGGAATGGTTTCCAACACGCTGTTCCGGTTAACTTTTCTCTTAACTTACTGAAGTTTTTTAACCTTACTTCAGGTGTAAACTACACCGAAAACTGGTATACCAACACCATACGTAAAACCTTTGATCCTGCCCAAAATAAGGTACTTATCGATACTGTTCCGGGATTTAGACGGACTTATGAGTACAGCTTTAGTAGTGGTTTAACTACCAAGTTTTATGGTCAGGTGAATTTTAAAAAGGGGAAGCTCATGGCTTTGAGACATGTGGTTACGCCTAGTATTGGTTTTAATTTTCGTCCAGATTTCAGCTCGGCCCGTTTCGGATTTTATGATAATGTTCAGCAAAATCTAAACGGAGATCAGTTGCTCTATTCCTATTTTGAACAGGGAGTATATGGTTATCCCGGTAGAGGCAAGGTGGCTGGAATTGGCTTTAGTCTAGACAATAATATCGAAGCTAAACTCAAATCAAAAGGTGATTCAACCGGGAAGCCTGAAAAGATACCTATTCTCCAAGGTTTAACTTTTTCAGGGAACTATAATTTCGCAGTCGACTCTTTTAAATTGTCGCCTATTGTATTTTCTGGCCGAACCGCACTTTTTAAACAAAAAATGGGAATCAACTTCTTTGGAACTTTTGACCCGTATGAAGTGAATGAATTAGGCAAGAAGCTCGATAAATACACTTTCAGTTCAGGAAAATTACCCAGAGTAACCAATTTTGGTTTCTCTTTAGATTTTAGTCTGAATTCTAAATCAAACAAAAAACAACAAAGCAATCAGACCAATACGCTCAGTAATTTAAATCCAGGGCAGGCAAATCAATTAGACTTATTGAACCGTGATAGAAATGCTTTTGTAGATTTTAATATCCCTTGGAACTTCAGGGCATCCTACAGCTTCAATTACTCTAAATTTGGATTAGTGGCAAATACCACCAATACACTTAATTTCAACGGCGATTTTAGTGTCACTCCTAAATGGAAAGTGGTTTATAATTCGGGATGGGATTTCCAACAGAAGAAAATTAGTTTAACACAAGTATCCATTTACCGCGATTTACATTGCTGGGATCTTTCCTTTGGTTGGATACCTTTTGGGACTTACAGAAGCTATACCGTTGATTTACGGGTGAAAGCATCTATTTTACAAGATTTAAAACTGAGTAAACGACGAGACTTTTTTAGCAATTTTTAATATGCAGGCGGAAATTATAACCATTGGTGATGAGATTTTAATTGGACAGATAGTGGATACTAATTCTGCTTGGATAGGTCAAAAATTGAATGAAATAGGGATTTCAATTAAACAAATCAGTTCTATTTCCGACGATAGAAATGATATTCTTTCAACTTTGAGAGCGGCAGTCAACCGTGCAGATCTGGTGATCATTACCGGTGGCTTAGGTCCAACAAAAGATGATATCACCAAGAAAACGCTGGCAGATTATTTTGAAGTTGGCTTTAAGCGAGATGAAGGAACCTTAGAACAGGTTAAAACTCTGTTTGAGCGTTTCAAAGCACCTCTTTTACCGGTAAACATTGCTCAGGCGAATGTGCCTGAAAACTGTTTGGTACTTCCCAATAAAAATGGAACGGCCCCTGGCATGTGGTTTCAAGAAGAGGACAAATTGATCATCTCTCTACCGGGCGTTCCATTTGAGATGAAATATTTGATGGAAGAAGAAGTCATTCCGAGAATTAAACAACAATTCAAATTACCTCATATCGTTCACCATACCATGTTAACAGCTGGTATCGGTGAATCCTTCCTGGCTGAAAAAATCAGCGCCATTGAAGATATGTTGCCCAAACACATCAAATTAGCATACTTACCTAAATTGGGTCAGGTACGTTTACGCTTGAGTGCTTATGGTACTGATAAAACGGCATTAGAGAATGAAGTAAACTTGATTGCTGGAGAAATCAAAAAGCTGATAGCCCCATATTTGATCAGTGATACCGATACGCCAATTGAGAAGGTTATTTTAGATTTCATGGAAATGAGGAATTTGAAACTAGCCATTGCAGAAAGTTGTACTGGAGGTTACCTGGCGCATCAAATTACCCAACACCCAGGATGTAGCAGTGTTTTTGCCGGTAGTGCCGTTGCTTATTCATACGAAATGAAAGAAAGCATGTTAGATGTGAAGCATGAAACTCTTACCCAACATGGTGCGGTAAGTGCAGAGGTGGTAGAAGAAATGGCCATAGGCGTGATCAACCGTTACAAAGCCGATTATTCAGTTTCTATCAGTGGTATTGCAGGACCGGATGGTGGCATTCCTGAGAAACCTGTAGGTACAGTCTGGATCGCGGTAGCCAATAAAAATAAAACGTTGAGCAGGAAATTTCAGTTTGGTAACAAACGAAAAGAAAATATTGAACGTTCTGCCATCAGTGCGCTCATTATGCTTCACAAATTATTGAAAGAAGATTACGCTTAAGCAAAAAAGCATTAATTTTGCCCGAAATACAAAACCTATGGCTGAATATCAATTAACACTTCCTAAAATGGGCGAAAGTGTCGCTGAGGCTACCATTATTAAATGGGTAAAACAGCCCGGTGATACCATCAAAATGGACGAAACGGTTTTAGAAATTGCCACCGATAAGGTAGATTCTGAAGTGCCATCGCCTGTAGCCGGAAAATTGGTAAAACAGCTTTTTGTAGAAAATGACATTGCGCAGGTGGGTCAGGTAATCGCTATCATCGAAACTGATATGAATGCCTCAGTTGAGACCCAGACCCCTGCTCCTGAATCCGTTCAGACAAGTGCACCCGCTCCAGAAGCTCCCAAGGTTGCCGAAATCCCTGGAATTGAACAATTATCCACTCCAGAACAGGTAATTGCCCCTGCAACTGATTTTAGCTCCTCAGAGCGTTTTTATTCACCTCTAGTGAAAAGCATTGCCGCTGAAGAAGGCATTTCACTCAGCGAATTAGATTCAATTAAGGGTAGCGGTGCCGAAGGACGAGTTACCAAACAAGATATTTTAGATTATTTGGCCAGCAGACCGGGTAGAACAGCTCCTCAAGCGTCAAAAATTGAAACTCCAAAAACGGAGTCACCCAAAGCTGCTCCGGCAGCAGCACCTGCCGTTTCGGTATCGGGTGGTGATGAAATCATCGAAATGGATCGGATGCGTAAACTGATCGCCGATCACATGGTGATGAGTAAACATACTTCTCCTCACGTTACTTCTTTTGTTGAAGCCGATGTAACGAACATTGTACAATGGAGAGAGCGCATTAAAAAAGGTTTTGAAAAGCGTGAAAACGAGAAAATTACTTTTACTCCAATTTTTATTGAAGCGGTAGCTAAAGCCATCAAAGATTTTCCGATGATCAATGTCTCTGTAAATGGCAATCAAATCATCAAGAAGAAAGACATCAACATTGGTATGGCAACTGCCTTACCTTCTGGAAACCTGATTGTTCCGGTCATCAAAAATGCTGACCAACTCAATTTGGTAGGCATTACTAAATCGGTTAACGATTTGGCGAACCGTGCCCGTCAGAATAAATTACAACCAGATGAAGTGCAAAATGGCACTTTCACCCTAACCAATGTGGGTTCATTTGGAAATGTGATGGGAACGCCAATCATCAATCAACCTCAGGTTGCTATTTTGGCGGTTGGAGCCATTAAAAAGAAGCCGGCAGTTATTGAAACCGAACACGGAGACGTCATCGCTATCCGTCACATGATGTTCCTGTCCTTATCTTACGACCACCGGGTGGTTGATGGAGCATTAGGCGGATCATTTGTCCGTAAGGTAGCCGACTACCTCGAATCTTGGGATACCAATCGCCAAGCTTAAGCCAGCGCTTGCTCCATATCGGCAATCAAATCGTCGATGTGTTCTAAACCAACAGAAACCCGGATGAGGTTTTTGGGTGTAAGGGTATTCGGTCCTTCAACAGAAGCACGATGTTCCAGTAAACTTTCTACTCCACCCAAACTGGTGGCCTGCGTAAAGATTTTTACTTTATTACATACGGCTTGAGCAGCTTTTTCTCCGTCTTTAACCAAAAAAGAAAGCATGGCACCCGGTCCGCATAATTGTTTTTTAATCACTTCGTATTGTGGATGGCTTTCTAAACCCGGAAAATAAACCTTTTCTACCTTAGGATGTCTGTCCAAGAATTTAGCCAGTGCTTCGGCGTTTTCCATGTGTCCCTTCATTCGGTAGGGAAGTGTTTTGATGCCTCGAACGGTCATATAACAATCGAATGGAGCCGGAACCGCACCGGATAGCTGTTGAATGGTTCTAATTTTTTGCCAATAGGCATTATTTTCTTTACAAATTAAGGCACCACCCAATACATCGCTATGCCCACCCAGGTATTTTGTGGTGGAGTGCATCACCAAATCAGCTCCATAAAAAATAGGCGCCTGAATGACCGGAGTGGCGAAAGTATTGTCCACCGCAATCAGAATGTCTTTGGGTTTCGCTATGTTGGAAATCTGTCTGATGTCACTTACTTTGAGTAAGGGGTTGGAAGGTGTTTCCAGCCAAATGAGTTTGGTGTTGGATTTAATAGAGGATTGTATCAGCTCATGATTGGTCATGTCGATGAAATCGACTTCTAATACACCCTTGAAAACTTGAAGAAGCGAATTCCGGAGGCCGTGATACATATCATCAGGAGCCAAAACATGGCTTCCTGGTTCCAGGGCCTGAAAAACAGCAGTTCCAGCTGCATTGCCTGATGAAAAAGCGCATGCATCGGCTCCGCCTTCTAATTTAGACAAGACGAGTTCTAATGATCTGCGATTCGGATTATCCAAACGGGTGTACATGTAACCCTGCGGATAGGAACCATCTTCTGCTCTTTCGAAAGTGCTGGAAAGGGTAATGGGTTGAATGACCGCTTTGGTATGTTCATCCGGATGATTCCCGGCATGTATGGCAATGGTTTCTAATTTCATGAAACGGCTCTATAATCTTTAAGTAAACTTACGTGATTACATTCTTTTCAACAATAATTAGGCTGAATATTGTCTACTGAATATTTATTTTTGCAATTCCATGTCAATTAGCAGCACTAAACTTCAATACTTGATTCAAGATCCTGATCTCGATTCGGATCTAAGAGCAATTGCCCAAAAAATCGCCCAAAATGAGCGAATTTCTTTTGAAGAAGGGGTGATGCTCTACGAAAAAGCCGAATTAGCTTACTTAGGGGTTTTGGCTAACTATATTCGTGAACAAAGACATGGAAACACCACTTATTTCAATCGTAATTTCCATATCGAGCCCACTAATTTATGTGTATACGACTGTAAGTTTTGTTCCTATTCTCGTCTCCTCAAACAAAAAGAGGAGGGTTGGGCTTATACCATGGAGGAAATGCTAAACATCGTTAAACAATATGATGATCAGCCGGTTACTGAGGTACATATCGTTGGTGGCGTACTTCCTCAATACGACTTAGAATTTTATTCAAATCTATTTACCAGTATTAAAAAACACCGTCCAAAGCTGCATGTGAAGGCTTTGACTCCGGTAGAGTATCACTACATTTTTAAAAAAGCCAAGGTCGATTATCCTACAGGCATGCAAATGATGAAGGATGCCGGATTAGATTCAATTCCAGGAGGTGGTGCCGAGATTTTTCATCCGGAGATCAGGGAGCAAATTGCCAAAGATAAATGTACCGGAGAACAATGGCTGGCTATTCACGAAGAATGGCATAAATTGGGAATGCGTTCCAATGCTACCATGCTTTACGGTCACATTGAAGCATATTGGCATAGGATAGATCACATGGAGCAGTTGCGCCAGTTGCAAGATCGTACCGGTGGCTTTCAAACCTTCATTCCGCTAAAATTCAGGAATCAGGATAATCAAATGTCGCATGTTGCGGAAGTAAGCGTGATTGAAGATTTGCGCAATTATGCCATTGCTCGTATCTATCTGGATAATTTCGATCACATTAAGTCATACTGGGCGATGATTGGCCGTAATACTGCTCAATTATCCCTGGCATTTGGAGTGGATGATATTGATGGTACAATTGATGACACCACGAAAATTTATTCGATGGCAGGTGCTGAAGAGCAAAACCCGGCCATGAGTACCAAAGAACTGGTAGAACTGATCAAACAGGTGGGTCGTCGTCCAATTGAACGTGACACGCTATATTCCGTAATCCAGGATTACCAGGATTTTGAATTCCCGGAAGAAAATAAACCCAAATTTTACCCGCTGCCGGTTGTCAATTCATGAAGAAAACCCTTTACATTATCCGGCACGGTGAAACTGATCTGAATAAACAGGGCATCATACAAGGTCGGGGGATGAACACCGATCTGAATGAGTGGGGTAAAAAGCAAGCAGACGCTTTCTATTATCATTACCAGCATATCCCCTTTGATCTCATTTTCACATCTACACTTAAACGGACGCATCAAACAGTAGATCAATTCCTAAAAAAAGATATTCCTTGGGTGCAACATGAAGGTTTGGATGAATTAGCCTGGGGTATTTTTGAAGGTAAACCTTCTGAAATTACCAAACCTCATTTTGAAGAATTAACCACTGCCTGGGCGAATGGAGAATTAAGCCGAAAGTTTGAATTAGGGGAGAGCCCACTCGAAGTTCAGGCCAGGCAATTGACCTTTTTAGAAGAAGTTAAACGTGTGGATTCTGCCGAAAACGTACTGGTTTGTATGCATGGAAGGGCGCTACGTTTATTACTTTGCACTATGAGTGGTTTATCCTTATCTAAAATGGATCAGTTTCCGCATGCCAATGTAAGTTTATATAAGATCTATTTTGATGGAAATGATTTCGAAATTATTGATTTTAACAATAGAGATCACCTGAAAAATTTATAGAAGAAAGAGTTGCCATGCCGGAGAAGATTAGAATTTCTGTTGTTTCCTATACCAATGCCAAACCATATGTTGAAGGTTTAAAACAATTGAATGATCAAATTGATTTGAGCTCAGATATTCCTTCAGACTGCGCAGATAAACTCATTAATAATCAAATAGATATAGGTTTAGTTCCAATAGCTACTTTGTTATCTCTAAAGAATTATCAAATCGTATCGGATTATTGTATTGGTGCCCTTGGAGCAGTGAATTCTGTATTTATTTTTAGTGAGAAACCGATTACCGAGATCCAATCTATTCGAGCTGATCAACAATCCCGAACTTCCAATTTATTAGCCAAGGTTTTACTTAAAAATCATTGGAAAATCAATCCTAAATGGGTGGAAACTGCAGACGCAGATGCTTTTGTACAAATAGGTGATCGCACTTTTGGTAAAGCCGACCAGTATGCATATGCCTATGATTTATCTGCGAATTGGTTTGAGATGACTGCTTTGCCTTTTGTTTTCGCTGCCTGGGTCAGTAATAAAGCTATTTCTGAGGAATTTATTTCGACTTTTAATCAAGCTTTGAAGTCAGGATTAGATCAGCGGCCCCAATTAATCAAAGAATTGGATACTTATCCTAATTTCGACATGGCGAAATACCTCAATGAGTACATTAGTTATGATTTAGATGATGCTAAAAAGACTGCTTTAGCTCATTTTCTGGAACTTGCCAAAACGGTTTAAATCCGCTCCAATACCAATTGGATGGCCTTATCGATTATTTTCTGAGGATTTTTACTGAATTCCAATTTAACACGGCTTGCCAAGATGGCATTGACTGAAATGGCTTGGTGTCCGAAAATATTTGCCAATGCATAAATACCTGCTGTTTCCATCTCCAAATTCGTGATGCGGTTATTTTGATAGCTGAAAGTGTTCAGTTTACCGATGAGCTCATCAATTTTGGACTGATAACGTAGTGTACGGCCCTGAGGGGCATAAAATCCAGGAGCAGTAACGGTAACTCCCTTCAGCATATCTTTACCTACTTTATCCAACAAATCATTTTTGGCATGGGTAAAATATGGATTTAAACCGTGTAGATCAGGAACCTGATTTTTTAAAGCCGTCAATAAATCTTTTTCTTCTGTAGTTTCTGGATATTGATAATAGCCCATCAATGCATCTAATCCCAAAGCATATTCAGAAACCAGGATGCTATCTATGGGAATGTCATCCTGAATCGCTCCAGAGGTTCCTATTCGGATGATGTTTAAGCTGGTAAGCCTTTTCTTCACCTGTCGGGATGCTAAATCGATATTGACCAATGCATCCAACTCATTTAGCACAATATCAATATTATCGGTACCAATTCCTGTTGAAACTACACTCATCCGCTTTTTGCCTAAATAACCGGTATGGGTAATAAATTCTCTTTTACCTTTACTCAACTCCAGGCTATCGAAATGTTTACTGACTTCTCCAACACGGTCAGGATCGCCAACAGTGATGATGGTAGAAGCGATATCTTCCGGCAATAGGTTTAAGTGGTAAACACTACCGTCCGGATTTAGAATCAAATCAGTTTCAGTAATTCTGTTCATAGGGTTTGGAGGTATTTTAGCTTCAAATTAGGAATTTTTTCAAATTGTCCGATCAGTTGATTCACATCAGCTTGTCTAATTTCTACCACCAGTTCGCAGTCATTGTTCATTTCTTGGCTGATGATTTTGAGCTGTTTATCCTTAATTAACTTTATTACTTCGTTCAGTTGCAAGTAACCGAAAACTAATTGATAGCGATCATTAATTGTTTTTTCTATGATGTTGGCTGCTAAAACAGCTTCTGCAGCTGCGGTTTTGTAGGCATTGATCAAGCCCGGAACACCCAGCAGGGTGCCACCAAAATAACGTACCACCACAATCAAAATCTGCGTAAGATCATGTGATAAAAGTGTATTTAAGATAGGTCTTCCGGCAGTCCCAGAAGGTTCGCCATCATCATTGATTCGAAAAACGGAGCGATCTGAACTTAAACGCACAGCCCAGCAGTGGTGTCGGGCTTTGGGATGTTCTGCCTTGAGATTTTGAACGATGCTTTTGATGTCTTCTTCCGACTGAATAGGATAGGCATAGCCAATAAATTTACTTCCACGATCTCTGAATATTCCTTCGGCCGGTGCTTCGATGGTTTTGTAGGAATCTTGGAAAAGCATATTAATTTAAGGCAATGATTAATATAGCCAGAATTGCCAGTAAAATACCTGCATAATTCAATTTACTGAGTTTCTCCTTAAACAGGAGCAATCCAACTAATGAACCCAAAGCAATTACGCCAATATTCATGGCCGTGAAAACCAGAGAGGGTTGTGTATTGAGTGCCTGATGCGCCTTCAGGTAGAAATAAATATTTCCAAAATTGAATAGTCCCAAGATCAGTCCACACATCACATTGATAAGCGTTAAACGCATTTTTCTGAAAATCATCCTATAAATTAAAGTGATCATGGATATTCCCAATGCCAACAAGAAGATACAAAACAGAGCCGTGGTGAAAGGAATGGATTTATAAGTGGCGATTTGCTTGAATAAGACATCAATTAATCCAAATCCAAAAAAAACGGTAGTTGGAAATAACCATGATTTTTTGCTTTCTGTAGCACTTTTATCCCATGGAATGGAAAATATTACCGCAATTAAACCTAATGTGATGGCACCGCTTTTAAGGATAGAGAATTGCTCACTGAAAAGGAGATAAGCCGCTAATAGCGGAATGATCAAGGATAAACGCTGGGCAATATCTGTCCGTACGATACCTGCATATCGAATGGAATAGGCCAAAACCACGAAAATAATAGGCAATAAAAAGCCTAAGGTCAGGTAAATGGATAGGGGAGCCTCGGAATCTAGTTTAGTAAAATCGGGGTTAAAAAGCCAAAAACACAGCAGGGCTGCTGCTGCATAATTAAATCCAATGGCCTGATAAACGTTGATCTCGTATCTACGTGCCAATTTGAGCAAGATTGAAACAATAACACTACAGCATACACTCAATAAAACGTAGATCATATTTCTCGATAATAAATAGTTAATTGATCAGTGTCGATATTATGCTGTTCTGCTGGTTCTGCGTTAAGTAGAGGAGCTTTGATCCCTTTACCCCATATTTGTGCTCCTGTAAACACCCTTGCTTCATCCCATAAACCGGCTTTAATAAATAATTCCAGCGTTTGAGCGCCGCCTTCAATAATCAAGGATTGTACATCCATTAAGTATAATTGGTAGCAGATGGACTGAGGCAGCAATGTATCGAAATTTTCCAGCTCCAAATATTTAATTTGATGGTCGATTTCTGTTTTAACAGCATTAAAAACCATTGTTTCCTGACTTTGATCGAAAAGATCTAAGGTTTTGGGTAGGTTTAAATTCCTGTCGATCACGATGCGTTTGGGGTTTCTACCTGTCCATTCTCTCACATTCAACTGTGGATTATCGCTCAGTGCTGTACGGTAACCTACCAAAACCGCATCTTCTTCACTTCGCCAGCGATGCGTTAATTTTTTTGAAGCCTCAGTACTAATCCATTTTTGNCCCTGTTCNGGAGCAAAATAGCCATCGGCAGTTTGTGCCCATTTCAAAATGATATAGGGCCTTTGTTTACTGATACTCGTAAAAAATCGTTTGTTCAAATTCAGGCATTCCTGTGCTAAGACACCTTCTATTACTTCAATCCCTGCAGCTTGCAATTTGGAAATTCCTTTGCCATTTACTTCAGCATAGGCATCTCGACAACCAATTACCACTTTCGGAATTTGGTATTTTACAATCAGATCAGAGCATGGTGGAGTTTTGCCAAAATGGGCGCAGGGCTCCAAGCTGACATACATGGTTGATTGTTGGAGTAAAGCCTCGGCATTGGGATAGTTTGACAGCACATTTTGAATGGCGTTAACTTCTGCATGAGCTTCTCCATAGCGTTGATGGTAGCCTTCAGCAATGATTTTTCCATCGGCTACTAATACAGCACCTACCATTGGGTTCGGACTCACGTATCCGGCTCCCAAGGCAGCCAGTTCTAAACAGCGTTGCATATACATTTCGTCTGCAAACATGTTGCAAATTAATACATTTTAGCTGGTTTTTCGGCTATTAATTAACGTACTTTGTGAGCATGAATTGGTTGCAGATAGCAAATGAATGGCAAAGATCCTTGGCCTTACTTTATCCTGAACAGGAGATCAAAAGCTTGTTTTTTATCATGCTCAAGTCCCGATTCAGAATGGATAAAGCATTTTACCTATCTCATCAGCAAGAATTACTGACTGAGCAGCAGCTTCAGGACTCATCTGCAATTTTATCAGCATTACTAACAGGTAAACCCATCCAATACATTTTAGGAGAAACAGAATTCTACGGCCTTAATTTTAGAGTGAGTCCTTCGGTACTCATTCCAAGGCCCGAAACCGAAGAGTTAGTGAAATGGATCCTCGTTGAACTCAAAGACCGAAAATTTCATCATCCGTCTGTTTTAGATATTGGCACCGGTAGTGGCTGTATTCCAATTGCTTTAAAGTCAGCATTACCTCATGCAAGTGTTTTTGGCTTAGATATTTCAGAGGAAGCTTTAGTCACAGCTCGTAACAATGCATTATTAAATGGGCAGGATGTTGAATTTATTCATCAGGACATCCTAGATGCTGATCACTTATTTACAAATGACTCTTTCGATGTCATCGTGAGCAATCCGCCTTACGTAACAATAGCTGAGCAAAGTCAAATGCATCAAAACGTATTAGATTTTGAACCTCATACGGCTTTGTTTGTACCCGATCAGGATCCCTTGATTTTCTATGATCGCATTGCTGATTTTGCCTTAAAACATTTAAAAACGAATGGTTTTTTATTCTTTGAGATCAATGAGCATTTGGGTCAAGAAACCTGTCAACTGTTACAAGCCAAAGGTTTTCAATCGATCGAACTCAAAAAAGATTTATTCGGAAGAGACCGGATGATTAAAGCGTGCCTTTAACTTCTGGGGTGGTATTGCAATATGGTGCTTCGTAAATAATCACGATCTAAATGCGTATAAATTTCTGTGGTGGTGATGCTCTCATGGCCCAACATTTCTTGAACGGCTCGTAGATCTGCACCGCCTTCAATTAAATGAGTAGCAAAAGAGTGTCTGAAGGTGTGTGGGCTAATTTTTTTNTTTAAACCGATTTGTGTAGCCAGATCTTTGATGATCAAAAAAACCATCACACGCGAAAGAGGAGAGCCTCTTCTATTTAGGAACACAAAATCTTCTTTACCAGGTTTGATAGCTACATGTACCCTGAGTTCCTGGAGCCAAATTTTTAAATATTTTACTGCCTCACCTCCAATGGGAACTAATCTTTCTTTATTGCCCTTTCCGATGATTTTGATCAAATCGATATCTAAAAATAGGTTAGAAATTTTGAGTGTTACCAATTCAGAAACGCGTAAACCACATCCGTATAACATTTCTAACATGGCTTTATTTCGCATGCCTTCGGGTTTGGAAAGATCGATGGCATCAATCAGACTATTGATCTCGGGTAGACTCAAGGTATCGGGTAATTTCCTGCTCAACTTAGGACTTTGCAGAAGGGCAGAAGGATCGGTCTGAATCAGATCTTCAAGCAATAAATAGTTGAAAAAAGCTTTCAACCCGGATAAAGTCCTCGCTTGGGTATGCGGACTCATTCCTTTCAGATTAACCCATTTTAAAAATGATTTCAAATCATCTATCTGAATGTCCCTAACGGCTTTTTCTAGTCCTTGTTCCTTAAAAAATTCTTCCAATTTGGAAATATCCTGTAAGTAAGCACTAATGCTATTGGCTGACAGGGAGCGCTCCAATTTGAGATACGTTTTAAAACCTTTATGTAAAGAGGCCCAGTTCAAGGAATTATCGATTTAAAATTTTAAGTTTGAAACGATGAATATACACATCATAAACGGTCCAAATTTAAATTTACTCGGTGTACGGGAAAAATCTGTTTATGGCAATTCCGATTTCGAATCATATTTAGCCCTGCTTAAAGACAAATATGCCATCCTCGAGATCAGCTATTTCCAAAGCAATGTGGAAGGTGAAATCATCAATAAATTGCACGAAATTGGTTTTTCTGTCGATGGTATTATTCTGAATGCCGGTGGTTATACGCACACTTCGGTAGCTATTGCCGATGCCATCGCAGCCATACAAAGTCCGGTGGTAGAAGTACACATTTCTAATGTATATGCCCGTGAGGAATTTCGTCACGTTTCGCTGATGGCTAAAAATTGTAAAGGAGTAATTGCCGGATTTGGACTCGATAGTTACCGTTTGGCTTTGGAGAGCTTTCTAGCCTAAGCAGTTAAGTCTGTAAACTTCCTCTTATTCCGCACAAAATATTTCCAAACAATACTCTTGGGATATACTCCAGCGGAATTATATTTTTTGAAATTAGCCGGACGCTTAG
>JGI25921J50272_10000096_pt1 | contig 26883 bp, 25 predicted proteins | sample LauGreSu1BDMLBSD_2_FD_50272 | JGI IMG/M metagenome (IMG submission 50272) | reverse complement strand
CTTTGATCAATGCTGGCGAGGTAGACAAACAACTCTATGTCTACAATACCATTCTTGCAAAGAAACTGTCTGTAAGGCAAACGGAAGATCTTGTGAAGCAATTGTACAAGCCTTCAAAGGGCAAAACAGATGCAAAACAAAAACCTCAGGGGCAATTCAACAAAATCCAGGACCAGCTGACCTCTTTTTTTGGAACAAAAGTCAAACTGGAACACCAAAAAACCGGAAGGGGCAAGATCAGCCTGGAATATTATTCACTGGAAGAACTGAATGGCCTGCTCGAAAAAATGAATGTCAACATCCATTGATGTGTGCAAAGATTCTTCGACAATGCTTTATGTTGACCCTGCTGCTTGCCAGCATCAACAATCTTTTTGCCCAAAAAGAACTGAAGCCTACCAATAAAGAAAAACAGACAACCCTTGCTTCAGACTCAACCCAAAAACCATCAATCAAAGATACAACCCGCAAAGTAAGGTCCATTGCCGGCAAAGCTTCACTGCGGTCAGCGATCTTACCAGGCCTAGGACAGATCTACAACAAGAAATATTGGAAAGTTCCCATTGTTTATGGCATCCTGGCCATACCCGTCAGCACCTTCAGCTACAATAGCACCTGGTACAAAAAAACAAGGTTTGCCTACTCAGCAAGGTCTGATAAGGACACCACGAATGATAAGCTTATTGCACCTGAACTACAGCCACTGGCTACAGAGTCTCTTAAACTCTACAGAAACGAATTCAGGAAAGGAATGGACTTCTCTATCCTTGGCCTGCTCGTTTTATGGGGATTGAATGTAGCAGGATGCAGCAGTAGACGGACACTTGAAAACATTCGATATATCTGATGATTTGAGCATGAGATTGAAGCCAAATTTTTCAACAGGGAGAAATGGCCAGATGGGCTTAACCGCCTCATTTCAATTGGGTAAAGCCAAATCGATTAAATCCACCTCATTTTAGCATCAAAAAATTTAACTTCATAAAAAAGCAGGTATGAACATTGCACTGGTGGGATATGGAAAAATGGGAAAAATCATTGAAGAGGTGGCCCTTTCAAGAGGTCATCAGGTCAATGTAAAAATTGACATCAACAACCTTGGTGAATTCAATGCCGACAATTTTGCATCGGTTGATGCAGCCATTGAATTCACTGGACCACATACAGCACTGCAGAATGTATTGAAATGCCTGGACTTGAAAACACCCGTTGTGTGTGGCTCAACAGGATGGCTTGAACAGCTTTCAGCGGTGGAGGAAAAATGCACACAAACAGATGGCAGCTTTCTTTATGCCAGCAATTTCAGTGTTGGGGTAAACATTTTCTTTGAGGTCAATAAAAAGCTCGCACAACTCATGGAAGGCCAGCGGCAGTATGATGTGAGCATTACTGAGATTCACCATACTCAAAAAAAAGATGCNCCCAGTGGAACGGCCATCACCCTGGCGGAGCAAGTATTGGCCTTCAACAGTTCAAAAAAACAATGGGTCAATGAAGCCCCCACTTCCGCAAATGAACTCTTTATCAAAAGTGAGCGGATTGATCCCTATCCNGGATGGCATGAAGTGAAATACAGTTCTGATATTGACGAAATNCAGATCATCCACAATGCACACAGCAGGAATGGATTTGCACTGGGAGCGGTTTTGGCAGCAGAATTCATCCATGGAAAAAAAGGAATTTATTCCATGAAGGATGTTTTGGGATTTGGAAACTAAGCAAGATGCTGAATAAGAAAACACAATATGCATTTCAGGCGCTCATGTACCTTGCCGAGCACAAGGATGATGGGCCTGTATTGATTGCAGATATTGCCCAAAAGAAAAAGATACCCCTGAAATTTTTGGAAAACATTTTGCTGGAATTNCGCAAATCAGGCATCCTTGAGAGCAAGAAAGGAAAAGGCGGTGGATATTTTCTCAAAACNGCTCCNAACAAAATTCNCCTGGCAGAAATCATCAGAAAAATTGATGGACCCATTGCCATGCTGCCCTGTGCCAGTCTTTACTTCTATGAGCGTTGCAAGAACTGCGATGAAAAAAACTGTGGCCTGCATGACACCATGGTCTTGGTTCGTGACGCAACATTAAAAATACTGGAAAACAAGACCGTGGCTGATTTGATTCAAAAATAAAAAAGATGGCAGAAGACCTTCAAATTAACAGCGGAAGCAAGGATGAACAATACCTTTCCTTGATACCGCAAATCAAGGGACTTATCGATGGTGAGCCAGATCTTGTGGCCAATCTTGCCAACATTGCTGCTGCACTAAAGGAACAGTTCGGTTTTTTTTGGGTAGGTTTCTATCTTGTCAAAGACGATGAACTGGTGCTTGGCCCTTTTCAAGGACCCGTTGCTTGTACAAGGATAAGAAAAGGAAGGGGCGTTTGTGGCACATCCTGGAGTCAGGCCAAAACCATCATTGTTCCGGATGTAGAAAAATTTCCGGGGCATATTGCCTGCAGCAGCATTTCCAAAAGTGAAATCGTGGTACCACTCTTGAAAAACAATAAAGTATGGGGAGTGCTTGATGTGGACAGCGACCAGTACAATTCCTTTGATGAGAAGGATGCACAATTTCTTGAAGAGATTGTGTTACTGATCCCCTAGCCCTCTAGACCAAGATTGCCTTCGAGGTTGATCAACATGTCTGCCGTCATCTTAGCCAAATCAAATTCAGGCTTCCATCCCCAGTCTTCATTGGCCTTTGAATCATCAATGCTTTGTGGCCAGCTGTCTGCGATTTGCTGTCGGTAATCCGGTTTGAAGTCCAGCTGAAATCCTGGAATATGCTTCCTGATTTCATCACCAATTTCTGCAGGCGAAAAACTCATTCCTGAAAGATTATAAGAAGTTCTCACTTTTATTTTTTCTGCAGGAGCTTCCATCAATTCAATGGTAGCCCTGATGGCATCAGGCATGTACATCATGGGCAAATGGGTGTCCTGCCTCAGGAAGCTGGTGTATCGTTGTTTTTCTTTTGCAGCATGAAAAATCTCAACGGCATAATCGGTGGTTCCGCCACCTGGAGCTGATTTGTAGCTGATCAAACCGGGATAGCGCAGGCTCCTTACATCCACACCATAGCGTTGATGAAAATAATTGCACCAGAACTCTCCTGCATATTTGCTGATGCCATAGACCGTTGTGGGTTCAATGATGGTATGCTGTGGGCAGTTGATTTTGGGAGATGTGGGACCGAATACAGCGATACTGCTCGGCCAGTAAACTTTGGTCAGCTTTTCCTCTTTTGCAATATCCAGTACATTCAGCAAAGACTGCATGTTGAGGTGCCATGCCAATGGTGGATTTTTTTCACCCGTTGCAGAGAGAATGGCTGCTAATAAATACACCTGTGTAATGTTCTGTCGGATGATCTGCACATGCAACATTTCCTTGTTCATCACGTCAAGGCTTACGTAAGGACCTGATCCTTTCAACAATTCATTTTCCTCCCTGAGGTCTGATGCCACAACATTGTTGCCTCCATAAATTTTTCTCAATGCAAGGGTCAGCTCTACGCCAATTTGACCGCTGGCACCAATGACCAGTATTTTCTCTTTTTTCATGTTTCTCCCATTCGTTGAATATGCAAACATAAGACAAGTGACTGTATCTTCGCAGGATGGAAACCTTTCTTAAAGACCTTTTTGCAACACAAGAATACGATGAAAGCAATTTTTTTCTGATTGCAGGGCCCTGTGTGATTGAAAGCAAAGAAGTACTGGATACTGTGGCCTCCAGGGTATCGGCCATTTGCAAGAACCTGGGTATTCCCTATGTGTTCAAGGCCTCTTACAGAAAGGCCAACAGAACCAGTGCATCGTCATTTANTGGTCTTGGCGATGACCTTGGTCTGAACCTACTCAGAGATACAGGCAATGCCTTTTCACTGCCCACTACCACTGATATTCATGCGGCAGATGAAGCTGCGATGGCAGCTCCGTATGCCGATATCCTTCAAATTCCCGCATTCCTTTGCAGACAGACCGATCTACTTGTTGCAGCAGGTGAGACAGGCAATATCATCAACATCAAGAAGGGACAATTTGTAAGTGGCGAAGCAATGAAATTTGCCGTCGACAAGGTCCGGAAAACCGGCAATAACAAGATCATCCTTACTGAAAGGGGAACAACGTTTGGCTACCAGGACCTGATTGTTGATTACAGGAATATCCCGATCATGCAATCACACGGCGTACCGGTTGTGATGGATTGTACCCATGCGCTTCAACAACCCAACCAATCAGCTGGTATAACAGGGGGAAATCCTCAGATGATTGGAACCATTGCAAAGGCAGCTGTTGCCGCAGGTGCAGAAGGATTGTTCATTGAAACCCATCCAAACCCTTCAGAGGCTTTGAGTGATGGTGCCAACATGCTGCACCTGGACAAACTTGAAGATTTGTTGAAGCAACTGATCAGGATCAGGAAGGCAATTCTTTAGCTGTAACGCAGCGGATCCCTTTTGGACTGAAGGATGTACCGCTTCAGGTTCATCCAGAAAGCAAGGATAAAATAGAAAACCACCGGCGATCCCAGGGTCAGGCAGGAAATGTACATGAAGTATTTCCGGATGGTAAAGGTGGATATGCCCATCTTCTCACCAATCCTGGTGCAGACGCCAAAAACCTGCCATTCAATGAAATTTCGGAGTTTTTCCATTTCCCAAATATAATTAATCCGCATTATTCCATCAAGTTTGGTAGGCGCCCCTTAATTAATTAATTTTGCTGCGCCTCAACTCTTTTGCCAGAGCAGGGCAGATCATCATAAAACAAGAAAAATCAAATTCCATGGTATTCGATCTTGACCTCATTAAGAAGACCTACAGTGAAATGCCCGCCAAAGTGGATGCAGCAAGAACTGCATTGGGTCGCCCACTCACGCTTGCCGAAAAAATTCTTTATTCTCACCTCTGGAATGGTGTTGAAATCACAGATTTTGAGAGGGGTAAAGCCTATGTCGATTTTGCACCAGACAGGGTTGCCATGCAGGATGCCACGGCACAGATGGCCCTTCTTCAGTTTGATACCACTGGCCGTAAAAAGGTTGCAGTACCCTCTACTGTTCATTGCGATCACCTGATTGTGGCAAAAGATGAGAGCAAAACAGACCTCAAAAAAGCAGTAACAGAAAATGAGGAAGTATATGAATTCCTTTCCTCCATTTCCAATAAATATGGCATTGGTTTCTGGAAGCCCGGTGCAGGTATCATCCATCAGGTTGTATTGGAAAATTATGCATTCCCTGGTGGAATGATGATTGGTACTGATTCACATACGGTGAATGCAGGTGGATTGGGTATGGTGGCCATTGGTGTTGGTGGTGCAGATGCATGTGATGTAATGGCAGGCCTCAGCTGGGAACTTTTGATGCCCAAACTGATTGGCGTAAAATTGACTGGAAAATTAAGTGGCTGGACTTCCCCAAAAGATGTAATCCTCAAAGTGGCAGGCATCCTTACTGTTAAAGGTGGAACCAACGCCATTGTTGAATATTTTGGTGAAGGTGCAACCAGCATGAGTTGCACAGGCAAAGGGACGATTTGTAACATGGGTGCTGAAATTGGTGCCACTACCTCAACTTTCGGTTATGACGAAAGCATGGCAAGGTACCTCCGTTCAACAGGAAGGGCTGATGTGGCTGAAGCCGCAGATGCTGTCAAGTCTTACCTCACTGGAGATGCAGAAGTATATGCCAACCCTGAAAAATATTTTGACAAGGTCATTGAAATCAACCTCAGTGAATTGGAGCCACACCTGAATGGCCCTTTCACGCCCGACCTCGCAACCCCTATTTCGCAAATGAAAGAGGCTGCAGCAAAAAACAACTGGCCTACGAAAGTTGAAGTTGGCTTGATTGGCAGCTGTACCAACTCCTCTTACGAAGACATCAGCCGTGCGGTAAGCCTTGCAAANCAGGTGGCAGAAAAAGGGTTGAAAACCAAGGCTGAATTCACCATCACTCCNGGCAGCGAACTCGTGCGNTATACNATNGANAGGGATGGCTTCCTGGATACCTTNGCCCAAATCGGTGCTACAGTATTTGCAAATGCCTGCGGACCCTGTATCGGTATGTGGGACAGGATGGGTGCAGAAAAACAAGAAAGAAATACCATCGTGCATTCTTTCAACAGGAACTTTGCCAAGCGTGCTGATGGCAATCCCAATACATTGGCATTTGTAGCCAGCCCTGAAATCGTAACAGCACTGGCCATTGCAGGAGACCTCACCTTCAACCCTCTTACAGATACCCTGATCAACGAAAAAGGAGAAGCCGTAAAGCTTGATCCTCCAAGTGGTGATGAATTGCCTACCCGTGGTTTTGATGTGGAAGATGCCGGATACCAGGCTCCAGCTGAAGACGGTAGCGGCGTTCAGATCAATGTGAAACCAGACAGCAAGCGTCTTCAACTCCTCTACCCATTTGCAGCATGGGAAGGAACTGACCTGAAAGGGCTGAAACTCCTGATCAAAGCGAAGGGCAAGTGTACCACAGATCATATCTCCATGGCTGGTCCATGGTTGAAATTCCGTGGACATCTGGACAACATAAGCAACAACATGCTGATTGGTGCACAGAATTTCTTCAACGACAAAACTGATAATGTAAAAAACCAGCTCACCGGTGAATACGGAACCGTTCCTTCTACACAGCGTGCTTACAAGGCAGCGAATGTTGGAACAATTGTGATTGGTGATGAGAACTATGGTGAAGGTTCTTCAAGAGAACATGCTGCCATGGAGCCCCGTCACCTCGGCGTCAAAGTAGTGATGGTAAAGTCCTTTGCAAGGATTCATGAAACCAACCTCAAGAAGCAAGGCATGCTCGCATTGACCTTTGCGAACAAGGAAGATTACAACAAGATCCAAGAGGATGACAACATAGACGTCGTTGGACTGACTTCATTCACACCAGGTCAATCATTGCATGTGGTTCTNAACCATGCTGATGGAACTTCTGAAACAATTGAGGCCAACCACAGCTACAATGCCCAGCAGATTGAGTGGTTCAAGGCAGGTGGCGCATTGAATGTGATCAGGGCGAACAGCAAATAATTTGCATCTGACCAATATTGCTCAAGGGAAGGGGAATCACCCCTTCCCTTTCTTTTTTGTTTTCTCGTATTCCTGCACTGCTTTGGGAAGCTGTTTTTGAACAGGCTTAGCAGTAGAATCCTTTGTGGCACTGGGCTGTGGAAGCATTGGTGGTGGTCCTTTTTTTTCTAGCTGACCGAATACAAACCGTTCTGTTTTTACAATATCCCCAGTACTAGGGCTGTAATAGGTCCAAGTGCCGTTCTTCACTTCAGCCCCTTCGTGTTTGATGACTTTTTCCATCATCCTGTCTGGATGATCAAGGTCTGGCACAATGATGGTATCATAAGGGTTTTTAGGATCTACCGCTTTATAACTTTCTTCCCTCAGAATGTCTCCCATTTGAGTGAAATATTGTTGCTTCCCATCACGGTATCCGCCTTTGTAATTTTCCCTGGCTATCAGGTCTCCCATCAGGCTGTAGCGTCTCCAGGCACCATCTTTTTTATCATTGAGAAAATATCCTTCTTCCTCACATCCAGGCTCTCCACGGAGTGTTTCAAAGCGAAGTACCCAAGGGCCTTGTTTCATTTTTTGCTGATCAAGCCGGTTGATGGTATCACCCCTTGGCGTCAGTTTGTAACTGATCCAGGGCTGGGCCTGTGTTGAAATTGAAAACAAACAGAAAAAAAGGAGCATCATCTTGCTATACAAGCGCCCCGATATCACAGTAGAATTTCTATATTGCATGGGTATAAATTTATCAAAATAGCACGATATGCATACCAAAGGTTTTCACAATATAGTTACCCCAAGATTCACAATTGCGTTGCTGACCCTTATGGGCTGGATTTCAATGGTTCAGGCACAATTGTCGCCAACCACAGGAGAAGCCCGTCTGGCCAGCCTTGAAGCCAAGGCAAAGAAGGCAGCATCCAGCAGTTTGAAAGATGTTGCCTTCCGAAACATCGGACCAACTGTGATGAGTGGAAGGATTGATGACATCGAGGTAAACCCAAATGACCCTACAGAATTTTATGTTGCATATGCAACAGGTGGACTATGGCATACCACCAACAATGGACAAAGCTTCAACCCCATTTTTGACAATGAGCTGGTGATTGGCATTGGAGACATTGCCGTCAATTGGAAAACAAGAACCATCTGGGTGGGAACCGGTGAAGTGAACAGCAGCCGTTCATCTTACGCCGGCATTGGCGTCTACAAAAGCAATGACAATGGCAAGACCTGGAGTTACCAAGGTCTTCCTGAGACTCAGCATATCGGCAAAATAATGCTGCACCCTTCAAACCCTGATATAGCATGGGTTGCAGCATTGGGACACCTGTATAGCACGAACAAGGAAAGAGGCGTTTTCAAAACAACCGATGGAGGGAAATCCTGGAAACAAACCCTGTTTGTAGATGAAACAACTGGCGCTGTTGAAATGGACATCAATCCTAAAAATCCCAATGAGATCTATGCCTCAACCTGGCACCGCATCAGAAAAGCCTGGGACTTCACTGAGGGTGGAAAAACTTCTGGCATTTACAAGAGCAATGATGGCGGTAACACCTGGAAATTGTTGACCAATACAGGCTCGGGCTTCCCACATGGCGATGGCATTGGAAGAATCGGCCTGGCCGTATACCCACAAAATCCATCCATTGTATATGCAGTAGTAGACAATTACAACCTGAAACCGGATACTTCAAAGACCCCCAAACCCAATACAGGTGCAGGTCCTGCAGCCAACCAGATTTATGGTTGTGAGGTGTACAAGAGCTTGGACGGTGGAAAACACTGGAAGAAGGCCAATGAAAAGAACATTGAGATCTACAATACTTTCGGCTATTATTTTGGCAAGATCTTTGTATCTCCAACCAACCCGGATAAGGTTGTCATCTTGGGAACCAGTGCCAACCTTTCTACAGATGGTGGAAAATCCTTCACCTCTATGGACAAGGGCAATACCCATGCAGACTGGCATGCACTCTGGATCAATCCCAAAAGGGACGATCACATGATTGCAGGAAATGACGGTGGATGCAACATCAGTTATGATGCCGGCAAGAACTGGTTCAAAGCCAATTCTCCTGCAGTAGGTCAGTTCTATGCCATCAATGTTGACAATGAAAAACCTTACAATGTTTACGGAGGATTGCAGGACAATGGTTCCTGGTACGGAAAATCCACCAACAAGGAATCGATAGACTGGACAGATGAAGGACAGTATGGCTTCAAGAGAATGGGTGGAGGCGATGGCATGCAGGTACAGATTGACCCACGTGACCACAATACCGTTTACACAGGTTCTCAGTTCGGCGCATACATGCGCATCAACAAGCAAAATCAGGGCCCGAAATTCTTGAGGCCAGTTCCCCAGAATTCAAAAGAAGAAAAGGCCCGGTTCAACTGGCAAACACCCATCCTCTTGTCCAAACACAATCCTGATATCCTTTACATGGCGGGCAACAGTTTGTTCAGGAGCATGAACAGGGGTGATGATTTTGAGCGCATCAGTGGAGACCTTTCCAACGGAAAAAAAGCCGGCGACGTGCCCTTTGGTACAATGACCAGCATCAGTGAATCGCCCCTGAAATTTGGACTGATCTATACTGGAACAGATGATGGGGTTGTTTCCCTTACAAAAGACGGCGGCAATACCTGGACCAAACTCTCAGGACTGCCACAAGGATTGTACATCAGTCGCGTATTGGCTTCAAGCCACCTGCAAAGCCGCGTCTACGTAACCATGAATGGATACAGGGATGATCATTTCGCTGCTTATGTGTATTGCAGTGATGACTATGGCAAGACCTGGAAGAAACTGGGCTATGATCTTCCTATGGAGCCAGTAAACGTTCTTCGTGAAGATCCAAAATCATCCAGCATCCTTTACATCGGCACGGATGGTGGTGCTTACGCAAGTGTTGATGGCGGCGCATCCTTCATGCAATTCACCAACAATTTACCCATAGCCATTCCTGTGCATGACTTGGTGATTCAGGAAAGAGAAAATGAGATCGTGCTAGGCACACATGGAAGAAGCCTATATATCGGCAAGCTGGACCTGATCCAGAAAATGGTCACTAAAGCGGCTAAATAGACCTTTCTAGAGGCCTTTGAGGTATTGGGCAGCAAGTGTATACCCTTCCAGCCCAAGCCCGCAAATCGTCCCCTTTGCCTTTGCAGACACATGGGAGATTTTTCTGAATTCCTCACGGGCATGCACATTGGAAATATGCACTTCAATAACGGGTGCTGTGATGGACGCAATGGCATCACCAATGGCAACGGAGGTATGCGTGTATCCACCAGGATTGAGGATGATGCCATCTGATGAAAACCCTGCTTTTTGGATGGCATCAATCAGTTCACCTTCAATATTGGATTGAAAATAATCAAACACCAAATCCGGATGGGATTGCTTCAATTTTTCAAGATAAGATTCAAAGCCCTCACTCCCATAAATGCCTGGCTCGCGTTTGCCCAGCAAGTTCAGGTTGGGTCCGTTGATGATGGTGATTTTTTTCATGGCCTAGTTGTTGTTGATCAGGTTGATGAAATCATCAAAAAGATAACGGCTGTCATGTGGTCCAGGTGTGGCTTCTGGGTGGTACTGCACTGAAAAGGCAGGACGATCCTTGAGTCTTATTCCTTCAATAGAATCATCATTCAGGTTGATATGGGTAACCTCAATTTGTTCAGCACTTCTTACAGCTTCTGCATCAACAGCAAAGCCATGGTTCTGTGTTGTGATTTCACAAAGTCCGGTCATCAAATTTTTAACGGGATGATTCAAACCCCTGTGTCCGTGGTGCATCTTGAAGGTTTTGATGCCATTGGCCAGTGCCAATAGCTGATGCCCAAGACAGATGCCGAAAACAGGCTTTTTTGTTTCAAGAATCTTTTTGACAGTCTCTACTGCATAATCCATGGAAGATGGATCTCCAGGTCCGTTTGAAATAAAGAAACCATGGGGTTCAAAAGCAAGCAGTTCCTCAAAACTGGTTTTGGCAGGATGAACCCTCACATAAGCGCCACGATCTGCCATGCATTGGATGATGTTTCTTTTTACACCAAAATCAAGCACAGCAATGCGAATGCTGGCAGAAGGATCACCAACATGGTACACTTCAGTGGTAGAAACAACTGAAGCCAATTCCAGGCCATCCATGGAAGGTACTTTTTTCAAGGCCTCCATCAAAGCTGCAACATCTGTAGTTTCAGAAGAGATGATGCAGTTCATGGCACCTTTTTCACGGATATGCGTTACGAGGGCCCTTGTATCAATGTCTTCAATGGCAACAACCTGCTGGTTAACCAGGTAGTTCTGCAAAGAATTATCCGCCATCAACCTGCTGTATTTTTCCTCAAGGTTTCTGCCAATCAGGCCCTTGATTTTTACTGTTTCACTTTCTACATCCCCTGCTTTAACGCCATAATTACCAGTATGCACGTTGTTCATGATCAGCACCTGCCCAAAATAACTGGGGTCTGTAAATACTTCCTGGTAACCGGTCATTCCNGTATTGAAACAAAGTTCACCAGAGGCTGTTCCGATTTTACCAAATGAACGGCCTTGAAAAACCATTCCATCTTCCAAAACGAGCAAGGCGGGGACTGAATTCATTTCTTGTGTTGGCATGTGGGGAATTTGGATGCAAAATAAAAAAGGCAGGACCAAAAGACCTGCCTTTAAAAGAAATTATTTATCAACATTTTTCTTATTCAGATGCAGTTGATTCTTCGGAAGTGGCTTGCGCTTCAGCAGGAGCTTCAGCAGCAGGAGCTTCTTCAGTTGCAGTGACTTTTTTCTTGGCACCACCACTTCTTCTGGTCTTCTTCGCTGGTTCAGCAACAGCTGCAATTCCTTTTCCGTAGATCTCGTTGTAATCAACCAACTCAATCATTGCTCTTTCAGCGTTGTCACCCAAACGGATGCCAAGTTTGATAATCCTGGTGTAACCACCTGGACGAGCAGCAACTTTAGGACCGATTTCAGTAAACAATTCTTTTACTGCAGTCTTGTCTTGCAAATATGAGAATACAATACGGTGGTTGTGCATGATCTGCTCTTTGCTTTCCACCTTTTTTGTCTTGGTGATCAAAGGCTCGATGTAAGTGCGCAATGCTTTTGCTTTGGCGTGTGTTGTTACAATACGCTTGTGCATGATCAGCTGGCTTGCCATGTTGGACATGAGGGCCTCGCGGTGTGCCTTTTTACGGCCTAGATTGTTGATTTTGTCTCCGTGACGCATGACTGTTGAGTTTAAAGCTGTACCGTGTCAGGAATTACAGCCTGATAAAAAATAGGTTTCCCTTATTAAAATTCGTCGATATCGATACCGAGTTTGGCAAGATCCATTCCAAAATGAAGGCCTCTTTCCTGAAGCACCTGCTCAATCTCAGACAAAGATTTTTGTCCGAAATTCCTGAACTTCATGAGATCTTCCTGCTCATACTGTACCAGCTGGCTAAGACTGTTGATCTTGGCAGCCTTCAAACAGTTGAAAGCACGTACGGAAAGGTCGAGGTCTTCCAAAGGTGTTTTGAGCACTTTCCTCAATTGGAGAGTCTGCTCATCAACCAGGTCTTCCTTCTTCTCTTCCTTGTTATCGAAAGTGATGTTTTCGTCAGTGATGATCATCAGGTGCTGGATCAAAATCCTTGAAGCCTGCTTTACAGCCTCTTCAGGATGAATTGTTCCATCAGTAACCACATCAAGCAACAATTTTTCGAAATCAGTACGCTGCTCAACACGGGTGTTTTCGATGGCATACTTTACATTCTTGATGGGCGTGTGGATAGAGTCAATTGGAATAAATCCAAATGGAGCCTCTTTCTGCCTGTTGTCCTCGGAAGGAACATATCCCCTTCCTTTGGAAATGTGCAACTCGATGTTGAGTTTAGCGGAAGGATCCATGGTGCAGATGAGCAACTCAGGATTCATTACCTGGAAAGTTCCAGTNACTTCGTCAATCATGCCAGCAGTGAAATCAGATTTTCCTTTGATGGAAATTGTCAGCTTCTCAGTCTGTACATCATGGTCGAGGATCTTTTTGAACCTGATTTGCTTGAGGTTCAAAATTATTTCTGTAACGTCTTCTACAACACCTTTCAATGTTGCGAATTCGTGATCAGCACCTTCAATTACGATACCAGTGATGGCATATCCTTCGAGTGAATTCAAAAGAACCCTGCGAAGTGCGTTACCAATAGTAACACCATATCCTGGTTCAAGCGGACGAAATTCGAATTGTGCTTCGAAATCAGTTGCTTTCTGGAGGACGATTTTGTCCGGCTGCTGGAAATTTAAAATGGCCATATTTAAATTCCTTTTACTTGTTAAATCCCGATTGTGTCGGGAAAACGGGTGATATGAAAACCGGATGCCATAAGGCATCAGGCAGATTACTTAGAATACAATTCAACAATCAACTGCTCCCTGATGTTTTCAGGAACATTTTCCCTTACAGGGAATGCGATGAAAGTTCCTGACATTTGGGCCTCACTGAAGTCAACCCATCCAATTTTTGGATTCCTTGGTCTCATCAGGGACTTGATGTTTTCACTTTCCTTGCTCTTATCGGCGATGGTGATAACATCACCTGGCTTCAACTGGTAGGAAGGGATGTTAACCACCACATCATTTACCATCACGTGCTTGTGGGAAACAAGCTGGCGTGCTGCTGGACGGGATGGAGAAATACCCATGCGGTAAACAGTATTGTCGAGGCGAGACTCCAACAAGATGATCAGGTTTTCACCAGTTACACCTTTGATACGAGCTGCTTCTTCAAATGTCTTGCGGAACTGGCGCTCCAAAAGACCATAAGTGTATTTTGCCTTCTGCTTTTCTTTCAGCTGGATAGAATACTCACTTGGCGCCTTGCGCTTCCGTGATGCTCCGTGCTGACCAGGAGGAACACTGTTTTTGTCTAGATACTTNCCATTTCCGAGGATCGGCTCACCGAACTTCCTGCAGATTTTTGTTTTGGGACCTGTGTAACGTGCCATTGTAATTTGTTTTGATTTTTTAAGAAATGACAGGGGATTATTAAAAAATCATAAAACTGAATCTCCTGCCCTGTTATAAATGATGATTATACGCGACGCTTCTTTGGAGGACGGCAACCATTGTGNGGAAGTGGTGTAATGTCCTTGATCATGACAACCTCGATACCGGAATTGGCAAGAGCGCGAATTGCACCTTCCCTACCTGCACCGGGTCCTTTTACATAAACATCAACCCTCTTCAAGCCTGCCTCAAGTGCTACACGTGAAGCATCTTGTGCGGCCATTTGGGCTGCATATGGAGTATTCTTCTTAGAACCCCTAAAGCCCATTTTACCGGCGCTGCTCCAGGAAATTACCTGTCCTGCCTTGTTGGTCAAACTGATGATGAGGTTGTTGAAAGTGGCGTTGATGTGGGCATCACCGAAACTGTCAACTTTTACCACTCTTTTCTTCGCAGCCGCTTTGGCGCTGTTTTGTTGTGCTTTTGCCATAATTTTTTAAAATAGGTACTCAAAAAAAATCAGTCTTTTCAGACCCTGTTCAACCCTCGATTGCACCCGATTTCCGGCGATGAACAGCAAAATGATGGTGCAGGATATAATGAGAGAAAAGCGGCATAGCCACTTTTCCGTTTCATTTATTTCTTGGCGGCCTTTTTCTTGCCAGCAACCGTCTTACGCTTACCTTTTCTTGTACGAGCGTTGGTTTTGGTACGCTGACCCCTTACAGGAAGTCCCTTGCGGTGACGAAGACCACGGTAACAAGCGATATCAAGCAAACGCTTGATAGACATTTGTGTTTCAGAACGCAGTTGACCTTCAACCTTGAATTCATTGGTGATGATGGTCCTGATCGCATTCAGTTCATCGTCATCCCACTGGTTTACTTTTTTATTTACGTCAATTCCTGCCTTTCCTAGAATGTACTGAGCAGTTGACACTCCGATACCATAGATGTAAGTGAGACCAATTTCTCCCCTTTTGTTCTTTGGCAAATCAATACCTGCGATACGGGCCATAGATGTTTATTGTATTTGTTCGATTGAATGATTGAGTAAAGATTAACCCTGGCGTTGCTTGTAGCGTGGATTTTTCTTGTTGATCACATAGAGTTTACCTTTCCTGCGGACAATCTTGCAATCCGCACTGCGCTTCTTAATGGATGCTCTTACTTTCATATCTCTGGTTTGGGCTCCTTGGAGCGGTTTTTATTTATACCTGAAAATGATTCTTCCCCTGGTCAAGTCGTATGGACTCATCTCAACCCCAACCCTGTCACCGGGAAGAATACGGATGTAGTGCATCCTCATCTTGCCAGAAATGGTTGCCAATATCTCATGCCCATTTTCTAACTTCACCTTGAACATAGCATTGCTTAGCGCCTCTATGATATTACCGTCCTGTTTAATGAGTGCTTGTTTTGCCATGGTTTTTGGGAGCGCAAAGATAAGATAATCAACGGAATTAGTAAAAAAACTTTAAGATATTTTAACGAAACGTCAAATTCCCTGCATTATCACTGCTTTGTCGACTGGATACAAAATTAAGAAAAAAATTACAACTCTCTGATAGTCAATGATATGAAAAAAATCGTGCTGCTTTCTGACACACATGGCTTCATGGATGAAAGATTCCTTCCCCACTTTATGGGGGCTGACGAAATATGGCATGCCGGAGACATTGGCGAAGGAGGAATCCTTGAACAATTGGCTACCTATGCTCCTGTCAAAGCTGTTTATGGAAATATTGACGGCCATCCGCTGAGGCATGAACTTCCGGAATGGCTGGAATGGGAAACAGAACAGGTGAAAATATTAATGACCCATATTGGAGGTAGACCTCCCAAATTTGTTGGAACAGTGAAAGAAAGGATTGCGGAGGCCAAACCTACCATTTTTGTCTGCGGACATTCCCATATCCTGCTTGTGCAGTTTTATGCTGGATTGAATTGTCTTCACCTCAATCCTGGCGCCGCAGGCAGAACGGGATGGCACAAAGTGCAAACCCTGCTGAAGTTTTGCATTGATGGAAATGACATCAAGCAGATGGAAGTAGTGGAGCTTAAAAGGGTCCCTTCAAAATAAGATTGGTTACATTCCCGGAAACCACGGCCTGCCGATTTCCCTGAAAGGCCAGGGCACAGCTACCAGTATCAACAGCAGTGCCAAAATGAAATAGCGGAAAGCTTTTTTGTATTTCTCTTCGTCTGACACAGTTTTCTTTGCCATGCCATGTCCGAGCGTGATCAATACAATGGCCAAAATCATGGAGACGGGATGCTCTACCTGAAAAAATCTTGTTGCAGGATTTTTCATCACATCAGCAAAAGATGCATTTCCACTTGTAAAGATTCCCATACGGCCAATGGTCCATTGGTAAAGCCCGAGGAGCAAGGTAATGTGTCCGGCAATCATGGTCATCAACCAAACCTTTTTGTCACCTGCTGCGAAAGCTTTCTGTCCTTTCCATCCTGAGAAACTTTTGTAAATGGATACCAAAAGCAGAACGAGAATGATCCAGCGCAAGAGGTTGTGCAAATGAAGAAGGCCTGTTTCCATGATTGTTGTTTTTGTGCCTTTCAAAAGTAAAGGAAGCAATCCAATAAAATGAAATCGGGCTAAAAAAAAATCATGGGTCTTTCTGTTTAACTTGCAGCATGGCTGCACTACAATTCGAATTGGAGAAAAAGGATCCTTCCTCACAGGCTAGGGCCGGAACCATCACCACAGACCATGGTATCATCCAAACTCCCATTTTCATGCCGGTCGGAACCGCTGGCACTGTTAAGGCTGTTTCACAACAACAACTTAAGACTGACGTAAAGGCCCAGATCATCCTGGGCAATACCTATCACCTCTACCTGCGCCCCGGTTTGGAGGTATTGCAATCAGCCGGTGGATTGCACCAGTTCAATGGATGGAACAGGCCAATACTCACAGACAGTGGAGGTTACCAGGTGTTTTCACTGGCGGCCAATAGAAAAATCAGTGAGGAAGGCGTTGTGTTCCAAAGCCATATTGACGGTTCCAAACATTTGTTCAGCCCGGAAAAAGCCATCGAAATTCAGCGGGTGATCGGCGGAGACATCATCATGGCTTTTGATGAATGTCCACCCTACCCCAGTGAATACAAATATGTCAAAAATTCAATGGAGCTGACCCACCGTTGGCTGGACAGGTGTTTCGCCCACATGAACAATACAGATCCTTTGTATGGTCATACCCAGAACCTTTTCCCCATTGTGCAGGGTGGAACAGAGAAAGACCTCAGAAAAGCATCCTGTGAGTTCATTGCATCTAAGGATGCAGTGGGAAATGCGATTGGAGGCCTCAGTGTAGGTGAACCCACCGAACTGATTTATGAATACTGCGGATGGTCTTGCGAGCACCTGCCAGAAAACAAACCCCGCTATCTCATGGGCGTTGGCACACCTGCAGATTTGCTGGAATGCATCTCACTTGGCGTCGACATGTTTGATTGTGTAATGCCCACAAGAAATGGAAGAAATGCCATGTTATTTACGACAGAAGGAATCATCAATATTGACAACAAGAAATGGGAAATGGACCATTCTGTTATTGATCCGGGTCTTGAAAATGAAACATCACGGTATTATTCAAAAGCCTACCTGCGTCATTTGATCAAAAGCAAGGAGATCCTGGGTTTGACCATTGCCAGCATTCAAAACCTGGCCTTCTATCTTTGGCTCGTTACTGAAGCAAGAGCACAGATCATGAAGGGAAGCTTTTCCTCCTGGAAAAAAGACATTCTGCCTGTCATCACCAGAAGATTGTAACCGTTTTTTTGACTATTTTAGAAAAGCATTGCAAAAGAAAAACAACGCCATGAAAAAGTACCTCTTCCTGCCTACCATATTTTTTCTTATCGCACACTTCACCATGTCTCAAGAAACAACACTATTTGAAAAGCAGCTTTTCATTTCTGGAGAAGACACCTTGCCATGCAGGATCCTGACACCAGTCAATTTCAAAATGGGAAAAAAATACCCCCTTGTTATTTTTCTGCATGGATCAGGAGAAAGAGGAAACGACAATGAGTCCCAATTGAAATGGGGCGGTGATCTTTTTTTGGATTCAGCCAACAGGATCAACTTTCCGGCAATTGTCGTTTTCCCGCAATGTCCCAAAAACGACAAATGGGGCGAGTACAACAAAAACAACCTGAAAGACAGCACTGGCTATGATTTTAGCACAGATGCGCCCATGCGCAAACCCTTGAAACTGGTCAGTGATTTTATCGATACCCTGATCAGTGCTGGCCAAGTTGACTTAAAACGCATTTACATCGGAGGCTTGTCAATGGGCGGATTTGGCACGTTTGAATTGCTCTGGAGAAGACCAGGATTTTTTGCTGCTGCCATCCCCATTTGTGGAGCTGGCAATCCTGCAAAGACATCCACTTACAAACCAAACTTTCCCATGTGGATTTTTCATGGCGAAAAAGATCCGGTGATTCCTGTTGCCAATTCAAGGTTGATGCATGAAACAATGAAAAAAACAAACAGCAACGTACGCTATACAGAATACCCTGGTGTCGGACACAACAGTTGGGTGAATGCCTTTGCTGAACCCAATCTTTTGCCTTGGCTTTTCGAACAAAAATTGCCTGCTAAAAAGAAATAAATCAGCAAAATATCCTTTATAAAAATCAAAGGATTACGCTACACCCTACCTGAAGATTTCTTGCAGGGGCAGGATTGTAAAACCTGCCACCAAATGCATTGATGTCATTGCCAAGGCTGTAAACAGCATCACCCATGTTGTCGACGAGCAGAAACAATTCAGCCTGCTTTTTTGCTACAGCTCCCTTCCAGCCCAGCTTTCCCTGCCAAAGCCGGTATGCCTGCGCATAGAAACTGTTGGCATCATTGAGTGGAATTTTTCCTGCATAGTTCAAATTGATGTTGCAGAAATAATGCTGAAAAAAAGAAGATTGCAAGGAGAAATTGTACACCTCTTTAGGAACACCGGTCATTTTTTTTCCTGCATGGCTGATGTTGGCAACAGTATAGGCACCGAACCTGAAATCATTGATGGTAAGGGCATGTGTCATTTTTAACAACTGCAAAAATTTCCCTTGGGGTTTGTTGATCAACAACCAGGATAATTCTGCCTCAATTCCTTTTTGTATGGCATTTCCCGCATTTAAAAAATACTCTGCACCCGATGCGTTTACCTGTCTCACAATAGCATCTTTCAAATCAAATTGAAAGACAGTGGCACCAAAAAACAAACGCCCCTGATCTGCAGACAGCTTCATGCCCAGTTCCTTGTTCAAACCATNTTCAGCCTGTAATCCAGCATATAGCCCNCCGGCGGAAGGACGGATCTCTGCAAGTGTNGGNGATGAATATCCTTTCGAAAGCTGACCGTAAAAAGCAAGGGCCTTGAAAGGTTGAAATGTCAAGGCAAACCTTGGCAGCAATTGAGTATTGAATGCAATATTTTTCTCACCCGTGGCAGGCAATCCAACGGTCCTCTCTATGGCATAATTGAAACTGTTGACACTGATGCCTGCCTGCACCTGGATGAATTCAAGAGGATGAACACTGAGCTGTGAAAAAAGAAATTGCTGGCGAGCTACAACCAGATCCCTGACCATTTTTCCATCGGATATCCCTTTGTTGTTTCCGCTGCTGTCAATGGTATAATCACCACGTTGCATCTCTACCCCATTGACCCATTGTAAAGGAAACGGAAGCTTTGTTTCGTAGACAAATTTTGAACGGATGCCAAGATTGGCCTCTTTTCTTTTTTCAAAATTGGTGATAAATGGATTTTTGAATCCTGTGATGGATGTTGAAAAGGAAGTGACCATTTTCCAGTGGTCAGACAAAATAAAACTATTGGAGATTCCCAACATTCCAGTCTTGTTAAAAATACCTGCACGCTGATCTCTTGCAGAGGGTATGGTGCTGGTAGCAGGCCTCGACTGGCGGGGATTGGCATTGAATTGAACGAGATTCAGCCCGCCAGGGGTTTGGTAGGATAAGTCGGCCAAGAGCAATAACAGATCTGTTGTAACTTTATCAGTTACCCTGATTTTGATACCCAATTGAAGATTGTTCTTTCGCATGCGGCTCTGGTCTCTGAATCCGTCTGATTGGGCGTGTCCTTGCAAGGCATTGATCGAATAGGCCCCTTTTTTCAATTGATATTGTACCGATTCATTGAAAGTTCCATACCTGCCTCCCGATGCCTTGATGCTGATCAAACTGGTATCTTGTTTGGATTCACCAGCAATACTAGCACCTGAGAGCAGCAGGGCTCCTCCNGTTCCTGCACCGTAAATGCTTCCTGCAGGNCCTTTGATCACCTCTGCTCCACCAATGCTNTTGACATCGAGCAGGTTGAGGTATGCATTGCCCCCTGCATCAGTAAAGAGCATGTCATCCATGTAAACTTTTACATTCCTAACCCCAAATGGAGACCTGAGCAAACTACCGCGGATGGACAATCTATAGCTCCCAGGAGACCGCTCCTCCATCCGCACACCAGCAACAGCATTGAATCCTGGCAAAATGCTGTAGGATGAAAACTGCTGCAATTCAGCCTTGCTGATGGTCGATATGGATGCAGGAACCTCAATGCGCTTTGTATTTGACTCATATCCCCTGACCACAATAGTTCCCATCGAAGCAACAGAGTCTTTTTTTTCCTGCCCAAGAGCCTGAAATGCAACAAATATGAATGCCAATAAACTGATGCGGATTTTCATCACTGTTCAATTGAAATGGTCAAAAAAAAACCCGGCATAACCGGGTTCTTCTATAAAGGTAATCTTCTTATTTGTTCATGTACATCACTTCTTTCACCAACTTCACCGTGCGGGTTACATCTGGGAGATAAGCAGCTACCAGATTGGGCGCATAGTGCATGGGGGCATCAGCGGCTGTGATTCTCCTGATGGGGGCATCAAGGTAATCAAACCCTTCCTTTTGAATCCTGTAGGTGATCTCTGAGGATATGGAGGCATAGGGCCATTGCTCTTCAACAATAACAAGCCTGTTGGTCTTTTTAACGCTTTCGAGAATGGTATACCAATCAAGCGGCCTGATGGTACGGAGGTCAATTACTTCAGCACTGATGCCTTCTTTTTCCAGNTCTTCTGCAGCTCCAAGGGCAACTTTCATCATTTTGTTGAAAGATACGATGGTCACATCCCTACCCGGCCTTTTGATGTCTGCCTTGCCAATCGGAATCAGGTACTCTTCTTCAGGAACTTCTCCTTTGTCGCCGTACATCACTTCGCTTTCCATGAAGATAACCGGATCATCATCCCTGATAGCGCTTTTGAGAAGGCCCTTGGCATCGTATGGGTTGGACACTGAAATCACCTTGAGTCCGGGGATATTGGCGTAGAGGCTTTCAAATGCAGTAGAGTGCTGTGCGCCCAACTGACCTGCAGAACCATTGGCTCCCCTGAAAACAATCGGACATCCCACTTGACCACCACTCATGGCCAGCATTTTGGAAGCTGTATTCAGGATCTGGTCCAGCGGCAATACGGCAAAGTTCCAGGTCATGTATTCAACAATTGGCCTTAGGCCATTTTGAGCTGCACCAACCGCAATTGCAGTAAAACCAAGCTCTGCAATGGGTGTGTCAATGATCCTTTTGGGACCAAATTCGTCGAGCATACCCTGGCTAACCTTGTAGGCCCCATTGTATTCTGCAACTTCTTCTCCCATGAGAAAAACCCTGTCGTCTCTTCTCATTTCTTCCTGCATCGCCTCCCTGAGGGCTTCGCGAAAAGCAATAATCCTTCCCATAAATACTGTTTAAAAGTGATGCAAAAGTATTGCATGAAGGGGATTCCAACAAATGTTGTTTGGGACCTTGCAAGACCACTTCAAAACAAAAAACCCCGCAGTTGCGAGGTTTATATGTTTAGGCGTTGATTCTGTTGTAATTTGGTTTCATAGTCAGGACGCCTTGGCTATAACGTAGGATTGGATTTTGGCTTTTTAGGTATTGGATCGGGCTGGTTTTTTAGGTTATTGGATTGTGGTTTTATCTGGATNTAGGTTGGAATTTGTCTTGCTTTCGGTTTGCTGGTGACGCCCCTGCCGCGTTGACAATGTAAAAATAGGATGGGTTTTTAGTACATGGAAGGTTTTTTCAATCTCATTCAACAGATTACGTATTTCTGCTTACTGTGTTTGCTGAAGGGTACTTAATCTCCTNGGGGATCAATGTGTTTCAGGAGCAAGTGACCAATGTTCAGGGGAACGCCACAGGCCNGACAACAAGAGCTCGCGCATGAAGAAAAACTCCTTGGGGAGCCTGTCGTACATCCTTGAAAAAAGTTCCTCATGTGCCAGTACTTCGGTTTTCCAGGCCTCCCGGTCTACTTCCATCACAGCATCATATTGTTCTGCAGTAAACGACAGGCTTCCCCAATCAATGTCTTCATATTTGGGAACCCATCCAATTGGGCTTTCTATGGAAACCACCTCTCCGTATACCCGCTCCACTACCCATTTCAACATGCGCATGTTCTCACCAAACCCAGGCCAGGTGAAGTTTCCATCCTTGTCTTTTCTAAACCAGTTGACACCAAATATCCGGGGCGGATTGGGAATATTGCGACCCAGTTGCAGCCAATGGTTGAAATAATCTGCCATGTGGTAACCACAGAATGGTAACATGGCAAATGGATCCCTTCTCACCTTGCCAATCTCTCCAAACGCTGCGGCTGTGGTTTCTGAGCCCATCGTTGCTGCAAGGTAAACACCGAAGTTCCAGTTGAATGCCTGGTAAAGCAATGGGATGGTTGTGCTTCTTCTGCCACCAAATATGAAAGCACTGATGGGAACACCTGCCGGATTTTCCCATTCAGCATCGATGCTGGGGCACTGATGGGCTGGCGCCGTAAACCTGGCATTTGCGTGGGCAACCGGCTTCCCTGATGCGGGATCGTGCAGCTCTCCCCTCCAATTATAAACCACTTTGGGCGCTTCTTTTGTCAGACCTTCCCACCAGACATCTCCATCTGGCGTAATCCCGACATTGGTGAAAATACTGTTGCTGGACAAGGCCTTGATGGCATTAGGATTGGTCTTGGCATTGGTACCTGGTGCCACTCCAAAATAACCGTACTCTGGATTGATCGCGTAAAGTTTTCCATCTTTACCAGGTTTGATCCAGGCGATATCGTCTCCTACTGTAGTTACTTTCCACCCTTTCATATCCTCAGGAGGTATCAGCATGGCAAAATTTGTCTTTCCACAGGCACTGGGGAATGCTGCCCCCAAATAAGTTTTTCGCCCCTTGGGATCTTCAACACCCAGTATCAACATGTGTTCTGCCAACCATCCCTCTTCCTTGGCCATGACAGAAGCGATGCGCAATGCAAAGCATTTTTTTCCAAGGAGTGCGTTTCCGCCATAGCCTGAACCATATGAGGCAATGGCCCTGTCTTCAGGATAATGCACGATGTATTTGGTAGTGGGGTTGCAAGGCCATGGAACATCTTGCTGACCAGGCTCCAGTGGCGCACCCAGTGAATGAAGGCATTTGATGAATTCCCCATCTGAGCCCAACAATTCAAGTACCTTGTCACCCACACGGGTCATGATGTGCATGTTTACCACAACATAGGCTGAGTCGGTAATCTCAACACCAATTTTAGAAAGCGGTGAACCCAGAGGGCCCATGCAGAAAGGGATCACATACATGGTGCGTCCTTTCATTGAACCGGAAAAAACAGTTTTCATCTTCACCTTCATTTCCTTGGGGTCTACCCAATTGTTGGTGGGACCTGCATCTTCTTTTCTCCTGCTGCAAATAAAGGTTTTGTCTTCCACCCTGGCTACATCACTCGGGTCAGAATTGCAGGCAAAACTATTCGGCCAACGNTCCTCATTCAACTTTACAAAGGTTNTGTTGTCAACCAAGAGTTGGCACAATTCATCGTACTCAGCTTTGGAGCCGTTGCACCAGCGGATGTCTTTGGGAGTGCAAACCGCTGCCATTTCCTGGACAAATTGTACCAGCTCGGCGTGTTGCAAGAATTCAGGGTAATTTGTTGACATTTTGTTGAATTTAAGATGGGCAAAGTTAGTCATTTCCGATTCACACAGGAATGATGGGAATTTGCCATTGGAGAAATCGATTAATCCGTAAAAATCATTAACTTTCGAGTTGAAACGCGCTTGTACAATGATGATGCTAACAAAAATCAAAAAAGCCACCAAAAACAAGATTTTGGTGGTATCTGCCGCGCTGATGTTGATCGGCCTTGCTGCATATTTCATGAAATCCGGGAAAGAGGAAGAAGGTGGTGTACCTGATGTGGTTGATTTCAATTTTCATGTACGCCCTATCCTGTCTGACCGCTGCTTCAAATGCCATGGCCCTGATGCCAATAAAAGACAGGCCAATCTGCGTCTGGATACCGAAGAAGGGGCTTATGCTGCATTGAAAGAAGATCCTTCAAAACATGTTATCGTTCCTGGAGACCCCATGCAATCTGCATTGTACGCCAGGCTGATTACTACTGACACTGCTGAAGTAATGCCTCCCCCATCTTCTAATCTTTCATTGACCAAAAATGAAATTGAGATCATTAAAAAATGGATTGCCCAGGGAGCCAAATACAAAAAACATTGGTCTTTCATTGCACCTGTAAGGCCCAAGGTTCCTGAGGCTGATGAAGACCTTAATCCAAGAAACCCCATCGACCATTTCATTTTTACCACTTTGGAAAAAGTAGGCTTGGAACCCAATGCTGAAGCACCAAAAGAAGCTTTGCTCAAAAGGGTTTGCATGGACATTACCGGACTTCCCCCTACCATAGAACAACAAGAGCGCTTTCTGGCTGACAAATCTCCCAATGCTTATGAAAAAATTGTAGATGAACTGTTGGCAAGCAAGCATTACGGAGAAAAAATGGCCATTCAATGGATGGACCTTGCCCGCTATGCCGATAGCCATGGTTACCAGGATGACGGCTTACGCACCATGTGGCCTTGGCGGGACTGGGTTATCCATGCATTCAACAGCAACTATCCCTATTCCAAATTTCTCACCTGGCAGTTGGCTGGAGACCTGCTCCCGAATCCAACCAAAGAACAATTGCTGGCAACCGGATTCAACAGGAACCACAAGATCACCCAGGAAGGTGGCGTCATCGATGAAGAGTACAGGATTGAATACGTTACTGACAGGACCAATACAGTAGGCAAGGCATTCATGGCCATCACATTGGAATGTGCCAAATGCCATGATCACAAATATGATCCTGTATCACAAAAGGATTATTATAGCATGTTTGCATTTTTTGACAAGGTTCCGGAAAAAGGCCTTGTCGGCACCATAGATGCTTCTTTTGCAGACCCTCCAAGCATGAAAATCAGCACAGCGGATGTTTCCTCCATTTTGAGCTTCATCAACAAAAAGGACACGATGGATGTTGCCGTGATGGTCATGAAAGACAGTGTTGGCATCCGGGAAACTCAGCTGCTTAGAAGAGGTGTATATGACCAGAAAGCAGATACTGTTCAAATGGCAACACCAGCTTCCATCCTTGCTTACAACCCCAGAAAATACGAACAAAACAGACTTGGACTGGCAAAATGGATGCTTGATCCTCAAAATCCTTTGACATCAAGGGTTTATGTGAACAGGATCTGGCACGAACTCTTTGGACGTGGGCTGGTAAAGACTTCTGGAGATTTTGGCATGCAGGGTGAATTGCCTTCACACCCCGAACTCCTTGATTGGTTATCTGTTGAATTCAGGGAATCCGGTTGGGATATCAAGAAACTCATTCGCCTGATTGTAACCTCGTCCACCTACAGGCAATCGGCACAAAGGGCATCAGACAAATTGCAAAAAGACCCTGACAACAAATACTACAGCTTCTTCCCAAGACTCCGACTGAGTGCTGAATTGCAACGCGATTTATTGCTTACTGCATCAGGCATTCTCAATCCTGAAATTGGAGGACCCAGTGTGAAACCCTACCAACCCAAAGGTGTATGGGAAGCCACTACCTCCGGCAGAGGCGAACTGGCCAAATACATCCAGGACAAGGGTGATAAGCTGTACAGAAGAGGTTTGTACAACTTCATCAAAAGAACGGCTCCCCCACCTGCTTTGCTGATCATGGATGCGAGCACCAGGGATCAGTGTGAAGTGACAAGATCTAGAACAAACACTCCGCTGCAAGCATTGGTATTGATGAACGACCCTCAGCTGCTGGAAGCTGCTAGGGTACTGGCCCAGCGCACTGCTAACCTCAACCTTACAGAAGACCAAAAACTGGAAAGAGTNTTTAGGCTGGTGCTTTGCAGAAAAGCCAGTGAGAAAGAAATGAAAATGCTTAAAGGATATTACCTGCAGGAAAAAAACAAATTCAACCAATACAAAGACAGGGCTGAAGCGTTTTTGAAAGCTGGAGAATTTGAACAAATCAAAACCAAGAATATCGCTGAAACAGCTGCGTTGATGCAGGTAAACCAGATGATTTTCAATTTGGATGAAACCACTGTAAAATAAGATCATGGAAAATCAGGAAAAACAATTCAGGCTGAATGTAACCAGAAGACATTTTCTGACCAAGGCCGGACTGGGATTTGGAAGTGCCGCTTTGGGCTCAATGTTGTTCAAGGACCAATTGTTTGGCTCCGACCCACAGGCATCACTACCCTTGGGGCTGGCACAATATGCGCCAAAGGCCAAGCGGATCATCTATCTTTTTCAGAATGGTGCCCCCTCCCAATTGGAAACCTTTGATTACAAACCCTTGCTCAACAAGATGCATGGCGAAGAATTGCCTGCCTCCATTCGCATGGG
>JGI25921J50272_10000095_pt1 | contig 27108 bp, 37 predicted proteins | sample LauGreSu1BDMLBSD_2_FD_50272 | JGI IMG/M metagenome (IMG submission 50272) | reverse complement strand
GATTGGGGTAGGATTTTAACTTGAGGTTATATAATGGCTGAATTATTCGGTTTTGAAATAAGTCGTAAAAAGGCAAAAGAGCTACCTTCAGTGGTAGCTCCGATTGCTGATGATGGATCAACGGTAACCAGTTCGGTTAATGCTGGTGCATATTATTCTCTAGTCGTTGACTTAGAGGGTATTGTTAAAAATGAAAACGATCTTATTCGCAGATATCGAGAAGTCGCTCAGTATCCAGATTGTGATACAGCGATCGACGACATTGTGAATGAGGCAATTGTTGTAGAAGAAGATAGCGAAGCAGTCAAGTTAGTTACTGACGATGTAAATGTTTCAGATAATATTAAAAAGAAAATTCGTGAAGAGTTTGATGAAGTATTAAACTTACTCAAATTTAGCGATAAAGGTCACGATATTTTTAGACAGTGGTATATTGATGGAAGATTAAATTACCACATTTTAATTGATGAAAAGAATCCAAGAAACGGGATTCAAGAATTAAGACCAATTGATCCTCGCAAGATTCGTAGGATCAAAAATGTCAAGAAGGAAAAGAATCCTAAAGGTGTTGAAGTTGTTGTGTCGGTTGACGAATACTATATCTACAACGACAAAGGAATTACAGAACAAACAACTCAGGGTGTTAGATTAACTCTAGACTCTGTATTATATTGTGGTTCTGGTATGGTTGATTTAAATACTGGTATGATGTTATCATATTTGCATAAAGCAATTAAACCAGTGAATCAATTAAAAATGATTGAGGACGCTGTAGTAATTTATCGAATCAGCCGTGCTCCTGAGCGCAGAATATTTTATGTTGATGTGGGTAATCTGCCAAAAATAAAAGCAGAGCAATATGTTAATGATTTGATGAATCGTTATAAGAATAAAATTGTTTACGATGCGAATACAGGTGAAGTAAGAGATGATCGTAAACATTTGTCTATGCTTGAAGATTTTTGGATGCCACGAAGAGAAGGTGGTAAAGGTACAGAGATTACTACACTTCCAGGTGGTCAAAATCTTGGTGATATCCAAGATATCCAATATTTCCAAACTAAATTATATCAAGCATTAAATGTACCAACAAGTAGATTACAGTCTGATACTGGATTTACTCTTGGTCGTTCGACAGAAATTAGTCGCGATGAATTAAAGTTTCAGAAATATATTGCAAGATTGCGTAAGAAGTTTAGTGGTTTGTTTAATGATGCATTAAAGATTCAATTAATTGCCAAAGGTGTTATCAACGAAGCTGACTGGGATCTTATCAAGAAAGATATCCGTTATGACTTTATGAAAGATAATGCTTTCGCTGAGTTAAAAGATTCAGAATTATTGACTCAAAGATTGCAAGCATTACAAATGATTGAGCCATATATTGGTAAGTTTTATTCAGTTGATTGGGTTAAGAAAAATGTTCTTCGTATGTCAGAAGAACAGATTGAAGACATTGAAGACCAGATTGAAGTTGAAGGTAATTATCAAATGTCTAATGCTCAACAACAAGGTGCTATGATGGGTATGCAACAAGTTGCCCAACAACAAGAATTAGAAAACGCTGGGATGGGTCAACCTGAACAGCAGAAACAATAACTAGGAGATATAAATGAGTACTCGTGATTTGATCGACGCAATTGAAACTGGCGAATCAAGTAAAATTGAAGCCAGCTTTAATAACATTATGGTTGCTAAAGTATCTGAGAGATTAGACGCTATGCGCAACGATATGTCCCAAAATATGTTTAGAGCTCCAGAAGCTGTACAAGAAATTTCTGACGAACAAGTATCTGACGAAACAGAAACTGAAACAGAAGAAGAAACTACTGAAGAGAATGAGTAAATCGTTTTCAACATTTAAACAGCAAGTCCTAGAACAATCAGGACTTGCCCAAACACTTTTCATTTATGGTGAAGATGTAAAAATTACACCAGAGAATGAAGTGTTTGTAAATAATCATTATGTAAAAACTTTGAGCACATTAGAAGAGGCAAGGGAATACGCTAAAAAATATATTGAAGATACTAAACTATTAGAAAATATTGACAATACGATCCCAGAAGAAAAAGTCGCACACTATATAAGACAATATCATAATATCGATAAGATTACAGATACTCTTGTAGAATCATACATAGAACTTGCCTCTTCTAATATGTTTACAGTTGATCCAGTTGTGACTGCAATTAAAGAATCCAAAACAGCAGAGTTTGCTGGAAAATTACAATATGAATTAAACGATGGCTCTGTGGTTGCAATAGATGAAGATACTCAATTAATGCTAAATAATATATTGGCAGATAAAAATGAAATTGTTGAATATATGCGAGAAAGTAAAGACAACTTCATTAGAATCATAAAAGAACTCGGGGAATAAGATGCCTGTTACAAAAACTATATTAAAGTGCACAAATAACGAAACAGTTGTTAAAGTTGCTGGAACAGCTGCATCTGCAACGATCGATTTACAAACTGATTGTGTAGCTACTACTGATGAAGTAAGTGGCGCAACTCAAACAGTTAATATTGCTCAATTACAATATACTGGTTTGCCGTCTTCAACGATTACTATTACTAGAAATTCAGTAAATATTTTCACAATTGGTTCTGAAGGTGAAGGAACTGTTGACCTTGGAACAGGTAATGGTATTGCTGACACTATTCAAAATACTCAAGATATTGTTGTTTCGATTGCTGGTGCTGAAGCCCAGTGTTATTTGGTTCTCCGTAAAGTTGGTGGTTTTGCTTCTAAAGTTGAAAACTCCACTTATGGTGCTTACGACGATCCAACTAGAGTTGGTGCTTCGACTACTATGTCGGGTTCTCCAGATAAGGTATAAAACTATGAAACTAATTAGAGAAGTTTTAGAAACTACAAACTGCGTCATCGAAGAAAAAGTCGGTGGCAAAAAGAATTACTTTATTGAAGGTATCTTCCTTCAGTCAGAAATTACAAATCGTAACAACCGCATGTACAAAGAAGGTATTATGGACAAAGAAGTCGGTCGTTACATGAAAGAATATGTAGAAAAGAATCGTGCCTACGGCGAACTTGGTCATCCAGAAACACCTTCTATTAACTTAGATCGTGTATCCCATTTGATTGTTGATCTCCGTAAAGAAGGCAAAAATTATGTAGGTAAAGCCAAAATCCTAGAAACTCCAATGGGTATGATCGCTAGAGGTCTNCTNGATGGTGGTGCTAATCTTGGTGTGTCTAGCCGAGCAATGGGTTCACTCCGCACTAATAATGAGGGTGTTCANATTGTTCAGGACGACTTTATGTTATCTACGGCAGCAGATATTGTTGCCGACCCATCAGCTCCAGATGCATTCGTAAGAGGTATTATGGAAGGCAAAGAATGGGTATTCGTTGATGGAAAGTTTGTGGAAAAAAATATCGAGGAAGCAAAGTATGCTATTAAGAGAGCTTCTTCTAGACAGTTAGAGGAAGCAAAGATTCTCGCTTTCCAGAGTTTTCTGAGTAAAATCAGATAAATAATAAATAAATACATAGAACTATCCAGTTAGGAGATAACGATGTCAATCGAACAAAAAATCGCTGAAATGTTAGCAGAGTCAAAGGCAAAAGCTGCCGTGATTTCTGAAGAAGTTTCTGAGGAAACCTTAGAAGAAGGTAATGTAGTTACAGCAAACGCTTCGGCTCAAGAGCCAAGCAATATCGCTGCAATTGCTAAGTCTGACGGAGTCACCAGTGTTGAAGGTGATGAAGAAAACAATGCTAAAAACGGCACACAAAAGCAAGACGCTGCACAAGTTGCTAAGAAATCTAGCAATGTAGCCAATGCTAAAGCGACTGCTCCAGAAGCAAGTCACATTGCTGGTGTTAAAGAAGACATTGATGCTTTGATGAATGGAGAAGAACTCTCTGAAGATTTCAAAGCAAAAGCAACTACAATTTTCGAAGCAGCAGTTATGACTCGTGTAAAAGCGGAAACTGCTCGTTTGGAAGAATCGTATGAATCAAAACTTCTTGAAGAAGTTGAGAGCATTAAAGAGGGTCTTGTTGAAAAAGTTGATGGATATCTCGGCTATATTGTCGAGCAGTGGGTGCAAGAGAATGAGTTAGCCCTTGAATCTGGTATGAAGTCTGAAATCATGGAGTCTTTCATTGAAGGTATGAAGTCTTTGTTTGCTGAACACTATATCGAAGTTCCAGAAGAGAAGTTCGATGTATTGGGTGACTTACAAGAGACTGTAGAAGCCCTCGAAGCAAAGCTCGATGAGCAAGTAGAAAAGAATATTGAATTAACTAAAGCAATTAATGAGCAAAAGCGTGAAGACGCAATTACTCAAACTGCTTCTGGTTTAACAGATACTGATTCTGAGAAATTCAAAGCATTAGCTGAAGAATTATCATATGAAGATTCTGAAACATTCGCTACTAAGTTACAGACAATTCGTGAGAATTATTTTGGTGGTAAAAAGCAAATGACTGAAGTTAAATCAGTTGTTAGCGATACACCTGTTGAAACTCTAACCGAGACTGCACCAATCGATTCTTCTGTTAAGAAGTATCTTTCTGCACTCGACAAACTCAAATAAAAACAAAGGAATCAAAAATGTCTAATTTAGACCGCCAAGCCCTTATTAAGAAATGGGCACCGATTCTTGAGCATGATGCATTGCCATCAATCAAGGATAACTATCGTAAAGAAGTTACTGCTGTTCTTTTGGAGAACCAAGAACGCGAATCAATGAAGTCCCAAGAGGCTTTGTTTGAAACTCACGCCAATGCTGCAGGTGCTATGCCTGACACTGGTGCTGTTGCTAAGTTTGATCCAGTATTGATCAGCTTGGTTCGTCGTGCTGCTCCACAAATGATCGCTTATGACATCTGCGGTGTACAACCAATGACTCAACCAACTGGCTTGATCTTCGCTATGAAGTCACGCTATGCAACTCAAGGTGGTACTGAGGCTTTATTCAACGAAGCTGATACAGACTTCGCTGGTGCTTCTTCACCTGTTCACGCTGGTAGCAATCCAGTTGACGGCACTTACACTACTGGTGTTGGCCAAACTACAACTGATGCTGAAGCTGGTACACGCTTTAACGAAATGGCTTTCTCAATCGAGAAGACTTCTGTTACTGCTAAGACTCGTCAATTGAAAGCAGAATACACTGTTGAATTGGCACAAGACTTGAAGTCTGTTCATGGTCTTGACGCTGAAGGCGAATTAAGCAACATTCTCTCAACAGAGATCCTTGCTGAAATCAATCGCGAAGTTCTCCGTACAATCTACACTACCGCTAAAGCTGGTGCTCAAATCGGTACTACTACTGCTGGTACTTTCGACTTGGATACTGACTCTAATGGTCGTTGGTCTGTTGAAAAATTCAAAGGTCTCTTGTTCCAAATCGAACGCGATGCCAATGCGATTGCTCAGCAAACTCGTAGAGGTAAAGGTAACTTCATCATCTGCTCAAGCGATGTAGCTTCTGCTTTAGCGATGGCTGGAGTTCTTGACTATGCTCCTGCATTGTCTACTAACTTAAATGTTGACGAATCTTCTACAACTTTCGCTGGTGTATTGAATGGTCGTTATAAAGTTTATGTTGACCCATTCTCTGCTAACCAATCAGCTTCACAGTTCTTTACTGTTGGTTACAAAGGCACTTCTGCTTTTGATGCTGGTTTGTTCTATTGCCCATACGTACCACTCCAGTTGGTTCGTGCTGTAGACCCAACTACATTCCAACCAAAGATTGGCTTTAAGACTCGTTATGGTATGGTTGCTAACCCATTCGTTTCATTGGATGGCACAGGTGGCTTAACTGCTAATGAGAACTACTACTACCGTCGTGTTAAAGTTACTAACTTGATGTAATAGTTAGAAACCTACGTAAGATAGGTAATTTAAAGAGGGGTCTTCGGATCCCTCTTTTTTTCTTATAAATAACTATATGGCTCAAATACTCGCATGTCCCGTACCAACTAATCTAAATCCATTATCTCCTAATGGGTTTAAGTTCAACATCGAAAAATTATCTGAGGTAGATTATTTCTGCCAAGAAGTTAATATCCCAGGAATTACAATTGGTGATCCAGTTTTGGCTAACCCATTCCGTGCTATTCCTCTTCCTGGAGATCACTTAACCTATGATACTTTAAATATTAAATTCTTAATTGATGCGAACATGGAAAACTATATTGCTATTCATAATTGGATAGTGGCATTAGGATTCCCTGAAGACTATGATCAATACATTGATTATATTAACACAAATCAGTTTGGTGTTCTTAGCGAACTTGCAAAAAGTTATTCTAATGCCACTCTGCAAATATTATCTGGTGCGAATACACCTGTTAAAACATTAAACTTTAAAGATCTTGTGCCAAGAAGTATTGGCTCATTAACCTTTCAATCAACAAACCAAGATGTTTTGTATCTCGTTGGAGATGCAACATTTAGTTTCTCTTACTACACCTTTGCATAAAAACTTGCTATAAATTTGATTTTAGTGTATAATTATAGTATACACTTGGAGATATTATGACACTTGAAGAACTACAAAATGCTTGGGCTGATGATTGCATCATTGATGATAACCATCTTGATCGCGAATCCGTCAATACAGCAAAACTCCACTCAAAATATTTGAATCATCTAATTGCCTACAAACTTAAATTGGCAAAGATGAAGTCAGATTACAACACACTTAGACAACAAAAGTTTCGTTACTATCGTGGCGAACTAACCAGAGAAGAACTAACTCTATTAAGTTGGGAACAGTGGCAAGGTATTAAACCACTTAAGAATGAGATGGATGAATTTCTTTCTGGAGATGGAGACTTAAATAAGTTAGAAATTAAAGCAAATTATATTCAGAACATTGTTGATTTTCTTGAGTCAGTTATGAATCAAATCAAAGCAAGAGATTGGCAAATCCGCAACTCCATCGAATGGAAAAAGTTTATTAGTGGCGCATGAAATTAACAGTTGAAAAATTAGACGAAGTTCATGTAAGAATTTTCTCAGACGATCCGTCAGTAGAACAAGAACTATCAGACTTCTTTACCTTTGAATATCCAGGTGCTAGGTTTACACCTCAGTATCGAGCAAGGTTGTGGGATGGTAAAGTTCGTATGTATGATCAGTTGCGTAAGACTTTATATGTTGGTCTTATGAATTATGTGATTGATTTTTGCGAACGAAACGAATATGATTTGTTAATGCCGAATGATTTAATGACTCGTTCAGGTGTTACATCAAACGAAGTGTTTGAGTTTGCGAAGTGGTTAAATCCTCATGGTCATGGTAAACCAATCGAGATTCGCGACTATCAAATTGAAGCAGTTACTGAAGCATTAGATCGCAACAGAATTTTACTTCTATCTCCTACCGCATCAGGTAAATCCTTTATTATATACACAACCATGCGTTGGCATTTAGAGAACAATCGCAAGTGTATTATTATTGTTCCAACAACATCATTAGTTGAGCAACTATACGCTGACTTTGAAGATTATTCTTCAGCCAATGGTTGGAAAACAAATCGTCATGTGCAAAAATTATACAGTGGATTTACCAAAGATATCTCTGCTGATGTGTTAATTACAACATGGCAGTCTGTGTATAAACAACCTAAAACATGGTTCGCTCAGTTCGATGTTATTTTTGGAGACGAAGCCCATCAATTTAAAGCCAACTCTCTTACAACTGTTATGGGCAAATTAACCCATGTCAAATATCGTGTTGGTACAACTGGAACATTAGATAACAAAAAAGTTCATAAGTTAGTTCTTGAAGGAATCTTCGGTCCAACACATAGAGTTACAACAACCAAAGAGTTAATGGATGCTGGTACTCTTGCCAAACTAAATATTACATGTATACTATTAAAATATGATGATATAACTCGTCAGGGTAGAAAGAATAATCAATACGCTGATGAGATGGATTTTATTGTAACGCACGATAAACGAAATAATTTTATATGTAACCTTGCATTAAAATCTGAAGGTAACACCTTAGTTCTTTTTCAGTTTGTTAACAAGCATGGAAAAGGTTTATTTGAAATGATTAAAGACAAAGCACACGACAAAAGAAAAATATTTTTTGTTTCAGGTGCTACGGAGGTTGAAGATAGAGAAGCCATCAGAAAGATCACAGAAACTGAAAGCGACGCTATTATTGTTGCTAGTTTTGGTACATTCTCCACTGGCATCAACATACCGTCTCTCGAGAATGTCATTTTTGCATCGCCAAGTAAATCCAAGATTCGTAACCTGCAAAGTATTGGTCGTGGACTAAGATTAAAGAATGGTAAAACTGAGTGTAACTTATACGATTTAGCAGATGATTTAAGTTGGAAGTCTTGGAAGAATCATACTCTTCATCACTTTGCTGAAAGACTAAAAACTTATTCTGAAGAAAAATTTAACTACAAAATCGTTGAGGTAAAACTATGAACGAACAGTATGTTTACTTAAAATTAGTCAATGGCGAACAGATTATGGCAGTAAAAGAATCAGAAGATTCTGAGTCAATAACATTAAAATTTCCAATGTTAATCAAAACCCATCTTGTTGCTGCGCAAGCTGATAGAGTTTCAGAACAAGTTACAGCTGGACCATATTCTTTGTTCGCTGACAATACAAATATTCACATTAATAAAAAACATATTATTCTTGATACTGCTCTAGCAGAAAGAGCGATCCCACATTATATTCATTTGGTAAGAGATCACGAGGGTGTTCGTTTAGATTATACACCACCTCAATTACAGTGGGAAGATGAACAACCTGCGGAAGCTCCAGATTCTGTAGATGTCCACAGAGTGTTAGATGCATTGAAATCCTTAGCTGAGATGGAAGAAGAACTGGAGGATAATACTTTTGTTGAAGGTAATAAAACAGTACATTAGTTATTAGTTACTTCAAACCCTACATCGAGAGTATACTCCGTGTCAAATAAAAAAGCAAATTTTATGCAACAATGAATGAAATATTTGCTATTGTATATGTATTAAGGTATACTAATAGTAATGTAATAAAAATAATTATGGAGATTATATTATATGGCAACTAAAGCCAAAGGAGTCCACTATGTCAATAACGCTGAGTTTTTAGTGGCAATGAAAGAGTATCGAGTTAAGGTACTTGCTGCAAAAGAATCAGGATTGACAAAGAAAGATTCGGGGTACCCACAAGTAACTCCATATATTGGTGAGTGTCTAATGAAAATTGGAACCCACTTATCATACAAAGCGAACTTTATTAATTACAGTTATAGAGAAGACATGATTCTTGACGGAATACAAAATTGTCTTCAATACATAGATAACTTTGATCCAGAGAAATCCTCAAACCCCTTCGCTTATTTCACACAAATTATTTACTATGCATTCCTTCGCAGGATTGCCGAAGAGAAGAAGCAAACTTATATTAAAGGTAAGTTGATTCAGGATATGCCTTTTGAAGCATTCGAGTTACAAGAACAGGATGAGTCGGGAGAGTTTCATAATGCATATGTTGATTTTATGCAACAGAACCATACCTTTGATGACTTTATTGAACGCAAAAAAGAAAAGAAAAAGAAAAAACAACAAGCATCTTTAGACGATTTCACTGGAGAATAAATGAGAGTAGCAATTATTACAGACCAGCACTTCGGTGCTAGGAATGACAGTACTGCCTTTTTAGATTTTTACGAGAAATTTTATAATGATACTTTCTTCTCTACTTTGGATTCTAATAATATTGAATCTGTTCTTATCCTTGGTGATACTTTTGATCGTCGCAAATATGTAAACTTTTATTCGCTAGATCGTGCCAAGAAAATGTTCTTCGATAAACTTGAAGAGCGTGGTATTAAAGTGTTTATGATTGCAGGTAATCATGATACATATTTTAAAAATACAAACGAAGTAAATTCTCCTGAGTTGTTGCTAGCAGAGTATACAAATATACATCTGATTAACAAAGCACAAGATATAATTGTTCATGACACTCCTATTTGTTTCGTACCATGGATCTGTCCTGATAATTATGATGAAAGTATTGAAACAATAAACGCCAGTAAAGCTGAAATTTGCATGGGGCATTTTGAGATTGCTGGTTTCGCAATGTATAGGGGAATGGAAAGTCATGAGGGTCTTTCTAAAGATTTGTTTAAAAGGTTTGATATGGTTTTCAGTGGTCACTACCATCATCGTAGTGACGATGGTCACATATATTATCTGGGAAACCCATACGAACTTACATGGCAAGACTATAACGATCCCCGAGGATTTCACTTGTTCGATTTACAAACAAGACAACTTGAATTCATCAGAAATCCTAATACAATGTTCGAGAGAGTTGAATATGACGACTCCCTTATCGATCCCTCAGTTGCCGATTACACGCATCTAAGTAACAAATATGTAAAGATTGTTGTTGTTAACAAGAATGACTTTTACAAATTTGACAAATTCATAACTAAAGTTTATAATGTTAATCCATATGAAGTAAAAATTATTGAAGATTTTTCTGAATTCAGTGAGGGTGAGATTGACTCTGACATAAATTTGGAAGATACATTGGATGTGCTATCCAATTATATTGATTCAGTTGAGACTGATCTTGACAAAGATCGTGTTAAAACATTTATGAAATCTCTTTATACGGAAGCAATAAACTTAGAGGTAGAATAATGCAACAACTTAACATAGAGTATTTCTTTCCACTTACAGAACAGATTCCACTTGAATTAGATTATACTGATTGTCATAAACCAAAATTATATACACCTGTTTTGGGTATTAATGATGGTCTAACATTTACAACAGCATCCAACACTTGGGCAACTGTTTCTATCTCTGGTTCGCAACTAAATCTTGATGTTGAAGAAATTGAATTTAAACTAAAAGAAAAACCAAACTTACTACGCAGAATCGGCTATAAAGTTATGGGTTTAAAGTGGAAGATTAAATGATGGGTGAATGTAAAAGAGAATTAAATTGGTGGGAGTATTATCCAATGCATCAATTATGGTGTAATGACCTATGTCCACTGGTACCAAGATTCGAGTATCGTAAGGGAGATGAGTACAATGCCAATAATTGGTATCTACACTGGCTAATCTTTCACATCTGGACAATGGAACACTTCAGTTTTGGTATTGATGTTAATTTAGCACCCGATAGTATGTCTGTTGGTTTTATCTTACCATATCTACGGGTTATTATTGGATTTCATCATGTATGGCAGTGGACATGGTTATTCAAATTGGGTCAGATGTTGCGTCGTAAACCAGCGTTGAAGAATCATAATGGAGAATATAATTGATGAGTAATCTACATAAACATGCATTGATGGAATTTAAAGCTGCTGGCTGGCTAAATGATATTGGCTATACTGATGAGATGCAAGGAATGATTTGTTCTCATGTTATAAAATTGCTTGATGTTTTTGCTGACGAAGGTCACTCTGGTTCATCTGCTCCATACGCTATCAATTTATTTTCTAGATTGGCAAATTTTGAACCAATCGCTCCACTAACAGGCGAAGATTGGGAATGGAATGATACTGGTCATAATTTCCAGAATAAACGAGCATCCCATGTGTTTAAAGATTATGATGGAAACTGCTATGACATTAATGGTAAAGTGTTTTGGGAATGGTCTGGCACCAAAGAAGAACCATATAAGTCATACTATACTTGTCGTGAGTCCCGTGTGCCTGTGACTTTCCCATATACTGTTCCAGAAAAGCCACAATATGTGTGGCGTTATTCTGATGCTACACCACAATGTTTACCGCAAACTGAAGAGGGTTTTATTTAATGATTGTATTTAAAAAGTTGTCATGGAAGAACTTCCTATCAACAGGTAACCAACCCAATACAGTATTACTAAACAAATCAACTACTACTCTTATCATTGGTAAAAATGGTGAGGGTAAATCCACGATCCTCGATGCTCTGTGTTTTGCTCTGTTTGGAAAACCATTCAGAAATATCAACAAGAGTCAAATGATTAACTCTATCAACGGCAAGAATGCTTTGGTTGAGATTGAGTTTTCCATTGGTAAAAAAGAATATAAAATTATCCGTGGTATCAAACCCAATGTGTTTGAGATTTGGTTGGATGGTGAGATGGTAAATCAGGATGCAGCATCTCGCGACTATCAAAAGATTCTGGAACAACAAATCCTAAGATTAAACTATAAGACATTTACTCAAGTAGTTATCTTGGGCTCAGCTTCGTTTGTTCCATTTATGCAATTAACGAATGCTCAGCGTAGAGAAGTTATTGAAGATATTCTTGATATTAAAATCTTTTCTACAATGAATCAACTATTGAAGGAAAAACAAAATGCAACGAAGGATGAGATCGTCAGAGTTGAATCCGAAATCACGCTTGCAAAACAAAGGGTGGACTCGCAAAATGCAATCATCAAGACGCTATCGACTGCTAAGGAAGAAAGCATTAATGCGATACTGGCAAAGATTGCGAACAATGAGGAGACAATCCGAACTACAAACATTCTCGTCTCAAATCTCAGCACTGAGATTACGGATCTTAGGGAGAAAATTTCAACAAGAGATGAGTTGGATTCGGACATTGAAAGAGCAAAACACCTGCGGTCAAAACTCTCAAGTAAAATTGAAGAATGTGAAAACAATAAAGTTTTCTTCGACGAGAACCATGTCTGTCCAAGTTGCACGCAAGAAATTACTGAAGACCATAAGGTCAAAGTCTTGGGAGAAATTCATAACAGAATCGCTGAAGATAATAAAAAGGTCAAAGAACTCGAGTCTGCCCTCAGTAAACTCCAAACACAACTACAACAGGTTACTGAAGTTACAGTACAGATTGCTGAAAAAACGATTGAACTCTCTACGCACAATTCCGCCATCACTATTTTAAATAGACAAAATGCAGAAATGCATACTGAGATTGAAACAAGTAAAACTGATAGCACAAATATTAATGAAGAAAAACAAAAGTTAAAACAGTTGGCTCAAGAAGCATTGGCAAATATTACTCGTAAAAATGAATTAGATTCTGAGAAAGAATTGTTTGATGTGTCTGGTATTTTGTTAAGAGATACAGGAATCAAGACTGCTATTATTCGTGAGTATTTACCTGTTATGAATAAGTTGATTAATCAATATTTGAATCAGATGGATTCTTATATTCACTTTGAGTTAGATGAATCGTTTAATGAAACAATCAAATCTAGATTTCGTGATGAGTTTACCTATGCAAGTTTCTCTGAGGGTGAGAAGATGCGTATTGACTTGGCTATATTATTTACTTGGCGTCAGATTGCCAAACTAAAGAACTCTGTCAATACAAACCTATTAATGCTTGACGAGATTTTTGATTCATCATTGGATGTGAATGGAACAGATTACTTCCTCAATTTAATGAACACACTGGGCGAACATTCCAGCGTTTTTGTTATTTCGCACAAAGGCGACCAGCTGTTTGACAAGTTCAGGTCGGTTATTAAGTTCGAAAAACGGAACGATTTCTCGGTTATTGTATAACCCTACACCCTGTAGGGTCTTCCAGTCCTTATGCAGTAAGGATGCAATAAAATGCTTGCTTTTAATTCATAAATAGCGTATAATAACTCTATAACTTGGAGATTATTATATGATGAATTCTAAAGACCTGCTGGCTCGACTATTGGCAAACGAAAACTTGAATGTTATTCGAGCCAATGTAGGAACAGCATCCTTTGAAAGTGTTACTAGAACACTTACCCTCCCAATGTGGAAAGATATGACTAACGATGTTGAGGAAATGCTCATCGGTCACGAAGTTGGTCATGCTCTATACACCACAACTGAACATATGGAAGAAAAAGACTTCCGTGCAATCCAAGGCTACATGAATGTGGTTGAAGATGTTCGTATCGAAAAGAAAATCAAAAACAAATATCCAGGTCTGCGTAAAGCATTCATTACTGCATACAAAGAACTCAACGATAAAGACTTCTTTGGTGTTCAAGGTAAAGACCTTTCTAATCTTCTTCTAATTGACCGCATCAACTTATACTACAAGTGTGGTATCAACTGTGGTGTTAGATTCTCCCCAGCTGAAATGGACTTTGTCCGTAGGGTTGATCGTTGTGACAGCATGAACGATGTCTATAAATTGGCTCAAGAAATCTATTCTTTCTCCAAGGATGAGCGTGAAGCCAAGCGAGAAGAACTAAAGAAACTCCAAGAGTTGCTCGGCGAAGATCCACCTGAAGATATGGATGAGATCGACAATTATATGGACGATCCTGACGACTTCGATGACTATACCCCTGAGGAAGAATACGAAGACGAAGATGTTGATACGAAGAAGCGTTCTTCCACCTCACAAACTGAGGAAGAAAAGAAAGTTGACAACGAAGACGAATTAGAAAAAGAATTAGAATCAGTTACGCAGACTGCATTCAATAAGCGTCTTGATGAGTTGGCTGATACTGATACTATTGTGCAAAACTTTAAACCAACATTGGAACTGTGGCATAACCCTGTTGTTTCAACCAAGACTATCCTGTCTGAGTTGAAGTCAGACTTGGCTAAAACAAGAGAACATCGTGCTCAGAATTATGGTCAAGAGTGGATTAATACATACTATGGCGAACGAAAAACTTCTTTGACTAAGTTCAAAACTGACTCTATGCGTGTTGTAAATTATCTAGTAAAAGAATTTGAGATGCGCAAGTCAGCAACTGAATACAAGCGTATCACAACTGCTAAGTCAGGTGACCTCGATATGCGTAAGTTGTATGCTCATACTTTGACTGACGATATCTTCAAGAAATTGGATATCCTGCCTGAAGATAAGAATCATGGTATGATTTTCTTGTTAGACTGGTCGGGTTCTATGCAACATGTCATGGGCGATACCATTAAACAGGTTATTAATCTTGCTATGTTCTGCCAACGAATTCAAATTCCATATCAGGTATTCGCATTCTCGACTGGTTATAACGAAGATAACATTCCCTATGATGTTCGTAGACAACATATCGAAAAACTTGACCAGAATTTCTCTGGTTTTCAAGATAACAGCTGGAATTTGTTTGAGTTCTTCAATCACAAAATGACCAACAGCGAATTTAATGCCATGGTTGAGTATCTCTATCTTGAGCCATGGTCATATTCTCGCGACTATGGTTTGAACTCAACTCCACTTAATGAGTCATTGTTGTATATGATTGATTACATTGGTAAGTTCAACAAGCAACATAATGTCGAGAAGATGTCATTTGTTACTTTGACTGATGGTGCAGGTCATGCTGTTTCTGGTGCGACAAAACAAGTTAGAAGTCGTACTTATAATGATATTAATAAACAAGTTAATGTTAAGAACTATGTTCGCGACCCTCTCACCAAGAAAGAATATGCATTGAGCGACAATGGTTCAGAGCAAACTCGTACCTTCTTGCGAATCATTAAAGATCGTTACAATATTAAGACTGTTGGTTTCCATGTTGTCAACAACAGTCGTCGCGATATTGGTTGTTTCATTCGGGATAACTTACCCAAAGAAACAACTACCAATGAATATTGGATGACTGAGCAGATCCGCAAGGATATTCGCCAAAACGATTACTGTATTATTGCAAACACAGGTCGTGACGAGATGTACCTGCTCCCAGCATCTAAGCAAAAGATCGTTGAGGGTGAGTTGGAGATTGATTCCAAAGCCAATGCAAAGTCTATTGCCAAGCAGTTTAGTAAGTTCCTTGGTGTAAAGAAGTCCTCCAGAGTGGTTTTGAGTCGGTTTGTATCCCTTGTAGCCTAGTCCAAATACCCCTACAATCTGTAGGGGATTGCAAAAATAATGCTTGACATTTATTGTTAATTAGGGTATAATATATCTATGAAGTTGAAAATGGAGCTATATTATGTGGAATGAGTTTACCGATAATGAGTTGTATAATCTTTGTTTTGGTTATGGTATCGAAGCAGAGTGCGTGATGTTGGGTAGTCGTCTAATCAACCGAGAAGAAGTTGAGAGAATCCTAACCAATTTTGAACACGATCTTGCATTTAGTGCTTGACTTTAATTGCAAAATAGTGTATAATTGTTCTATATTATGAAAGTGAGTGAATGATGGCTGATAGTTTATATGTTGCAGAATTTGAAAAGAATTTATTTGCGACCTTCCCTGATGTCAAAGCGACATCAACTGTTTCCCGTAAACAGATTCAAACTGTGATGGACAATATGAAGTCCACTAAGTATCCGACTTGGTTGATGCAAACCAAACTTGGTCGTGGTTTATATGCGATTCCTGGTGGTAGCGTGACAGCTCCAATCGTAGGTAATACAGCGTTGGCACCACAACAACCTGAAAGTGTGATTGTGGATTATACAAATTTAGATTCCCTTGTTCCAAAGTTAGATGGTAATTATGTTCCCTTTGGTAACTATAAAGACTTAGAACGAATTATTGGTTCTAAGCAATTTTACCCAACTTATATTTCTGGTCCAACTGGTAACGGCAAGTCCACCTCTATTGAGCAGATTTGCGCAAAGTTACAGCGACCATTGATTCGTGTAAACTTGAATAAGATGACTGACGAAGATCAGTTGATTGGTTCAAAAACACTGGTCGATGGTAATGTTCAAATCGTTGAGGGTCCAGTAATGATTGCGATGCGACTAGGTATTCCCCTGNTGCTCGATGAGATTGATGCTGGTGGTGCTAATACTTTGTTATGTCTCCAGCCAATCTTAGAGGGCAAACCCTTTTACTTCAAACTGAAGAACGAGATGGTTTATCCAGCAACTGGTTTNAATATCTTCGCCACAGCCAATACCAAGGGTAAGGGTTCTGACGATGGTCGCTATATTGGTACCAATGTTTTGAACGAAGCATTTCTTGAGCGATTTGCCGTGACATTCAATCAGGAATATCCTGAAGCCAAAGTAGAAATTAAGATTGTTCAAAATCTTATGAAGAGTTTTAATTGTCTTGATGAAGAGTTCGCCAGCAACTTAGTTAAGTGGGCTGAAGCAATTCGCAGGACATTTGANGCTGGTGGTGTAGATGAAACAATTACTACTCGCCGACTGGTTCATATCGTTCGAGCATTCTCGATCTTTAAGAATCAGAAAAAAGCAATTGAGTTGTGTACGAATCGCTTTGACGACTCAACTCGCCTTGCCTTTGTTGACTTGTTTGACAAAGTATCTGCTGGTGAACTTCAAGTTGAAGAGCCAGCCCCTGTCGAAGCAACAACCGAAACTGTTACAATTTAATTGAGGAGTACTATACTATGTTGAAATTTTCAGATCTAACTAAATCGCAGAAAAACTTTATCGTCCGCACACTCGAGATTTTTCCTGAGTACTACAGCGAAAAGAATCTAAATGCTAAACAAATTCATGCAGCATATTACAAGTTGAAGGATGATCGTTCTTCCACTGGTGAGAAGTTGGGTTATCCTAACTGGTTGCAAAACAAAAACCGAGTAGGTCGTGGTGAGTACAAGATGCCTTGGCCAACTGAGACTGAATTGAAATCAGTATCGCAAGTGAAGGTTCCAAAAGTTAAGGAAACTGAAGCAAGCAAACTGCAAAAAATTATTGACGAAAGTCCTGAGTACGAAGTAGAAACTCAGAGCGATGAAGATTTTATGAAAGAACTTCGCGACAACGGCATTAATGTTTAATAAGAATTTGGTGTAGAAACTATACCAATGGTCTTACTGGAGGAATATCCGTGGCAGACCTTAAACAGCCAAAACAGCAGCAGTCTATTTTTGCTGATTATAGACTATAAAGAAAAATCAGCATAGTTTTCTGGTCGGGGGTTTGGTTATATTGCCATCGCCATTCCCCTCTTTTTATTTGATGGCTTTATTATGGAGTATTATTTTATGTCTAAACAAGACTTGTTGTTGAAGCACTTGAGTGCTGGTAAAGAGTTTACCTCAAAGCAGATCTCTGCTTCTTTCGGTATTGCTCATCCAGCTTCTACCATCCGTAACTTGCGTGAGCAAGGTTATTGTGTTTACTCAAACACAGCTACATTGAGCAATGGTTCAGTAGCTACTAAGTACCGTCTTGGTCGCCCAAGTCGCCGTATTGTTGCTCTCGCAGCAAAAGTGGCAGGTGCTGACGCATTCACTCGTGCTTAATTAAGTGAGTTATAAATGGGCATTCTTCGGAGTGCTCATTTGTCATTTCATTTGGAGAAAATATGGCGACCAAAGAAGATATTAAGAAGTCCCAAAATGCCACAACAGGTGGTAGGAAATTTGATGGTGGTAAATTGCAATATGGTTTACTACCTCCATTGGCATTAAAAGCCACAGTAGAAATTCTAACATTTGGTGCGGAGAAATACGAACCAGATAATTGGAAACATGTTCCTGATTCAAAACGCAGGTACTTTGACGCAATGCAAAGACACCTTTGGGCATGGAAAGAGGGAGAACAAAACGATCCCGAAACTGGCAAGAATCACTTGGCACATGCAATGTGTTGCCTGATGTTCTTATATGAACATGATGTGAAATATAGCAAAGATATTGAAAAATAATTTGACAAACACACACTTTAAGAGTAAACTTATTATACATAGTTATGAGTTCATTGAATGGAGAAAATATGAAACTTAGTAAAAGCACTGTAGAAATTCTTAAGAATTACGCAAATATCAACGGAAATCTTTTGTTGAAATCTGGCACAAAACTTGGGACAATTTCTGAACAGAAAAACATCATGGCATCAACATCGGTGGCGGAAACATTCCCATCCGAATTTGGTATCTATGATTTAAACGAATTCCTTTCTGCGATGTCAATTTTTGAAGATCCAGAGTTGGAGTTTTCGGAGAAGTTTGTTACCATCAAACAAGGTGCGAACCAGATTAAATATTATGCAGCAGAAGCAACAAATCTTACTGTCCCACAGAAAGAGATTGTATTCCCAGAAGCTGAGATCAACTTCAAAATGTCTGCTGGTCAGTTAGATCTTATTCGTAAAACATCTGGTGTTCTTTCTGCCCCAGACCTTTCTATTGTTGGAGATGGTAGTAAAATTACAGCACAAGTTGGTCAGAAAAAGAATGCCACTGCCAACTCGTATGATGTAGACTTGGGTGCCACTGACAAATCATTTAAGGTAAATCTTAAAGTTGAAAATTTGAAGATGCTTCCAGGAGAATATAATGTGTCAATCTCAAGTAAACGAATCTCAAGATTCCAAGGAACAAACGACCTCGTCTACTATGTCGCAGTTGAAGCAGACTCAGCATTCGACTTCTAATTATACAGTTATACCTGAGCAAGAGGGGGAATGCGATACCCCTCTAAATCCTTTTTCGCAACATTGATGGAGTTTATATATTATGAGTGGCCAATTTCTTTGGGTTGAAAAGTATCGTCCGAAAACTATTGATGAGTGTATTCTTCCAGATAATCTGAAGACTACCTTTAAAGAGTTTATTTCCAGTGGTCAGTTACCAAACTTTCTGTTCTGTGGAACAGCAGGTGTAGGTAAGACTACTATTGCCAAGGCACTATGTAATGAGATCGGTGCTGAGTATTTGTTAATTAATGGATCTGAAGAATCTGGTATTGATGTTCTAAGAACAAAGATTAAGTCCTTCGCTTCAACAGTATCTTTGACAGATGCCAAGAAAGTAGTTATCCTTGACGAAGCAGACTATCTTAATGCCAATTCTACACAGCCAGCGTTGCGTGGATTCATTGAGGAGTTCTCTGCCAACTGCCGATTTATTTTTACATGTAACTTCAAGAACCGAATCATTGAGCCTCTACATTCTAGATGCGCAGTGGTAGAGTTTAAGATTGATGGTAAAGATAAACAATCTATTGCTGCATCTTTCTTTAAACGAGCAGCAAATATTCTCAAAGAAGAACAGATTGAGTTTGATCCTAAGGTAGTTGCCGAAGTAGTAACTAAACATTTCCCTGACTATCGTAGAATCTTAAATGAATTGCAGCGATACTCAGTTACTGGTAAAATCGACAGTGGAATTTTAGTTAATCTTTCGCAAGAATCATTCAGAGAACTTGTTGGATTCCTAAAGGAAAAGAAATTTCCTGAAGTCCGCAAGTGGGTTGCTAAAAATTCTGACATTGAAACTACACAATTGTTCAAAGAACTTTATGACAACGCAGTTGATTTTCTAGATCCATCTACAATACATCATCTCGTTTTAATTCTGGCAGACTATCAGTATAAAGCAGCATTCGTAGCTGACCATGAATTGAACACAGTCGCAGCAATGACAGAGATTATGATTCAATGTAAGTTCAAGTGAGTTACTATGGAACTTATACTCTTAGTAATTTGTTTTGCTTTTGTATGGATACTTGGAATAATTGCTGGCTGGAATGCGCATGACAGATTTGTTCAGAAAACAATTCGTGGAGCCATTCATGAATTGCAAGAAAATGAAGAACATTCTAGAGTTCGTATCACAATTGAAGAACACAATGGTATGCTATTCGCATATGAATACGGAACCAATCAATTTATGGCACAGGGTAAAACTAAACAGGAACTTGAAGATCAACTCCGTGAGAAGTTTCCCGATACAATGTTTGCAGCATTACCAAATGAAGTAGATCTTCTTAGAAAGATGGGACTATGAGTCCATTTGATTACTTAAATGCTATAAATTTAACCAAGAAAGACCTTATTCGTGAAGATCCACTAAACGAAAAGGATTATGTTCCCTTCATGGTGAATCGTGGGTTATCCTATTTTGCCGACACAGTTATGATGGCGAATGAGATGAACCAACATTCTGGGATCCCAAAGGTATGGCAGAACGACTTTTTCCTAAATACAATCTCGAAGAAGAAGCGTTTTTCCAAGTGGCATAAGAAAGAAGCAGACAGTCAAACACTTCTTCTAATCATGGAATATTATAAATATTCTAGTAAAAGGGCGAGAGAGATCGTGGACATTCTCACCCCTGAACAGATTAAGATGATAGAAGAAAAATTATACAAAGGTGGAAAATAATGACTGTCGAGATGATATATTATGACTGGACTCCAGATTCTATGCTGGAAGTTCTGTTACCAGAACCAGATAACTTTTTGAAAATTCGTGAAACCCTAACCCGAATCGGGATTGCTTCCAGAAAAGAACAAAAGTTATATCAATCATGCCATATCCTGCACAAACAGGGTAGGTATTTTATCGTTCACTTCAAGGAACTGTTTGCATTGGATGGCAAAGAATCCAATATAACATCCAATGATGTTGAGCGTAGGAATACAGTGGCAGGTTTGCTAGCAGATTGGGGATTGCTTGATATAGTTAATCCATCTAAAGCAGAACCAAAAGTTTCTCTGTCGCAGATTAAAGTTGTGGCATACAAAGAGAAAAATGAGTGGGATTTAGTCCCTAAATATAATATCGGTAAGAAAGTTACCACTAAATAATTCTACAGGAGTTTAAAATGATCAAACTTGAATTGAGTATTGACGAATGCAATATGATTCTTCGTGTATTGGGTAAGCATCCATTCGAAGAAGTTGTTTCAGTTATAAATAAAATTAAGCAACAGGGCGAGCCACAAGTGGTCGCTATGGAAGCTGAGAAAGAAAAGACTGCGGAAGTACCAGCAGCATAGATTTGACTTCACCTTAGGACCGCTAAGTACGAAGTGTTTTAAAGCGGATGTGACAATACGACATCGCTGGATACCGTAACCAGTTGATATGCCTTCGGGATATCATTTTTAATTTAACTCGCTTAATAGGAGAACTATATGTTACAAGCATTAAACACATCTATCGACACCATCTCTGGTGCAAAAACTCAATTCGTTAAGACATTTGTCACAGACGAAAAGATCGCAAAACAACTCCAAACTTATATTGATGCACAAGCATCTTTCGCAAAAACTGTAGCGAAGTCGACTAACGATTTCTTTGCAGCTGTTGGCGTTAAGTAAGGAGGAAACCATGGGAAACAATTCAAATATTTACGGACTCACACCACTATTTGGTCCAGGGTTTAAAGATTTTGATAAATTCTTTGTTGGTTTCGATAAGCAATTCGATCAACTGAATAAGTTGCATGAAGATTTGACTAAGAACATTCCTAACTATCCACCATACAATATCAAGAAGCATGACGATAACAACTACACCATTGAGTTGGCTGTTGCTGGTTTCGGTCAGTCTGACATTGATATTGAACTTGCTGATGGTAAATTAGTTGTTCGTGGTCAGATTGCAGCTGAAGACCAAGAAGATAACTTCTTGTTTAAAGGTATCGCCAATCGTGCTTTCACAAGATCATTCGTTTTGAATGATGAAGTAGAAGTTAAGACTGCAGAAATGTTCAATGGTATGTTGAAGATTTTCTTGGAAAGATTAATTCCAGAACACAAACAACCAAAGAAGATTGCTGTTAATTCTAAATCTGAAAAGCAGTTACTCAATGAGTCTGCCAATGAAGATAAGAAAGAAAAACTTCTTGCTGCTTCAAGGAAATCAAAATGAAAACATTTTTCCGCAAAGTTTATATTTGTTTAAAGGGACTCGGCTATGCAAAAGCAGCAGCCGATCTTGCTCGCAATGGTAAACACAAGGAAGCACAGAAGTTAATGGCTGCATATGGAGAATGCAAATGACTAACTGGATCCCTATGACTGATGAAGATTGGGATTGGGTGAATGGATATACAGCTCCAAAGAAGTAAACGATTGGGGAGGAAACTCCCCAATTTTCATTAGACTAAATAGTTTGATGAACAAAAAAGCAAGCGTATTTCCAAACATGGTTACATATGTCCCGATCCGAAGGAAGGATTGGATACTCAAGATTTCCATTTGGAAAGACAAGTCTATTTTGGTAGTTTGCTATAATGTGTTTACTCTTAGCACTGTGGTTAGGAATTTTGAGAATGCAGATTTAGCTGCATCTTTTTTAGATTTTTTAGTTGAACAGGAAGAAATATAATGAATGATGTTAAAGTATTTAAAATGATTAATGGTGAAGAAATTATTGGTGAACTTTTTAATTGGAAAGATGGATTATATGAAGTGAAAAATCCTGCCCAAATAATTCTTCAGAAAACCGAAAAGGGAATGGGTGTTGCAATCGCTCCATATATGCCTTATGCCGATGGTAATGTAACCCTATACAGCAATGCTATTGCAGCCGACTGTAAGCCCGATGTAAACCTCGTAAACGAATACCATAAGATATTCGGTTCAGGCATTCAAATCGCCCCTGCAAGCATCCTTGCAACCCTCTAAATAGTCCTTGACTTTTATTATGAAATAGGGTATAATATATGTATATCCTAGGAGTTTTATTATGTTTATGTTTGATATCGAGACTCTTGATGCCGAGTCAACAGCAGTAATTCTATCAGCATCCATAATCCATTTTGAAATAGGTGAGCAATACACCTATGAAGACCTGCTCGCTCGAGCATTATTTGTTAAGTTCGACGCAAGAGAACAAATGGAAAAATACAAAAGATCAACAGACAAAGGAACACTTGATTGGTGGGCAGGCATGCACGACTATGTTAAGAAAACAAGTCTGGCAGTTTACTCAACGGATCTCCCAGCGATAGATGGTATTAATGCTATTAAATCTTACATGGCTAAATTTCCTGAGAAGGATCAAACTATGTGGTCGCGAGGTTCGTTAGATCAAACAGCGATAGACAGTTTATGTAAGGCAACAAAACAAGAACTGATTGCTCCGTATTATGTTTGGCGTGATGTAAGAACAGCAGTTGATTTGTTGACTGACACTGGTAAGGGTGGGTATTGTGATGTCGTTCATCCAACATTTCAAAGACACAATGTAATTAAACACCACCCAACACATGATTGTGCTTTGGACATTATGATGCTAATTTATGGGAAATAAATGGAATTCTATACAAGCGTAGTTCAATATGGTAGTAAAATGCTTGTTCGAGGATATGATACTTCGGGTAATGCATTCAAACACAGAATTGATTATCAACCAACAATCTTTGTTCCATCTAAAACACCAACTGAGTTCAAAACACTTGAGGGTAAGTTCGTAGCACCATTGCAGGCTGGAACTATTCGAGATACCAAAGACTATATTGAACGATATAAAGAAGTTCAAGGATTTGAAATCTATGGTAACAATAATTTTGTTGCTCAGTTTATCAGCGACAACTATCGTGGCGAGATTATTCCAGACACTGACAAGATTAAAGTGTTTACGATTGACATTGAAACTGCCACAGAAAATGGATTCCCCGACATTCCAACTGCGAATGAAGAGATCCTTCTAATCACACTCCAAGATAATAAAACAAAAGACATCATCACCTTTGGTAGAAAGCCAATCGGTAATTCTGGCGATGTCGACTATCGTTGTTACGAAGACGAAGCAACTTTACTTCGCGAATTTATTTTCTATTGGTCAGCCAACTGTCCCGATGTTGTAACAGGTTGGAATATAAACTTCTTCGACATTCCTTATCTAATTCGCAGAATCTATAATGTTCTTGGTGAATCGTATGCTAAAAAGATTTCTCCTTGGGAATTGATTAGCGAACGCAAGGTTACCATGAAAGGTAGCGAGGAATTGACATACGACATTCAAGGTGTTGCTATGTTAGACTACCTAGATCTCTACAAAAAATACACCTATCAGGCTCAAGAGTCATATCGACTTGACCACATTGCCTTTGTTGAACTGGGTGATACTAAACTCGATCACAGTGAGTATGCTTCCTTCAAAGATTTCTATGAGAAAAACTGGAAGAAGTTTGTTGCTTATAACATTCACGATGTAAGACTTGTCGACAAACTTGAAGACAAGATGAAGTTGATTGAACTTCAATTAGTTATGGCTTATAATGCCAAGATTAACTATGAGGATGTGTTCAGTCAGGTTCGTATGTGGGATGCTATCATCTACAATCATTTGCGTGATAGTGGTGTAGTAATTCCTCAGAACTCTGGTAACAAGAAGTGGGACAAGTTCGAAGGTGCTTATGTTAAAGATCCTCTTGTTGGTTTACATAAGTGGGTAGCTTCCTTCGACTTGAACAGTCTATATCCTCACTTGATTATGCAATATAATATCTCACCAGAAACTATGTTAGAGGGAAGAGAAACTGTAACAGTTGATTATCTTCTTGAACAGAAATATGATACAAGTCGTATTAAAGAACAAGATGTTGCTATGACTGCTAATGGTGTTTGCTATCGTAAAGATAAACAAGGGTTTATGCCTGAGTTGATGGGAAAGATGTATGCCGACCGAAGCAAGTACAAGAAACAGATGTTGAAGATTGAACAAGAGTATCAAAACGATAAGTCCAAGAAACATCTTCTGAAAGAAATATCAAGACTTAATAACCTGCAGATGGCAATGAAGATTGCTCTAAACTCTGCTTATGGTGCTATGGGTAACCAGTATTTCCGTTACTTTGACCTGAGAATGGCAGAGGGTATTACGACTTCTGGTCAGTTGTCTATTCGTTGGATGGCCAACAAACTAAATGCGTTCATGAACAAGACCATGACAACCAAGAATAAAGATTATGTTATTGCGATTGATACTGACTCAATCTATCTAACACTCGAAACTCTGGTAGAGAAAACTTGTGAAGGTAAGACAACTGAACAGAAGATTAAGTATATGGATAAAATCTGCGAGGAAGTTTTCCAACCATTCATCGACAAAGGTTATCAAGAACTTGCTGAATATATGAATGCATATTCTCAGAAGATGCAGATGAAGCGAGAGGTTCTTGCCGACAAGGCAATCTGGACTGCCAAGAAACGCTACATTATGAATGTTCATAATTCTGAGGGTGTTCAATTCGCCGAGCCAAAGATTAAAGTTATGGGTCTAGAGATGGTTAAGTCTTCTACCCCACAAGTAATTCGTAACAAACTTAAAGACTCTATCAAAGTTATTCTTGATGGCGATCAAAGTAAACTACATAGATATATTAACGAATTCCGCGATGAGTTTAATAAGTTGTCTGTTGAAGAGATTTCTTTCCCAAGAACTGTAAATGGAACACGGGAATATAAAGCAAGTTCTACAATCTATCGTAAGTCAACACCAATCCATGTTCGTGGTGCTTTATTGTTTAATCACTATATTAAAGAGATGGGATTAGAAAAACAATATCAACCGATTCGAGATGGTGATAAGATTAAGTTCGTGTATCTCAGAACACCCAATAGAATACAAGAGGATATTATTTCCTTCGCTCAGGAATTGCCTAAGGAATTAGACCTACATAGATTTATAGATTACGATAAACAATTTCAAAAGGTTTTCCTTGACGCACTTCAGATTGTCATTGAACCTTTGCGTTGGAATGTTGAAGAGCAGTCAACATTGGAGGATTTCTTTGGATAACATTAGAATCATAAAAACAGGTATTAATGTTGGTAAAATATTAAACCAACTAAAGAAGTATCCTGAAGATTGGGGTGCTGAGAAATCAATCGAAGGAACTAACACTGTTCAAAATGAATTTGGTTTTCCTGAGATTAAAGCAGGTGTTTTACAATTAGTTATGGGAGCAGTTGATACACCCGATCAATATGTTGGAGATACAGAGTATTGTATTAAAACACCAGCATACGATAGACACACAGAAATAGTTGCATTCCTTAAAAGAAACTTCAAAAGATTTTCTCGTTGTGGTTTCTTGTCATTACCAGTTGGTGGAAAAGTCGGCGAACACATAGACATAGGTAGTTACTATCAGACAAAAGATAGATACCATTTATCTATACAAGGAAAATACAAATATACAGTCGGCAACGAATCGTTCATAGTCAATCCAGGAACATTGCTTTGGTTTAACAATAAACTCCCTCACGGATCTGAGAATGTTGGCGATGAAGTTAGAGTTACCTTTGTATTTGATGTACCACATAGCAAGAATAATCCTTGACTTGCAAACATATACATAGTATAATAATAGTAGTTACTTGGAGAACATATGAGCATATTAGATAAAATCAAAAAGAATTCTACAATTAAGAATTCAGACATTCTTTCACAATCAAAATTCTTCACAAAGAAGGATATGATTCCAACTACAGTGCCAGTTATTAATGTGGCATTGTCAGGTCGTTTAGATGGTGGACTTACCCCAGGAGTTAC
>JGI25921J50272_10000091_pt1 | contig 27363 bp, 24 predicted proteins | sample LauGreSu1BDMLBSD_2_FD_50272 | JGI IMG/M metagenome (IMG submission 50272) | reverse complement strand
TCCCACCAGAGATCCCCAACACAATTTTTTTATTTGCTAAGGAAGCCATTGCATCCATTCCGATCTTTCAGTAAGACTAGCTGCGTTGCGTAATGGCACGCTTAATCTCGTTGATAACGATTAATGTAGCACCAATAGAGATGGCACTGTCAGCGATATTAAATGCAGGCCAATGCCAACCTTGATAGTGCACATCGATAAAGTCGACTACAGCCCCATACAAAAGGCGATCCAGCACATTGCCAATAGCACCGCCCAGGATTAGTGAGAGGGCGATACAAAATGAACGATCGTGTGTATTTTTTTGGAGGAGCCAAATAATGACCACAGCAGCAAGGATCCCGACGATGGTAAAAAACCAGCGTTGCCAGCCTCCTGCTTGGGATAAAAATGAGAATGCAGCCCCAGGGTTATAAATGAGAAACCAGTTCAAAAAATCAGTCACCGCAAGTGCTTGACCCATGGGCAGACTGATTTGTGCCCACCATTTGGTAATTTGGTCAACTATGAGGATCAGCAAGGCTAGTACGAGATACCACCGAGTTGATCCATTGGGGCTTTGATATTTATCCATAGTTATACAAATTGGCGTTTCTCGCCCTCGCCATAGAGGTTGCTGATGCAGCGACCACAAATGTCAGGGTGCTCGGAGTGTGATCCAACATCGCTTGTATGGTGCCAGCAGCGCGCGCATTTTTGAGCGGTGCTTGGTTTAACAGTAATAGCCATTGCATTACTGTTAGATTGAGTGATCTCTGCTTTAGAGGTGATTGTGACAAAGCGCAGATCAACTCCAAGTGAGTTGAGTAGTGCAAAGTCGGATGCTGCCACCTCGATACTTAATTCTGCTTGCAAAGAAGACCCAATTTTTCCTGCCTCGCGTTCTACTTCAATGGCTTTGGTAATCTCAGAACGAATCTCACGAATCCGTTGCCATTTTTGGAGTAGCTCATTTTGGTTGGCAATATCTGGGAATGACCCAAATTGCTCGGTGAAGATCGAGGGGCTCTTGGGCTGTTTGGCAAAGTGGGGATAAGACTGCCATGCTTCTTCAGCAGTAAAGCTTAAGAAGGGCGATAGCCATTTGAGTAAATGCTGCGTGATATGAAATAGTGCATTTTGTGCGGAGCGACGACCTGGCGAGTTGGGCGCCATTGTATAAAGGCGATCTTTCAGGATATCTAAATAAAAGCCTCCCAAATCCTCAGAGCAGAAACCAAGTATTTTCGATACAGCTGGATGAAACTCATAGTTACGGTAATGAGCCTCAATGGTTTTTTGTAAATCTGCTGCAAGCGCTAGACTGTAACGATCCATCTCAAGCCAATCGGATACTGGCATTGAATGACTCTTTGGATCAAAGTCTGTGAGATTAGCAAGCAGAAAGCGTAAGGTATTACGCATACGACGATAGCTCTCAACCACACGTTTTAATATCTCATCAGAGATCGACATCTCTCCGGAGTAATCGGTTGAGGCAACCCAAAGTCGAATGATCTCAGCGCCTAATTTATCGGCTACCTGTTGCGGAGCAATGACATTGCCGACCGATTTACTCATCTTGCGACCCTGACCATCAACCGTGAAGCCGTGGGTAAGAAGTGCTTTATACGGAGGCTTGCCATCTAGCATCGCACCCGTTAATAAGGATGAATGAAACCAGCCACGGTGTTGATCAGAACCCTCTAGGTATAAATCAGCCCAGCGACCAGCNTCACCTTCACTTTCTTTACGGTAGAGGGCAGTACGATGTGAGCCCCGCATAACGTGCCAGTGCGTAGTGCCAGAGTCAAACCAAACATCTAAGGTATCTCGGTTTTTTTCATAATGCTTAGATTCATCACCAATTAAATCGGCAAGATCTAAAGCTTGCCAGGCCTCGATACCACCCTTCTCAACGAGTTGAGCAATCTTTTCTAGAAGTTCTGGAGTGCGCGGATGGGGCTCACCCGTTTCTTTATGGATTAGGAATGCCATGGGAACACCCCATTGCCGTTGGCGCGATAGGGTCCAATCGGGGCGGTTTGCAATCATGCTATGAAGACGTTGTTTACCCCAGGCTGGATAAAAGAGAGTGCTTTCAATACCAGCAAGTGCTGTTTCACGAAGAGATGCTTTCCCATCCGATGGTTTTTTATCCATACTGGCAAACCACTGGGAGGTAGCACGATAAATAATGGGCGTTTTATGACGCCAGCAATGCATATAAGAGTGCGTATACGACTTATTCTTAACAAGGCTACCCGCTTGCTCTAGGGCTTTAACAATATTGGTATTTGCTTTCCAAATATGCTGCCCAGCAAACAGGGGCAATGATGATGCATAAACACCATCACCCATAACAGGATTTATGATGCCTTGATCCGCTAAGCCATTTGTTTTACAGGATTTGAAATCTTCCTCACCGTAGGCAGGCGCACAGTGAACTAAGCCGGTACCCGTGTCTAAGGTGACATACTCTGCTAAGTAAATGGGTGCCAATCGTTTATACCCCGGGTCTAGGCTGGCTAGAGGGTGCCAGAAAGAGATACCCTCAAGGGCCTTACCTTTACAGGTACCTAGAACTTTCCCTTCAAAACCATATTGCTCCAGACATTCTTTGACACGGTCTTGAGCAAGTAGCAGGATTTGCTTTTGCGTCTCGACCAAGGCGTATTCCAGATCGGGATGTGCATTAAGCGCTTGATTGGCAGGTAAGGTCCAAGGTGTTGTAGTCCAAATGACCGCCATACCCGGTTTATTGGGAAGCTCTTTTAATCCAAAAGCATTTGCTAATGAATTTAACTGCGCCGTATCAAAGGCAAAGCCCACATCAACGGCAGGATCGGTTTTATCTTGATACTCTACTTCCGCTTCAGCGAGCGCGGAGCCGCAATCAAAGCACCAATTAACAGGTTTTAGTCCCCGGAATACATACCCCTTCTTCCAGATTTCTCCTAGAGCGCGGATCTCATCAGCCTCGTTTTGAAAGTCCATAGTGAGATAAGGCTCATCCCACTCGCCTAAGACACCAAGACGTTGAAAATCTTTTTTCTGTTTTGCAACCTGTTCTTTTGCATACTCACGTGCCTTGGCTTGCACTTGGGCAGTGGGTAAATTCTTACCAAATTGTTTTTCTATTTGGATCTCAATGGGCATACCATGGCAATCCCAGCCTGGCACATAAATTGCGTCAAAGCCCATTAGCCAACGTGACTTGACAATCATGTCCTTAAGGATTTTATTGACTGCGTGACCAATATGAATATCACCATTGGCATAAGGGGGGCCATCGTGAAGGATGAAACTAGGTTCGCCCGCATGAGCCGAGCGGATCGCTTCGTACACTTTATTGCGTTGCCACTCTTCAACCCATTGTGGCTCACGCTTAGGCAAATCTCCACGCATGGGGAATGAGGTCTCAAGGAGATTAACGGGGTAAGCAGAGGATTTGTCAGACATACATATTTTTCTTATGAAAATAATCGCGCGCCATTTGCGCATCATGTTGGATTGCAGCTTGTAAGGTTTTTAGATCAGGGTATTTCCGCTCTTCATGCAGTCGCTCTAGCAATTCTACGCAAACTAATTTCCCATAGACCGATTGATTGAAATTAAATACATGGGTCTCTAATAAGACTTCCCCAGAACTCTCTACAGATGGACGAACGCCTAGGCTAGCCACTGCTGGCAGAGCTTCTTTGGCAAGACCATGAACCTGAGCCACAAAAATACCGCTAGTAACTGGTTGATGGGAGCGCCGCAGGGTCGATACTGAAAGATTGAGTGTAGGGAAACCCAGTTGACGTCCTAATTGTTTGCCATACAAGACATGACCAGAAATAGAGAAGGGGCGACCAAGCAAGCTACTGGCTAGTAGCATGTCGCCTTTTTCAAGAGCGCGGCGCACAAGAGAACTTGAAATTCTTTCGTTCTCCTGAAGTACCGTAGAGATACTGGTGACCTCAAATCCATATTGTTGACCAGCGGCCTTCAGGCTTGCAAAATTACCAGCACGTTTGGCGCCATAACAAAAATCATCACCCACAAAAATCCATTTAGTGTTGAGTTGCTTTACTAGGATTTCTGTAACAAATTCTGTGGGACTTAGTAGTGCAAATGCCTGATTGAATTCAGCAATCATAATTGAGTCCAAACCAAGACTTTTTAATGCCAGTAGCTTATCGCGTAAATTTTGGATACGGGGTGGTGCATCATTAGGGGTGAAGNATTCGCGNGGATGAGGNTCAAACGTTAATACGCAGCTAGATAGCTCGCGCGCACGAGCCCCTTGCACCAATTGCTGGAGCAATGCTTGGTGTCCTCGATGAACCCCATCAAAATTACCAATGGTGAGGGCGCAGGGAGGGCGAGTAGAGGATGAATAAAAACGTCGAATTACCTTCACAGTTCGCTTTCAGGCTAACCTTGAATTATATTGTTGGTCATGCATTCAATCGTTTCCTTAATTTCTGGGCGGGGCTCTAATTTAGAAGCAATCCTCAAGACCGCTACTGCAAAGTCATGGGATGTTCGATTTACAGGGGTTATTAGTAATAATCCAGAGGCAAAGGGCCTTGATTTTGCTAGGTCTCAGGGCATTTCCACACAAGTGCTTAATCATCGTGATTTTGCGAGTCGTGATGCTTTTGATAAGGCCCTTATTCACGAAATTGACCACTATGGAGCCGATTTATTGATTTTGGCTGGTTTTATGAGAATCCTCACCCCAGCCTTTATCAAGCATTATGAGGGTCGCATAATCAATATTCATCCATCCTTGTTACCACGTTACCCCGGTTTGCATACGCATGAACGTGCTCTAGAGGCGGGCGATACGACGCATGGGGCTACCGTTCATTTTGTGAGTGCCGGTGTGGATGAAGGCCCTATCATTTGTCAGGGTGAGGTCCCTATATTGCGCGATGATGATGCAAGTCGTTTGGCAGCACGGGTCTTAAAAATGGAACACTACATTTACCCTTTAGCGGTTGAATGGTTTATTAACCAACGTTTACAGATCGAGGGAAATACTGTGCATATCCATCCACCTGAATCACAGTACATCTCATTTACATGAAAAATACTTCTAAAAAATCATCCGCATCGTATGGGTCTTCCAAGCGCCTGGCGGGAGAAAAGAAATACGCAAAAGCAAAGAACGCTAAACCTAATGAGCCCATCAATCCCCAGGGGCAAAAAAATTATTCGCATGCTAAGGCTTTGCCCCAGCACGCGTTTCATCTAGAGCACATCGTTCCAGAATTACTTCTTTTTAATCAACCCGCGGATCGCGTGGTTAGTCGTTACTTTCGAGCAAACCCAAAATTAGGCAATCGAGATCGAGCATTAATTGCAGAAGCTGCCTTCGCAGTGTTACGACGTAAAAACGAGTTCTCGCAGTTTGCAGCTAGCGGTAGTGGACCGCAGGCACGTCGCTTAGCCTTGCTGGGCTTGGTTTCAGCGCTCTCTGAGGGCGGGCTTGGATCGGGCAATCGCTTAGAAAGCGCCTTAGCAGATTTAGCCTTTGTATTACAAACAGATGAGTTTGAGTGGTTGCAGCGTTACGGACAAGTTGATCGCAATGCACTTGCCCCAATGATTAAAAATAATCTACCAGAATGGTTGTGGAATGAACTAACTCAATCACTTGGTAAAGAGCAGTGTGAGCAATTAGCAGAGACTCTTATGAAACCCGCACCCCTTGATTTGCGTGTCAATACCATGAAGATTAATCGAGACGATCTGCTTGCGCAAATGAATGCCAGCACCAATCGCTTTGAGGCAATCCCAACCCCCTATTCTTTAGATGGCATCCGCATCTTTGGAAAGCCTTCCTTGCAAACCTCGACCTGGTTCAAGGATGGCCTCTTTGAAGTGCAGGATGAGGGTAGTCAAATCCTGTGTCATCTGCTCGCCCCAAAACGCGGTGAGATGGTGGTAGATTTTTGTGCAGGCGCAGGCGGCAAGACATTGGCTCTGGGCGCCATGATGCGAAGCACNGGTAGGTTNTATGCCTTTGATACATCCGAGCGACGACTGGCAAACCTAAAACCACGTCTTGCGCGCAGTGGTTTATCAAATGTTCATCCAGTTTGGATTGATAGTGAAAACGATCCCAAGATTAAGCGCCTTGCTGGCAAGATTGATCGGGTGCTGGTGGATGCCCCCTGCAGTGGTTTGGGAACTATTCGGCGTAATCCAGACCTCAAGTGGCGTCAGACTCCTGAGGAAATCAAGAAATTAGGCCAAACTCAGCTAGCGATCCTGGAATCTGCAGGCCGATTAGTAAAACCGGGTGGTCGCTTGGTCTACGCAACCTGCAGTCTTTTAGATCAAGAAAATCAGGGACTTGTAGAACTTTTTCTAGAAAAACACCCAGAATTCGAGGTTTTGCCAGCAGCAGAAGCCCTTGGCCAACATTTTTTACATGATGGAATACCCCTGGGAAGCAGTAATGCCAAGCCCTGGTGGCAGGTTTGGCCGCATATCCATGGAACTGACGGGTTCTTCGGGGCAGTATTACGCCGAAAGCCTTAAAATAAAGGGGTATAGGGCTTCATAGCCTAGATTCCTTTTGGAGAACTTGTTTGGAAATTAGCGGACTCACTTCGTTTCATGATTCATTGATGCAATGGTTGGCCAATGGCTATCTGGATTGGGCGTGGTGGCAGATTGTTATTTTCACCCTTGTGATGACCCATATCACTATTGCAAGTGTGACGATTTTTTTACATCGTTGCCAAGCCCATCGTGCTCTAGACCTGCATCCACTACCTTCCCACTTTTTCCGTTTTTGGTTGTGGTTAACCACTGGAATGGTTACCAAAGAATGGGCATCTGTACATCGCAAGCACCATGCTAAATGCGAGTCCGTAGACGATCCCCATAGCCCACAAATTTTGGGTATTGATACTGTTTTATTGCGTGGCGCTGAACTTTATAAGATAGAGGCTGCTAAGCAAGAGACCCTCGATAAGTTTGGACATGGCACCCCGGATGATTGGATGGAGCGCAATATCTACTCTAAGTTCTCGTGGCAGGGTGTTGGTCTGATGTTAATCATCGATGTATTTCTGTTTGGCGGGATTGGCGCTACTGTTTGGGCAGTCCAAATGCTATGGATTCCGATTACTGCTGCCGGCGTTATTAATGGTATCGGCCACTTCTGGGGGTATCGCAACTACGATTGTGAAGACGCTTCAACCAATATTGTTCCCTGGGGAATCTTGATAGGTGGCGAGGAGTTACATAACAACCATCACACCTATGCGACTAGCGCAAAGCTGTCAAACAAGTGGTATGAGTTTGATATTGGTTGGATGTATATCTGTGCCCTAAGTTCCCTTGGCCTGGCTAAGGTGAAAAAGGTCCCCCCCAAGCCTGTGCTTTCCGAGGTTCGCCCGGCAGATGATCAAACCCTTGAGGCTGTTATTGCCAATCGTTACGAAATCATGGCCCGCTACAGCAAAACCTTACAACGCTGTATTGCCAATGAGTTCCAGAACATGCAAGAGTTTGCTACTCACCTTAAAGATGCGCGAGATTGGCTTTATAAGGACGAAGCAAAGCTAAGCTCTGATGAAAAACAAAAACTGGAGGAGTTAATGAAGACCAATCCTCAGTTGCGCAAGATGATTGAGATGCGTCGTGAACTCCATGCTATTTGGGGGCGCTCCAATGCGACCCGCGAGCAACTGTTAACCCAGTTGCGTTCTTGGTGCCATCGAGCGGAAGAGGCTGGACCAAACTCTCTTAAAGAGTTCTCGCTGCGCCTTAGACGTTACTCAAACTAAGTAAAGAAAAAACCCGCATTAAGCGGGTTTATTTCNATGGAAGATTAAGACTTACTTAATCTTTGTTTCTTTGTAAGCGACGTGCTTACGAACCTTTGGATCAAACTTCATGATCTCCATTTTTTCTGGTTTGGTTCTTTTGTTCTTTGTAGTGGTATAGAAGTGACCAGTACCAGCACTGGACTCCAACTTAATTTTCTCTCTTGCGCCCTTAGCCATTCAGATATTCCTTAAACTTGACCGCGAGCACGAAGATCGGCCAAAACAGAATCAATTCCGTTCTTGTCGATGATGCGTAAACCAGCATTCGTTAAACGAAGGCTAACCCAACGATTTTCAGATTCAACCCAAAAGCGACGATTTTGCAAATTAGGCAAAAAGCGACGTTTGGTCTTATTGTTTGCATGGGAAACATTATTGCCAACCATTGGCTTTTTCCCAGTGACTTGGCAAACTTTTGCCATGACACACTCCTTTATTACGAAAAACAAAGATTGTAGCAGGCATCTAGCGATTAGGGCTAGGGAAAGCATCGCGGTGAGTAGGGCACCTTATATTAAGTTAGTAATTACTATCATTTATAGCCTATTTAAAAGGCCTGCATCTGAAAATGAGAAAAATCCATGCCCTGCAACAATGCAGTGATCGAGAAGTTCAATATCAACCCAAGAAAGGGCCTCCTGAAGGTCTTTAGTGATCAATTCATCTTGAGGGCTTGGGAGAGGGTTCCCGCCAGGGTGGTTGTGGGCAACGATGAGGCTGCTTGCGTTTCGCGCTAAGGACTCTTTAATTATTTCTCTGGGGTAGATGGCCGTTCGGTCAATCGAACCTCTAAAAAGCTCTTGGCATTCGATGAGTCGGTTACTGGAGTCTAGGTAAAGACATAAGAAGACCTCATGAGGNAGTCTCCCAATTTTGGCCTGNAAAAACTCTCTGACCTGNAGGAGGGAACTAAAAACAGCCCCAGCGCATAGACTTTCTTGGAGACAGCGCCTAACAAGTTCATAGGCAGCTTGAATTTGTGCCCACTTCGATGGCCCCATCCCAAAGCACTTACAAATATCTTCGGTATTTGCATTCACTAGCCCCTGAATCCCTTGAAATTGTGTCAAGAGATCTTGTGCCAGTGAAACGGCACTTTTGCCCTTCACGCCCGCCCTTAAAAAAATGGCTAGTAATTCTGCATCGGAGAGGGAGCTCGCACCCTGGAGGCGTAATTTTTCCCGAGGCTGATGGGCTTTTGGCCATGAAGAGATTGGGCGATGCTGGGACTCTCTCGCTACAATGGCCATATGAGTGAGCTTACCGTTACCCCCACTGCTTTTTTGACCCTGAATTACCGTTTGGTTTTGCCCAACGGGGAGGACTACATCAATACCTTTGAGGATAGCCCTGCGACTATGCAGTTGGGAACCGGTCAATTTGCCCCCTGCTTTGAAAAAGCATTAATGGGCGCAAAGGTTGGTGAGAAACGTTCCGCCACGATCTCGGCAAAAGAAGGCTTTGGGGAGCACAAGCCAGAGTTAGTGCAGTGGGTCTCTATGGAGACCTTAGTCTGCAATACTGACGAGGTATCAGAATTTAAGCCAGGTGATATTGTTGAGTTTAATGCTCCAGGCGGGGCACAATATGCAGGTGTATTACAGTCGATTAACGAGGAAGGCGCGTGGTTTGATTTCAACCACCCCTTGGCAGGTAAAGACCTCAGTTTTGAAGCTGAAATAGTTGCTATTTTGTAAAAAACAAACCATGTCAAATACCAGTACATCACAAGATTCCTCTGAAATTTTGTTGGCACAGCCGCGTGGGTTTTGTGCGGGCGTTGATCGCGCCATCAATATCGTGAATGAAGCATTGAATCGTTTTGGCGCACCCATCTATGTCCGCCATGAAATTGTTCATAACAAATATGTTGTTGACGAGTTGCGCGAGAAGGGTGCAATATTTGTGGATGAGATAGAAGAAATTCCACGTGGGTCGATTGTTATATACAGTGCACATGGGGTCTCTCAAGAAGTGCGTAAAGAGGCCGAGAATCGTGGCTTGCAGGTGTATGACGCAACCTGCCCATTGGTAACCAAGGTTCATGTAGAAGTTGTCAAGTTGTGCAAGGATGGCTATACGGTATTTATGATTGGTCATGCCGGACATCCTGAAGTTGAGGGCACGATGGGCCAAGTGGATAAGGGCATTTTTTTAATTGAAAGTATTGAAGATGTGGAGAAACTCGCTTTCTCGGCGAATGAAAATTTAGCCTTTGTTACACAAACTACCTTATCGGTGGATGAGACTAAAGAAATTGTGAATGCACTCACGAAGAAATTTCCTAAAATTATTCAACCCAAGAAACAAGATATTTGCTACGCCACCCAAAACCGACAAGATGCGGTCAAGTTCATGGCTCCCAAAGTGGAGTTAGTGATTGTCGTGGGTAGCAAGGCGAGTTCGAATTCGAATCGCCTGAGAGAATTAGCTGAAAAACTTGGCGTACCTGCTTACATGGTGGATGCTCCAGAACAGCTTCAGCCAGAATGGTTCGCTGGTAAGAAGCGTATCGGGCTTACTGCAGGTGCTTCAGCCCCAGAGAGTTTGGCTCAAGCGATCGTATCGCGGATTCAAGAGTTTGGACCGCGTCAAGTGCGTTCTTTAGACGGAGTGATTGAAGACGTTATCTTTTCGCTACCAAAGAATTTGACTCACCCTAGTTAAATATTATTTCATCATCCTTAGGAGATTTTGGCTATGAAAACGTATCAAAAAGTATTCTCATATGGTCTGTTGTCAGGAGTCGCTATCGCCCTATTGGCAGCCTGTGGAAAGCCTGCAGACAATGAGATTAAGATTGGGCACGTTGCGCCTATTACGGGATCCATTGCCCATATGGGTAAGCAGAATGAAAACGGAGCCTTACTTGCAGTCGAGGAAATTAACAAAGCAGGCCTCACTATTAATGGTAAAAAAGTAGTGCTGAAGTTAGTTCCTGAAGACGATGCAGCAGATCCAAAGACCGCCACTCAGGTTGCACAAAAATTAGTCGATGCAAAAGTGGTTGCTGTGGTTGGGCACTTGAATTCTGGAACCAGTATTCCAGCAGCAAAGATTTATAGTGATGCTGGTATTACACAAGTGTCTCCATCGGCCACTAATCCGGATTACACCAAGCAAGGTTTCAAGACGACCTATCGATTGGTAGCAACCGATGCACAACAGGGGCCCGCATTAGCGAATTATGTGGCGAATAACATCAAGGCAAAAGTGGTAGCCATCATTGATGATTCAACCCAGTATGGCAAAGGGCTTGCTGATGAATTTGAGAAAACAGTAAAAGCTGCCGGTATCAAAGTACTAGCCCGTGAAGCAACAAATGACAAGGCAACCGACTTTAAGGCGATTTTGACTAAGGTCAAAGCAGGGAAGCCTGATGTCATTATGTATGGTGGTATGGATGCCACGGGTGGCCCCTTAGCTAAGCAAGCTCAGGAACTCGGCATTAAAGCCAAGATTGTGGGTGGCGATGGAATGTGTACTGATAAGTTAGTCGAGCTTGCGGGTGATGCAATCAATAATGTAGTTTGCTCGGAAGCAGCAATGGCTTTATCGAAAATGGAGGCAGGTCCTGAGTTTCAGAAGAAATATAAGGAGCGCTTCAATATCGATGTCGATATCTATGCACCCTTTGCCTACGATGCTGTCTATGTCATTGTTGATGCTATGAAGCGCGCAAATTCTGTAGAAACTGCCAAAATTTTGGCGGCGATGCCACAAACTCAGATGAAGGGTTTGATCGGTAATATTGCCTTTGATGATAAGGGCGACCTAAAAGCAAGTGTCATTACGCTTTATGACTACAAGGATAAAAAGAAGTCAGTCCTTGAAATCATAAAGATGTAAGAACGAACAAATAAGCACCGCACTGCGGTGCTTATTTCTTTGTAGACTAAGGTCTATGGATATTCTGTTGCAACAAATTGTGAATGGCTTAGTGCTAGGGAGCATCTATGCCTTGATTGCTTTAGGCTACACCATGGTCTATGGGATTTTAGGAATTATTAATTTTGCCCATGGCGAGGTCTTAATGGTGGGCGCTATGGTGTCCTTGACCCTGATCACTTTGATCATGCAGTTACCTCTAGGATTACCATCGTGGGCCATGCTATTGATTGTTTTATTNGGGGCAATGGCAGTCTGCGCNGCACTCAGNTTTCTGATTGAGCGTTTTGCATATCGACCCTTACGCAATGCTCCGCGTTTGGCGCCCCTAATTTCTGCGATTGGAGTATCGGTCCTATTACAAACTCTGGCCATGATGATTTGGTCACGCAATCCCTTGACTTACCCACAATTGTTGCCTTCAACCCCTATTGATTTATTTGGCTCCGGAGCAACAGTGACCGCAAAAGAAATTGCGATTGTTTTAAGTTCTTTCATCGTGATGGGCTTACTCCTACTAATCGTTCATAAAACACGCTTGGGACGAGCAATGCGGGCAACCGCAGAGCAACCCAATATTGCTGCCCTGATGGGCGTTAATCCGAATCGTGTTATCTCTATTACGTTTATGTTGGGTGGTTCACTCGCCGCCTTGGCAGGGGTCATGATGGCAACGAACTATGGCAATGCTCACTTTGCCATGGGATTTATTCCGGGGCTTAAGGCGTTCACGGCGGCCGTTCTGGGGGGCATCGGTAATATTCAAGGGGCAATGCTTGGAGGTTTGTTGCTTGGCCTGATTGAGGCTTTGGGAGCTGGCTATATTGGCGATTGGACCGGCGGGGTCTTAGGATCAAATTACCAGGATATTTTTGCTTTCATGGTGCTTATTTTGGTGTTAGTGCTTCGTCCGCGAGGGCTCTTGGGCGAGAAGGTGTCCGACCGTGCTTAAGCACCTGTCACCACTTTACTCTCTTCGGGATAAACGGTTTTGGGTATTCAGTACCCTGACCTTATTGCTATTACCTTGGGTAGTAGGTGCTGCTGGCGGTAATTACTGGGTACGCGTTCTTGATTTTGCTTTGTTATATGTAGTGCTGGCATTGGGCTTGAATGTGGTCATTGGCTTTGCTGGCTTATTGGATTTAGGTTACATCGCTTTTTATGCCGTAGGTGCATACAGCTATGCCCTATTGGCCTCCCCGCATCTAACAACGCACTTTCCTGCAATTGCGAATGCCTTTCCAGCTGGGATGCACTTCCCATTATGGGGGGCGCTGATTATTTCATTTGCGCTAGCAGCATTGTTTGGGATCTTATTAGGATTTCCGACCCTCAAATTACGCGGTGATTATTTGGCAATTGTCACCTTGGGGTTTGGAGAAATCATTCGTATCTTTCTAAATAATTTAGATCGACCAATCAACTTTACGAATGGGCCCAAAGGGATTGGGAACATTGATTCCATTCAACTATTTGGATTGAACTTATCCAAACCCCTTTCTTTATTTGGTTTACAGATTCCTTCCCTGTATTTAGTGTTCTACTTCTTCCTACTACTAGCCGTTCTGGTTGCATTAGTATGTTCGCGTTTAGAGCACTCACGAACTGGTCGTGCTTGGATCGCAATCCGTGAAGATGAGATTGCTGCTGAGGCGATGGGTATTAATACTCGCAATATGAAACTACTGGCCTTCGCCATTGGTGCAAGTTTTGCAGGAGCAGCAGGAGTCTTATTTGCAGCCTTTCAAGGTTTTGTCTCGCCAGAGTCATTCACTCTATGGGAGTCGATTGTGGTCTTNGCCATGGTGGTATTGGGNGGNATGGGACATATCCCTGGCGTCATTCTAGGCGCAATGTTATTGGCGATCTTTCCGGAGATATTACGAAGTATTGCAGCCCCAGTTCANCAATTTTTATTTGGCTCGGTCATTATGGACGTCGAGATTATTCGTCAATTGTTATATGGCCTAGCTCTTATTTTGATCATGCTTTATCGCCCCAATGGGATTTGGCAAAAGCCAGAGCAATTAAAGCGGGTGCGGGCGTGAGTGTTCTTTTGCGTATATCAGATGTCTCTAAACGCTTTGGTGGAGTCCAGGCTTTAGATGATGTTGGAATACAAGTTCAGGATGGGACCATCGCTGGTTTGATTGGCCCAAATGGAGCTGGAAAGACCACATTCTTTAATGTAATTACTGGCTTATATCCTGCCGATCGCGGATCTTTTGAGTTAAATGGTAAGCCGTATTCACCACGTTCGGTATCTGAGGTTACCCAAGCCGGAATAGCCCGAACCTTTCAGAACATTCGTCTCTTTAAGGAAATGAGCGCGCTAGAAAATGTCATGGTGGGATGTCATTGTCGCTTTAATGTTGGTGTATGGGGGTCCATCTTGGCAACACGAACGAATCANAAAGAAGANCANGCGATTCGGGATAAATCNTATCAATTGTTAGCGTATGTTGGATTGCAAGATTATGCACAGCATAAGGCTAAAAATTTATCATACGGTTATCAACGCCGCCTTGAGATTGCGAGAGCNTTGGCAACCGAACCAATTCTGCTTGCGCTAGATGAGCCAGCAGCCGGTATGAATGCCAGTGAGAAACTGGAGCTTAAAGATCTGATTCTAAAGATTCGAGCTGATGGTAAAACTATCTTATTGATTGAGCATGATGTTAATTTGGTGATGAACATTTGTGATCATTTAACAGTGCTGGATTATGGCAAGGTGATTGCTAATGGCCTGCCCAATGAGGTTCGAGCTCATCCTGAGGTGATCCGTGCGTACTTGGGGGGAGTGGTGGCATGATGGGCTCTCACAGTGAGCACTTGTTAGCGGTGCGTGATCTTAAGCTGGCGTATGGCGGTATTGGTGCTGTTAAAGGAATTAATTTTTACGTCGATCGAGGCGAGCTGGTGACCTTGATTGGTGCCAATGGAGCTGGAAAAACCTCGACTCTGAAAGTAATCTCAGGATTGTTAAAGCCGAGTGCCGGCTCCATTCATTTCGATGGAGACTCTATTGGCGGTCGACCGGCTTATGAGTTGGCTCAGCTTGGAGTGGGCTTAGTACCAGAAGGACGCGGTGTTTTTGCTCGCATGACAATTCTGGAGAACTTGCAAATGGGCGCCTATATACGTCAGGGTAATCAAGACCTTACCATTGCTAATGATCTTGAGTCTGTTTTAAGTCTTTTTCCTCGTTTGCGAGAGCGCAAGGATCAGTTAGCCGGAACCCTATCAGGCGGTGAGCAACAGATGTTGGCGATTGCGCGTGCCATGATGGCTAAACCGAAATTGCTATTACTGGATGAGCCCTCAATGGGTCTGGCGCCCTTAATGGTTGAGGCAATCTTTAGCGTGATCCAGAATCTTTCTAAAGAGGGCATGACCATTTTGCTAGTTGAGCAAAACGCACGTCTAGCCTTATCAATGGCCAATCGAGCCTACGTGATGGAAAGTGGTGAGATCACCATACAAGGCCCCGCCCAAGAGTTACTTCATGATGAGCGGGTACGTAAAGCTTATTTGGGCGAAGAATTACAACAGTAATCGAGTGGCGGTATTGGCGCTTAAAGCACTTTTTTAAGAAGCACTCTTAAGATGGCGCACATTTGCCGAATTTCATCGTTTGAAACGGTGAGGGCAGGCATAAATCGCAACAGATCAGGGCGCGGGGAATTAATCAATAAGCCCTCGGGTTCAAGATCTCTAGCTAAATCAACTAACTTTCCACCGATATCCTTGCCCAGCATTAAGGCACGCAGTAGACCTTTACCGCGCTCACCTTGTAGACCAAATTCAGAGGAGAGTTTGAGTAATTCTGATTGGAGTAATTCGCCTTTGGTGATGACCGATTGCAAAAAGCCAGGAGCCAATAGCTGATCGATTACGCTAATACCAACCGCAGTCATTAAGGCATTACCGTTATAAGTTCCACCTTGATCGCCTGGAACAAAACAGGCAACCTCATCGGTGCACAGCAGTGCCGCCAAGGGAACGCCCCCACCAATTCCTTTGCCTAAGGTCATGATGTCAGGTTCAATGCCGTAATGTTGATACGCAAATAAGGTGCCGGTACGGCCAAAGCCCGCTTGAACCTCATCAACGATCAGCAGTAGATTATTCTCTTGTGTCAGTTGGCGCAGCTCCCGCATAAATGAATCATCGCAAGGGATGACCCCACCCTCACCCTGAACTGGCTCAAGCATGATCGCCACAGTCTTATCCGTGATGCATTTCTTCACTGACTCTATATCGTTTAGGTTTGCTTTTGGAAAACCTGGAACTTGAGGCGCAAACATCGTATCCCAGCCAGGCTTACCCGAGGCGCTCATAGTTGCCAACGTGCGTCCATGGAAACTATGGTCAAAAGTAATGATTTCGTAGGCACCATTTTTATGGAGTTGCCCCCACTTTCTGGCGAGTTTGATTGCACCCTCATTAGCCTCGGCACCACTGTTCGCGAAGAAAACTTTATCAAAGCAGCTATTTGCGGTTAAGAGATCCGATAAACGAATCATCGGCCCGTTGTAAAACGCAGGGCTTGGATTAATTAGTTTTTGGGCTTGTTGATGCAAGGCGTTCACGACCCCGGGATTGCAGTGCCCCAAACAATTGACCGCCCAACCTTGTAAGAAATCTAAATAGCGCTTGCCATTTTGGTCGGTAAGCCACGAGCCACTCCCTTCCACCATGACGATGTCGGGACGTTTGGTGATGTACATCACCGAATGGGCGTCAACAGGATGATGGTCAGCTGGTTTGTTCATATTGCAATCATACAAAAGATCGGTGGAAAAGGGGCATTCGCCCTATAAAACCGTACTTAGGCGCTTACTAGATCGGCCTCACTAGTGAAGGAATCGGCAAAAAACTCCTCTTCGGGCAGACGGCACTCTTTGACAAAATCAGTGCGGGCTGCGGTAATTACAATCGGTGCCCCGCAAGCATAGACTTGATAAGTGCTTAGATCTGAGAAATCATGCATGACGGCACGATGCACAAAGCCAGTACGACCCTGCCATGCGTCTTCAGGAAGAGCCTCTGATATCACGGGGATGATCTTCTTATTTTGGATGGATGTCAGCATCGCTTTAATGGGCGCAAATCCTGTGCCGGATGCTAAAAAGATAATTGGCTTTTTAGAGTCTTCACGCAAGAAGAAGCTACCAAGAGGACCCTCAAAGCGCAAAATATCCTTTTCTTTAATTTGTTTGCCATCCGCTGTCTGTCCAAATAGGGGATCAGTAAATAAACCACCAGGCAGATGACGAATATGCAATTCGANTGGCCCCTCCTCATGGGGTGCGCTCGCAATCGAGTAAGCACGACGTTTATTGTCTTTGAGCAAAAACTCTAAATATTGTCCCGCCAGAAANTGAAAGCGCTCNCTAGCAGGAAGTTGCAATTGCAAAATGGCAACATCATCGCTGGCAAACTTAATNGTGTTAATACGACAGGGGACCTTACGAACGGGAATATCCCCTCCACCCTGAACTTCNCGNACTTCNATCAGCAGGTCAGTCTGAGGGTGNGCACAGCATAAAAGAGTGGCGCCCGCAGTTTCATCGGCAGGACTCAGAGCGCTCTGACTATGGTCCCCATGGGTAATTTTTCCTGTAAGGAGCCTTCCTTTACAAGAGCCGCAAGCTCCATTTTTACAACCATAGGGAAGGTTGATGCTTTGGCGAAGAGCTGCCTCTAGAACGGTTTCATCGGCTTCCACCGAAAATGTTTTACCACTCGTTTTTAGCTCAACTTGGTAGGACAATTCCACTTCTCCTAATAAAACATTACGATGTTAGATATGACCTCTATCTGTTCCGCATTTCGTCGTCCTAGAATCCTCATCATTGGGTGCGGGGATATTGGGCAGCGCGTTGTTACGCAACTACTGTCAGGCCCGAATGCCCATCTAGGTAAAACGTATACCAAACCAAAAATCTTTGCCCTCAGCTCAAGCCCAGAGCGTTTTGCAGAGCTGCGACAGCAGGGAATCACACCCATCGGGGGCGACCTTGATCATCCTGAGACTTTATGGCGAATTGCCCGCTTAGCATCGAATGTGATTCATTTGGCGCCACCTCAAAATGAAGGTGAACACGATTTACGTACTCGCAACCTAATTCAAATTTTATCTCAGGGGGCGGGATCTGTCAGACGCTTTGTCTACGTCAGCACTACAGGGGTGTATGGCAATCGTCATGGTGATTATGTGGATGAGAGCAGCCCTCCTTTGGCAACCAGCCAGCGTGCCAAGCGGCGTATGGATGCGGAATCTGTTTTGCGACATTGGGCAATTCATCAGGGTGTCAATCTAAGCATTTTGAGGGTGCCTGGGATTTATGGCCCCAATCGCTTGCCGATTGAGCGATTAAATGCAAAAACACCCGCTCTTACATCTGAAGAGGATGCGTATTCCAACCACATTCATGCAGATGATTTAGCAAGACTCATCCTTGGAGCTCTCTTTATTGGAAAACCTCAGCGGATTGTAAATGCGTGTGACGGTAGCGAGCAAAAGATGGGAGACTATTTTGATGCAGTAGCTATGGCACTGAATTTGCCGAAACCACAACGCTTATCTCGAGAAGANGTCAGGACTGCAGTAAGNCCTATGCTNTGGTCCTTTATGTCTGAATCACGGCGCGTTCGTAATNCACGACTGCCCGAGTTAAAACGTAAATTACTCTACCCGACAGTGGCTGACTACCTAAAGACTCTTAAAAGATAGTAATTATTTCCAGCTATCTTTTAGCCCAACGCTGCGATTAAAAACAAGCTGACCAGGTCGGCTATCTATTCGATCAGCAACAAAATAGCCATGCCGCTCAAACTGAAACTGTTCATCTGCTTTGCACGTGCTCATGCAGGGCTCTAGATAAGCTTGAATAACATCCTTTGATTGAGGATTGATAAAGTCTAAAAAGTTTTTATCGCCACTATCAGGGTGCGCATCTGTAAACAGATGATCGTAGAGACGAACTTCTGCTGGCACCGCTTCATCTGTGCGTATCCAATGAATGTTGCCCTTTACCTTATAGTTATTAGAATCCGGCGTGCCACTTTTGCTATCGGGGAAGTAATTGGCATAAACCTCGACGACTTGATTATTAGTGTCTAGTTTCATGCCGATACACTCAATAACAAAGCCGTGTCTTAGGCGAACTCGCCCACCTGCAATACCATCTTTGGGTGGGAATAAACGAAAGAATCCCTTTGCAGGATTAGTCTGGAAGTCATCAGCCTCAATCCAAAGCTCACGACCAAAATGAAACTCCCGTTTACCTAATTCTGGATGGTGCGGATGGCGAGGAGCAGAGCACAATTCTTTCTGATCCTCAGGATAGTTCTGGATGATTAGTTTGAGCGGCTTGAGTACCGCAGTTGCGCGTGGCGCACGTACATCCAAATCATCCCGCAGGGCTTGTTCCAGGACGCTCATATCAATCCAGCTATCGGCTTTAGAGACGCCAATGCGTTCACAAAATAAGCGAATACTCTCTGGGGTATAGCCACGACGCCGAATCCCAACAATGGTTGGCATGCGAGGATCATCCCAACCATCCACCCGTTTTTCTTCAACAAGCTGCAATAGCTTGCGCTTACTGGTAATCGTGTAGGTCAGATTAAGACGGGCAAATTCGTATTGACGGGGAAGCGGACCCTTAAATACCCCAGCTTCTTTCAAGGCGTTTAAGACCCAATCATAGAGAGGGCGATTGTTTTCAAACTCTAGAGTGCAGATAGAGTGCGAGACGTTCTCAAGAGCATCGGAGATGCAGTGGGTGAAATCATACAAAGGATAAATACACCATTGATCCCCAGTGCGATGATGATGGGCATGGCGAATACGGTAGATCACAGGATCACGCATCACAATATTCGGATGAGCCATATCGATTTTGAGACGCAATACATGACTGCCATCCACAAACTCTCCAGCACGCATTTTTTGGAAGAGGGCTAGATTTTCTGAGGGCGGGCGATCTCGATACGGGCTATTTTTACCAGGGGTAGCAAAGTTTCCACGATTCATATGAATCTCATCCGCACTTTGACTATCAACATATGCCTTACCATGCTCAATCAATATCTCTGCAAACTTATATAAGTTCTCAAAATAATCACTGGCGTAATACAAATGCTCTTGACCCCCATGATTCCAGTCAAAGCCCAGCCAGCGGACAGCATCCAAAATGCTATCAACATACTCAACATCCTCTTTGGTGGGATTCGTATCGTCAAGACGCATATGGCACCGTCCACCTGAAGAAAGGGTGTTGTAATCCCTTGCTAAACCGTAGTTCAGACAAATGCTCTTGGCATGGCCAATGTGCAAATAACCATTGGGCTCAGGAGGGAAGCGCGTGATGACAGCAGGCAAAGGCTTACCGGCCTGATCCACTCGGCTGAGATATGTTCCCTTAGCTAAATCATGGTCAATGATCTGGCGTAGAAAATTAGATGGCTCAGAAGGCTGATTGGATCCGGTCGATTTGGCATTATCAGAAGACATCTTGCTATTGTAGATAAGACTGGCTGTAATGACCTAAGTGCTACCCAAACCGAAGCCTTGCCTTAAACAATAATGCCCGCTAGAAGCGGGCATTATTCAAAGCGGTAGATATTGCCAATTACAGCTCTTCAGTAAATACCTCTTGNCGACTTTTCTTGATGGCTGGTAGAGCCACAATCACCACTAAAAAGGCTGCTGCTAGCAGCANACCCAAAGACAGTGGGCGNGTAAGGAAGGTTGTGAAATCGCCCCTGGATAAGAGTAGAGCNCGACGGAAGTTTTCTTCCATCATTGGACCNAATACNAATCCTAACAAGAGGGGTGCCGGCTCGCAACCAAACTTGAAGAACATATAACCAATTACACCAAACCCAGCAGTGATAAAGACATCGAAGATGGAGTTGTTAACGGTATAGACGCCAATACAACAGAACACCAAAATTGCTGGATAAAGTAAGCGATACGGAATCTTCAGTAACTTCACCCAAATACCAATTAAAGGCAAATTCAAGAGGATGAGCATGATGTTGCCAATCCACATTGAGGCAATCAGGCCCCAGAACAACGCAGGATTGCTGGTCATTACTTGCGGACCTGGCTGAATGTTATGAATGGTCATTGCACCCACCATCAAAGCCATCACTGCATTTGGCGGAATGCCGAGGGTCAGCAATGGAATAAATGAGGTTTGAGCTGCTGCATTATTAGCGCTTTCTGGACCGGCAACACCCTCAATTGCCCCCTTGCCGAACTCCTCCGAGTGCTTGGAGGATTTTTTCTCAACCGTGTAGGCGCCAAACGCTGCCAGGGCCGCGCCACCGCCAGGCAAAATTCCAAGGATCGATCCAATGGTAGTACCTCGCAAAATAGAGGGGATCATTCGTTTCACATCTACCCAAGTTGGAATAAGCGTAGTTACTTTATTGAGGAAGGACTCTCCAGTTCCCTTTTTCTCAAGGTTGAGCATGATCTCAGCAAAGCCAAATACACCCATGGCCACTGACACGAAACCAATTCCGTCGGTTAGCTGAGGTATGTCAAAGGAGTACCTAGCAACACCCGAGTTCACATCGGTACCAACAAGACCAAGTAGCAGGCCAAGCAAAATCATTCCAATCGCTTTGATGAGGGAGCCTGATGCCAGTACAACCGCACCAATCAGACCCAATACCATCAAGGAAAAATATTCTGCAGGACCAAACTTAAATGCAACCTCTGCGAGAGGAGCTGCAAAGCCAGCCAAGATCAATGTGGCAACGCAACCCGCAAAGAATGACCCCATACCAGCGGTAAAGAGGGCAACGCCACCACGTCCCCGTTTAGCCATCTGATAACCATCAATTGCAGTTACAACCGATGAGGTCTCTCCAGGAATATTAAGCAAGATTGCGGTAGTTGAGCCTCCGTATTGGGAGCCATAGTAAATACCTGCCAACATAATCAGAGCAGCGATCGGAGGCAGTGCGTAGGTTGCCGGCAAAAGCATGGCAATTGTTGCAATGGGACCAAGACCAGGTAGGACACCGATTAATGTGCCCAATACGCAACCGATAAAACAGTACATCAGGTTTTGTAGGGTGAAAGCGGTTTCAAAACCCAGAGAAAGATTATTTAGTAATTCCATTTGATGATCCGTTCTGCGGGTTAATTGAGAAACGTTGGAAATAATGGAAATTGCAGATTCAAGCCCTGAACAAATGCAAGGTAGGTGAAGGTCACTAAAAATAGGGCATTCAAGGCAGTCCCCTTCCAGCTGAACTCATGACTTGCGCTTGCCGATATGAAGACCAAGATGATGACCGACAATAAAAACCCAAGGGTTGGCAATAGAATGCCGTACAAGGCAACTGATCCAGAAATCCAGATCATAATCCGCCAATCCCACTTTCCAATCGACTCCTCAGTATTTTTAGAGGACATGGATTTAATAAGAATGTAAAAACCCAAGGCAGTGAGAATGGCGCCAAGCCAAAAAGGAAAGTAGCCAGGCCCCATTTTTGCAGCCGTACCCATTTTGTAGTTCAGAGCATTGAGAGCAAAGAAAAGGCCAAAGGCCATNTACATGATCCCGGCACCGAAATCTTTCTTATTGCGGATGTTCAAAATCTAGCTCCTTATTTTTGCCAATTAGGCACGACTATATGTAGTAACTGTTTTTAGTCGATTTGTGATTGTAAGGGAATGATCCGAGGCAAGCTTAAGGGTTTGCCCTAATTCTGTGCCAATGCGATAATTATTGGGATGAAAGTCTCTGATATACGCCAAGCCTACCTCGATTATTTCGCCTCCAAGGGTCACCAAATCGTGGCATCCAGCCCCGTTGTTCCCGGGGATGACCCCACCCTTTTGTTTACCAATGCCGGCATGAACCAATTCAAGGATGTCTTTCTTGGCTTTGACAAGCGCCCTTATCAGCGAGCCACGAGCTCCCAAAAATGCATCCGCGCCGGCGGTAAGCACAATGATCTAGACAATGTTGGTTATACCGCTAGGCACCATACCTTTTTTGAGATGCTGGGCAATTTTTCATTCGGAGATTATTTCAAGCAAGATGCGATTCAATATGCTTGGGAGTTATTAACCGAAGTTTTTAAACTCCCTAAAGATAAATTGTGGGTAACGGTCTACGCCGAGGATGATGAAGCGTACGACATTTGGTTCAAGCAAATCGGAGTTCCCAAAGAACGAATTGTGCGAATTGGGGATAACAAAGGCTCGCGTTATGCATCGGATAACTTTTGGATGATGGGCGATACAGGCCCCTGTGGTCCTTGTACCGAAATTTTCTATGACCATGGCCCCGAGATCCCTGGAGGACCTCCCGGAAGCCCTGATGAGGATGGAGATCGTTTCATTGAGGTTTGGAATAACGTCTTCATGCAATTTAATCGTGATGAAGCGGGTGAAATGCATCTTTTACCAAAACCCAGCGTAGATACGGGTATGGGTCTTGAGCGGATTGCTGCGGTCTTGCAGCATGTTCACTCTAATTATGAGATTGATCTCTTTATTCATCTCTTGCAAGCAGCCAAGCAGGCAGTCGATGATGCGGGGGCAAAAAACTGTGACCCTGATAGCCCTTCGCTCAAAGTGATTGCTGATCATATTCGGGCTTGCAGTTTTGTTGTAGTTGACGGTGTGATTCCCGGAAATGCGGGTAGGGGTTATGTGCTTCGCCGTATTGCACGACGCGCGATACGCCACGGTTATAAATTAGGCGCTCGTCAACCTTTCTTCCATAAGCTTGTACCCGCATTAGTCGCCGAAATGGGTGATGCTTACCCTGAATTGCGTCAAGCACAAACTAAGGTGATGGATGTTCTCAAGCAAGAGGAAGAGCGCTTCTTCCAAACAATCTCTAATGGGATGGAGATCTTAGAAGGCGCACTAGCAAAGGGCGCTAAGGTCTTGGATGGCGATACTGCATTTCGTTTGCATGACACCTTTGGATTTCCATTGGATTTAACCGCAGATGTTTGTCGGGAGCGCTCAGTCAGTGTTGACTCGAATGGTTTTGAGATCGCAATGCAAAAGCAACGCGATCAAGCTCGAGCCGCGGGTAAGTTCAAGATGGCCCAAGGCCTTGAGTACCATGGAGAAGCTACTCAGTTTCATGGCTATGACAGTTTGCAGGTGCAAGATGCACGGGTCACTGCGCTCTATCGAGATGGCAGTCCTGTAGATCATATTAAACCTGGCGAGAGCGCAGTCGTGGTCCTTAATCAAACCCCTTTCTATGCAGAATCCGGTGGGCAAGTTGGCGATCAGGGTGAGTTACGAAGCGATCGAGCGCAATTTATCGTAGCCGATACCTTTAAGATTCAGGCCGATGTATTTGGTCACCAGGGCGAGTTACAAGAAGGTGAATTAAAGGTCGGCGATCTTGTTCAGGCCCGAGTCGATGGCAGCATCCGCGTAAAAACGGTACGTAACCACAGTGCAACCCATCTCTTGCATAAAGCCTTGCGCGAGGTCTTGGGTGATCATGTGCAACAGAAGGGTTCCCTCGTCGATGCTGACAAAACTCGTTTTGATTTCACGCATACTGCGCCACTCTCGAAGGCAGAAATAAATCGGATCGAGCAAATCGTTAATCAAGAGATTTTGGCAAATACCGCTAGCTCAGCGACTGTGATGGCCATCGAGGATGCACAAAAAACAGGTGCGATGATGCTATTTGGTGAGAAGTATGGTGAACGAGTTCGAGTATTAGAAATTGGTTCTTCTAAGGAGTTATGCGGTGGCACACACGTCCAGCGTACGGGTGATATTGGTAGTTTTAAAATTATTTCAGAGAGTGGCGTTGCAGCCGGCATTAGACGGCTTGAGGCAGTCACTGGCTCCAACGTCCTGGATTTTCTGCAAACCTTAGAGTCCCGCATCAATGAAGCCGCGCAGATTCTGAAAGCGGCTCCTCATGAGCTAGCACCCCGTGTGACACAGTTGCAAGACAATATCCGACAATTGGAACGTGAACTGGAGCGCGTGAGCTCTAAGCTAGCCGCTAGTCAAGGTGATGATCTATTAAGTAAAGCGAGCGATCATGGTGGGCTCAAAGTATTAGCCGCTCAGTTAGATACAGCAGACGCCAAAGTATTACGCGAGACTATGGATACTTTAAAAACAAAACTGAAGTCTGCTGNAATNGTTTTNGCATCTGTGCAAGATGGTAAGGTAAGCTTAATTGCTGGNGTCACCAGTGATGTAAGTAATCGGATTAAGGCNGGTGATTTGGTGAACTTTGTTGCTCAACAGGTAGGTGGCAAAGGTGGCGGTAAGCCTGAGATGGCCATGGCTGGAGGAACAGATCCTTCTGGCCTTGCCAAGGCCCTAGCTGGGGTCGATGCCTGGGTAGCCGAGCGAGTCTAGGCGCAAATCGCTAAAATAAGAAGATATTAGGAGAATGTAATGAGTGAAGTGAACTCCATCCAAGTCCATCGCGAGGTTGATGCCATCGGCATGAACTGTCCCTGCCTATTTTGCGTACGAAGAAGACCTTAGCCGAGATGCAATCAGGCGAGGTTCTTAAACTAAAGGCAACTGATTCTGGTGCTAGCCATGACATCCCGGCCTTTTGTAAACAAACGGGTAACGAGCTTCTCGCCACCGATAATGAGGGTGATGCGATGATCTTTTACGTAAAGCGTCGTTAATTAGTACCTTACCTTTGAAGCATTCTTTGAACTGCTTCGATCACTTGATTTGGTTTTAGTAAATCAAGACATTCGCTCTTACTGTCTGATTTGTCTTCACAGCCGGCTTTGCGGCACGGTACACAATCCCCGGGACCTTGAAGGATGCAAACGTTTTTAACTATTTGCATCCGCGCTCTAATTTGATAAGGCTTTTGTCCAACAAAACCATTAGGCCATGGGCCAAAGTTTGTTGGGGGGGTTGCCCCAAATAAAACAATCGTAGGGGTTTCACAGGCGGCTGATAAATGACTGACCGATGTATCAACCCCGATATAAAGGGTCGCTCCTTTTAAGAGAGTGACCGCTTGAGGAAGACTTAAACGACCTTCTGTATTAATAAGGGAGCCACGTATGTTTATGTCGAGTAAGGACAAAATATCTTGGTTTAGTTCTAAGTCCTGCCGAGCTGGCGAAGAGCTCAAAATAATCTGATTGCCATCATTAACTAAATGGGTGATCAGTTCTTGCCAATACGATAGCGGCCAACGTTTATAGGCATTGAGAGGCCCTGGGTGCAAAACAATGTAGGGTTGCCGTATCTGGCTTTGAATGAGAGGAGTTAAGGTTTGTGCTTTAGGGGGTGTTACTGAGATTGGGTGGGCAAATAAATCAAGACCCTTGTCTTGGTAAAAGGGCTCCAGTAACCTTAATTTTTCTACAATGACATGTTGGTGAAAGTAATCTACCGGAACCCAGTGCATAGAAATGGCGCGCTTCCAAGCACTATTTTTTTTACTTCGGGGTGTGTCCTCAACCACCACACCCACTCGTCGTAAGGCAGCCAGCGAACCAAAGAAGTAGGAGCGATCACTTGGTTGGGTGATGATCGCTAGGTCATAGCGCTGGAAGAGTTGATTAAAGAGTTTCAGATACTCCCATAAGTTTGGGCGCTCTGGGGTCTCAATCAGCTCATTAATATCAGGATTACCTTTGAGCATATCAAGCTTGCCACGATATCCCAGAAAATCAAATTGGGCATTGGGCCAAATGGTGCGAGCTGAACTAATCAATGGGGTTGTTACTAAGACATCTCCAATCTGCCGAGTGGCAATGAATAAAACGCGGGCAGGGTCTTTCATAGCCTATTGAAATTGACCGGCTCGCATAAGCCGGACCTTTTCGAGAATTCGTTTTGTACTTTCATCGTTATTTGATTGATCTCGAACTTTATGAAATAGATGAATGACTTCAGTTGACCATGAGCCAGACTTCCTTATNATTCCTTTATTTTCAAGGCGAAAAATGAAATCAGCATCTTCGTGACCCCATCCAATTAGTGTTTCATCAAATCCTTTAATGGCCAGGGCGTCCTCTCTCCAGCACGCCATATTGCATCCTTTAATGCGACGCCAGAAGAATTTTTTGTAATTTCTCCATTTACCGTTACCAAATTTAATGAATAAAGGAAGAAATTTATTTATAGACCCTTGAATACGTAAAAAGAAGGAATTTTTTTGTAATCTGGAGAAGTCTATATATCCTTCAGTGAGTATTTCTTGGGTAAATTTCTGGTTAAGCAATATTCTGCTTCCNGTGACTAAATACCCCTTTTGTGCCAGAGATAAATGTCTCTGAAGATAGTCGGGCTGAACTACGCAGTCTCCATCTAAAAAAATTAAGTACTGACCATTCGCACTATTAATAGCGCGATTTCCGATGATTGTCTTGCGGCAACCTATATCTTCATGCCAAAGATGCGTAATTTTGATGGGGAATTCTTGAATATACTTTTGAATGAGATTGCGAGTTTCTTCTTTTGACCCATCATCAGCAATCAAAATCTCAAAATCTCTAAAGGATTGATTCTTTAAGGATTGAAGACAAAGACCCAAGGCCGCTGGCCAATTGTAGGTCGCCACTATGACAGAAATTTGAGTCATTCTTTTGATTTCTTGATTAGACGCCAAAGTTTAATGTACCTTAGGTAGGAGCCTTT
>JGI25921J50272_10000090_pt1 | contig 27623 bp, 42 predicted proteins | sample LauGreSu1BDMLBSD_2_FD_50272 | JGI IMG/M metagenome (IMG submission 50272) | reverse complement strand
TAGCCCTGCTGATTCCAACCTCTGCGCAGGCTGCTCGCTCGGACATTCCGTCCTCAACGAGCTCGATGACGCGGCGAACCTGTTCGGCTCGGTCTGCCATTACTTCTCCGTCAGGCGTCGAACGACAGCGCTCTTCTTCGCCTTCTTGGCTGACGATCGTGCGGTTGATAGTGCGATCGCAATCGCTTGCTTCTGCGGACGGCCAGCCCTGACCTCTTTCGAGATGTTCGAGCTGATCGTGGCTTGGCTATATCCTTGCTTCAGAGGCATGGTCTTACTTCCCCTTGTTGCGTTCGCTTATCGCTTTGGCTTTCGCTTTCGCGTCGGCTTTGCTGCTGGCTCCCCATGCTCGGAGGGCGAGGGCAAGGCGGGTTGGCTTACCGTCTTTCTCCATCGGGCCCGGAGCGCTGCCCATGCGCGCGAGAAAGCTTGCTCGACGCGGATTGTCGCCGCTGCGAACCGGAGCCTTAAGTGTTCCACCAGTCTCTCGAGCATAGCTTGCCCTTCCTTTCTCGTTGAGGCCGCCCTTTGGGTTCTGGCCCTCTTTGCGTTGCCATGCCGCGGTCTTCATGGAACTAACTGTACGTCGGGTGACGGACGACTGCGGTCTTCGTAGAACGGAATGCGGTCACGGACCGCGCCACCGAGCGCGGGTCTAGCCACCGCTTGCGCGCCTGCCAGTCGGGTTGCACGGGCAGCGAGCGGGCGGAATGCAGCCGCACCCACGCGGATCTCGCCAGCGACACCACGCCGAACTGGCGGCAGATCGGTGTCACCGTTATCGCCGAGACGGCTTGCCAGCACTACCGAATCCCTTCATCAGGAAGTCGCGGGCCTCGGCAGCAGACTTGAACTTGAGCTTCAACTCGAGTTCGCCAGCCTCCTCGCCGCCTTCCTCTTCGCCTTCGTAGCCTTCCTCGTCCATCATCTCGAGGTGCTTGGCGAGCATTTCTGCGCCTTTGCCTTTCATTTCTTCAACGCCGTTTTCGCAGATTCACGAAACGCCTTCGCAGTCGGCGCGCCTTTCTCGCCCGGCTTGCGCATACGCTCACCGGAACCGGCTTTGATCCGTTGCCGTTTCGCATTGAGGTTGGCGTAGAGTCCGGGCTTCATATCAGGATTCTATGCCGCTGGCGGCAGATCGTCTACCGGCTTTTGCTTGACCTTGGCACCCCGGGCGAATTGGATAATCTTGGCTGACTCTTTCGGCGGCGGTTCGGGATTGCACTCGCAGCACCTGATCCAATCTCCTTGCCCGTCAGCGATCCAGCCTGCCGCGTTGCAGTTCGGGCAGGGCGCTAACCTGATTCCGTCCGTCACGAATCGAGCCTCCGTTCGTACTCGTTCAACACCCGGCGCGCCCAAATCGAGGGGCCATCGTCGTTCCATTTGCTGATCCTGCGCAGCACCCGTTCATACTGCTTCATGGTATGCCAAGACACCATCAAAGTGAGCGCCAGATCAACGCCTGCCAACTCCTCGTCCGTTACATCGTCCTCAACGGTATACATGATCCTTCCCTCAAGTAAGGCGGCACCCAATCCTTACCGAAGTCGAAGGGTTCCTGCAAACCAAGTTCGACGCGGGATATTTCGCGGTGTATTGCGTTTAGCTCTTGATTTAATTTGCGAATTTGGCACCAAAGTTCGCGCACTTTTTCTTCCTTCGTCAATGCCATCTCCTAGCAGTTTGATCAGTTTGTTGACGGTGTCCTGATTGATCATCTGTTGCAGGATGTCGTGGTACTTCTCCTGCCTACACTTGAAAACGTATTCAACTCCGCAGATCCTGCATCTCTTTGGCATAAGGTTGGATTCTCACAATGACTTCGCCCTCATCCTTGGCTTCATGCCGTTGGATGGATAGGGCATCGATTAGGCTGTCGTCTTCAATGACATCAGCGTGGACTAGTGCATCAAGCAGCGCCTTCTGGATGTTATCGAGATCGCGCCGCCGCTTGTCTGGTGGGTACGCATCGATGCTGACCGCGAGCCTGCAAGAAAGGTTATCCCGAGGGATTCCCTGCTCGAGTATCCGATAGGATACGGTCTGCCGGTACGCTCTCCCGTCTGCCGATACCACGATTCGACCGCGGTAGTTGCGCCAGTAGTGGTTAATCGAGGGAGGCCACGGGAGGACGATACGCATGATTCATTCTCACGTTACGTTTTAGGATCTGCGCGCGCCCTTCACGGCTCATGCAGATGTTCTGTAGTTTCTGATAGTCCAGATCGAGCATATCGCAGATCCAGCGCAGGCTTCCGACCTCATCGTGCGGTGCATAGATCCAATGCAGCGCAGCTCGAGCATTGCCCTTTCGGTTGCAGTCACGGATGGCGAGATACAGAACGCTTGACCACAGAGCGCGGTACGGTTCGTCGTCGTCATTACGCGGGCCAGCCGCGGTTGCCTTATCGATTGCGAGGGTCATTGTTTGTCATCCAAGTGAGCCACCAGATTGCTTTCTGTGCGTCTTGTTCCATCGGGTTGTCCGGTTTACGCCCTGCTCGAGCAATGTAGCCAAGTGCTGTCAGTCTACAGAACTCGAGAAAATGTTCTTGGGATTTAGCATTCGCTCGCATGAAATCGACAGTCTCGATATCCTGCTGGTAATGATCTGGATTGATGTGATCACGCATTCTCTTTGGCCCTTTCCCGTAACCGATCGACTCCACGCTGACCGAACAACTGACGCACTAAACCAACGCAATCAGGATCGGTCAAGACTTTGGCTGCACCTAGTTCACGGATTAGTTCACCAGCTCGAGCTTTGATTGTTTCCACATCGACGCCCGGTCTAGCAAGTTTGGCATCGAGTAATCGAAGGCGATTGAGAGGGTTCTCTGTTACTGCTGTAGCCCAGTAGTCTGCTGATGAATTGATAGCGGAGTCTGTACGGTCTGGTACTTTCTTCTCGGCTTTAGCAGACGGTGAGTAGACGAATTCATCACCCATGTATGTATCTCCTGTATATCTTCTGTGTATATACGTTATTTATTTTTGAACTTGCCAGTTCCCGCGAGCCTTCTTCAATCCGACTTTCTTCAAGATCTGGCTAAAACTTTCATCATGTTTCAGTCGGAATTCTTGCCTCATCTGTAGTTTGCGAACTGCCCATGAATCAGCTTGACTGATCATATCCAATGCGTTTTGCATTGCAAGCTCATCGAAGTTTGGAACCCGCAGTACAACAATCCCGCTGCGGTAGTAGTTGTATTGATCTCGAGCGCGATCGTAATCCTTATCGTGAGTGAGACCATCGATCTCAACTGCAATCCCTAATTCGTGGCACCAGAAGTCAAACAATCGACAACCCCAGATTGCTTGCCTTACCCACTTACGGTTAGTCGACTTGAGTTTCTCTGCTGCCCAGATCTCTGCTGGTACTTGCTTCTTGAGATTCTGATCTTGCCTTTCCCTCATGTACTTGGCTTGGTCACTCCGCACTACCCATCTCATACTCTTAACCCCTAATGCTCGGAAGCCCGGGAATGACCCCCCTACCCCCCTTAAATCGGAAGGTAGCGAAGTCATGCCTAAATGCCCGTATAGCCACGGTGTTTAGACCCGCTGGACTTTGGTAAGCGGTGCCCAGCCCGATCCAAACGATCGGCCCTCCGCTGGCAGATTTTTCGTTCCATGCCAAGGGAACTGCGTGGGGGGTTTGACATGACCAGAACGGTCAGTCAGAATTCCATCACGCTGTTTCGCATAGTAAGCGTACGGTCATCACCCCGACCGCGTCAAGGCCCCGCAAGGGGCTTTGTCGTTTCTGGACATCGTCAGCCTTTATCAGCCCATCTGCGAGCCGCGGCTATCTGCAACTGCTTGCGAGCAAGACGCCCTGTAGCAGCCTCTGGCGCGACTATAAGGCCGAGCTTCCAGCGTAGTACCTGTTTCTCGGGAACGACTCCGTTACGCACCCAGCGTGATACCGCGGGAGCGGATACGCCGAACGCTCGAGCCACTTGTGCTTTGCTGCCGTGAAAGGCAGCGAGTAGGTCATTGGTATTCATAGCCTGCCGATCTTAACCGCCGTTACGGAGAAAAGGCAAAGGGAATATGCACGGCAAAATATGTACCTATTTTTTCTGGTTGGATGGTTGCAAGGGTTTAACTTGTGTTAATGTTCACCCATACCAGCACGGTGCTGGATAGGAGATACAACAATGCAATACGCCAATCACATCGGTTACAGCGACGTCAACCCGTTCGAGATTATCCGCAAGGTCAGCGACAAGACTGTTGAGATCCGCGCCATGAACGCCGAGCGCGATCCGAACTGGAAGCCTGACTTTGTCGCTGGCGGGTTCTGCGGTACGGTCGTCAATCAGCGTGATCAGCGTTGGATCATTTCCAGCAGCGCGGATGCCCCGGTTGTTCGCATTCGCCTTGGCAAGCAGGGCTGGAAGGATGCCAACGGTCGCCGCTTCCAACTCTCTGATGAGCCGGTCAAGTTTTACGACTACAACTTCTAATCACTAACGGGCGGGGACTTCAAACCCGCCGCCCCTCCCGGGGCTTGACTTCCCCTTAACCGACGTTACGATACACACATAACAACGACGGAGATACACGATGAGCTGCTACACCTGCGAACGAGCCGAAGCCACCTGCGACGATTACTGCGTCGCCTGCGAGATCAAGTTCTTCCGCGCCAACCTCGACGAGCAGCCGGATCTGTTCGAGCAAGTCGAGCGTGACTCGGTTCGCTTCGCCGCTTGGATTCCCGTAGTCAACGCCCTCAAGGAGGCCGCATGAACGACATCGCCTATCGCGCCGAACTCGAGCGCGTTATCCAAGATCTGATCAAGTTCGTCGACAACAAGTCGCTCGACCCGATCATCGAGCAGTCGGTCAAGTACGCCTATTCGATGGGCAAGACCGATGGCTACGCCTCTGGCGTACAGGCTGTCGCGGGAGACCAGCGATGAAGTCTCCTTGGCCGCAGTTCATCGGACTGATCATTCTGTTTCTACTGGCTGCCGCACTCGACCCGTGCGGTGACGGCGGCTGCACACAACAAGAGGAGGTACAAAGCCATGAGTGACCTCGCGCCTTGGGGCAACGACGACCAGAGCTGGTGGCAGCAGCAGGATCAGGAGCTCGCCGAGCGTGACGAGCAGGATCGCATCGCCGCCTGCGATCGAGCGCTGGCCGAACTGAACGCTGTTATCGAAGACGAACTCAACAAGATCTACGGGAGCCTGTCATGAGCGAACTGCTGAAGATTAACGTCAACGACCACATCGAGAAAAAGAACAATCTCTCGTATCTGTCGTGGGCATGGGCGTGGGCCGAGGTGCTGAAGATCGACGCGACTGCGCGCTACACCGTCCACGAATACGACGGACTACCGCTGGTCTATCTCAAGGATCAGACCGGAATGGTCAAGGTCTCGGTCGAGATCAAGGGCGACATCAAGACCTGCCTGCTGCCGGTGCTCGACCACCGCAACCAGCCGATCCAGAACCCGAATGCGTTTGCCGTCAATACCAGCATCATGCGCTGCCTTGCCAAATGCATCGCGCTGCACGGCCTCGGCTTGTACATCTACGCTGGCGAGGATCTGCCGGAATCAGAGGCCGACGAGATCGAAGCCAAACTCAACGCCGAGATTGCCGCCTGCAATACCGTCGAAGAACTCAATACCCTTTATCACACATTGCCGGAGGCTATCCGCTCCCGTGGCGTCAATAAGTTTACAGCTAGAAAAAAGGAGATCACCAATGCGTAATGTCATCATCACAGCAATCGCTGTTGTATCCACCACCGCCAATGCTGGCATCTTTGCTACCGCAGGCATTAAGAACGATTGGCGCGGCAAGACCATTTTGACGACCGAGCCATGCCAGCTCGACGTCAGCGAGTTTTCGCTCGGGCTGAAGCAGGAAGACATGAAGCGCGTCTTCTACATGAGCGGCGACGGCATGACTGGAGATGGCTGCTGGAAGCACGAACACGGGTCGGTCGTGCTGGCGTGGCCGAACGAGAACATCGTGCGCCGCTGGCCGATCGGCAACTTCAAACTCACCAATCAGGGATGGTAATCATGGAGCAGCGCACCCCTGACTGGCACGCCAGTCGCGTAGGCCGAGTGACCGCAAGTGCCATCAGCAACGTAATGATGGACAAGTCGAAGGCCGGTTATCGTAACTACATGGCGCAGCTCGTATGCGAGCGCCTCACAGGGCAGGCTACGGAGACGTATACGTCACCGGCCATGCAGCACGGCATCGACACCGAGGCCGAGGCCAGAGCCGCTTATAGCGCCCGTGTGGGGCAGCTTGTCGAGGAGGTCGGGTTCATCAAGCACCCGAAGCTCGAGGCCGGTGCGTCACCGGATGGCCTTGTCGGTACGGATGGTTTGGTCGAGATCAAGTGCCTGCAACCTGCGGCGAGCTTGGACGTCATCGAGAGCAAGAAAGTTCCGACCGAACACCGCCTCCAGATGCAATGGCAGATGGCCGTGACCGGGCGCGACTGGTGCGACTACGTTGTGTATCAGCCGAAACTGCCCGAGCGCCTGCGCTTGCACATCATCCGTGTTCACCGCGACCAGCCAGCGATCCTCGAGATCACGCAGGCTGTGACGAATTTCCTGTTTGAAGTTGACCGCAAAGTAAATCATCTGAAGGAGTTGAGCCTGTGAAGCAATACGACAACACGAACCGCGGCCTGCTAGCCAAGAACGATCGCAAGCAGAGCGAGCAGCACCCGGAGTACACCGGCAGCATCAATATCAACGGAGTCGAGTATTGGCTCTCGGCATGGGTGAAGGTCGGCAAGAGCGGCAGGCTTGAGGGGCAGAAGTATTTCAGCCTGTCGGTCAAGGCAAAGGATGGCCTGCCGGAATCGCGGCCTGTGCCAAAACAGCAGCAGCCCGTCACCGAGACGTTCACCGATGACGACATCGGCGCGATCCCGTTTTAAGTAAGGAGGATTCCTTACCATGCGCCGCGTAATAGCCAGAGGCACACCGCCCGATCAGATCGCAAACGCGATCAGCAATATGGTCAGCAGACTTGACCCGGCGCAGAGCTGGCAGATCACCGTCGAGGCATTCAAGCCAAAACGTAGCGACCAACAAAACGCCTTCCTCTGGGGTGTGGTGTACCCATCCGTCCTAGAGGGAGGCGGCGAGGCGCTGCGAGGCTGGACGACAAACGATCTGCACGAATACTTCTTGATCGAGGCGTGGGGTTCCGAGGTCATCGAGGGATTCGGCAGGAAACGGCACAAGCCTCTGCGCAGATCTAGCAAGTTGACCAAGCAAGAATTCAGCGACTACCTCGCCATCATTGAGGCCAAGTGTGCAGAGCTTGGCATACACATACCGGAGCCAAATTATGAGTCTTGATATTGCGACCGCGCGAGGGCAGGTCAGCCTCGCAGACGAACAGCACGTTGCCGATTGGTTCAACGCCAAGCCCGGATTCAGATACATACAAACGCCGAAGGATAGGCCAGCCAAGGTCGATGCGATCCTCACCCGCAATGGCGAGGTGATGGGGCTTGCCGAAACCAAGTGCCGGTACAACCTGACGCTCGAGCAGTTTCAGCGAATGTTCCAGAACGAATGGCTGATCACCGCCGAGAAAGTTGAGAGCGGGGCCAAACTAGCCAGCGGCTTCTGTGTTCCGTTGTACGGATTCTTGTTTCTGGTGGATGCTGACGTCCTGCTGGTGCAGAACCTATCTGCCGCCAAGATGCGCAAGGAGGTCACCGAGACCCAGCGCACCATCAACGGCGGCACGGCAATGCGCGAGAACTACTTCGTCCAGATGGATACAGCGAAGGTCTACCATGGCATCAAAACGGACTGGTGATCTGCGCAAGCAGGCCAGAGGTCGCGGCTGCATGGTTCGGCTTGAGGGCGTCTGCAACCACAACAGCGAGACAGTCGTGCTCGCCCATATCCGTATGCCCGGGATCTCTGGCATGGGGTTGAAGGCCGACGATCTGCTCGGCGCATGGGCTTGCTCGAGTTGCCATGATGCGATCGACCGTCGGTCTCACATGGATCTCGACCGAGACTATGTACGCCTTGCCCATCTTGAGGGCATGGTGCGCACGATCGCCCAGTTACGCAAAGAGGATCTAGTGTGACCTGTTGGAGCTGCCGCCACTCCAAACACGACGGCAAACAATTATTCTGCACGGCTAATGATTGGCCCGCAGACTGGCGATGCAATCACTTCACTTACGAACCCGGCACAGACGAGGTGGAGCATGACGATCGACAACGAAAGCCCAGCGGGAGCGTGGGCAAACGAACTCAAGGCCGCACCGTGGGGCTACGGCCAAGAGCGTGATTGGCGCATCGATAACGCGCTAGCCGCCATCAGGATGCGTGGCCTCTGGTCGGAGGCCAGCACCCTAGTGGCAGAGATCAACAGCCTAAAGGCCGAGATCGCGCGTCTTACGAAACCCGAACCTTAACGGCAGAGCCGGTCCGGTACAGGAATCCAACTGGAACACCTGCGGCGGCGGCAGCAGTATCGTCTGCATAATCGCCTAATGCTGGGATTGCAATCTTGCGATCGTTTCTCAATGCAAGAATGTCGTTGCCGTTGCTGTCATAGAACGCAGCCGCATAGTTAGATGAGGTCTGGTCTGAACCAGCAACAACCATCCTGACGTTAGATTGAATTGCGTATCCAATTCCAATCCGGCCATTGACGTCTTTAGCAAACTGGTTGCTTGAGTCAGTCCATGCGGTTGTAGATGCGTTACCGGCTCGCGTTACGCCATTGATCACTTGCACGTTAGCGCCAAAGGTCAAGCCGCCCGGAGTGTAATCAGCCGTAGAAATCAGGCTTGTGCATTGAATTGCGTTGTCGTGGAAACGGTTCGGGGAAACCGTGTTGCCAGCAGAGAACACATATTCGGTAGGCCCGTAATACATCGTCGGGCCATTCGGGTTGTAAATGTAATTGCCGGTTATGCAGATGCTCTTGTTGGTGATTCCGCCAGCAAAGAAGTTAAATTCTGGAGTAAAGTTTCCTTCAAGATGGCAGTTGGCTAGAGCAAATCCGCTTGCGCCCGTGATGTCGCAAATGCTTCCTTGGATACCCTCAATCACGCAACTTGTAAACGACAGCCCGTTAGTTCCTCGAGAAGCATCAATGCAGCGAACGATTGTGAATCCGTTTTCTATGATGCAATGCGTGAACTTGATGTCGTATGACCCGTTGACGTTGATAAAGTTCGGCGGGTTGTTACGAATGTTGCAATGCAAGAAGTACATGGTCTGCGCATAGATCGACGAGATCATGCAGCGAATCAAGAAGAACACGCAGTTCTGGAATTTGATACGCAAAAAGTTTGGAGACAGAACATAGCTGCCATTGAAGAAGCTCGATGATTCAAAGCGAATGTTCTCAAACGTGATGAACTCCGACTGCGGAGCCGTTGTGTACGGCAGCGTCGAGTTAAAGATCGTGATGTTGCCAGCGGTAAAGAATCCCGCGTCTGGGCCTTCGCCGTAGATCAGGAACTCATCGCTGTTCTGGTCGACCAAGCGGTTGATGATCAGCGACGAGGTGATCTTGCACTTGCCCGGGATCACCAGCGGAGGCCAGTTGTTGGCAGCGCAGAAGTCAATCGCGGCCTGCACCGCAGCGGTGTCATCGGTGACGCCATCGCATACCGCGCCGAAATCTTTAACGGTCAGCGACAAGCCCGGGACGGCCTCGGCTGTCGGCGCGCCATTAAGGTCGAACTTGAGGAACTTGCCAGCTCGAGTACCGGATGAAGGCAGGACTGCCGAGATGGAAGTTGAATCCGTCAGCGGATACTTGAGCGCCCGATCGTCGTTCGTATCGAACTGTTGCGCAATCATCGTCAGCTTATCGAGCGACTGTTCCAGCGTCTCTGCTGGCAATCGATCGTTCGGCTGAAGATCCGTCTCTTGCGTGAGCGGTACGTTGCGCGAGATAACAAGCGTCGTTCCGGAGGCCGGAGCCGCTGTCATCGTAATTGAGCCGCCAGCCAGAACACCGGCACCAGTCACCGTGTAGTTGGTGCCGAGAACCTGCGTGGTCTCTGCGCCAGATGATGAGCGCAGCACGACCAGCAAATGGCTGTTCGCAAGAAAGTAAAACGGAACCGCAAACAGGGTTGTCGATCCGTTACCGGAATAGCTCGCGCGAGCGGTAGATGATGAAACGGTCATTTATTGGCCCTCAATTCCAGCAAGTATGTCCTGCTGCTTTTGATAAAAGTCTTCAATCTCGTCATTGATTTCGGGGAACTCTTCAAGCACTTGCTCTCGAGCCAAGCGTCGATAGTCCGTAAGGATGGCATCAATCATCTCTGCCTTGGTGCCATCTGCGCCATCGGTTCCTTGATTGTAAATATCCGACAAGTAGTGCTCGCCGCTTACAACCTGATTCAGCAGATCTTTTGCGCCGACGCCGTACTCGGGATGCAGCAACTCGTTACCAGCCAACTCCACATATCGGCTGTACGCGCCCGGGTAGTTGTTCAGATCGACGTTGACTCCACGGAATGTCGCCTTCTTTCCGGGCATCGACACGCTCTTCTCAAGGCGCAACATCTCCGAGTCAATCGGCTCGGGGTTATCAGCCTTGCTATAAATCGGGCTGAATACGTCATACGCCCAGCCGAGGCCGGATTGGTATTTGACCGGGCGACCCCAGAGATCGCGCCGCATTGGGAGATCATCCGACAAGCCCGGTGTGCGACGCTTGATCGCATCCAACATCGTGAACACTTCACGCGAATACGGGTCAACGGTGCGCGTCACCTCGCCAACCACGGCCGGGACGACCGATCCGACAAGGCGCTGCACAAAGCTTTCGGTGTAGCGTTTCGGGTCAGAGATCGCCTCAAAGAGATCAGCCAAGCCGGAGAGATAAGTCTTGCTCATCACCGTCGCGCTGATTGATGCAGCCGCAGCCACAGCGGCCTCGGTCACGCTTTCGGTAGTGTCCTCATCATCCGAGTTGTTGAGGATTTCAACCATCTCTGCCGACAAACCCAGCAGCGAGCCGAGCGGGTCAAGACGGTTGTACGCATACCAGCGACCACCGATCTTGATGCTATTGCGCTGCCAGCCTGTGCGCTCCAAGGCTTGTCGTTCTCGGCCATCCTTCGGGCCGCTGCCACTCACGACGCCGGACATCGACATATCGGCAGCCACCATCATTAGCGCCGTGCCGGTTGCGATACGAGCCAGCGCCAACTCTTGACGTACACCGCCAGCAGAGATGTCGGCGCGTACTTGCGACATGAGCGGAGCCAACGGGGTACGCTCAAACGTATACCGCAAGATGTTCGCCGGAGTACGCACGAACGGCAAAATTACCTTCAGCGCCGGGTAGGTAAACGTCAGGCTTTGCAGCGTTTGGGCGAGCTTGCCCGGTGAGTTTGTGAATGTCTGATACAGCGCCTGATCGACCGATGACATCCGAAGATTCTCGGGCGGATTCTCAAGCAAGTCGGCGACACGGCCTTTGAGATCTTCCGGCTTGATCAGGCCAGAGTGCACCTCGCTTGCCGCCTGTCGCAACGCCTGCGCGTTGAGTTCCATGCGGTAGCCGATGGTCTTGAAGAACTCATCTTCCGCAGCCAATGCCTTACCGGGCAAACGAATGATGTTGCCGATTGTATCCACAGACCGACCAACAAACGTCTCGCTGCTCAAGTTAAACGCATCAGACGAGATAGCCGCAGTCTGGGGCAGCTCGATCTTGCCCATGCCCATGCCGGTCTCGCCGGTCTTGGCAGCCTTGGCCGCATACCGCAGCGCGTCTTTCCAGCTCTGGGTTAGGCCGAACCATTGCGACATGGCTTCGCCAGCCTGCACACCGCCGTTGTTGCCGAGGATTTGCGAGACAACCGAGGCAACCTTGCGCTCATACATCTGCATGAAGATCACAGACGTATTCGACATTATGTTGACGATATGGGTCTTCGGGCCAGAGAGCAGCCCCATGATCCACGCTTCTTGCATGGCATCACGGGTGCGCGCCCACACGCCGCGCTGGACGAACTTGTCCATCTCCTGATACATCCCAGCGCCTGCCAACTTGGCAACGCGATCAGCCATGTCGCGCGTGACGACGGCACCGCCGTTTGACTCAATGGCTTGGCTGATGTCGCGGAACCGCTCCGCTGCGCTACCGGCAGGGATGCGCCACGATGCCAATGCTCGAGCGGTCTCGGTACGGGCAGCGATGACTTCGTTCTGGATCGCGTAATGCGTTGCAAGCATCTTGCGGAACGCAAAGAGGTTAGCCTCGCTTGGGTTGGTAGACGCTTCACGCGCTACTTGTGTGAGCTTGTCACCAGAAGTCGCCCATAACTGGCGAGCGGCGACAGATTGTTCTGCGCTCAACGGATCGCCCTTGCGACGCGCCTTCAATACATCCCATGCGTTGACTTGCTCGGCGCTTAATTTGATTTCTTCAAATGTGCGCACACCGCGAGCAGCGGTTTCGACGGATGGCTTGAACTTGTCTGCCATCGTTTGCAGCACGGTCTGCACATCTTCTGGCGCATTGATGCGCGCAAAGTTGACATACACATCACCGGCTTTCGTACCGCGAGGGACAGCCGCACCCGGCACTCCCTCGTCAACAATCATAATGTCTTCGGGCTTGACCTCGGCAGTCGCCTTGGCAGCGCGAGCAGTCTTTAGCTGCAACGGCTGTACGCCCGGGCGCACTTCCTCTGCAACCTCGGTCACAGCCTCCGCAGGCTTCGGTTCTGCTTTGGCAACACCAACGAGCGGAGCCTCTGGCGTATCGCTACCAAGAATCTGAAACTCGCTTGTCTCGACCTTGGGGCGCTCTTCCACAACGCCAGCAATCTCTCTAGCCTTGGCTACTTCTTCCTGCTTCAACTTGGCAATGCGAGCCTGCCGCAAAGCCTTGAGCGTAAGCATCAACCCATCGACGGCCACACCGATGCCGAGACCTTCAATCGCATTCTTGAATCGCCCTTCGGCATTGCTGTCTTTTGGATCAGCAGCAAGGAAATCCGTCACAGGGTTTTGCAGCGCTGGGACTTCCTGCACTAGATTCGACAGCCGCTCTTCCTGCGGATCGAATACCGTGAAATCTACAACGCCGCCAACGCCAGCCGCCTTGGCAGCGCGTCCAGTTTTAGTCGCAGGTTTCAACGCCTTGAGAACCTTATTGGCACCAACGAATCCAGCCACGAATTGCGATACGCTTTTGACAGCCTTTCCTGTCGTAGATTCGGGATCACCAATGTCGCCGGTCAGCGGCTTGAGCTGCACTTGCGTTGATACGTCACGCCCTTGAGCGCGCAGGGTGCGCAGCTCCTCATAAGAGACCGGCTTCACGCCACGCAACGAGATCTCAAAGCCGCCCGTCTTTAACTGGTTCTCTGCCCAATCGCCAATGTCGCCGAACAAGTTGATGGTCTCTTGAGCGGCATCACGAACGCCAGTAACGACAGCTCGAGGGATCTCTGTCACGCCACGCGCGACGTCAGCCGCAACCGTCTTAGCAGTCAGCCCGGGCGCTTCAGCAGGGGCAGGGGCGACAGCAACTGGATCCGGAGCCGGCTCCTCGGCAGCCAGCATTGCCTCAAGCTCCGCAGCGGCGCTTTGACTGCTGGCGTTGTCACGATACGACATGAAGGCATTAGCGCCGTCAGCGTCATCGTTCCGAATTGCGGTCATGTCCATTGGGTCTGCCATTTCGGTTCCCTATTACTCTTTAGCCTTCGGCGGCGCAGGCGGTTTATAGACGTTCATCCATTGCTTAATCAAAGCCGCTTGCTTCTCGTATTCGTTTTGACTGATCTTGCCAGCGTCAAACGCGGCCTTCGTATTCTTAAACGTCTCTCGCAAATCAAAAGTTTTTGTGCCGGTTGCAACCAAGTAGGTTGGTCGTCGCAAAACATTGATGCTTTTAATTTCCGCTTGATTACTGTATTCAGCAACAATTCGCTTTGATTCTGCGTCTGCTTGTGCGTCGCTCGCGCCGGGATTCTCCCGTACCCAGTTGTTCCAATCTCGCAACGCATTGGCTGATCGAATGGTAGCCATGGAGCCAGCCTTCTTTTCAAATTCACTTGGCTTGAGGTTATCCACAACAAACGAATACCCACGCTTGCGCCAACCGGTTTCACGGGAAGCGTTGACTACAACACGATAGTCGCTGTCGCTTAATAGCCCCTGCGTAACAGCCTGACGGGCTTCTGGCTCTATATTTTCTCCGCTAGCAGCTCTCTCATTTAACGCCGCAAACGTTGTGAAGTCGCTCACAATGTCCTGACGGCGAATCGTCTTGAGGAATCGCATCCGATCTGCCGCATCCATCTGCGACTGGTTCTTGTTGAAGAAGTCTTGCAGGCCATCAAGATCGTTATTCAACACAAACTGATCAGCCTGTGTGCGCAGCCTTTCCTGCAAATCCTCTTTCGCACGGCGAGCATTGCGATCTGCGCGCTCTTCCTGCGTATTGATGCGAGTCAGATACTGCGTTGCCTCGGTTGTCGCACGGTCAAGCAGCTTGGTTTTCGTCGGCTCATCCATGCCGGGGTAGCCGTTCTTGATCAGCCGATCCCGAGCAGCAATCGGGTTGTTCAAGATGTCGCGGTTCACTCGGCTAGTAATCGCCGAGCTGTTGAACTTCTGCATCTTGGTCAGCGCTTCTTGCGGGGAGATGATCCCAGCATCTAACGCAGTCTGGATGGAGAGCTGCGCTTGTGCAGCAATGTCAGCATCTTTCGCAGGGTCATCGCCGCCGACCAATCCGCTATAGGTGTCAACCGTCTGGTCAAGATCAGCGCGCTGGATATTGACCCTACCGCGCAGCGCCGCCTTTCGGACGTTGAACTGCTTCTCCATCGACGGACGCACGAAATCAGAACGCCACGCACGAACCAGCGTCTGGTCATTGCCAGCAGCCTCGGTTACGCCCTTCTCAATATCAGCAACAACCTTTTCGTATTTGCTTTCGTAATTGTCGTAATCCGTGTCCGTTTCAAGGCTCAACTCAAAATCTTGCAGCGCTTTAAGAGATTGCGCGTTTAACTGATTGAGCTTGAGCGCCCGCTGACTCTCTTGAATCTTGCCGCCAAGCTGCGCCAACTTGGACACGCCTTCGGCAATCTGTGCGCCTTGGCTCTGAATAGCAGAAAGACCGCGCACATCCGGGGTGGATATACGAGGCGTTACTTGTTGTCGGTAGAATTCAAGCTTTGCCATATATCATCCCATCCGAACGCCGGACGAACTCGGCGCTCTGAAGTTCATAGTCAATGCGCGCGATCCGCTCGTAGTTGGAGCAGGGGCGCGACCTCCGATCTTCGGAAGCTTCAAGCTCGACACATCACCGCCCGCACCGGCAAAGGCCATCAAGGCATTGGTGCCAGCCGAGAGGATCGCTGGCCCCCACTTTGGGCGAGCAGCGCGAGTTACAGCTGATTCGTACAGCAGCCCCTTACGCTTGGTCTCCCCCTCATATCGGATATTCAGCGCATCCAACTCGGCCATGACGGCAGCTTGGTTAGCGGAATCAATGAACGACGGGGATTCTAGCAATCCGAACTGCGCACCAGCAGCGCGAGTTTCGCCAAACTGGCGACGAGCAGCCTTGCGCTGATTCTCCTCAATCAGCCCTGTTTCAAGGCCGACTGCTCTGGCTTGCTCCTCAATCCCGCGCGCTTGCGCAGCGCCGACAGCGCGAGCCTGTGCGGTCTCGGCAAGCGTCGAGACAGCAGAGGCAGCGGCAGCAATAAACGGTAGAGCAGCCATTACTGAATCCTCGAATACATCGCCATGTCTTGGCCCTGCGTTCCGAATGAACGCATCAAGCCCTCATATTCAAATCGCAGCATCTTTGCCCAGCGGTGACCGGCATCGAACCGAGCATCGACATACGCCTCAATCCGCTTGTATGGGCGAGTGTTGAGGTAATCATCGACGATCCGCGTCAGGCCAACCATCTTTGGGCCAGCATCCTTCGACAGCCACGCCCACGCGGCATATCGGTTCGTCCACATCTCTGCGACGCCTGCGCACATGATCGGCTTGCTGCCGTCCAAAATCGTGTAAGCGGGGCCAGCGTCGACCAACTGCTCGCAGTATTCGTCATCGAACGTCAGCGGAGACATGATCTGCTGCGCGTCTTGCAGCACCATCGCTCGCAGATACTTGGCTTTGAATGAGACGACTTCCATTAGTCCTCCGTCTTCATTCGCGGGTACATCGCAACAACAGTCAGCGGCAGAGGCTGATCAGCCAAGACCCAGATGCGGCCATCGGTTTCGTAGCCACCCGGATACGGGAACTTGTCGGTGTCGCCCGTCAAAATCGGTGGCGTTTCATCCATATAGTCTGCCAGCGATCGATACAAAATGTAATCGTTCAATGACGCATCAGGGCCAACCTTGCCGCCAAGGCTTGCGTAGAGGCGCATCACGATCTGATGGAACCGCTTCGTCTTGCCCTGCGCGGTGCCGTCCGTGGCACCCGAGTCAATCCGTTGAGTCGCAAGATAAGACGTATACGGCAAGCCGATCTGCGCTCGAGATGCCGGGATCGGCAGCGTGATCTGGCCGTTGGTGACAACCAGATTCTCGACTTCCGCACCGTCAGCCAAAGCAGAGAGCGTCTGGCCTTCCATGTGCCAGAGGCCAGAGACCGTGCTCGAGGTTAAGCGCCAGCCGTTAGCAGCAATCTCGTCGTCGCTTGGGAACGGAGCCAGAATCGTGCAAAGCACCTGCTCCTCGCTCACATAGGTTGTGATCTTTGCTCGAGCGGTGCGCCATTGCTCGACAGTCTCGTCAAAGTAGCGCATCGTGATTTCACGGCCAACATCGCTAGCCGCGAACACATCGTCGTTTATAGCAAGAAACTCATTGGCCTCTGTTGCTATGTAATCCAGCCCGTCTTCGGTGATCAGCTCATATACAGATGTGACCGTAAAGGACACATTTGTTGCGCCTTGCACCGTTGCGCCAGATCCGGGCAGCAAGGATTCATTAACAACGCCGTTGAACTCAAGCGACGTATCCAAGTACACAGCGCCTTGGATGTCGTCGTTTTGCTCAAACCCTTCTGCAAAATACTCAACAAACTTTCGAGAATTGGCAGCGCCAATAATCGACGTTTCCGCCAAAACCGACGAGCCACTTTCCAGCAGAATGTCACCGTCTGTTTCTAACAACAGAAAGTCGCTAGACGATGCGGTGGTAATGGATCTTTCGACAATCATCCAGACGTCGTTAACGTCTGCGTCCGGGCTGGTGATGACCTGCACAGACTTGACCTTGGAATTCGTGCCAGCAATCGGATGGCGGTGCCAGCCGTAGACGTTCTGCTCACGATCGTATGTCATGCCGAGCAATCGCCCGTTCGACAGTACGATCCAGATGATATTGTCCGGTTCCTTCTGATACGACATCTCGACGATGCCGGTCTGCGTGATCTCCGGGTACAGCACGTTCATGTCGCGCGGAACCCATGAGTCAGACTGGATGTCGAATCGCAGCTCGATGACACGACGGCCACCGATACGAATGAACAGCACCGAATCTTCAACCAGCACCGGCTCCAACTCTCTCGAGCCTTCAGCCGACTGGATCTCGTACTTGACGTTTTCGGGGCCGAGCACTTGGTTCGGCGTAATTTCCTGCACCGCGATTTCAGATCCCGCGGTACCGATCAGCAACACATCCGATGCCGTCATCCAGCGTATCTTGTCGACCGTGCCGACCGATATGGTCAGCGAGATGGAGTTATCCGCGAGGATCTCGCCCAAGGTATCCGGGCTCATCGAGGAGTAGTCACCGGCTACCGACGCATAGATTCTCTGATCACCAGAAAACCACAGCCGATCGCGCCAGAAAGCGACCTTGTACGGGAACGCAGCGCCTGTCGCCTCGCCCCATGCGCCGATGCGGTAGCGGCAGTCGTCACCAGCAACCACCTCGGCAGGGGCAATGCCCGGGCCGATGATGTCGCAGGTCGCATTCTGCGCGTCCGTGATCGCTGTGATCTTGACGATCACATAGCCCGGATGCAGGTACTCCCAAGTCACCGCACCGTCAGACTCTTTGCCCTCTTCGTGTATAGGGCGCACAGAGCCCGTTGTAGCGGAGTTCTGCGCCTCGTAATACTTGCCATCCGACTTGCGCAAGTTCGTCGCTGTGACCGCCTTATTCGTCTCCCAAGGCGGTGTAGTGATGTTGATTGGCTCTAGCCGGAACAGCATCCCAACGTGCTCGTTCTCAAATATGTTGCTCGAGCAGGTAAGCGAGACGCCAGTACCAGTCGAGGCACCGAGCGTGAAGTTTTTGGTATCAAGCGGCTCCGTCTGGAACGGGCCGTCAGTCGGCGCATAGGTTGCAAACGCCCAGCTCGTATTGCCGCTGCGAGTCAACGTGCGCGGCGCATAGCCCTCGCAGCCAATGTACAGGACGTCGCCTGACTGAACGATTGACAAGGCGCAGCCGCCCTCTGGATTCGTCAAATCAGCAACAGCGTAGGGCGAAGCAATCTCGTAGACCTTTTGCATATCGCCGTTGAAGACGTATGCGCTGTAACTAGTCGTATCGATTGCGTTTCCGAACCAATCCTTCAGCGAAAATGTATTCGCACCAGTATTGACGTTCGACACTTGCACATAACGGTTGTTGATCTGCGTCATGCCCTCGACGCCGGTCACATAGAACCAGTCGCCGTTGGCAGGGTCGGTTCCGGAATACGTCAGTACGCCCGGGCTGGCATTAGTGATATTGGTGATATCAAGTATGTCACCGAGTACCACACCTCGATCGGTGTAGAAGCGAACATATTGATCACCGAACTCAAGGATATAAGCCTGATCGAACGAGAACTCAAAGCGCTTGAGATAAGACACTTTGTCCTGATACTTGGTCGGCAACACAAACCGAGTGCCGGGCGAGCGCTTGGCTGGCCCCTGCACGGTCGGGATGAATCGCTCCATTTTGTAACAGGAGCTGCCGTACTTCTCAAAATCGACGCGACCGGATAGGAGAGGGCCGACCTCGCCGCCGTTAAAGTTAGAGATCGCGGGCGAGCTTTTCGCCATGTCTTACAGCCTCGCCAAGATCCAAGTCTGGTCGGCAAGCGACTCCGGTGGATTCTCGATTGCGTTTGCGATAACGGCATCCTTCACCGCATTGCGATAGTCCTGATATGCCATCTGCTTTGCTTCCGCGCTAGCAGTCAACGGTTCGGCGACAAGGTACGCAAGATATGCGGAGAATGCCATGTCGAACGCCGTATCGAACTGCACCGGGTCAGTTACTCGTGACAAGTATCGCAGCTTCAACGGGCCAGCCTGATTCGAGAGAATGTACTTGCCCTCGAGAACGTATTCCTGCCCGCCAGTCGAGATCAAATCCGACAGGTCAGGCGAGGGATACCATTGGCCTACTTGCAAGATGCGCAGGCAGTCAGTCGGGATCTGATACTGATATGACCAGTCCCACAGCGGAGTTCCAGAATCAGCGGCAAGGTTTGCTCGCTTGATGCAGTACCGCCAAGAAAAGCGGCGCTGGAGATAATCCCGCGCCATATCAAACACGGCATTCACCTCGCGCGCAGGCTTGGTGTTATCCGTGAGATTCAAAATGCGCAAATCCCCGAGCTTCGTCAGCGCGAGGTTTGCGATTGCTACATTGCTAGCGGCCATCGGGATACCCCGAGACCGTTAAGCCGGAGGCCAAGTATCTTGAGCGATGGCTTCCTTGATTGAATCAAGAGCCAGCAAAACCTCGAGCTTACTCATGCCGATAAGATCAACACGCACTTCGACGTCCGTGGTCGCCGTAGAGGAGCTGCCCTCTGTGACGTTACGAACGCCCTGTTCGCCGCGATCAATTCCGTAGAAACGGTCTGCCATGTCTGTTCTCCGTTAAGAGAGGGGCGAGCCAGTTACCCAGCCCGCCCCGCTTTATTACGCCGCGTAACGACCGATGAGCTTCACCGTGCCGGTCGCGTCAGCGTCGGCGGTCAAGGTGAGAGCCACATCGTAGAACACCGACGGGTCGCTGGTAAGCGCAAGGGCTTCCCACAACTCTTTACCGGAGTTCGCAATCGAGAACACAGCCGACTCGTGCAGGACGTCCGTGCCGTTGAGCGCGCCGTCCTTGAGGGACAGGGCCGAGGCAAAGAAGTCAGCATCGACTACCGCGCCGCCGTCTTTAGCGGTGCGATACAGGCCAATGTCCGAGATCGTCGTTGTGCCGATGTCCGGCGAGTAGATGCGCAGATCCGTCATGACCGCATTCGAGGGAACGCGGAACATACGGTAAGTCGAGCCCGTGTTATCACCAGAGGTGATAGCGGCGGTCGCAACTTCAAGACGCTCGAAGCCACCATCAACCCGAGGGCTGTTGAGGACTGCGGGCAACGCATCTGCATTGGTAACAAGGGTTGATTTAACTGCTACAACTGCCATTTTCCTTTACTCCCTTATTCCGCGCAGAGGATGTCAACGATCTTCTTCTCTTCCGTGCGCGTGGCACCGAAGGTACCCATCAGATAGATCTGATACGGGTGCGAAGAAAGATCACGACGCTGCGTGATGTCAGACATGATGTCGTTCCACATACCCAAGTGAACGCCCGAGGGCACCCACACAGGGCAGCGACGATGGCTCGAGCTCGTCGGCAGACGCTCGGTGTGGATGAAGTTGATGCCCAAGAACTGCATCACCTTGCCATCCTTCATCACCGGAGTATCGCTGTTGAAGTCGCTCGAGACCACTTGGATCTGGCCCAAGAGGTCGTCGTGCTGCTCGGCAGAGATGGCGCAATACACCGGCTCCGCGTCGAGATCGACTTCGTTTTCCATCAGGATGCGACGCGCTTCGCGCAGCTTGTCGACCGTGAGGCCCACGTTGCCAGAGGCAGCGTAGTTCACAGCAACGCGCTGGTTCGTCGTGTCGAAAGCCGTGGTCGTGCCACCAGCCTCGCCCGTCTTGTTGTCGTTAAGCATGCCGGCAATGATCACATCGTCCATCGCACGGCCCATCGCGTACAGACCGTTCTGCGCATAGGCAGACTGCGGGTCAGCGAGGAGACGGAGCTTGTCGAAGTTGTCGATCAGGTCGGCCCAGTCGAAGTCTTCCGGGAACACCCAACGACGGTTGTTCGGGGTGTTGACCGGGACGATCGGCTGGTAGCGGGTCGAAACCGCACGAGCAGCGGTAGCACCGTACTGCGTGACGACTTCAGACGCCTTGCCCTTGTAAGAACCAGTCTGCACAGAGGTGCGCAGCTTGGAGCCCTTTTGCTGCAAAAGCAGCGAGATGTTAGTGCCGTACTGTACGGCATAAACTGATGCAATATTATCGGCCATGATAGCCCTCCAAAAAAACTAAATATGTAGTGTTTCTCGGATAGCTTGTCCGTTGCCGGGGCCAAATCCTTGTGGGATACGCTCCCACCGCTCGGTCGTCTTTCCGACTGTCAGCGGGGTCTTGCGACTTGCCCGATCCTAAAAAAAGAGACCCGAGATCTCTCCCGGGTCTCAACGCCTTTCGGCTCTCTAGGAGATACGCACGAATGATACACACGCGCGTACCACACTAGCAACTACTCTGTAAATAGCTCCGGGTTCGCCATACGCTGCAATCGCATCATCTCTTCGATCGCACCCTGCCGAACCTTTTCGTCACGGTTCATGTAACGGCCCATGAACTCCTGATCGGCGAACATTCCAGCGATCTTGTTCTTCGCTGCCTGCGGGGTGAGCGCACCACCAGCCGTGCCCTCGGCGGCCACGAATGTGCCCTCTGCGAACGACGCACCGATTGAATGAAAAAGCTTCAGCATTGGCCCGGTGCCGATCGCTTCCTCGAGTCGCTCAAGAGAGTCGGCGTCGATACCGGCGTCTGCACCAAACTTCGCCACAGCCCGCTTGGCAAGCTCGACGTTCTGATCAGCCGCGGCACCCCATTCCCGGCGCAGAGCGGTGAAATCTTCCTCGGACTTGGCAAGGAACGATTCGCGCTCCATCTCTATCCGCTTGCCGGACGTTTCATTCCACCATTCGGCCAGCCCCTTGGCTTGCTTACTTGTCAGCCCCAGATCGTGCAGGACTGGAGAGACCGCTTGCGCGAACGAACCGTCGTCCCCTTCCGGTACTGGCAGTTCGTACTTATCGGCGCTCTCCGGGCGTCCTAGGCGGTTATAGACGGCACTCCAGCCCTCTGCGTCGTCGTCCGACTTGGGGGCGAGAATGGTGCGTCCAGCCTTGTCAGCGCCGAATACCTTCTCGAGGTTCTGGTAGGAGAGCAGCGCGTCGGCTGGCCCCTTCCATCCCTTGGCCTTGACTAGTTCACCTAGTTGACTAGCCGTGCCTTGGTCGATCCCTTCCGGCGCGTACCACGCGGGAGCCGCTGCCGGAGCAGTCGGGTTGCCTGCTGATGCAGACCCTTGATCGTCACTCATCGATGAATTCCTCTTGCAGATTGGTCAAGGTCTTTTCGTCCAGTTGCAGCGCCTCGACAATGAGCTGCACCGTTTCTTGTCGGCCAACCATGCGACCGACCTCGAACATATCCGTCGCGCCTGTTTTGTCCGATGCGACCGGGGGCTTCCCGTAACGGCTGAACCGCTTCAGATGGGCAATGATGATCTGGCCGTCTTCTGACAGCTTGTTAGTCTTGCCATCGATGAGCGCCCGCTTGTAGGCACGGGAGCGGAACATCACTCGAGCGATTCTCGAGCGCATCACAGAGATCATGCTCGGCATCAGCGCTTCCTCAACCAAGTCAGATATTCAGCGCCTTCCTCTGGCTCCCACCAGACCTTGACCATATCGGGATGGTTGTCCGGCAACAGCGGGTTGATCGTTGTCAGCCCGCATGGCGAGAGCGCGTTATCGCGGAACCCTCGCTCCTTGGCGTAACGGTCGTACACCTTGTACGAGGCCACCTTCATCAAGTGCATTGTGATTCCCGAGATCGGGTCTTTCAGCACCGAGTAGGCGCTTTCGTGCTTATGGCCTGCGACGTAGATGTGATCGCGTGTTCCGAGCATTGCGGCCTTCATCGGGCCGTGAGCCGGATTCCAGATTGACGAGCCTGCGTGGTCGTGGCGGGCGTTCACACGCACCTCGCGCCCGTTCGGAAACTTCAGCGCTATGCGGGCCTCGGACGACTTGTACAACGTGCTTTGCTGTTTTGCGATCCACTTGATTGGGTCTCCAGATCCAGACCACATATCGTGATTGCCGCCGATCATATACAGCCACCGGCAGCGATCGATGAACCATTCGGCTAGACGCCAAGCCTGCGCGGCAGACGTTGCCTGCTCTCCGTAAAGCCTTGCTAGACGGCCTACCCAGTTATTGGTCGTATCGCCCACATTGCAAGCGAACAGCCCCTCGGTGCGATTGCAAAGATCGGTGTGTCGCTCGAGCGCCTCGATGTCGGTGCCGTCGTCGTCAACGTGCGGGTCGCCAAAATGCAACAGGCCGATCGGGCCAGCGATTTTGATGCGAATCGGAATGAGCTTTGACGCCTCTTCGTGTTCGCGCTTGTGGGCGAACTTGCGCTTGCGCTGCTCAATCAGCTCGTCGATTGAAACGTCGTCGTCCGGCAGCGGCGTAAATTCAAACTCTTTCTCGATTGGAGTTTGACGTCCGGGCTGATATGTCGAGGTTGGGATGGTCGCGCCTTTACCCTTCATGCGCTTGAGGCGGTGCAAGAGTGTGCGCTCGTTGAGCCCCAGCTCCGCGGCTGCTACCGCCCGTATCCCATTGTGCTTGCGTAACGTCTCGAGTATCTGATCGTCCGTTGCCTTTGCGGCTACCACAGCATCACCTTTTGCGAGTTACTTTGATGCCGAGTTCCTTTCGGCGCTCTGCTGTCCGGGCATCGTCCCTAACAGCAGTCCATTCCAAATGCCCGTCAATGAGCCTGTATTGTTCTTTATGGGTGAGCGCGCAATCGCAGCACTCGGTGTAGGTGTATCCCTTTACGCGGTACCAGATTCCGTCGTACATCTGGACGACAGGTACATTCGCATCTCGTCTTGCCTTCGAGCCACTAGCCCGGGCAGGACTTTGCCGCCGCCTTTTGTCCACTTCATGAACTCCTGCGCGGCTCCCCAGTAGTCACCGCGGTTATGCTTCATGCGCAACGAAGAGCGTTGCAGATTTCCGAGGCCCACGTTGAAAGCAAAGGAACAGAGGCTGTCGAACTGGCCTTGACGATCAGCAGCAACAGCGCAATATCGGGCCACGCCGCGCTCAAATCGCGCAAGGTCTTTAGCGAGTAGATCGTCCACTTCAGCCATAGACCAAACACGGTCGTCCTCGGGTTTTAGCGGATAGTCCCGGCGCAGAGGAAAGTTGCCATTGTCTGCCGTTCTGACCACCGGCAACCGTGCCTGCTCCGGGTACAGAACATGGCCAACTCCCACCGTCCAAAGCTTGGCGGGGCAAAGATACGGTCGCAGGCGAACTCCTTCGTGATGCTTGATCGCGGCGAGCGCCTGCTCGCTTATGTTCATTTCTTAAATGCTTGCGTCCCAAACCAAAATGCAATGATGCTCGAAAGGATCAACATTTCATCTTCGCCGAACACATTTTCCATAGCCACGGCAAACGGGATGCCGGTGCTATATGCGTACCATACACCAGTTGCATTCAAAACAACAAGTTCCAGCACAAAGATATAAGTCACTACAGGTCTAACCGAGGCCCGCAGGTTGATGATCCATTGGCTGGCACCTTTGCCAATTTCCATGTCGTGGGCGTACAGGGCTGACCGCTCCTGCGCCTGTGTCTGCATGGCTACCTGCTCGGATTTTATCTCTTCAACCCGCTCCTGCGAGGCAAACCCCTTGGCCGCCATCTCGAGCTCTTTCTCCTTCTGGATGCGCAGGATCGAAAGCTCATGCGACTTGTCCTGCTTATCTTGGAAGAAGTCGAGAATCTTCGGGAGGCCGCCAGCAAGGAATGATAGGAAGGTTGAGAGCATTGTCATCATTTGGCGCGCTCCTCGAGCAGTTTGGTTCGCACTTGCAAATCATGGATATCGTCCATGATCTCGTCTTTCAGTTGCTGCCGCCGAGACGCGCTGACTGGGCTGTCGGTCGGCACCCCGTCCTCGGTGATCAGAATCGGGATCTTGCTCTCAATAGCGATCAGCCGATTGTTAAACGAGGCAATCTCGGTCAGAAGCCAGCCGACCGCGGCCAATAGAACCGGAAACAGCATATCGATGATTTTTTGCATATTCATTTATCGGCCTTCTTGTTCAGCAGGTCGAATAGGGTCTTCATCTTGTCCTCAAGGACAGCGACACGCAGATCTAGCTTCGACAGCACAATGATCAGCGTAATCAGCGCAAGAATGACGGGCCATGCTCGAGTAAAGATCTCAAAAAGATCCATGCTACTTATCCGCTTTGGTAGTCGAGAGCTGGTTGATCAGATTGAAAATGTCGTCAAGGGTTCGGCGAATGTGCTGCACATCGTCCCGGTAGTCAGCCTTGGTGACGTACATATGCGGCAGATTGCGCACATCCCGGTCGAGCTTCTCGATTGAACGGCTGATGCTGTTCAGAATCCAGCCGACCATAAAGCCAGACGCGCCGACCAGAATGTTGAACATCATCTGCGCATCCATCGTCACACTCCCGGGATAGCTCTACGCGGGGCCGATGCCGCGATCTGTTCGGCCTTGGCAAATCGTTCAGCGGCTTGGCCTGCGATCGGAGCGGCAGCCAGCAGGGCTTGGGTCTGCTCGGCCTGTGCTTCGGCAGCGTCCATGCCCTCGAGCTCCTCATCGGTGCGCAGCGCCTTGGCAGGCACACCATTGGCCTCGGCAATCAGCTTGATGGCCTCATCCGCATTGATGCGTCGCAGGACAGACATATCGCCAGAAACTTGCGCAACCGGCAGCATAGCCTCGATCGTGCGCAGGATGCCCGCAGCCTCTTCGGTCTTCATCAGGCGAGCCAGCGGCCCCTGATACTTCGGATAGATCTCGCCACCTGATGACAAGTAATCAAGCAGGGCAGGCGGCGGTTCCGGCAGAGCAAAGCTCGCCGAGAGCAGGTCGAGTTCGCGGTCGATGATTGGCCCCAAGAACTCTGATTGTTGGCGACCCATCGTCGGCCCAAGCAGAGCGCCCTTCTCTTGCGCGCGCTGCAACACTTCGGTCGCAGTCATTGTGCGCGGGCTCTCAACAAGGATCTGGAACAGCGTCACCAAGAACGAATCGTTCACAGCTCGGCGCTTTTGATCGGCCATCTCGATACCGATCGGCAAGTTGCCGCCCGTCATCAGAGGCTGCACCAGCGGCGTACCGTCGTCACGCAGGTATCCGTAGTTCAGCGCATTGGGGCGCACAGAGAAAGCGTTCAAGGCTCCCTCTTCCGTCAGGATGAGCGGCGGATCAACCATGCGGTGCGCCATACGGAGCATGGTCTTTTCCATTTCTTGCAGGGACTTGATGTCGGCCAGAGCCTCCATCGCAGGAGAACGCCCATAAATCTCACGCGGGCCGGTGACATACCGACCGACCGCATACGGCATCGAACGGAACCCGCTGTCCTCGAGCAGCACCTGCCCCTCGCGGGAGACGTAGCGCGACAGATAGCGCATCCCATCCTGCCCGGCCATGCCTTCCTTGTAATCCGTGTTCGGGCGAACGCAATGTACAAACTCGAACATCGTGTTCGGCGCGCTCTTGGCCTGCTCGACAATGCCGCGGGGCAACTTTCCAGCCCACCCCGGGATCTGGATCGCTTGGCGCGCAGACAACTGGAACGAGCGATAGACCGTATCCACGCGCCCGGTGTGATCAAGATCGATCACCAATTCGGACATAGCGACGGCTCTGTAACGCAGCGTGACGCCCGGGATCTCATCGACGAACAGCGCCGATGTGCCGAATGCGCCGAGGCTCATGTAGCACTCGAAAGCCTGCGAGGCGAAGTTAGCCGATGGGGCATACCGCTGGCGGAACATGATGTCGCGCACGGCATCGCACCAGCGTTGCACCGCTACGTCATCGTCCAGCTCAGGGATACCAGTACGCAGCCCGTGCCACAACTGGGTCGCTGGGGTCAGCATCGAATCCATCGCAGCAGCGAATCGCGGCAGAGCGCGCTGGGCAGTCGAGTCGAAGATCTTTTCCGATCGCTTCTCGCCCGGTGTGCGCCAGCCTGTCATCTCGGCCATCGTCGGCCATACGCGCTCGGCGACTTCCTGCCAATGATTTTCCCATGTGCCACGCGCGCCTTTGAGACGATCGTAACCCTCGAGGACTTCAGCAGCGCGTGAGTCAGCCATGATTTACTCCGTTATCGCTTCGGAACCGGCAGTTCCGACTTCGGCATCCAAGGCAACGCCACTTCCGGCTTCGGCACCGGCTGGCTGTNGATCTGCTTCTTGACCTGCGCTTCATACGCAGCCACAGCCTCGCCGAGGACTTCCTTCACCCATGCCACAGCCTGATCGTGCTGAACGGCATCAAAGGCTGTAAAGGCATCAGCGTTCGGCGCAAGCAATGTTACCTCGCCGTTGGCAAACCCGTTTCGCCCTTGGTCGCTGTCAGACACCTCGAACCGTGCCTTAACAATGACGCCAGTTAGGTCGCCAACATCCTGCACTTCAATGTGCGAAAC